>JAESFR010000185.1_pt1 | contig 32641 bp, 30 predicted proteins | sample 9266191 | NCBI WGS metagenome assembly JAESFR01 (sample SAMN14503063, study PRJNA617104) | algae metagenome | isolation source: Pleurocapsa minor HA4230-MV1 and co-occurring heterotrophs from cement on... | place: USA: Nuuanu Pali Lookout, Hawaii | collected 2009-07-20
TACCAGGGGCTGCGGCACCGCCGCCACCTCCCGGTCCGCGGGCAGCGCACGAAGACCAACGCGCGCACCCGCAAGGGACCGAAGAAGACCATCGCCGGCAAGAAGAAGGCCAGGTAACCGATGCCCCCCAAAGCCCGCACGGGTTCAGCAGCCGTCAAGAAGGTGCGCCGCAAGGAGAAGAAGAACGTCTCCCACGGCCACGCTCACATCAAGAGCACCTTCAACAACACCATCGTCTCGATCACCGACCCCACCGGTGCGGTGATCTCCTGGGCGTCCGCCGGTCATGTCGGCTTCAAGGGCTCCCGTAAGTCCACCCCGTTCGCCGCTCAGATGGCCGCCGAGAACGCCGCGCGCCAGGCCATCGAGCACGGCATGCGCAAGGTGGATGTGTTCGTCAAGGGCCCCGGCTCGGGTCGGGAAACCGCGATCCGTTCGCTGCAGGCCGCCGGCCTGGAGGTCGGCGCCATCTCCGATGTCACCCCGCAGGCCCACAACGGAACCCGGCCGCCCAAGCGGCGCCGGGTCTGAGCGGGGAGGAAGCTAAGAAATGGCTCGCTACACCGGTCCCATGACCAAGAAGTCCCGTCGCCTCAAGACCGACCTCGTCGGCGGCGACCAGGCCTTCGAGCGCCGTCCCTTCCCGCCGGGCCAGCACGGCCGCGCGCGGACGAAGGAGAAGGAATACCTGACCCAGCTGCAGGAGAAGCAGAAGGCCCGCTTCACCTACGGCGTGATGGAGAAGCAGTTCCGCCGCTATTACGCGGAGGCCGCGTCCCGTCCCGGCAAGACCGGCGAGACGCTGCTGCAGATCCTGGAGTCCCGGCTCGACAACGTCGTCTACCGCGCGGGCCTGGCCCGTACCCGGCGGGCGGCGCGCCAGCTGGTGACCCACGGACACTTCCTGGTCAACGGCACGCGGGTGGACGTCCCGTCCTACCGCGTCGAGCAGTACGACATCATCACGGTCCGCAAGCAGTCGGCGGAGTCGTTCCCGTTCGAGCTGGCGCGGGCGACCTTCGGTGACCGCCCGGTGCCGGCCTGGATGAAGGTCGTGCCGGAGTCGCTGACGATCCTGATCCACTCCCTGCCGGTGCGTGCGCAGATCGACTCGCAGGTCACCGAGCAGCTGATCGTGGAGTTCTACTCCAAGTAGTAACGCGCCCGGTCGGGAGGCTTCGTGCCGCCCGACCGGGCTTTGCACTGCCGGTGACCCGGTGCCGGCGCGACGCACTCCGGTGCGCAACGCCTGCCGGGTCACCTCGGACCGCCGGTGCCGGCGCGTCCTGGGACGCCCGGGAACGGCGCGTCCCAACGGCCCTGGATCGGCCGTGCAGTACCCCCACAGTGGCGTCATATGGCGGACGCCACCTGCGAAAGGAATGAACCAAGTGCTGATTTCCCAGCGCCCCGCACTGACCGAAGAGGTCGTCTCCGAGAACCGCTCGCGTTTCGTGATCGAGCCGCTCGAGCCCGGATTCGGTTACACCCTCGGCAACTCCCTGCGCCGCACCCTGCTGTCGTCGATCCCCGGCGCCAGCGTCACCAGCATCCGCGTCGACGGGGTGCTGCACGAATTCACCACGGTCCCCGGCGTCAAGGAGGACATCACCGAGCTGATCCTGAACCTCAAGGAGCTGGTGGTCTCGTCCGAGGACGACGAGCCGGTCACCATGTACCTGCGCAAGCAGGGCCCCGGTGACGTCACCGCTGCCGACATCGCCCCGCCGGCCGGTGTCACCGTGCACAACTCGGATCTGAAGCTCGCCACCCTGACCAAGAAGGGCAAGCTCGAGATCGAGCTCGTCGTCGAGCGGGGTCGCGGTTACGTGCCCGCCTCGCCGAACAAGGTCGTCGGCGCCGAGATCGGCCGCATCCCGGTCGACTCGATCTACTCGCCGGTCCTCAAGGTCACCTACCGCGTCGAGGCCACCCGCGTCGAGCAGCGCACCGACTTCGACCGGCTGGTGCTGGACGTGGAGACCAAGCCGTCGATCACCCCGCGGGACGCGCTGGCCTCGGCCGGCACCACCCTGGTGGAGCTGTTCGGGCTGGCCCGGGAGCTCAACGTCGACGCCGAGGGCATCGAGATCGGGCCGTCGCCCGCCGAGGCCGATCACATCGCCGCGTTCGGCCTGCCGATCGAGGAGATGGACCTCACCGTCCGCTCGTACAACTGCCTCAAGCGCGAGGGCATCCACACGGTCGGCGAGCTGGTCTCCCGCACCGAGGCGGACCTGCTCGACATCCGTAACTTCGGGCAGAAGTCGATCGACGAGGTCAAGATCAAGCTCGCCGGCATGGGCCTGTCCCTGAAGGACTCCCCGGCCGGGTTCGATCCGGCCGCCGCTGCGCTGGCCTACAGCGACAACGACTGGAACGACGACACCGACGACGCCGGCTACGGGCTGCCCGCCGCCGCGCCGACCGAGGCCGTCGTCGACGACACGGATTACGCGGAGACCGAGCAGATCTGAGCTCGTTCCCCGCGTTGGGTCCACCCGGATACCCGGGTGGGCGGCGGATCCGGCCAGGTACCGGGACCGCCGAACACGGATAGGAAACCGTCGGCGCCCGGGAGTTCGCTCCCGGGTGGCCGCCTCACCCGCTGCGGATCCACCGCCGCGGACAACGATCGAAGGAATGCCTCATGCCCACGCCTGCCAAGGGTCCCCGTCTCGGCGGAGGACCGGCCCACGAGCGGCTGATCCTCGCCAACCTCGCCCAGTCGCTGTTCGAGCACGGCAAGATCACCACCACCGAGACGAAGGCCAAGCGGCTCCGCCCCTACGCCGAGAAGCTGATCACCTCGGCCAAGAAGGGCACCCTGCACCACCGCCGCGAGGTGCTCAAGGTGATCCGCGACAAGGACGTGGTGCACAAGCTGTTCGCCGAGATCGGGCCGTCGTTCGCGACCCGCAACGGTGGGTACACCCGGATCACCAAGACCGCCCCGCGCAAGGGTGACAACGCCCCGATGGCGATCATCGAGCTGGTCGATGAGGAGACCGTGTCGTCCGCCGCCTCCCGCGTCGCCCGCCGCGCCGCGTCCACCCGCAGCGGTGACCGCAGTGCGCGCGTCGCTGCTTCGTCCGGTGCTGCTGCCGCCGGTGCGACGCCGGCGTCCGCCGTTGACGCCGATGCCCCGGCCGATGACGCCGTGGTGGTCGACGAGGGCGGTGCGGTCGACGGTGCTGCCGTCGATTCTGCGGCGGTCGACGCCGACGCGGTTGCCGACGACGCGGCCGTCACCGCCGCCGAGACCAGCGCCGACACCGAGAGCGGCTCGGCGCAGGCCGTCGAGGGCGCGACCGAGGATCCGGCCGAGGGTGCCGACGAGGCGAAGTAATCCGCATTCAGCAGTGCCGCCGCAACGGGGGTGGAACGACGTCCGCGTCGATCCGCCCCCGTTGTGCTGTCCGCGCCGGGTTCAGTGGGATCGATGCGGCGATTTTCGTCCTTCCCCGGCCACCTGAGCGTCGGTTTTCGCCGAGTCGACTGCCCGAGAGACCAATGGGATTGCCCGAGAGGCCGACGGGGATGCCTGGGAGGCTGCGCTGATGACCGATCCCGTCCGGTTGCGGCTCGACCTGTCCTATGACGGCACCGACTTCTCCGGCTGGGCCGTACAACCGGGGCGGCGCACAGTGGCGGGGGAGCTGCTGGGCGCGCTGACCGTGCTGCTGCGCGAGCCGACGGCACTCGTCGTCGCCGGTCGGACCGACGCGGGCGTCCACGCCGTCGGCCAGGTCGCGCACATCGACGTCTCCCGATCCCCGCTCACGCACCTCGCGCCGCGTCACCTGTCCCAGGCACCTGACACCCTCCTCGCGGCCAACGGCGACGAGGCACCCGGGCCCATCCCGCACGGTCACCCGGCATCGTCCGTCGCCAGGGCCGTGGCCGGCATGGACGGCACCGCGGCGGGCCGGCTCGGCCTGCACCGCCGGCTCGCCGGGCTGCTACCCCTCGACGTCCGCGTGCGTGCCATCTCCGTTGCGCCGCAGGGGTTCGACGCGCGGTTCTCGGCGCTACGGCGTCACTACCGGTATCGCATCGGCACGGCCGACTGGGGCGTAGAGCCGGCCGACCGCCGATTCGTCCTGGCGCGCCGCCATCCGCTGGACGTCGACGCGATGGCGCTGGCCGCGCAGGGGTTGCTCGGCCTTCGCGACTTCGCCGCCTTCTGCCGGCCGCGGGAGGGCGCGACCACCATTCGTGAACTTCAGGCGCTGACGGTCGCTCGAGCCGGTGACGAGGTGCATGTCGACGTCGTCGCCGACGCGTTCTGCCATTCCATGGTGCGGGCGCTGGTCGGGTCGTTGATCTCCGTCGGTGAGATGCGCATGCCGACCGAACGGCCGGCGCAGTTGCTCGAGGCGGGGGTGCGGACTGCGGACATCCATGTCGCGCCGGCGCACGGCCTGACGCTGATGGCGGTCGACTACCCGGCGGACGACGAGCTTGACCTGCGCTCGACCGCGACCCGGGCGAGGCGTGACGACACGTCGCGCTGATCGCTTCCGGGCACGAACGGCTTTTGTCCGTTTAGGGTGAACCGCTGGGGTCGGCGGCGGATCGAGGCGGCATGAGCGGACTGACGGGCGACACACCGCCCGGTGCCGATGGAACGGCGAACGCTGCGGACGGCGCGGCGCCGGCAGCCGAGTATTCGGCCGGCGCAGAACTCGCTGCCGCGGACCCGGCCGGCATGCAGGACGGCCCCGTCACGGCGGACCCAACCAGCACTGAACTCCACGCCGCCGCGGACCCCGCCGGCGCGCGGAGCGGCCTCGTCGCCGCGCAGCCATCGCACCGTGATCAGGACACCTCCGGCTCCGACGATGCGCGGCACAGCGCGCCGAAAGCGCGCCCGATGTCAGTCGTCACCGGGTGGCTGAGATCCGTCCGGCCCCGGGGGAAGGACACCAAGGCCGACGTCCTCGCCGGCCTGCCCGGGGCGATCAGCTCCGTCCCCGACGGGATGGCGACGGCGCTGCTGGTCGGCGTCAACCCGGCCTACGGGTTGTACGCGTCGTTCTCCGGCAAGATCGGCGGCGGGTTCACCACCAGCACCAAGCTGATGGTCGTCACGACCACCACGGCCGCGTCGCTGGCTGCCGGGTCCGCGCTGTCCGACGTGGCGCCGGATGGCCGGGACCGGGCGCTGATCCTGCTGACCATCCTGACCGGTGCCGTGATGATCGTTGCCGGTGTCCTGCATCTCGGCCGCTACATCAGGTTCGTCTCCCGGTCGGTGATGCTCGGCTTCCTCACCGGCGTCGCGGTCAACATCATCATGGGTCAGCTGGCCGGACTGGTCGGATCGCCCACCGAGGGCGGGGTGGCGGCGCAGAAGGCCGCGTACGTGGTGACGCATCCGTCCGGGATCATCACCGCATCGGCCGTGGTCGGGGCGGTCGCGCTGGCGGTGATGTTCCTGCTCAGCAGGACCCGGCTGGGGCTTTTCGCGTCACTGATAGCGGTGGTGTTGCCGACCATCGTGGTGGCGCTGATGGGCCTGGACCAGGTGGAGACCGTCGCCGACGTCGGTGCCATCCCCAGTGGTTTCCCGCCCCTCGTGCTGCCGCACCCCGGCGACCTGACCATCGGCGTGCTCACCGGTGCGTTCGCCATCGCCGCCATCGCCCTGGTGCAGGGCGCCGGGGTCGCCGAGGCCGCGCCGAACCCGGACGGCAGCCCGTCGAACACCAACGGCGACTTCGTCGGTCAGGGCGTCGCGAACATCGCCGCCGGGTTCTTCCACGGCACGCCGGTCGGCGGCTCGGTCAGCAGCACCGCGCTCAATCTCGCCGCCGGCGCCCGCAGCCGATGGGCCGCGATCTTCGGCGGGCTGTGGATGCTGGTCATCCTGGTCGCGTTCTCGGGGCTCGTCGGCTTGGTGCCGATGCCCACCCTGGCGGCGGTGCTGATCTTCGCCGGGGTGATGTCGATCCGGCCGCGGGAGATCGCGGTGGTGTGGCGCACGAGTCACACCGGGCGGATCGCGCTGATCGTGACATTCGTGTCGACGCTGGCCCTGCCGGTCGCCGCGGCCGTCGGGGTTGGCGTGGTCGTGTCCCTGCTGCTGCAGTTGAACAAGGAACTGAATGATCTGCGGATCGTCCGGCTCGAGCGCCGCTCCGACGGGCAGTTCGTCGAGCAACGGATGCCGAACGTGCTGCCCGATGCCGAGCCCGTTGTCCTCGACGTCTACGGCAGCCTGCTGTACGCGGGAGCGCGGACCCTCGGCGTCAGGCTGCCCGACCCCCGGCTCAGCCGTCGCCCGGTGGTGATTCTCCGGCTGCGTGGTCGGCTGTCGCTGGGGTCGACGTTCTTCGGCGTGGTTGCCCACTATGCGGACCTGCTGGAGGCCGCCGGCGGCCGGCTGTACCTGTCGGGCGTGCAGGCGGACATGGTGCACCGGTTCAAGCACTCCCAGGTCGATGACGTCAAGGGCAAGATCACCGTCTACCGGGCGACCGAGGTGCTCGGGGCATCGACGATGGCCGCCGTCCGGGACGCCCGGCGGTGGCTCGAGCAGGTCGAGTCGGAATCCGCCGACACCGAAGGAGCCGACACCGAAGGAGCCGACACCGAAGGAGCCGACACCGAAGGAGCCGACACCGAAGGAGACGGAACCACGAGCGACGAGGGTGCCGGCAGGTCACCGCGCTGACAGCGGGCCTCCCGCTCGACCCTCGGCGGTGCGCCGGCCAGGGACCGGGCCCACCCCAACGTGACGGTTGTGCGCCCGCGCCGCACCCGATCGGGTCGCGACCGGCACGGCCACGCGGTCACTTTGACCTTGCCGACGGCCGCGCGGTACTCTGGCTAGTCGGTGTGCCGCGCAGCTGCGTGCGGCGGTTCTGGCGCGTGTGCGTCGACCGCATTGTGCAGTTGGTTTCCAGGCCCGGAGTGAGTCGTTCTCGCCCGGGCCGTGACCATGTGGTGCCGTACACCACCTGGGAGGCACCCGCCTCCGGCAAGACCACCCTGGACGAGAACGAAGAGGCATATCCGTGCGCACGTACAGCCCCAAGCCCGGCGATGTGACCCACGCCTGGCACGTGATCGACGCGACCGACGTCGTGCTCGGCCGGCTCGCCAGCCAGGCCGCGCAGCTGCTGCGTGGCAAGCACAAGGCGATCTACGCGCCGCACGTCGACACCGGTGACTTCGTCGTCATCGTCAACGCGAGCAAGGTCGCCGTCACCGGCAACAAGAAGGACGGCAAGTTCCTCTACAGCCACTCCGGTTACCCGGGCGGCCTGCGCAAGCAGACCGTCGGTGACCTGCTGGAGACCAGGCCGGAGCGGCTCGTCGAGAAGGCCGTCGTCGGCATGCTGCCGCACAACTCGCTGGGCCGGTCCATGGCCCGCAAGCTCAAGGTCTACGCCGGCCCGGAGCACCCGCACCTGGCCCAGCAGCCGCAGCCGTACGAGATCTCCCAGGTCGCCCAGTAGGAATTGACCAATATGGTGGCCGCCGGCCACTTCCCGCAGCTCATCGCCGCTGACGATGCAGCCGCACCAGACACTGCAGCCCAGCACACCGCCGCACACAGAACAGCGAGATGAGTCAGTCCGTGAGCCAGAACCCCGAAGTTGCCGTCGAGGAAGAGTTCGACCTCCCCGCGGAGAGCGAGGTCGTCGAGGCCGAGTTCATCGACGACGCCGCCGCCGGTGACGTCACCGACGAGGCGCCGGAGATCGTTCCCGCCGTCGTCCTGCCCGTCGCCGTCGACCGTCCGGTGCAGACCGTCGGCCGCCGCAAGGAGGCCATCGTCCGCATCCGGCTCGTCCCGGGTAACGGCACTTTCACGCTGAACGGGCGCACCCTGGACAGCTACTTCCCCAACAAGGTGCACCAGCAGCTGATCAAGGAGCCGCTGGCGATCCTGGAGAAGGGCGAGATCTACGACGTCATCGCCCGGCTGCACGGCGGCGGCGTCACCGGCCAGGCCGGTGCCCTGCGGCTCGCGATCGCCCGCGCGCTGATCGAGCTCGACGAGACCGATCGCCCGCCGCTGAAGAAGGCCGGGTTCCTGACCCGCGACGCCCGGGCAACCGAGCGCAAGAAGTACGGGCTGAAGAAGGCCCGTAAGGCGCCCCAGTACTCGAAGCGCTGATCGCCGTGGGGGGACGGCTGTTCGGCACGGATGGTGTTCGGGGGCTCGCGAACGCGGACCTCACTCCGGCGCTCGCGCTGCGGTTGGCCACTGCCGCTGCGCAGGTACTCGGCGAGCGCCGGGTCCCGGCGCCGCCCGTGCGACCGTTCGGCGCGCACGGTGAACAGGTCGTGGTGCAGAGCCCGACCCGTCCACTCGCGGTCGTCGGCCGTGACCCCAGGGCGAGCGGTGAGATGCTCGAGTCCGCGGTCGCGGCCGGTCTGGCCTCCGCCGGTGTCGATGTCGTCCTGCTGGGCGTTCTGCCGACGCCGGCGGTCGCGTATCTGACGGCGGACATGAACGCCGACATGGGCATCGTCATCTCGGCGTCGCACAACGCCATGCCCGACAACGGCATCAAGATCTTCTCCACCGGCGGGCACAAGCTCGAGGACTCCCTCGAGGACGAGATCGAACGCCGGATGGACAACCCCGCGCCCTTGCCGACCGGCGAAGGCGTCGGCCGGATCCGCCGCGCCGACGACGCTGACCGGCGCTACCTCGACCACCTGCTGGTCGCCACCCCGAACCCGCTCAAGGGTCTGCGGGTCGTCGTCGACTGCGCGCACGGCGCCGCGTCCTCGCTCGCACCCGAGGTGTACCGGCGCGCCGGGGCCGAGGTGGTCGTCATCGGTGGCAGCCCGGACGGGCTGAACATCAACGCGGGCGTCGGCTCCACGTATCTGACCGGCCTGCGCGAAGCGGTCGTCTCCGAGGGTGCGGACCTGGGCATCGCGCACGACGGTGACGCCGACCGCTGCCTCGCCGTCGCCGCCGACGGATCCGACGTGGACGGCGACGTGATCCTGGCCCTGCTGGCCATCTCGCTCAAGGAGCGCGGCCGGTTGATGCAGGACACCGTGGTCGCCACCGTGATGGCCAACATCGGGTTCCACCAGGCGATGGCCAAGGCGGGGATCAAGGTCCGCACGACGGCCGTCGGCGACCGGTACGTGCTCGAGGACATGCGCGCCGGTGGCTACTCGCTGGGCGGCGAGCAGTCCGGGCACCTGATCCTCGCCGACCACGCCACCACCGGTGACGGGCTGCTGTCCGCGCTGCACCTGATGGCCGCGGTCGCCGAGACCGGTCGGCCGCTCGCCGAGCTTGCCAAGGTCGTCACCCGGTTCCCGCAGGTGCTGATCAACGTCCGGGTCGACGACAAGGCCGCGGTCGCGTCGTCGCCGGAGGTGCTGGCCGCCGTTGACCGCGCCGAGGCCGAACTGGGCGACACCGGTCGTGTGCTGCTCCGGCCGTCGGGCACCGAGTCGCTGGTGCGGGTGATGGTGGAGGCCGGAACGCCCGAGGCCGCGCAGGAGATCGCCGAGCAGGTCGCCAAGGTCGTGGCCGGCGTCTGACGCCGGCGCGGCGCGGGCTCCCGAGAGCGCTCGTCGGTGGAGCACAGTTGCCGTACGCCGGCAGTCGGCCCCGCCCCATCGAGGGCCGTTCGGCTGCGACGTGCGTCAGCAGGGCCTGTTCGGGTCGGCGCTCGTCAGGTCAGCCCCTACCGAATCAGGGCGGTGGCAGCCAGGTCTGCGGGTCGCAGCTCCGACGGTGTGTCCGGGTCCTCGAGACTCTCGACGGTGGTGCCCCTGACCTTGTCGTCCATCTCGTCGGCGAGCTGCTCGGCGTCGGTGAGGTAGCGGATGAAGAACGCCGACGCCAGCATCCGGGTGGCCTGCTGAACCCGCTTGTCCGAGTCGGCGCCGATGATGCCGTTGATGAACGACTTGCCCTCGGCCAGGCCCAGGTGACCGGAGCCCTTGACCATGCGCAGCCGCGCCGGGCCTGTGCAGGAGCGCGCGATCTTCGCGCCGTCGGCCTCGCCCATGTCGTCCTTCGACCCGATCAGGTGCAGGCTCGGCACCTCGACGCGGCCCGCGGCCTCGATCGCGGAGGGCCGGGTCTCGGCGGCGGTGACCGTCATGACGGCGCGGATCTGGTCGTCCTTCGCCGCGGCCAGTACCGCCGCGCCGCCGCCGGTGGAGTGGCCGATCACGCCCATCCGGCGGATGTCGCCGCGCACCCGTCCCTCGCCGAGCTCGCCGTTCGCCACCAGGCGCAGCGCCCTTGACATGTCCAGGGCCAGGCCCTGGTGGGAGGAGAACGGGCTGCGGTGGGTGTTGGGCGCGACGACGATGATGCCCCATGACGCCAGGTACCTCATGGTGTCCGCGTACCGGTCGACGGACTGCATCCAGCCGTGCCCGAAGGCGACGATCGGCAGCCGCCGGCCGGACGTGGGAGTGAAGACGAGTCCGGGCATGCCGGCCGCGGCGAGATCGCCGATGGCGACTCGATGCGGGCCGCGGTAGGCGAAATACTCCAGGGTCGGCCGCTGGATGCTGGGCATCATCTTCTTCGCCACGACGGTCCTCCGGAGCTCGGCAGGCAGGGTGCCGCGGTGTGTTCGGCTGCCACGACTGGGTACCTCCCACACCGTCTCGGCCTCCCGGGAGGGGCCGGAGCGGGCGGGATCGGTGCAGCCACGGCCTGGCGGCACCGCTGCGTCGCTCTCGTACAGTAGCCGGTGGCCCGGGCCGGGCAGCGTGGCATCCCACCGGGCGCCGCGACGGCTGGGCAGACAGGGAGCACCGACGTGGCCGACGATTTCGCGACCAACCTGCGCCGGCTGATCCGTGCGCGCTTCCCGCTGCTGTCCATCCAGACCGCCGAGGAGTCGCGCGCCCTCGCCGAGATCGCCGCCGTCGTCGGCAACCGGACCCAGGTCTCGCCGGCCCGGCAGGTCTACACCTGGTCCACCGCCAACGGGTTCGCGGCGCTCGGCCAGCCCGGCAGCCCCGACACCCGAACCCCGCACGCCGCCCTCACCGCCGCTGCGGCGTTGACCATGCCGAGCGTCGTGGTGCTGCTCGACCTGCATCCGTGGATGGGTTCGGACGCGACACCTGCGGACACCCAGTTGGTACGCGCGCTCAAGGACACCGTCCGGTTCTACAAGGACGGTCGGGTGCCGCGCACGCTGATCCTGATCTCGCCGACCCCGCGCATCCCGCCGGACCTGGAGTCGCTCGTCACGCTGGTTGACTTCCCGCTGCCGACGGAGGCGCAGATCCGGGCCACGCTCGACGGGATGATCGCCCGCAACACGGCGGCCGGTGCGCTGAAGGTCCAGCTCGGTCCGACCGGCGCGGAGCGGCTCGCGAAGGCCGCCCTCGGCCTGACCGCGTTCGAGGCGGAGAACGCGTTCGCCCGGTCGATGGTCGACGACGGCCGCCTCACCGATGACGACATCGCGTTGGTCCAGGAGGAGAAGCGGCAGATCGTCCAGAAGTCCGGCGTGCTCGAGGTCGTCCGGTCGACCGTGAGCCTGGACGACATCGGCGGCCTGGAGAACCTGAAGACCTGGCTGCGCAAGCGAGATGGCTCGTGGTTGGAGGAGGCCTCGGCGTACGGGCTGCCGGCGCCGAAAGGTGTGTTGGTGACAGGTGTTCCGGGTTGCGGGAAGTCGATGACGGCGAAGGCGATGGCGTCTGCGTGGTCGCTGCCGCTGGTGCGTCTGGACATCGGGCGGGTGTTCGGTGGGCTGGTCGGCGCGAGCGAGCAGAACATGCGCACGGCGCTGCGCACCGCGGAAGCCATTGCCCCGTGTGTGATGTGGATCGACGAGATCGAGAAGGGTTTCGCGTCCGGCGCGTCCGGCGGCGGTGACAGCGGAACCTCGGCCCGGGTGTTCGGCACGTTCCTGAGCTGGATGCAGGAGAAGACGTCACCGGTGTTCGTGATGGCCACCGCGAACACCATCTCGCTGCTGCCGCCCGAGATGATGCGCAAGGGCCGGTTCGACGAGATCTTCTTCATCGACCTGCCCACCGACACCGAGCGCCGGGTGATCTTCACGCTGCACCTGACTGCTCGGTTGAAGGCGGGGCCGGCCCTGGGTGCACTGCCGTTGACCGACGAGCTGCTGGGCGGCCTGGTCAGCGCCACCGAGGGCTTCTCCGGCGCCGAGATCGAGCAGGTGGTGATCGCCGCGTGCTTCAACGCGTTCAACGAACGGCGCGAGCTGCGGCCGCAGGATCTCGAGCACGAGATCGAGAACACCGTCCCGTTGTCGGTGACGCAGGCCGAGCAGATCGCCGCACTCCGGGCGTGGGCCGACATCCGCGCGGTCGCCGCGTCGGCACCCGAGGACCGGGCGGGTTACGCCACCCCCGAGCCGGTACCGCCGGCCGGTGTGGTGCCGCCGGAGGCGGCGATGTCGCGGGGCGGGCGGCCGGTCGAGGCCTGATTGGTCGGGCGCGCCCTGCCGTTGGGGTGCCCCTCCGCGGTGACGGGTGCGGTGCTGCCACCCGCCTCGGTGGTGTCGGATGCGGTGGCGGCTCGTGTGGGGGAGTCCGAGGCAGGGCCGTCTGCCTGGACGCCGCGGGTTGAGGGGCCGTCGGTCATGGCGCCGTCGGGTGTGCTGCCGTCGATGGCCTCCCGGAGCGCCCGGTACGAGGCAATGAGCAGCCGGCGTTCCTCGTGCAGCCGGGGGTCGGCAAGGTCGGTGCCGGCGGCCACCCAGTCGTCGGAGCAGTCCATCGCCTTGGTGCGGAACTCCGCGGCGGACACGACGGCGGCCGCCGGTAGCCCGTAGACGAATGAGTAGAGCGCGCCGAGCGCGTTCACCAGGTCGGCGTCGGACACCGAACCGACCCGCTGGTGCAACCGGTGCACGCGCCACCACTCGACCTCCAGTTCGGCGGCGCGCACGGGGTCGAGGGACGGATGCCCGCTGCGGGCGACGAGCGCGTAGAAGCGCCTCATGTGTTTCCGGGCGTCATCGGGATCGTTGTCCGGGTACGGCGCCCACACCTGGTTGGCGCGCAGCACATGCCACGCACCGACGAGCGTGCGGTGGCGGCTCATGCCGAATCCGGCGTCCACCATGCGCACCGCCCCCGTCAGGAACCGGAGCCAGTCGCGGCGGTAGTAGGCAACCCACGCGTCGCATTCCCATCGGCCGATCAGGTCCGGGTCGAAGTCCAGCGGACCTGCGCGATTGCGGCGTCGTCGCACCGTGCTCTCCTTTCGCCGCCTGCATTTGTCGCGGTGCGGGCCCACCCTGAGGCCACCGTCGACAGGTTCCGCACGACCGACGTTCCGATCGCCCTCGCCTCCGTGGCCGCGCGGCGAAGCGTCCCGCCCATCGCATTGTGTCGAGTGATCCGTCGCCGAACCAGCCTGGGATGGCGCCGCCTCCGATGGCTCGGCCCGGGACGGACGGCCCCGGATCCACAACCTCGACGGCCACAGCCGCGATCGGCACAGCCTCGGATGGCGCCCTGTGCACGACGGTCGGCGTGGCCCGCAGTGCCGTCGTCCCGGTTGTTCGCGGACCGATCCGGGACAGCGTCCGAACGCACCGATCAGACCTTCAGGGGCCGGCTACCCCCTACGCGGCTCCCGGCCGGGTGACACAGGGTGAACGTTAGAGAGGCGCGTTGCTGCGACAACAAACACAGATCGTCACAAATCGGGCGTGGCCGTCGCGGTCGTGGCACGTTGCGCTGCGGATGCCGGTCGAAAGGTCCCGAGCCGTTAGCCTTGGCGGTATGTGTGGCATCGTCGGGTACACCGGCCCCCGTCAGGCTCTTCCGCTCGTCCTGGAAGGGTTGCGCCGGCTCGAGTACCGGGGCTACGACTCCGCGGGCGTGGCGATCCTGGACGGTGAGGGGGAGCTGCACACTGCCAAGAAGGCCGGCGTGCTGGCCAACCTCGAGCACTACATCGACACCGGCGAGGTGCCGCTGAACGGGACGACCGGCATGGGGCACACCCGCTGGGCGACCCACGGGGCGCCGACCGACCGCAACGCGCACCCGCACACCGACGTGCACGGCAAGGTCGCCGTCATCCACAACGGCATCATCGAGAACTTCCTGCCGCTGCGCCGCGAGCTCGAGGCCCGGGGCATCGAGATGGGCAGCGACACCGACACCGAAGTCGTCGCCCACCTGCTCAGCGGTGCGTTCGCGGAGGGTCCGACCGCCGGTGACCTGCCCGCCTCCATGGCCGCCGTGTGCGCCCGGCTGGAGGGTGCCTTCACCCTCGTCGCGGTACACGCCGACGCCCCGGACGTGATGGTGGCGGCCCGCCGGAATTCGCCGCTCGTCATCGGCATCGGTGACGGTGAGATGTTCGTCGCGAGCGATGTCGCAGCCTTCATCGCGCACACCCGCAAGGCCGTCGAGCTGGGCCAGGACCAGCTGGTCGTCATCACCCCGGACGGCTACGAGGTCACCTCGTTCTCGCCGGACCCGCTGGCCGTCGCCGACTTCCGCATCTTCCACGTCGACTGGGACCTCGCCGCCGCGGAGAAGGGCGGCTACGCGACCTTCATGGACAAGGAGATCGCCGAGCAGCCGCAGGCGCTTGCCGACACCCTGCTCGGGCACTTCGACGGATCCGGCATCGTGCTGGACGAGTTGCGGCTCTCCGACGACGACCTGCGGACGATCGACAAGGTCTTCGTCGTCGCCTGCGGCACCGCCTATCACTCGGGACTGGTGGCGAAGTACGCCATCGAGCACTGGACGCGGCTGCCGGTGGAGGTGGAGGTCGCCAGCGAGTTCCGCTACCGCGATCCGGTGCTGAACCGGGAGACGCTGGTGGTGGCCGTGACGCAGTCGGGCGAGACCGCGGACACCCTGGAAGCGGTCCGGCACGCCCGCCGGCAGAAGGCGCGCGTGTTGGCCGTCTGCAACACGAACGGCTCACAGATCCCGCGGGAGTCCGACGCCGTCGTCTACACGCACGCCGGTCCGGAGGTCGGGGTCGCCGCGACGAAGACGTTCCTCGCGCAGATCACCGCGAACTACCTGGTCGGCCTCGCCCTCGCGCAGGCCCGCGGTACCAAGTACCGCGACGAGATCGCCCGCGACTTCGAGTTGCTGTCCGAGATGCCCGCCGCGGTTGCCGAGACGCTCAATCTGATGGACCCGGTGCGCAAGCTGGCGCAGGACATCTCCCGGTCCAAGGCCGTGCTGTTCCTCGGCCGCCATGTCGGTTACCCGGTCGCCCTGGAGGGTGCTCTCAAGCTGAAGGAACTGGCGTACATGCACGCCGAGGGCTTCGCCGCCGGCGAGCTGAAGCACGGTCCGATCGCCCTGATCGAGGAGGGCCTGCCGGTGGTGGTGGTGACGCCGTCACCGGTGTCCGACCCGCTGCTGCACAGCAAGCTGCTGTCCAACATCCGGGAGATCCAGGCCCGCGGCGCGCGCACCATCGTCATCGCGGAGGAGGGTGACGACACGGTCGCGCCGTTCGCCGATTTCCTCATCGAGCTGCCCCGCGTGCCGAAGCTGTTCCAGCCGCTGGTCAGCACCGTTCCGTTGCAGATTCTGGCGGCCGAGATCGCCCGGTCCCGCGGCTACGACATCGACAAGCCCCGGAACCTCGCCAAGTCCGTCACCGTCGAGTAGCCACGGTGACGTTCGCCGGGGCGCCGGTGACATCCTGATGCTGCCGGAGGTGCCGGCCGGCGCACGGGTGGTCGCGGTCGGCATCGACGTGGTCGCGGTCGACCGGTTCGCCGCCGCAATGCAGCGCACGCCCACCCTTGCGGCCCGGCTGTTCGGCCCGGACGAGATGATCACGGCGACCGGCCACCCCCGCGGCTCCGCCTCGCTCGCCGCCCGCTTCGCGGTGAAGGAAGCGGTCGCCAAGGCGCTCGGGGTGCCGCACGGCATGGACTGGCACGACTGCCGGGTGCTGTCCGAGTCGTCGGGTCGCCCGGTGCTGCAAGTGGTGTCCACCGTCGCCGCGGCGGCCGCCGACCTGGGCGTGACGGACTGGCGGCTTTCGGTGTCGCACGACGCCGGGATCGCCGCCGCCGTGGTGCTCGCGCTGGGCTGACCCGCCGGGTTCGGGTGTCTCTTTCGCGGCCGCGTCGTGGCGCCCGCCATCATCTGGGATGCGCGATTGCAGGCGTGCACGCGGGGGCGCAGCCGAGGTGGTGCTCGCTCTCGGCTGACACGCGTGGAACACGCCCTCATGACGCCGCCCACACCCCCAGCTCGACCCCGCTGGGGTCCGTGAAATGGAAGCGGCGGCCACCCGGGAAGGCATAGGGCTCCCGCACGATGGTGCCGCCCGCGGCCCGGACCGCCTCGACCGAGTCGTCCAGATCCTCGGAGAACAGCCGCACCAGCGGTGCGCTCCGCTCGTTCCCTGCCGTCCCGTCCAGCCCGCCGACCTCACCCTCCCCGGACGCAGACGCGATGCCGGCGTACTCCGGGCCGTACTCGTTGAACCGCCACCCGAAGGCCTTCTCGAAGAAGGCGCGGCTGGCGGCCAGGTCGCGCGCCGGCAGTTCCACGTAGTCGATGGTGTGGTGGATGTTCGTCATGTCCGGACCCTAGGCGCGCCCACCGACAACGCATCGGCCCCGACCGTGGCCGCCGCGCGAAGAGGTCGACAATGGCCCGATGTCGCTCGACGGGGAAGCGGAATGGCCGGCGGAGCTGCCGCCGTCGGTCGGGTCGGAGCTGCTGAAGGGCGGCCTGATCTGCACCACCACTCGCGAGCGACTGGCCGACGGCCGGGACGTCGTGGTCAAGCGCTGCCCCTACCCGGCCGAGGTCGAAGCGGAGGGCTTGCGCGTCCTCGCCGAGGCGGGTGCGCCCACACCGGCGGTCCTCGGCACCGCCGGGCACGTGTTGGTGTTGGAGTACGTCAGTGGCCGGCCGGCGTGGGCCGCGCTGGGCGGCGCCATGGCCCGGGTGCACGCGACGACCAACGACCGGTTCGGCTGGCACCGGGACAACCCCGCAGGGCTGTTCAACCAGCAGAACGCGTGGTCCACCGACTGGCCGACGTTCTTCATCGAGCGCCGGATCCTCGCCCACCTCGACGACCCGCAGGTGCCGCCGGAGCTGGCCGACCGGCTCCGGGCGGCCAGCGCGGGTCCGCTGCTGGAGCTCCTGCCGACCGACTCGCGGCCGTCGCTGACCCACGGCGATCTGTGGTTCGGCAACGTCATCGACGGCCACTGGGCGATCGACCCGGCGGTGTGCTTCGTCGACCGCGAACTGGACCTCGCGTTCATGGAGGCCGGCGGTTTACCGGACGAGTTCTTTGCCGCCTACCAGCGGGAATGGCCGTTCGACCCCGGTTACCCCGAGCGCCGGACCGCACTGCAACTGCACAAGATCCTCGTCGGTCTGCGGCACTTCGGCCCGGTGCGGATCCCCCGGCTCGAGGCCGCGCTCGATCACTACGGCTGGTGAACCGCCGGCCGGACGTGGAGAACGCGCAGGTCTCCACGGCGCCGGTTGGGCACGGGCAGGAAAGGATGAACTCATGATCTCCGCATACTCGGTGCACCAGATCCGCGAGGTGGAGGCCGCCGCCCTGGCGAAGGACGGCGACGGCACCCTCATGCGACGCGCATCCTGGGCCGTCGCGACCGAGGTCGCCGAGCGGGTGCCGTTCCCGCACCCCGGCCGCGCCGTCGTGCTGCTGGTCGGCTCGGGCAACAACGGCGGTGACGCGTTGTTCGCCGGTGCGTTCCTGCGTCGTCGGGGGATGCGCGTGACCGCGCTGCTGCTGGAGCCCGCGAAGGCGCACCCGGCCGGGCTCGCCGCACTCCGCCGCGCGGGTGGCCAGGTCCGGCCGGCCGACGATCCGGGTGCTTCACGGGTCCTCGACGGCGCCGATGTGATCGTGGACGGCATCGTCGGGCTCGCCGCCCGGCCGCCGCTGCGGGAGAGCGCCGCCGACCTCGTCGGCCGGGCCAACGCGACGGACGCGCTGCGCGTGGCGGTGGACGTGCCCAGTGGGGTCGAGCCGGACACCGGCCGGGTGCGCGGGGTCGCGTTCCTGGCAGACGTGACGGTGACGTTCGGCGGCGTGAAGCCCGGGCTGCTGATCGCCGACGCCCAGGCCGGAACGGTGGTCGCTGTGCCGATCGGCATGGAGATGACCGGACAGCCCGCCGACCTCGTCGCGATGACGGACGGCACGCTGCGGCAGATGCTGCCCGGTCCCGGTCCGGCGGCGGACAAGTTCACCGGCGGACTGGTCGGCATCGCCGCCGGCTCGCCCGGTTACCCCGGCGCCCCGGTGCTGTGCGTCGGCGGCGCGGTGCGGACCCGCCCCGGCATGGTCCGGTACGCCGGTGCCCAGGCCCAGGCGGTGCTGTCGCACTGGCCGGAGGTGGTGGCCGCGCCGACCCCGGCCGAGGCGGGACAGGTGCAGGCGTGGGTGGCCGGTCCGGGCATGGGCACCGAGGGCACGTCGATCGCGACGCTGCGCTGGGTGCTGACGCAGGACGTGCCCGTCCTGGTCGACGCGGACGGACTGACGGTGCTGGCCGCGTTGCCGTCGCTGCTGGCGACCCGGCGCCGGTCCGGGCACGTCACCGTTCTGACACCGCACGACCGTGAGTTCGCGCGCGTCTTCCCGGAGATCGGGTTGGACGACCGGCTCGGCGCGGTGCGGCGGGCCGCCCGGGAGAGCGGCGCCACGGTGCTGCTCAAGGGGCACCGGACCTTGATCGCCGAACCCGGTGGGCAGGCGGCGGTGAACCTGTCGGGGTCGTCATGGCTCGCGACGGCCGGCTCGGGTGACGTGCTGTCGGGCGTCATCGGCTCGCTGCTCGCCACCGGCCTGCCGCCGCTGCTGGCGGCCGCCGCCGGCGCGTTCCTGCACGGCAGGGCGGGGGAGCGGGCCGAGCGGACCGGGCTGTTCGGTGCGCAGGTGCTCTGGGACCACCTGGGGCTCGCCGGCCGGTGAACCCGGCACGTGACCCGATCGGTCCCTCCGCCCGCCCCCCACGGTCCGAGGCCACCGCCCGGATCGAGCCTCACCGCTCCGGCGTGTGCCCCACCGCGAGGTAACCGGCACCGCCGGCCAGTTCCTGCACCGTCAGGTCCGGCACGAACTCGGCGAGCAGCCGCCAGGGTCGGTCGAAGCCCGCGAAGCTGGTGATGAACGGGGCGTGCAGGTCCGTGACCCACATCCGCAGCGGGATGAGCCACGGCGCAGGCCATTTGCCGCCGATGGCGCCGACCGCCGCGCCCGGCCGCAGATGGTCGAACACCCGCTGCAGCGCCTCCCGGGACTGCATCAGGTCGTGCACCGCGCAGAACATCGCGGCGTCCGCCATGGCGTCGATCTGCGCGTGCGCGATCGGCGCCGTGATCAGCCGGACGTTGTTCCAACCCCACGCGGCGACCCGCTGCACCGCCAGTGCCAGCATCTGCGCGGACGCGTCGATCCCGACGATGAGGCCCGTCGGTCCCACCTTTTCCTGCAGCAGCGGCAGGCAGAGCCCGGTGCCGCAGCCGACGTCCAGGACGGTGTCGCCCGGCCCGGCCGGCAGGTGCTCGACGAGCTTCTCCCGCCAGTGCTGGAAGGCCGCGGTGCGCGAGTCGTACCGGTCGGCGTGGTCGCCGTACGCCGCGGTGAGTTCTGCGCCGCCGGCCCCGTTCACCCCGCCGGCCCCGTTCACCCCGCCGGCATCGTCCGCGCCGGTGGCTGCGCGGTGCGGTTCCGTCGTCACCATGTGAGTCTCCAGAAGACTGCGGAGCGGTGCTGTGCCCGTCCGGAGGATCCGACCACGCACATTTGACAACCCCGTGAACGCCGGGTCAACGGTGTGCAGCCCTCGAACATCGCCTCTCACCCGGCTGCCAAGCCGGCCCGCGTCCGCCGCCGTTGCACCTACTGCGGGCATGTCACGGCCACGGCCGCGCGAAGGATCGACGAGCGAGACCGACCCGTGCACCCGCCGTGACGTCACAGCGAGCCGGAACGTGATTCGATCGTGGGGTGAGCACACAGTCCGTCACCGCCCCCGGTGCGGCCGGCGTCGAACGCGGCCATCCGGGTGCCCCGTCGCTTGGGCAGCCCAGCGCCGGCGTTCGGGCGGAAGCGGTCGTCGACACCGGCGCGGTGGCCGCCAATACCGCCACCCTGCTCGGCGTCGTGCGCCGGGAGAATTCGGTGGGACGGCTGATGGCCGTGGTGAAGGCCGACGGATACGGGCACGGAGCGGTGGAGTCCGCACGGGCCGCGCTGGCCGGCGGCGCGGAGTGGCTGGGCGTGGCGACGCCGACCGAGGCGCTGGAACTGCGCGCCGCGGGCATCGACGCCCCGGTGCTGGCGTGGCTGTGGCCGGCCGGTGAGGACATCCGGGCCGCGGTGCATGCCGGGGTCGAACTGGGTGTGTCGAGCTGCCAGCATCTCGACGCGGTGCTGGCAGCGGGCGGCCGGCCGAGGATCCACGTCAAGATCGACACCGGGCTCGGCCGCAACGGCGCCGGGGTCAACGACATCGACACCGTGCTGGACGCCGTCGCGGCCGCCCACCGCGACGGCCGGGTGCAGGTCACCGGGCTCATGAGCCACCTGGCCTGCGCCGACGTCCCCGGTGATCCCTCCGTCGCAGAGCAGACCGCCGCATTCCGGCGGGCCGTCGACAGGGCGGAGCAGCTGGGCATCCGGGGCACGATCCGGCACCTGGCCAACACCCCGGGGGTGCTGGAACACCCGGCCACCTACTTCGACATGGTGCGGTGCGGGATCGGCATCTACGGTGTGGACCCGCTGGAGCCGGGGCGGGCCACCGTTCGGCTGCGCGCGGCGATGACACTGCGCGGCACCGTCGCCCTGACCAAACGGGTCCCCGCCGGCCATGGGGTGTCGTACGGCCTGACGTACCGGACCAGCGCCGAGACCACGTTGGCGTTGGTGCCGCTCGGCTATGCCGACGGCGTTCCGCGCGCAGCCAGCTCGGTCGGCGAGGTGTGGTTGCGCGGCAGGCGACGGCGGATCGCGGGCCGGGTCGCGATGGACCAGGTGGTGATCGACTGCGGGAACGACGAGGTGGCCGCCGGTGACGACGTCGTCCTGTTCGGACCCGGCGACGACGGCGAGCCGACCGCCAACGACTGGGCGGCGGCCACCGGCACCATCGGCTACGAGATCGTCACCCGCATCGGCCCGCGGGTGCCGCGCCGGTACATCCGAGCAAGCACCGAGGTGACGGCGTGAGCACCGTGAGCAAGATCCTCGGCGCCGCCGGCATCGCCACGGGCGTGATCGGCGCGGCCGCTCTGGGCGGGGTCACCGCGCAGCGGATGGTGGTGCGCCGCTACCAGGCCGCTCAGTCCGCGCTGCTGGCCGACCCGCAGGAGGCGCAGGGGTACGGATCGCTCGCCGCGGACCGCACGTACTCGGTCGACGCGGAGGACGGCGTCGCGCTGCACGTCGAGGAGGTCGGCCCGGTCACCGCGCCGCTGACGGTGATCTTCTCGCACGGCTGGACGCTGCGGTCCGGTGCCTGGCACTACCAGCGGCTCGGCCTGGCCGGTCCCGGATTCGGCGAGGCCGCCGGCGGTACCGGTGAGGCCGATGTGCGTGCGGCGACGGCCGCCGACTCGGCGGTGGAGGCCGCGGGCGGTGCGGATGAGAAGGCGGCTGCCGAGCTGGCCCGTTTGGTGTTCTTCGACCAGCGCTCGCACGGCGCATCAACCCGCGCCCCCGAGGGTCACTCCACGATGGACTACCTCGCGTCCGACCTGGCCCAGATGATCGCCACCGCCGCCCCGGTCGGCCCGCTGGTGCTCGTCGGCCACTCGATGGGCGGGATGGCGATGCTGACCCTCGCCGCCCGCAAACCCGAACTGTTCGCTGAGCGGGTCGCCGGCCTGGGGCTGGTCTGCACCGGTGCGACGTCCATGCGCCCGAACGAGCTGACGAGGCTGCTGATGACCGGCGGCAACCCGTTGGTCAGGGCGGTGACCTCGTTGGCGGCGCGGTACCCCGCGGTGTTCGAGCGCGGCCGGGAGAGCAGCCGGGACGCCGTCTGGCTGCTCACCAGGAGCCTGGGCTTCGCCCGCGCCGACGTGCCTGGGGCGATGGTCGACTACCTCGACGAGATGATCTCCGGCACCCCGGTCGAGGTGATCGCCGAGTTCACCCCCGCGCTGCTGGCCCACGACCAGTCCGCCGCGCTGCCCGCACTGTCCGGTATCCCGACCGTCATCGTCGCCGGGGACAAGGACCGGATGACACCGCTGGCCCGCTCCCAGGCGATCGCCGACGCGCTGCCGGACGCCGAGTTCGTGGTCGCCCGAGGGTCCGGCCACATGGCGATGATGGAGGATCCGACGGTGACGAACGACGCCCTTCGCCAGATGCTCCGCCGTGCGCTGGTGCATGCCGCGACCCTGCCGCCGACGGTGCACCGAACACCGCAACCCGGGCTGCACCGGAACCCGCCCAGGGGCGCGAAGGCGGGCCGATGACGTTCACCCTGGCCACCGTCGACGACACCCTGGCCCTCGGCCGCGAGATCGGGAACCGGCTCACCGCAGGTGATCTCGTCATCCTCAGCGGATCCCTGGGCGCGGGCAAGACGACCCTCACCAAGGGCATCGCCGCCGGGATGGGGGTGCGTGGGCTGGTGACGTCGCCGACGTTCGTCATCGCCCGGGTGCACCGGCCCGCCGGCCCGGGCGCCACCCGCGGTGAAGGCGCACCCGCCGACTCGGACGCCGCTCGCGGCTCGGACACCATCCGCGGTCAAGACGCATCCCTCCGCCCGGACGCCAGCAGCGCTGCCGGCGCATCCGCCCGCCCCGATACCGCCGCCGGGGTGCCGCTGGTGCACGTGGATGCCTACCGGCTGTCCGGCGCGCTGGAGCTCGACGACCTCGACCTGGACACCGACCTGGCGGCCGCGGCCGTCGTCATCGAGTGGGGCGAGGGGGTGGCGGAACGATTGACCGACGACCGGGTGCACGTGGAGCTCACCCGGCTGCCGGACGACACCCGGACGGCGACCCTGACGCCCGTCGGGGCGTCCTGGGAGCGGCGCGTCGCCGACATCACCGGGGCCCTGCCGGCAGGAGCATCGAGTCCTTACGGTTCGCGGACGTCCTGATGGTGCCGGTGGTACGGGCGACCGCCGCCTCCTACCGTCGACACCGGGGCCCGGCCGATCCGGCGCGAGGTCCGGCGACCGCGGATCACGCGCGGCCGAACGATCGACGGGTGGTGGGCGGGTGAGCGCGAAATCCCGCGTGCTCGTCGTCGACGACGACGAGACGGTGCGGGAGGTGCTGCGCCGCTACCTCACCCGGGACGGGCATGACGTGATCGAGGCCGGTGACGGGGTCACCGGGCTGAACCTCGCCCGCTCCGCCGGACCGGACCTGGTGGTGCTGGACCTGATGCTGCCCGGGATGGACGGGCTCGACGTCTGCCGGGAGTTGCGCCGCTCGTCCACCGTCCCGGTGATCATGCTGACCGCGCTGGGCGAGGAATCCGACCGGGTCGTCGGGCTGGAGTACGGCGCGGACGATTACGTGGTCAAGCCGTTCAGTCCCCGCGAGCTCGCGTTGCGGGTCGGGCGGGTGCTCGACCGGAGCCGAGGCGCCGGGCAGGCCGCCGCCGCAGGAGCCGCCGGCACGGTTGCCGCCACCGCCGACGGTGCGCTGTCCACCGACCCGATCTCCCGCACAGCACGGCTGGACGGTGCCGAGCTGGCACTGACCGGCCGGGAGTTCGACCTGCTGCACTTCCTGCTCGGCCATCCCGGCCAGGTGTTCAGCCGCGCGGAGCTGATGGAACGGGTCTGGGGCTGGTCGTTCGGTGACCAGTCCACCGTGACGGTGCACGTGCGGCGACTGCGGGAGAAGGTCGAACCGGATCCCGCGCGTCCGTCCCGGATCGTCACCGTGTGGGGGGTCGGGTACCGGCTCGACCCGGGCGCTCCCGGTCCGAGGGCCGACGCCACCAGCGGGACCGCGGGGGCTGATACCGAACACCGGACGGCGGGCAGCGATGCCGACCACGGGTCAGCGCCATGATCGACGTGCTGCACATCCTGCCGTGGGCGCTGCTGGCGGCGTTGCTGACCGGGGCCGTGGAGATCGGGCTGCTGTACCTGCTGCGGCATCGCTCGGCGGCCGCGAACATCGCCGCCCTGGTCACCGTGCCGATCCTTGCGGTGCTGCTGTTCGTCGTCGCCATCAGCGGGCTGATGTACACCTCGGCGCTGGCGCTCACCGCGACCGCCTGCGCGTTGATCGCCCTGGTGGTGATCCCGGTCGCCGTGCTGCTGGGCAGGCGCATTGCGCTGGGCGCGCTCGCCGCCGAACAGGAACGCGCCGCGGAACGGGCCGCGGAGGCCTCCCGCCGTCAGCTGGTCGCCTGGGTGAGCCACGACCTGCGCACACCGCTGGCCGGGATCAGGGCGATGAGCGAGGCGCTCGAGGACGCGGTCGTCGTCGAACCCGCCGAGGTCGCCGACTACGCGCGCCGGATCAGCTCGGAGACCACCAGGTTGTCCACGATGGTCGACGACCTCTTCGAGCTGTCCCGGATCAACGCCGGTGCGCTCGCGCTGACGCTCGGGCCGGTCAGCACGGAGGAACTCGTCGCCGCGGCGATGGAGGCCGCCGCCCCCGCCGCCCGGCGCCGCGGCATCCGGCTCACCGCGTCCGCCGACCCTGGGTGGCCGACTGTGCAGGGTTCGGACCACGAGTTGATCCGGGTGCTGCGCAACCTGCTGGTCAACGCGATCCGGCACACCCCGTCCGACGGCACCATCGAGGTGGTGGCCGGGCAGACCGGCAACGAGGCGTGGTTAGCGGTGCAGGACGCCTGCGGCGGCATCGACCAGGACGACCTGCCGCGCGTCTTCGATGTCGCGTTCCGCGGCGCCGCGGCCCGCTCGCCGCGGACCGGTGTCGCCGGTGAGGAAACCGGGGCCGGGCTGGGGCTCGCGATCGCGCGCGGCCTGGTGCACGCGCACGGCGGCGAGATCAGCGTCAGCAACCGGGGCGAGGGCTGCCGGTTCGAGGTCCGGTTGCCGGTGGCCGCCTGACCCGTCCACCGGGATGCCGGGTTCACGGCGGTGCGGGGATGGTTATGACGGCTGGGTGCGGCACCACAGTGATCGGCCCGGGGATCGCCGACGGCAAATGCCCGGGCATCGATCGTCGTCACCGGCGGTTCGAGATGTCCGGGGCCGCATGATGCCCGGCCCGGGTGGGGCGGTCGGGACGCCACCGGCGCTCCCCGTCAAGGCCAGTGCAGCACCGCCGGCGGTGCGTGATGCCGGCCGAGCAACTTGTCCCGCAGCGACCGGTCGCCGGCGGATGTGATGTCCGCGCCGACGCTGGTGAAGATCCACTCGCGGGCCGCCTCCCACTCGCTGTACGACCCCTCGTACCGCTGCCGCCGCCGACCGGCTGCCACCCGGTCGAACTCGTCCGCTTCCGGGAACTGCATCCACAGCTCCCGACCGGATGCACCGACAGCGACGAGCTGGCAGCCGTCGTGGCCGGACTCCTCGGAGCGCAGCCGGGTCTCGTAGAGGGTGAGCGAGGTCGGTTCGGCGAGCCACCCGTGCGGCTCGGTCGACAGCGCCCACAGCGAACGCAGGTCGGTGGCGGTGACGCCGCCCTTGTCGAACTCCATCCGGGTGACGAGTCGGTGACGGCGGACGAAGGTGCGGCCGGGCGGGGCCGGCGGAGTGGGTGCGCCCGCGAGTCGGTGCCCGACGACGATGCCGTCGATCAGATGCAGCTCGTCGAGGGACGTGAGCAGCTCTGCCGGTGACGTCACGGCCGCCGCCGGAGCTCCGGACTCTGTGGGCGGACCTGCGCCGCGGGCCGAACGGGCATCGGTGCGCGGCGCCGCAATCGCCGACGCGACGGCATCGGTCAGGCCCAGCTCACCGAGGATCGCGGTGGCGGCGGACGCGGCTCCACCGGCATCACAGGACGCGCCGCTGAGCCAGAGCTGGTCGCCGTCCCCGTCGATCAGCACCATGCCGGGTCCGCGGCCCAGCGGCACCCCGTACCGCTCGTGCAGGCTGCGTGGGTGACGGAACCCGCGGATCAACGGGGCGTCGATACCGGCGAACAGCCAGACCTCACGAACCGGCGCGAGCACCGCGGTGATCTCGCGGAAGATCGCCAGGGTGTCCGCCGGATCACCGAAGGTGGCACCCTGTTCGACGTCGATCCAGATCCGCGGCGCCCGCGGCAGGTCGGCCATCCCCGGATTGTGCAGCAGCAGCGGATGCGGTGCCGATCCGGTGCTGCTGCCAATGGTCGGTGCTGGTGCTGGTGCCGGTGCTGATGCCGGTGGTCGCCGTCGGCCGGTGCTCAGCGTCCAGTGGTCGGCGCGCGGCGCATGCTTGCCCGACGGGTCGGTGCTGGGTGCATGGGTCCGGTGCCCGAGGCCCCGAGCGGCGAACCGGCCGGGCGTCACCGGACGGCGGACAGCGCCGCGCCCAGCTCCCGCACCGGATCACCCTCGTGGTAGGGCCGCTCGGCGGGCTCGATGGTGTCGAGGAACCGCTGATAGGTCACCGCGGCGTTCAGCGCAGCGACGGGTTTCAGCAGCGCCGCCGACCGGGTCGCGTCCGAGCCGGGGACGATCCGGCTCCACTCCTGCGCCCACACCCGCACGGCCGCCGCGCGGTCGGCCGGCGTGAGCCGCCGGCAGAAGGCCAGCTGATCGATCATCGGGTGGCCGATACCGCTGTCTCCCCAGTCGAGGATCACGAGCCGCCCGGCTCCACCCCTGAGGTTTCCCGGATGGAAGTCGCCGTGCACCAGGGTGTCCGGCACGCCGCACGCCTCGATCGCACCGAACCGGCGCGGCAGGCCGTTGACCAGTGCGTCGAGCGCACGGCGCTCGTCGTCGGCCAGTTCGCCGCGCAGGCGCTCCGTCACCGCGGTGATCCGCGGCACCAGCGCCGCGGGCCGCAGGTCCGGCACGCCGAGCGCAATCAGGCCCTCGGTGCGGCCGACCCAGGCGGCCTGCAGCCGCACCAGCAGGCGCACCATGTCGAGCAGGGTTTGCCCCGTCGCGTCGTACTGGTCCTCTCCCGGGACCTCGGCCAGCAATACCCGGCCGGGCTCCGCGCCCAGCACCGGCGGCACCACAGTGGGATCGAGTAACGGCAGCAGCGCGCCCTCGTGGGCGAAGAACGGCGGCACCACTTTGAGCCATGCGGCGCCGGTGACGGTCGGCAACCGCCAGATGCTGGACAGGTTCCAGGTCCGAACCTGTTGTGGCGCACCAGTTGTCGGCGTACCGCGGGCGGCGAGCACGTCCTGCGCCCAGGAGAGGTCGGCGTCGTGCCCGCCGGGCCGCGCGTAGTGCATGCGCAGTGGGTGCTCGGCCGGCGGGTCGCCCGGCCACGGCCGGAGGTGCACCGGGGGCGGGTCCGTGGTTTCCGCAAGGTAGCTGACCGGCCCACCGCCCGGGAACGGCGGCCCGGTGCTGGACAGCAGACGCAGCACCCGCACGTCGACACCGAAGTGCTCGCGGGCCGCCGTAACGACGTCGTCGACCCGGCGCCATTCGGGGGACGGCACGGGCACGGCCGGCAACGCACCGAGCAGCTCACCCGACGGCGTGCAGAGCACCAGGGTGACGAGACGTTCGGGCACCCCGGCACAGTAGGGCGACCCCCTGGGCGCCGGCAGCCGAATTGATCGCGGCGAGCGGAAGGCGCCCGGGCGGGAGCCCCCCGCCGAGAGGGGGCATCGCACCGTGACCCGTCTGACGGGCGAGAGATCGCGCCGCCCGGCGAGAGGGCGGGTGGAACCTGCGCGAGAGGTCACCGCCACGCCGCCGGACGTCACGCGGCGAACAGCCACCCCATCGCCCGTAGGCTGTTCGCGCTGTACACCGGCCGGTCCTGCTCCATCCCGAAGCGCAGGTCCTCCAGCGTCCGGCACCGCGCGTAGAACGTGACCCGGACGTCCAGTGCGTCGTCACCGCGGGGTCGGCCCACCGCTGCCGCGCGGTCACCGGTCAGCGCGGCACGACAGCCGGACGGTCCGAGATCTCTGAGCATCAGACCGAAATCGACCGCGGGGTCACCGAAACCGGCGTCGGACCAGTCGATCACACCGGTGACATCGCCGGTGTCGGGGTCGACCAGCACGTGCTCCGCGCCGAGATCCTGATGACCGAAGCGCATCTCGTCGGGACCGGGCGGCACCGGAGCGCCGAGGAAGCGTTCGATCGAAGCGCGGTGGTTCGCGGGAACAAGGTGGCCGGCGGCCTCGTAGCTCTCCGCGGCCTCGTCCAGCCAGTCCTGAAGGGGGTCGTCATCGACGGCGACGGCCGCGCCGATCTCGGCCGCGTCGATGGCGTGCAGGGCGGCGAGGAAGTGCCCGAGCGCGCGGCCGATGTCGACCGCCCACTGCTCGCGCCGCCGGCCGGGCACGCCGATCAGCGGGACGCCCGGCAGCACCCGGTAGATCAGTGCCGTGTCCAGCCGGACCAGGGGACGGGGGACCGCAATCGGGCTGTGCCGGGCGACGACGGTCAGCACCCGGGTCTCGTAGGCCACATCGACGTCCGGCCCCGGGTCGTCGGCGCGGGGCAACCGGATCACGACGTCACCGCCGACGAGGTAGCTGGTGTTGTCCAGGCCCGAACCCAGCACACGGATCTCGCTGTCCCGGTGATCGGGCAGGTGCGTTGCGAGAAGCTGCCGCACCGTGTCGACGCCCTTGGCGGCGATGTGCTCGGCCATCACGCCAGACTAGGCGCTGTCCGAGAAGCAGAGGTGGTCATCCGGGGCTCGTCACATCCCGAAGGGGGAGGGCCAACCGGCGCGCGAGGTCGGCGACCGTCGTGCCGAAGGTTTCCCGCACAGCGACCCCGTCGTCGCCGATCTCGAACACGGCCAGGTCGGTGTAGACGCGGTCGACACAGTTCACACCGGTCAGCGGATACGTGCAGTGCGGCAACAGTTTCGGCGCGCCGGCGCGATCGAACAACGTCATCGTCACGAAGACCTGCCGCGCGCCGATGGCCAGGTCCATCGCCCCGCCCACCGCCGGAATGGCGTCCGGCGCACCGGTCGACCAGTTGGCCAGATCCCCGCCGGCGGACACCTGGAACGCGCCGAGCACGCATACGTCGAGGTGGCCGCCGCGCATCATCGCGAAGGAGTCGGCCTGGTGGAAGTACGAGGCACCGGGGAGTTCGGTGACCGGGATCTTGCCCGCGTTGATCAGGTCCGGGTCGACCTCTTCACCGACGGCTGCGCGGCCCATGTCGAGCATGCCGTTCTCGGTGTGCAGCACGACGCCCGACTCCGCGGCGAGATGGTCGGCGACCAGCGTCGGCAACCCGATGCCGAGGTTGACGAAGGCACCTGCCGGGATGTCCCGGGCGACCCGCGCGGCGATCCCGTTCGTGTCCAGCGGGGTAGTCACACCTGCACCACCCGGTCGACGTAGATCGCCGGGGTGACAACGCTTTCCGGGTCCAGGGCGCCGGTCTCGACGACCTGGTGAACCTGGGCGATGACGGTGGTCGCGGCGGTGGCCATCACCGGCCCGAAGTTGCGGGCGGTTTTGCGGTACACCAGGTTACCGAGCCGATCGGCCCGGTGCGCCTTGATCAGCGCGATGTCACCGTGGATCGGGTACTCCAGAACATAGGTCCTGCCGTCGATCTCGCGGGTCTCCTTGCCGTCGGCCAGCGGCGTGCCGACGCCGGTCGGGGTGAAGAAGCCACCGATCCCGGCGCCACCGGCGCGCAGGCGTTCGGCGAGAGTGCCCTGGGGTACCAGGTCGAGTTCGATCGCCCCGGTCCGGTACAGCCGGTCGAACACCCACGAGTCGACCTGCCGCGGGAACGAGCACACCATCTTGCGTACCCGGCCGGCGGCGAGCAGCGCGGCCAGTCCGGTATCACCGTTGCCGGCGTTGTTCGACACGACGGTGAGGTCGCCCGCCCCGGAACGGATCAGGGCCTCGACCAGCTCAACCGGCATTCCGGCCATGCCGAAACCACCGATCAGCACGGTGGAGCCGTCGCCGATCCCGCTGACCGCCGAATCGGGATCGGCGGACACGACGGCGGTCATGCCGGTCACGCTAGAGACCGCGGTGAGCTCGGTCCACCACCGCGGGAAGCCGGTCGGCAAGGTCTCCGACACGCCGAGGTACTCCACTCGGGAGTGGCTGACAGATGCCGCCCTCTTGCATGGCAGTTGATCATGGCGAAACTCGCGCAGCGCGCGGCGTGTCGGGCCATGATCCTGCGAGTTTCGCCATGATCACCGAGGGCGGCCAAGGCACGCCTGCCGCGCCCTCGCCCGATGGCTGGTGTACTGCCAGTGCACGCCTTCGAGGACCAGGGAGAACGGAATGAACGCAGCAGCGCCGGACAGCACCGCGGATCAGGTGTCGCGGCGGGTGGCGGCCTTGATGCCGGGGCTCGTCGATGAGCTGAAGGCGCTGGTGGCCATCCCGTCGGTCGCGTTCCCCGGCTTCCCCAGCGAGCCGGTGCACCGGATGGGCGAGGCGGTGGTCGACCTGTTCCGGCGCAGCGGCGTGCCGGCCCGGCTGCTGGACATCCCCGGCGGGTACCCAGCGGTGTGGGCGGAGGTGCCGGCGCCGCCGGGTGCGCCGACCGTCCTGCTGTACGCGCATTACGACGTGCAGCCCGCACCGCCGGAGCAGGGCTGGGACACCGAGCCGTTCGTCGCCACCGTCGGCGAGGACGGCCGGATCTACGGGCGCGGCGCCGCGGACGACAAGTCGGGCATCGTCATCCACGCCGGCACCCTGCAGGTGCTCGGACCGGATCTGCCGGTCGGCGTGAAGATCCTCATCGAGGGCGAGGAGGAGACGATCAGCCATCTCGAGGACTACGTCGACGCCAACCCCGAGATGTTCGATTGTGACGCCTTTGTCATCGCCGACATGGGCAACCAGTCCGTCGGTCGGCCGGCCCTCACCACGGCGCTGCGCGGTGACGTGGCCTGCACCGTCACCGTCCGCACGTTGGCCTTCCCGGTGCATTCCGGGGTGTTCGGCGGCGCAGCGCCGGACGCGCTGGTGGCGCTGATCAAGATGTTGGCGACCCTGCACGACGACGCCGGCGACACCGTGGTCCCCGGGGTTGCCACCGGCAGCTGGCCGGGCGCGGACGTCGACGCCGACGTCTACCGGGAGAGCTCGGGCATCCTGCCCGGCGTCGAGATGGTCGGCACCGGCTCGCTGTCGTCCCGGTTGTGGGCGAAGCCGTCCGCGACGGTGATCGGTATCGACGCGCCGCGGGTGGCCGAGGCCGCCAACATCCTGATCCCCGAGGCGAAGGCACGGATCTCGATGCGAATCGTGCCGGGTGCGGACGCCGACCACGAGTTGGCGTGCCTGGTGGAGCACCTGCGCTCCGTCGCGCCGTGGAACGTGCAGGTGGAGATCACCCCGCTCAAGGCGGGTTGGCCGTTCGCTGCCGACATGGACGGCGCCGCGGTGCGGGCGGCCGAGGACGGGTTGCAGCAGGCGTTCGGTGCTCCCGCGGAGGCTCTCGGATCGGGCGGCTCGATCCCGTTGATCAACTCGCTGAAGAACGCGTGCCCGCGGGCGGGCGTCATCCTGTGGGGCGCCGAGGACACCCGGCTGTCCCGGATCCACGCGTCGAACGAGAGCGTCGACCCGACGGAGATCGAGAAGATGGTCGTGGCACAGGTTCTCGCGTTGCGCAAGCTCGCTGCCGGCTGACCGTGGTGAGGTGGAGCAGCGCGCACGTGGGACGCGGCGACCGGGCGGTCACAGGTCGACGGCCGCCGAGCCGAACGCCACGTTGAACCGGTCGCACCAGATCACCACGGATGTGAGCCCGCCCAGGTCGGCGTCGGCCGGGACCTGGTAGTTCTGATTGCCATCGGTGCCCTTGAGGCTGCCGAGCTCGATGTAGCGGCCGTCGTCGTACTTGCCCCAGTCGTCGCCGCCCGCCTGCTGGTCGGTCACCCAGACCTGCACGTCCGGGCCGTCGCTCGTGGAGAAGCCCTCCAGCCGGACGAATCTCGAGCCGTCGGCCAATTGCAGGACCCGGACTGTCCCGGACGTCGCGTGCTCGCCGTCGACGAACGAGCCGGACGCCAGCACCAACAGCTCGGCGGGTGCCGGTGCGGGTGCTGATGCCGCCGGCGTGTTCGGCGCGGCGGTCGCTGCCGGGTCACCCGTCACCGATGAGGTGGCTGATCCGCCGACGGGTCCTGCCGGGGCAGACGGCGCGATGGCCGAGGGTGCCGCGGCCGAGGCGGCCGGCTGCCCGGCAGCCCGTGTTGCGGCCGCGCCGTTCCCGGCGAGCGCACCGGCGGACCCGTCGGTCCCCGACGACACGGCCGTCGGTGTGCTCGCGGCCGACGGCGCCGCTGCGGCCGCCGCCACGGGCGCCGCCTCGTCGACCGTGCTGCGGGTGAAGATCTTCCACGGTTGGAACAACGCGAGGCCGATCACCACGCCCACGACGACCACCAGCGCTCCGGCGATCAGCACGGTCCGGCGCCGGGTCCGTGGTCGGCGTGCCGGGCGGTCGTCGAGTTCGGTCATCACTGCTCCCGTCGCTGCGGCCACCGGTCGGCGCCACGTCCGGTCCAGTGCAACCGACGAAAGGGACACCGATCAAGAACCGTGGGCTTACGGAAGTGTGACGGCCCGCGCGCCGGCAGGATTC
>JAESFR010000186.1_pt1 | contig 32426 bp, 31 predicted proteins | sample 9266191 | NCBI WGS metagenome assembly JAESFR01 (sample SAMN14503063, study PRJNA617104) | algae metagenome | isolation source: Pleurocapsa minor HA4230-MV1 and co-occurring heterotrophs from cement on... | place: USA: Nuuanu Pali Lookout, Hawaii | collected 2009-07-20
GCCGCGATCATCTTCGCGATCCAGCAGCTGACGCTCGTGACGATCCCGCTGACGATCGCGCTGATCCTCGCGTGCGCGTTCGCCCCCGTCATGCGGTTGATGCGGGGGCGCGGAGTGCCCCCCGTGCTGGCCACCGTGCTCACCCTGCTCGCGATCGTGCTGATCCTCACCGGCATCGGCTGGCTGATCGTCTGGGCCGTGCGCGATCAGTGGGACGAGCTGTACGCGCAGGCGCAGGACGGCATCGCGAACGTGATCGCATGGGTGCAGACCCTCCCCTTCTTCGACTCGGCGGCCGAGCAGCTGGACGACTTCACGAACTCGGTCACCTCGTTCCTCACGAGCTCGCAGTTCGGGTCGGGCGCGCTCGCGGGCGTCGGGGCCGTGGCCAACTTCGTGACCGGCTTCGTGCTGATGGTCACGATCCTGTTCTTCTTCCTCAAGGACGGCCCGCAGATGTGGGAGTTCCTCCTGCGGCCGTTCCGCGGCGAGCACTACACGCGCGCCAAGCGCATCGGCGACAAGACCGTGACCGTGCTCGGGTCGTACGTGCGGGGCACCGCGACCGTCGCGCTCGTCGACGCGGTCGGCATCCTGATCGGCCTGCTGATCCTGCAGGTGCCCCTCGCGATCCCGCTCGCCGTGCTGGTGTTCCTGCTCGCGTTCATCCCGATCGTCGGCGCGACCGTGGCCGGCATCCTCGCGGCACTCGTCGCGCTCGTGGCCAACGGGCCGATCAACGCGCTGTTCGTGGTCGGGGTGGTCGTTCTCGTCAACCAGCTCGAGGGCAACTTCCTGCAGCCGGTGCTGATGGGCCGGTCGATGAAGCTGCACGCGTTCGTGATCCTGGTCGCCCTGACGGTCGGCACGGTGCTCGGCGGGATCGTCGGCGCGGTGCTCGCCGTGCCGATCACCGCGGCGGTGTGGGGCGCGATCCAGGTGTGGGACGGCGCGAACCTCCCGGCGCGGTGGGCGAGGCCCAAGCGGGCCGTCAGCCCCTGACCGCGCGAGCAGGGCTTACGGCGCTCAGGCGCAGTCGCGGCAGGCGGATGCCGGTGCGCTGCGTGATCCGGAAGCACACGCCCGAGACGACGTAGAACAGCACGTCGGCGACGACCTTCCCGAGCAGCAGGCCCCACACGGCGTCGCGGACGAGGATCACCCCGAGGATCATCAGCGCCGGGCGGATCACGAAGGTGTCGGAGACCTCCGCGACGCCGAACTCGGCAGCGAGCAGGCCGACCGTGCGGATCGACGCGCGGCGGATGCGCCCGGGCTGCACCGGCAGCAGGGCGAGCTGCTCGCGCATCACGGTGGTCAGCAGCACGCCGTAGAAGCCCACGGTCGCGCCCGCGATCGCCGCGACCGCCAGCAGCGGAGGAGAGTCGGTCAGCTGTGCCGCCAGGATGCTCGCCGCGAGCATCGTGATCAGGCAGGCGATCTCCGCCGGGCCGTAGCGGCGGACCCAGAACCAGGCCCGCCGCGCCCAGCGGGGCCGTGACGGCTCGGTCGACCTCATCGTCGGGGCGAGCATCGTCGTGGCCATGGTGCGTAGAGCGACGGCGGGACCGGATAGATACATCTGCATCGATCGCCGCTCGGGCAACTTCTGCGCCGCTCCCCCGCGCGGGGGTGGGGCGCGGCAGGATGGAGGCATGCCCTACGAGATCCCGGCGCCGATGCTGGCGAAGTCGGTCCCCGACGTCCCCGATCAGGACAAGGTCGAGGGCGGCCTGAGCTATGAGCCGAAGTGGGACGGCTTCCGTGGGCTGGTCTCGTGGGACGGCGAGACCGTCGAGATCGGCAGCCGCGGCGCGAAGCCCCTCACGCGCTACTTCCCCGAGCTCGTCGAGGCGTTCTCCCGGCTCCTGCCCGAGCCGTGCCTCCTCGACGGCGAAGTGGTGGTACCCAAGGGCGAGCCCGGCGCGCAGCGCTTGGACTGGGACTCGCTCACGCAGCGCATCCACCCCGCGGCATCCCGGGTCACCATGCTGTCCGAGACCACGCCGGCGATGTTCGTCGCATTCGACCTGCTGGCCCGCGGCGACCGCGACCTGCAGTCCGCGCCGTTCGCGGAGCGTCGTGCGCAGCTCGTCGAGCTGCTGGCAGGGCTGCCGCATCCGGTCCACGTCACCCGGACGACGACGGATGCCGACCTCGCGCGCCGCTGGCTGAGCGAGTTCGAGGGCGCCGGGCTCGACGGCGTGGTGGCCAAGCCGCTCGCGCAGCCGTATGCCCCGAACAAGCGGACCATGTTCAAGATCAAGCACGTGCGCACCGCCGACGTCGTCGCTCTGGGGTACCGCATCCACAAGTCCGGTGCGGGGGTGGGCTCGCTCCTGGTCGGCCTCTACAACGACGAGGGCCGGCTGCACAACGTGGGTGCGGTGTCGGCGTGGAGCGACAAGAGACGGCTCGAGCTGATCGACGAGCTCGCGCCGCTCGTGCAGACCGGCGACGACGGCGCAGCGCTCACCGGCGAGGGCGAGAAGTCGCGCTTCTCCGCCGCCGACCGGGACTCGTCGTTCGTGAAGCTGCGCCCCGAGCGGGTGCTCGAGGTGCGCTACGACCAGCTCGAGGGCTGGCGGTTCCGGCACACCGTGCAGTTCGAGCGCTGGCGCCCCGACCGCGATCCGTCGTCGTGCACCTACGAGCAGCTCGAGTCGGTCTCGGCGTACGACGTCGGAGCTGTGCTGGTCTGAGCCCGGTCGCCCCGGGCGCGGGACTCAATCCCAGTTGTCGGGATTGATGCGGCTCGGCTGCACGCGCGGCGGCTCGCCCGGCATCTTCGGGAAGTCGGGCGGGAAGGGCAGTTCGCCCAGGCCTCCGTCGAGGTCGCGCTGCCACCACTCCAGCAGGGTGTCGATGCGGCCCGGGCGGTCGAGGAAGCCGGCCCACGGGTTTCCCGTGTCGGCCAGACGCTGCGGGACCGTGCGCACCGTGAACGCCGCCGGGTCGACGTCATCGAGCTCGTCCCAGGTGACCGGGGTTGCGACGGTCGCGGTGGGCAGCGCGCGCGGGCTGTAGGCGCCCGCCATCGTGCGGTCGCGGTTGGCCTGGTTGAAGTCCAGGAAGATGCGCTCCCCGCGCTCCTCCTTCCACCAGTTCGTCGTGACCTTCTCGGGCATGCGCCGCTCGAGTTCGCGGGCGGCGGCGATCACGGCGTGCCGGACGTCGAGGAACTCGTGCTCGGGCTCGATCGGGCAGAACACGTGGATGCCGCGGTTGCCGCTCGTCTTGACCCACGCCTCCAGGCCGGCCTCGCGCAGCACCTCCCGCAGCGCATGCGCCGCGGGGACGGCATCCGCGAATCCGGTGCCCGGCTGCGGATCGAGGTCGATGCGCAGTTCGACCGGGTTGTCGGTGAGCCCCGCCAGCGACGCCCACGGGTGGAACACGATGGTGTTCATCTGCACCGCCCACACGATCGCGGCCGGCTCGGTCAGCACGAGCTGCGGATGCCGGCGCCCGCTGTTGTAGGTCACGGTGACGGCCTCGACGTAGTCGGGGGTGCCCTTGGGCGGGTTCTTCGAGAAGAACGACTCGCCGTCGATCGAGTCGGGGTAGCGCTCGAGCGAGACCGGCCGGTCGCCGTTCGCCTCGAGGAACGGACCGGACACCGCGATCACGTACTCGGCGAGTTCGTGCTTGGTGATGCCGAGTGCGGGCCAGAGCACCCGGTTCGGGCTGGACAGGCCCACTTCGCGGTCGCCGTGCGGGCCCGGGACGGTGAGGGTGATGCGCTCGCTCGCCATGTCAGGAGCCTAGCCCGGCCCTCCCCTGGGATGAGGCTCAGCCGAGCGCGAGGAGCGGTGCGAGCTCGGCGCGCGACAGCCGGATCCACGGGCCGCCCGGGTCGACGATCACCCCGGCGAGCTCGGTGTCGGCGCGCAGCGCCGCGGCGAGCTGGGCGGCGGTCATCGGGGCCGCCTGATCGCCGCGACGCAGCGTCGCGACCTCGAGCGGATGCGAATACACCTCGATGAGCCGGGCGCCGTCGGTCGTGCGCGCCTCGGCCACGCCGATCCGCCCCTCCGCCGACGTGTTCACCGCCACCCAGAACTTCACGCGGGTCAGCGCCTGTGCGACCGCCGTCGGTGTGGCGTCGGTGCGCTCGCCGGATAGGAGCGTCTTGAGCTCGAGGGACTCGTCGGCCTGCTCGACGAGCTTCTGCAGCAGCTCGCGCGGCAGCACCGCCCGAGCGGGCGCTGACGCGTTGTCGAGGATCAGCCCCGCATACGTCCCCGCGAGCACGTACCGCAGCACCGCGAGCACGGGCTGGCCCATCGCCGAGGTGCCGGTCTCGCGGTCGGCGGCGATGCTCGTGCGCAGCGCCTCACCGCTGCTGTACGCGAGCACGAACTGGTTGCCGTTCATCGAGGCGACGGCCAGGGGCAGGTCCTTGCCCTCCGCCAGCAGCGCCCGGGCGTCGCCCTGAACCCGCAGGAAGAGATGACCCTGCAGCAGCTGCCGCGCGACTTCGAGCAGGTCGGACGAGGTTGCGGGCGACGGCATCGCCCGCAGAGCTTCGCGGAGCACGACGTTGTCGCGCACCCCCGGCACGGTCTCCGCCGATCGGGGCGCGTCGCCGGCCGCGGGCCGCGTCGGACGCGCGGGCGCCGGACGCTCGCCGGTCACCGTCGGCACCCCGGTTGCCGGCGCCGCGGCGCCGAGCCCCCGGTACGAGTCCATCGAGATGCCGACGGATGCCGGGGCCTCTGTCTCCGGCACAACAGGGACCTCGTTCGACGGCGCCTGCCCCTCCGCGGCGTCGACGGGGGCCTCGGACGGAACCTCGCTCGCCGGAGCGACCTCGTCCTTCTTGCGGCGGGAGAACAGAGCCATCGTTCGAGCCTAACCGCCGGCCGCATCGGGCGCGGCGGGCCGCGGGATCAGAGCTTCTCGATCGGGGCGATCTTGATCAGGAGCTTCTTCGGGCCGGCCGAGTCGAACCGCACGTGCGCCACGCGCTTCGCGCCTTCACCGGTGACGGCATCCACGCGTCCTTCGCCGAAGTCGTCGTGACGGATGCGGTCGCCGGAGGCGAGCTGCATGTCGCCGTTGTCGCGCACCTTCGCCGGGATGCGGTTGGCGAACCGCTCGAGCGACGTGGACTTCGGCACGAGGTCGTCGCCGTACCGACGACCGGGCGCCGACGACCCACCGGACCCACCGCCGGGACGACGCGCGTTCAGGGCGCGGGATTGCATGCCGCCGCGGGAATTCACGTCTCCGGGCGACTGGCGCCAGTGCACCAGCTCCGACGGGATCTCCTGCAGGAACCGGCTGGGCATCGCCACCGACACCTCGCCGAACTGCGCGCGGGTCATCGCGAGCGAGAGATACAGGCGCTTGCGGGCGCGGGTGATGCCGACGTAGAACAGACGCCGCTCCTCCTGCGGCCCGCCCGGCTCCCCCGCGGAGATCCGGTGCGGAATCAGATCCTCTTCGACGCCCGTGACGAACACGGCGTCGTACTCGAGGCCCTTCGCGGTGTGCATGGTCATGAGCGAGACCGATCCCGAGGCATCCTCGAGGTCGTCCGCGTCCGAGACGAGCTGCACCTCGGCGAGGAAGTCGACCACGGTGCCTTCGGGGTTGTTGCGCGCGAACTCCCGCGCGACGGCGACGAGCTCGTCGAGGTTCTCGACGCGCGCTTCGTCCTGCGCGTCCCGGGTCGCGCGCAGCGCGTCGGTGTAGCCGGTCTTCGCGAGCAGCAGCTGCAGTCCCTCCGCGACCGCGGTGGGGGGCGCCAGTTCGCCGGTCGCGGGGAGCATCAGGTCGGTCGCCTCGGCGAGCACGGCGTCGAGGTGCGAGATCGCGGCCTGGATCTTGGGTCCGACGCCGAGCGCCGACGCGTTCGCGAGCGCGTCGCGGAAGCTGATCTGCTCGTTCACCGCGTACCGCGAGATCGCCTCGATCGTGACGTCGCCGATACCCCGTCGGGGCCGGTTGATGATGCGACGCAGCGCCATCTCGTCGGCCGGATTCGACACGGCGATCAGGTACGCCAGTGCGTCCTTGATCTCGGCGCGCTCGTAGAACTTGGTGCCGCCCATGATCTTGTATGGGAGGGCCGCACGGATGAAGATCTCCTCCAGCGCACGGCTCTGCGAGTTCGTGCGGTAGAAGACCGCCATCTGGGCGTAGGCGACGCCGCCACGGTGCAGCGTCTCGATCTCGTCGGCCACGAACTGGGCCTCGTCGTGCTGCGAGTAGCCGGTGAAGCCGATGATCTTCTCGCCGGCGCCGACGTCGGTCCACAGCTTCTTGTCCTTGCGGTCGAAGTTGTGGCCGATCACCGCGTTCGCGGCGGACAGGATGTTCTGCGTCGACCGGTAGTTCTGCTCCAGGAGCACGACCTTCGCACCCGGGTAGTCGCGCTCGAACTCGGTGATGTTGCGGATGTCGGCCCCGCGGAACGCGTAGATCGACTGGTCCGAGTCGCCCACCACGGTGAGCGAGGCCGGCGCCTTCTCGGGATCATCGGCCGGGTCGGGTTCGAAGATCATCATCCCGCCGGATGCCGCGAGGGGTTCGGCATCCGATCCGATGGGCCGCGTCAGCTCGTGGATCAGCGCGTACTGCGCGTGATTGGTGTCCTGGTACTCGTCCACCAGGATGTGGCGGAATCGGCGCCGGTAGACGTCGGCGACGTGCGGGAAGGCACGGAACAAGTAGACGGTCTGGGCGATCAGGTCGTCGAAGTCGAACGCGTTCGCCCGCTGCAGCGCGCGCTGGTAGTCGGCGAACACGTCGACGAACACCCGCTCGGCGGGGTCGTTCATGTTCGCCGATCGCGCATACGACTCGGCATCCGACAGTTCGTTCTTGAGCTTCGAGATGCGGCTCTGGGTACCGGCAGGGGTCAGGCCGTACGCGTCGGCCTCGTGCTCCTTGACGAGTCGCTTGAGCAGCGCGCGGGAGTCGCCGGAGTCGTAGATCGTGAATGACTTGGTGAACCCGAACTGCTCGGCCTCACGGCGCAGGATGCGCACGCACGCCGAGTGGAAGGTCGAGATCCACATGCCCTGCGCACGGTCGCCGATCAGCTGTCCGACGCGCTCGCGCATCTCGCCGGCGGCCTTGTTCGTGAACGTGATCGCGAGGATCTGGCTGGGCCACGCCTCACGCGTGCGCAGGAGGGAAGCGACGCGGCGGGTGAGCACGCTCGTCTTTCCCGAACCGGCACCGGCCACGATCAGCAGTGCCGGGCCGCGGTAGGTCACCGCTTCGCGCTGCGGAGGGTTCAGGCCCTCGAGCAGGTCTTCGTCGGCACGCACCGACGCCGACTCGGGCGAGCGCGGACCACGGTCGCCGCCGACGATGATCATGGGCGTGGAGGCGTCGGTCATAACCCGTCAATTCTAGGCGCGCACGCCGACACCGCGGCGGGAGCCCCACGGCAGGGCGAGGAGCACCCCGACGGCGGCGATCGCGAAACCGAGCGCTGCGGCGAACCAGGCAGTCTCGGCGGGGATGTCGAGATAGACGGTGATGCCCAGGATGCGCGCGAGGCCCCACGGCAGGAGACCCATCTCGTCGTTCCAGACGGTGAGGGCCTGCTCGAGCCCGACGAGACCGACGACGGATGCCGGCACCGCGAGCCCCGCACCGATCCCGGCGAGCACGGCCCCGACGGCCCGGCGCGCGCCGAGCTGCGCGCTGAGCGCCCAGCCGGCCGCGACGAACAGCCAGACGAACAGGGCGAACGCGACCGCGACGTAGAGGGTGCGGCGCGTGGGGTCGGTCCAGAACGCGAACCAGTACCCGCCCGGTCCGGTCAACGACAGCGCCGCGAGGGTCAGGATGCACCGCAGCATCACCACCCCGCCGACGGCGGCGATCACCGGCCACGGTGAGCGGTGACCGACGAAGAGGCGCACGACGAGCGCGAACAGCAGCCATGCCCCGAGCACCACCGCGAGGTGCGTCCACGACAGGAACGAGGTCTGCACCGCGCGCGTGCCGACCAGCAGCGCGGCTGGGATGCCGAGGAGCAGCCAGCGGTCCAGCGGGAGCAGGCCGAGGGTGGATTCGCGGGCGCGCCAGGGGCGCGTCGCGCCCAGCCAGGTCGCCCGCGCGGCCGCGGCCCCCGGGCGGCGGACCAGGCGCGTGCGGGAGGCGAACATGCCGATCACGACCCACGCGGCAGCCAGCACGAGCAGCACGCGCGCGATCCAGGCCATCGGCAGGTCGCGCTCCGCGCGCTGCACGCCGAGCTCTGCCGCCGTCAGGTTGTAGGCGGGGTAGTCGATGTTCCCCGAGTAGGTCTCGAGGTGATGAGCCGCGAGAGCCTCGTATTCGACGCGGTCGGCATCCCATGCCGCGTACGCGTCGGGCGAGAGCGTGTCGTGCCACTGCGCCTGGTGCAGGATCATCGCCCGGTACGATGCGAGCAGGCGCAGCACGTCGAGTTCGTACTCCGCGGTGCCGACGAACGCGTCGTACATCGCCGGGTCGTGCCAGCTCCGCTGGTCGGTCGAGGCGATCAGGTCGCGCATGCGCTCGGCATCCCGAACCGCCTGCTCGCCGCCGGCGATCGCCTGCTCGATGTCGCCGGCCGTGGCATCGCGCGAGATCGCGTACATCACGTCGAGCACGGCGGAGTCGCCGGTGAGGATGTCCCACTCGAAGATCCACATCATCGGCGGGGGCTCGAGCCCGATCGCGAAGACGCGCTGCTCGGCGAACGGCTGGATGTACATGCCCTGCTCGATCGCCGGGCGCGAGAGCGCCATCGCCTCGCCGATGGCCCGCACCGTGTCGGGTTCGTACGAGAACTGCTCGCGCGCCCAGTCCTGCGTGATCCGCCCGACATCGGCGTCGGGGTCGCGCGCGAGGTCGGCGGCGAGCACCGTGTTCAGTTCGTACAGCTGCCAGAACCCGGCCTTGAGGTAGAGGGTCATCGGGCCGGCGCGCCACGGGCCGCCGTCCTGCGTCCACGTCCACACCCCCTCGATGCGGGGGTTGTCGGCGAGCAGCTGCGTCAGCGCGTACTGGTACTGCGGGCCCAGGTCGTTGGGGAAGGCGCCGAAGTTCTCGAACTCGCGCCGGCTCTGGAACTCGACGATCCGCCGCTGCTCCCCCTGCGCGAGCGTCGCGTTGAGGGGCAGCCAGCTGTAGAAGTCGCCGAGGGTGTACTTGGTCGACACGATCAGCGCGGGAGAGTCGATCCCTCCGAGCACCGCTTCGTACGACGCGTCGCTCGTGTGCATGTCGCCGACCGCGCCCACCCCGACGCTCCAGGTGCGGAAGATCACTTCGCGCTCGGATGCCTCGGCCTGGGTGGTGAGCGCGTCGAGCATCGTGCGCACGGAGTCCACAGAGGTGACCGCGAGCTTGGAGTACACGTCCCAGCCCTCGACGTCGTACACGCGTCCGGCCTCGCCGATGCGGATGAGCACGCCGTCCAGGGCCGGCTCGGCGGCGTACAGCTCGTCCAGCCCCGTCGTGTAGACGTCCCACAGAGCGGGATCCGCGGTGTCGAGCGAACCGATCCGGTCGGTGAGGTACTCCTCGAGCGGGGTGGTGAGGGTGAGCATGTCGGTGCGCAGGAACACGTCGACGCCGAGCTCGTCGGCGCGGTCCCAGAACGGAGCGAACGCCTCGCGCAGCGCGAGCGCCTTCGCGCGGTGGTCGTCGTCGTCGGCGTACACCGGTCCGTCGGGCGCGTCGTCGAAGGTCAAGTACTCGACGAGTCCGGGGAACGCCACGGCGTTGTAGCCGTTGGCGAGCGAGTGCTTCAGGAACACGTCGAAGTCGTCGTACGCGTCGGCGAGCGACTCGGGGTCGATGTAGGGGGGATCGGGCAGGATGACGTCGGCGAAGGCCTTCGACGCGTGCGAGTAGTCGGTGCCGGACTCCCACTCGGCCGGGTCGGGCGTGACGGCCACGGCGCCCATGTCGACCATGCGGAACGACAGGCGCGAGCTGACCTCCTCGCCGATCAGATCGGCGACCGAGCGTCCGGCGCGCGTCTCGGCGGCGAGGTCGTAGATGCCCCGAACGGCGCCGGCTTCGCTCACCCCCTCGATCCGGAGGTCGGCAACGGTTCCGCTCATGCGGTACGTGTCGTCATCGGGGTTGCCGTCGCCGGCGATCACGGTGAGCGATGCCCCCACCACGGAGGCGCCGTCACCTCGGAACGGATCAGAGGCCGCGGTCGCCGCCTCGAGCTCCTCGAGCGCCGTGTCCACCCGCACGGTCGCGGGCGCGTCGATGTCCGTGTACGGAATGGGGATCGACTCCGGCCCCGCGTCCGGCACCGTCGCGGGCGCCGGATCCATCTGCGCGGCGGGCTCGGTGCGGATGCCGAGCGCGTCGCTCAGCACGAACCCGACTCCCGCCCCCAGGCCGATCAGCAGGGCGAGGGTGACGATCGCGGCGATGCCTCGCCGCGCCGCCTGTGCCATGGATTCACGTTAGTGGTTCGCCGCACGGCGCCGAATCGCCACTCGCTGTCGCATCGACGGTCCTGTCGGCGACAGCGAGTGGCAACTCGGCGGAGAGGAGCTGCGGGGTCAGCTGCTCTTGCGGATCGCCCGCACCCCCGCCCACAGGCCGAGCGCGGCGAGCACGAGCGCGGCGATCCAGCCCCACAGCACCGTCGCGGCGCCGAGGTCTCCCGCGAACAGGGCGCGCTCGGCCTGCACCACCCAGTTGACCGGGTTGACGGGCGCGATCGCGCGCATCCACGCCGGTCCCTCATCCAGCGGGAGCAGCATCCCGGACAGGATCAGCAGCGGGAAGATCAGGGTCTGCTGCACGCCCCAGAACAGCCACTCCCGGTCCTTCGTTTTCAGTGCCAGCGTGTACGAGAGCGAGCCGAGCCCGACGCCGAACACCGCCAGCAGGGCGAGACCGATGACCAGTCCCGGCACGTTGATCGTGAACCCGAACGGCCAGGCGATCAGCACGATCACGAGGGCCTGCACCACGATCGGCGCGATCTCCTTGAGGGCGCGGCCGATGAGCAGCGACGAGCGGGCGAGGGGCGCGACGAGCGTGCGCTCGTGCGAGCCGGTCATCATCTCGTACTGCAGGTTCGAACCGGTCGCACCGGTGCCGAAGAGCACGATCATCACGAGCACGCCCGGCACGAACCACTGCAGCGTCTCGCCGACGGGCTGGCCCGACGAGCCGATCAGGAGCGGCGCGAAGAGCCCCAGGAACACGAGGGGCTGCACGAGGCTGAAGATCAGCGTGAACGGATCGCGCACGACCGGCCTCAGCTCGCGGGTCAGCACGTTCCAGGTGTCGCGCGCGGGGTTCGCGCGGACTGTCGTGTCGGGGCGGGTTCGCACCGCCGGGGTCTGAACGCTCATCGCTGGGCTCCTGTCTTCTCGGTCTGGATCTCGGCCGCCGGGCTCGGGTCGGCGTCGTCGCCCGGCTCGGGCTCGTCGGGTGCTCCGCCTTCTCCCGCTTCGCGCAGCGTCCGGCCGGTGAGCGCGAGGAAGACGTCGTCGAGCGTGGGCGGCACGCCGGTCGCGCGCGCGACCCGGATGCCGGCGGCATCCAGCTCCCGCACGGCGGTCGGCAGCAGCGCATCGCCGTCCGGCGCAGTGACGACCACCGCGTCACCGTCGCGGCGCACGGCGCGGTCGGTCAGCGCGTCGACCACCGACACCGCGCGCGCGGCATCCGCGTCGGAGTCGAACCCGAAGGTGAGCACGTCGCCGGCCAGCTCGGCCTTCAACCGCGTCGCGGTGTCGTCGGCGATCACGCGCCCGCGATCCATCACCATGACCCGCTCGGCGTAGCGGTCCGCTTCTTCGAGGTAGTGGGTCGTGAGGAACACGGTCGTGCCGTGCTGGGTGCGCAGGTCGAGGATGTGCTCCCACAGGTTCGCGCGGCTCTGCGGGTCCAGGCCCGTCGAGGGCTCGTCGAGGAAGATCAGGGGCGGCGCGTGCATCAGTCCGAGCGCCACGTCGAGGCGGCGCTTCTGGCCGCCGCTCAGCTGCTGCACCGTCCGCATCGCGAACGAGCTCAGGTCGAGCGACTCGATGAGCTCGTCGGCTCGACGCGCGGCCGCGGGTCGCGGCATCCCGTAGAACGCGCCCTGGCTGATCAGCTCGTCTCGCGCGCGCTGCGCGAAGCTGCCGCTCGTGAGCTGCCCCACGTAGCCGATGCGCGCGCGCACCTGCGCCGCCTGGGTGAGGATGTCGTGGCCCACGACGCGGGCCGTGCCCTCGGTCGGCGGGATCAGCGTCGTCAGCATGCGCAGGCTCGTCGACTTGCCCGCGCCGTTGGGTCCGAGGAACGCCACCAGCTCGCCGCGATCGACGTCGAAGGTCAGGTCGGTGACGGCATCCACCGTCTTCTTCTTCGTCTTCGCGCTGTGCTTCTCGGGGAATCTCTTCGTCAGCCCTTGGGCCTGGATGATCGGTTCGTTCGCCATGAATCGAGAGTAGAATCGATCGCGGACAGATTCGGTCCGCGATCTCCGGCATTCTTGACCCATGTCCGACACGACGACCCGAGCCCTCTCGCTGCTGAATCTGCTCCAGACGCATCGGCACTGGCCCGGCACCGAACTCGCCGAGCGCCTCGGAGTCACCGAGCGCACGGTACGACGTGACGTCGAGCGCCTCCGCGAGCTGGGCTACCGCATCGAGTCGACGCCCGGAGTCGCGGGCGGCTACCGGCTCGAGGCCGGCAGCGCGGTGCCGCCGCTCCTGCTCACCGACGAAGAGGCCGTCGCCATGGCGATCGGGCTGCGAGTCGCGGCATCCCAGCGTCTCGTCGGCGGACCCGAGACGACGCTCACCGCCCTCGCGAAGCTCGAGCAGGTGCTGCCCGCTCCCCTGCGCCGACGCGTGACCGCGCTGGCCGACACCGTGCAGCCCGCCGGAATCCGCACCGGTGAGGCGGTCTCGACCGAAGTGCTCGGCGAGCTCGCCCTCGCGTGCCGCGACCATGAGCGGGTGCGGTTCCGCTACACCTCGGCGTCCGGCGAGGAGACCCGCCGTCGCGTCGAGCCGTACACGCTCGCCCCTGCCGACCGGCATTGGTACCTGCTGTGCTGGGACGTCGAGCGCGACGACTGGCGCACCTTCCGCGTCGATCGGGTGAGCGACATCGAGCACACGCGGGTGCTGTTCGAGCCGCGTTCGCTGACTCCCGAGCAGATCGAGGAGTTCATCCTGGTCGCGCGATCGTGGGTGCGCACGGCGGTCGAGGCCGATGTCGTGATGGACCTGCCGATCGAGGACATGCGCGCCGCGTTCGGTCAGTGGGGTCAGGGCGCGAGCGCCGAGGGTGCCGACCGCACGCGGTGGCCGGTCGGCGGCCACGATTTCCGCGAGACGATGTACGGGATGTCCTGGGTGCCGGGCGGCGTCGAGTACACGACCGATCTCGTCGAGCCGGCGCGGAGCGAACTGCGCGAGACGCTGCAGCGTATGCTGCGGGCGCTGGATGCCGCCCCGCCGGCGCCCGTGCGGCATCCGGATTCCGCGTCATAACCCGACGCAAACCGCAACCCCGTTCACGATCGCCCCGGTGTCGTCCCTCGCGATTAGCGTGGGGTCATCGCGGCGATCCGGGCGGTCCCGGGCTCCAGTTCATACCTGGCAGCGGTGCGGGTTCGACTCCCGCCGTCGCGTCGACGATGTGTTGCGATGCTCCTCTCTATGGGTCTGCGCCGATGGCGCTCGCGAGGGTCGGGGTGTTCGAGGATGACGCGCGCGTACGTGGCGCGGTCATCGGGCAGCGTCGCGCGCCGGTCTTACGCGATTCGAGTGCATCGAGCGTGGACAGCTGGGTGGGAGGGTCAAGCAGGGGCAGGTTTGGGACGATCCCGGATCGGCCAGGGTCAGTCCAATACCGCGAACGAGCCGCCTCTAGAACTCCAGACAGTCCCAGCCGAACGGAACCAACAAGACGAAGTAGCTCACGACGCACAATCCCGGGACCGAAAACGCGGCGACCGCCGCGCTCGCGCGAGTGAAAGGTCCCCGAGTCACTATCGCCACTAGCAATGCGGCGCACATCGCGGTGAGTGCGATGAGCGCAGGGATTGCGATTCCCATGATCCAGGGCACGTCGAATCCACCTACGCACGGGTCCGCCTCTACAAGTGCGCGCGCTTGGCTGAACGAGCCCCATAGTGCGACGGCAAGACTGACGAGTGCGGGGACGAGCGAGAGGAGTGGCCACCATGAGGCCGCGTCGGGCCTCTCATTCGCCGACTTTCTCACCTGGGTACCGTAGCCCGCGTTTCCCGTAGCGACCGATAAGCGGGCTGTGGTGGGGGTCGTCCAGGAACTAGCGTGGGGCGCATGGGCCTCAGCGACTTCCCGGTGCGTGCGTCGATCGGGGTGACAGATATCCGGCGAGCAGTCGACTTCTACGAGGGCGTCCTTGCGCTCGAGAAGGCCGGCGAGGGTCCGAGCGCTGACATCGACGGCGGAGGCCGCTCCTATCGGGCGGGCGGGGGAACGATGCTCAACGTCTTCGAGAGTCCGAACGCAGGCGGGGCCAAGTCAACTGTGGCGACCTGGTACGTCGACGACCTGGACACGGTCCTCGACGAACTCACCAGGGCCGGTGCGGAGATCCCCCGATACGAGGGTCTCGGGCAGGACGAGCGAGGCGTCGCTCCGCGAGCAGGCGGAGGACGCATATTCTGGATCGCCGATCCGGACGGCAACACCATCGCCATCGAGGCGGATAGCTGACCGCTGCTCAGGCGCACTGGCGGAACCGCTCAGACGCTTCGACCGCAGCGTCACACGTGACTGAACCGACCGCCTGACCCGCCACCTGTAGGTCGAGTCCGAGCCCGACTACCCCTCGCCCCGTGGGCTCCAGCGTCCGCTAAGTGGCCGGGATAGTCACAGCGTCCCAGCCCTGACTGCCTCAATGGTCCACTTGTTTCGCGCCGCGGAGGCCTTGGATGTGAGGTGCCATCCGACATGCCCATGGAAGCAGGGGTGAATTCCGGATTCAGCGCGCCGAGGATCGGAACGTATCCGGCGAAGAGCCAGTGCTGCGGCATGGGCATTGGGATACGGAACCTTCAGGCAAGTCGGCATCGCCGCTCCTTCGAATCGAGGAAACGACGTGCTTCGGCATATATACCGACCGCGTCTGAGCCTGCGAGTTGAAACTCCGGACCCTGCGGGCTGCCTATTTAGGTCTTAGCGCCGTCATCATCTTGCGCCCCAAGACACGATCGACGCAGGCGAACGCTGAGGGACCGGCTTGCGTGCGGCCGGAGAACCATCAATCTTCGACCCAATCGACTATGGCAGGGGCTAGCTGCACTGCCCGGCAGCGCAGCTAGAGCACGATGCCTTTGCGGGGTAGCCTGTCCAACCAGGCCCTGCCCGACCTCCAGTCCCCGTTCTCGTCCCGCCACCGCACGGTGAACATCACCCCCGCCTGCCCCTGGCGCGTGCGTTGGCCGCTGAAGCGGTAGAACACCCACGTGTCCGGCCAGTTGACCGAGCTGGTGAAAGCGAAGAGTTCCGGCTCAGCGGACAACACCACGTCGGTCACCACCGCCTTCAGTTCGGAGTTCGTGAGCGCATAGGTGCCCTGCGACGAGTCATCGCCGTACTCCTCCACCCGCCACACCGGCTCCGCGATCGGCACCGCGCGCTGCGCGGCGACCTCTGCCAGCGCGGCCTCGCGACCTTCGTGCTGACCAGCAAGCTTCGCCACTTCCAGGTCTCGCTCATGCTGTTGACGCATTACACCGTCTGCCGCCGACGCCTGCCGCATCGCTTCTTCGACGCCACGGTCGAAGAACGCCTTGACCTCGTCCTGCCGCACCTTTGCGGCCTGACCCTCAAGCTGTGCAAACTTGGCCGCCTCGGCCTCTCGGCGCGTGGGCGTCGAAAGTCGCAGTCCAAAGAACGACTCGATCCCCCGCCGGACGGGCTTCCAGATCTTTTCGCGCGCCGACTTGGTAGCGAGCACGCCCAAGAGAACCACGCCACCGCCGACCGCGGCGGCGATCCGAATTGCCGGATCAGGTGACAGCGTGACGCCAAAGATGATGAACCCAGCGACTACTGCCACCGCCAGCGGTGCCCACCACTGCTTCAGCCACTGGTCGTCGTCGCTTTTCACGCTCCGAGATTACTTGCGGACAACGACGAAGCCCCTGAGTGCAATCTCCGGGTCTGTCATGTCGACCTGACTTTGCTGCTGGCACCGCAGCGGAGCCTCCTGGTCCAAGAGAAGCGTTAGAGCCCCTCACACACTCCGCTTGCTTTACCGCCCCAATGCGGGGCCGGCTCGTGCGAGGAGACCGCAATCGGCGTGCTGAGCGACCGGTCATAGAGCGGCTGAGTTTCGGACTTGGACGATCGCGAGCATCGAGGCCGCATAAGGTCGAGTCCGCGCTTCGATCAGCTAACTTCGACTGCTGTTTCATCACGCTGGGCCGGTAGATTTTCTAGCGTGTCTCCAAAAAAGCGTGCCCAGCCTCCCCGCCGAGCCAATCGCCGCGCGCCCCGTCGCATGCTCGACCTCAGGAACAACGACCTCTACCTGAGCGTGGAGGGTTTCAAAGCGATCCGGGACAAGATCGAACTTCGGATCGCACCGCTGACGCTCATCTCAGGCACAAACAGTGCAGGTAAGTCCAGCTTCATGCAGCCGTTCTTGGTCATGAAGCAGACACTTGAATCAGGGTTCGATCCGGGTGCTCTCCTGCTCTATGGGCCTAACGCCAAATTCACTCTGGCCCGTCAGATCTTGGCGCGGGGTAAGTCGCGTCAGACACAATCTGGTTCCTTCTCCGTAGGGCTTCGCGCCGGAAGCTTTTCGCGCACCGTAACTTACCGTGAGGCACCGGAGGGTTACGTGATCGATGCCGATGTAGTCGGTCTCGAAAACGGTGAGATGAGGCTGACTCCCTCCCTTTCATCGGCGGCTATTGAGAAGCGTCTGAAGGACTTCACGACCGAGCACGACTCGCTTCTGACTTCCCTTGCGGATAACGGATTCCTGTCTAGTTTCAAGACTCGGCGTTTCGCGGTCGAGCGCGAAGGCTGCTTCCTCGACATCAGTCTTGAACTCGGAGAGGGCGACGGGCTCAACCTTCAGCTCGCGCTCGCGCCGCTTGAATTCGCAACTCAGCAGTGGTCCAACAACCTGCGCAACGTCATTCATGTTCCAGGTCTCAGGGGAAATCCGGAGCGCGAGTACGCGCGATCAGCAGTGGGCAGTAGTTATCCAGGAACTTTCGAAACCTACGTAGCGAGCATTCTGTTGGAATGGGCATCGAGTGATCCCGCCAAGCTTGAGCTTCTCTCGCACGAGCTCGAGCAGCTGGGGCTGACCTGGAAGGTGATGGGCAAGAAGAAGAATGATGCGGCCGTTGAGGTGCTCGTCGGCCGGATGCCGCACGCACAACAAGGCGGTGCACTCGACCTAGTCAGCGTCGCGGATGTGGGTTTCGGCGTGAGCCAAACCCTGCCAGTAGTCATCGCCCTGCTAGTCGCCCAGCCAGGACAAATTGTCTACCTCGAACAGCCCGAGATCCACCTGCATCCTCGCGCTCAGGTCGTTCTAGCTCGCGCGCTGGTGAACGCCGCGACGCGAGGCGTGAAGGTGATCGCCGAGACTCATAGTTCGCTGATTATTCGATCCGTCCAAACCCTTGTGGCGGACGGCAGTATCAAGGCGAGCTCGGTTTCGATGAATTGGTTCAGCCGCGATGATGTCACCGGGTTCTCTCAAGTGGAGGTCGCCGATCTCGACGACCAAGGACGTTTCGGAGACTGGCCGCTGGACTTTGACGAAGTCTCGCAGGAGGCAGATTTTGCGTACCTGTCTGCGTTGCGGCGGAACCGATCGTGAGCCGTCGGATAATCGTTGACGCGAACATTGCCAAATCATGTACTGATCCCGCCCGCCATGTGACAAGTGAGGGTTGCCTGCTGCTGACTCAGATGCTGGCTGATCGCCGCTCCGAACTTCGGGTTGCCCTGACGCCGAAGCTCGAAGAGGAGTGGGAACGCCACGCCACGCGAACGTTCATGAGTTGGTGGGCTTCGATGGAATCTCGACGCAGGATCAATCACGAGAAGGACGTGCGCGTCGCTGATTACCGTGGGGCGATCGAAGCTGTCGGCGACGCCGGGGTACGTGATCTGCTGCTCAAAGACGCACACGTGGTTGAACTCGCGTTGCTCCAGCATTACCCGGTGGCATCGCAAGACGACAAGCAAGCAAGGCACGTAGCAGCGCTTGCGGCCGATTACGCGCTCGTGGGCAATGTCGAGTGGTTCAACCCCGTCACGGCGATCGGATGGGTTGAGTGGCTCGATTCCGGATGCAGTGACCATCAACTCTTCGCACTCGTGTCATAAGCGCGTGGATGCCAAAGCAGAATGTGATTTCGGACACTCGGGACTGCTACACGGATCGGTGACAGGCGACCGAGCCTAACCGATCCGTGGGACGTGAATCGCACGCCTCCCAGCCTGCCCGCAACCTGCCACTGCGGGCAGTGTCCGCAAAGGGATGGCGGACGAGCGTACTGGACCGTGCGCGACATACGCCTCCCGAGCCATGCCCGTCTACAAATCCTCTGTTCGCAGAATCACGGCGACGGAGGCGCGACTTCCACTAACGCGTCATCGCCGTGCGCCCCGGCGCACGGCGACCATCGACCCGGCGAACAACCCCCAGCGTCGCGCGCAGCCCTTCCGCACCTTGCCAGGTCTACCCCTCATCCCTAGTGTGTGCGTCATGACGCAGTTCCGCGGTGTGATCGCCAATGTGGGCGACACGTACGAATCTTTACGGCTATATCGCCTCGACAGACCCGGGCAGTACGTGCAGTTCAAGGTCGGCGCGGGGACGCTTGAGGAAGAGGCAGCACAAGGCGGCATGCTGCCTGTGCACTGGCTTGACATTGAAGCCGAGGATTTTGAGGAAGGGTTCGAGCGAGGCGAAGACCTCGAAGGGGTATTCGCGGATCAGGTCGCGAATGATGAGAGTTTCGCGCAGTATGTTCAGGCTCGAGATCCTCGAGACGCGAGGAAGAGCGAGGACGGCAGCGCATTCCGGTGCTGTTATAGCAACGTCTACCATTGACCGCTTCACCGCTGCAGATCGTTCTCGACCACGGGCTTGTCGTTGAGCAGAACCTGCTGGAGGCTTCGTTCAACGTCCGCGAAGTTGGTGGGCGAAACAAGTCGACGCTGGTAACCACTGAATCGGCAGCCTTCCTGGTCAAGGTGCTGCATTCGGCTGGTATGGCGCAACGCGAAGCCGCCGGGCTCGAGTGGTGTGCCGCCGTTCGAGACCGACGAGGGTTCTCGGTATCACGGGTTCGCGTGCTTGACGGGCCTCTGCTCATCACGGAAACGACCCCCGCGCTCCGCCCGATCTCGGAGTTTCTGGTCAATCAAAGATTTCCGCGCGTCCTGCTCCGCCGGCTGGGCGCGAATCTGGCGCGACTGCATTCCCTGCAGCCACGGCTGGATGCCCAGTCGGCCGAATACCTTCCCATCGACCTCGCTGGCGCGCCGCTCACGCTTCTCGATCAGAGCCGAGGTGTCCGAGAACTGATGGCCGCCCTGTACGTCGACGAGCCACTGATGGAGGCGCTGCACGCACTTGTCGAGCACACAGTCGGCCGCACTGGCCCGGCGCACGGTGATGTCCGCTCTGCCAACTTGCTGGTGCACGACGGCGCAGCGTCTACGGGCATGTATCTCATCGATTGGGAGACAGCCGGCGTAGCGGACCCGATGATTGATGTTGGAGGAGCGATCTGCCAGGTGCTTGCAAACTCCATCCGCGCCGCCACCAAAGGACCCGATCGGGCGGGGCTCAGAGTACTGCTCGGAGCCTACCGAGCGAGCGGAGGCAATCTCGATCTCGTTAGGGCCGTGCGTAGAGCTGGCGTTTCACTTATTCAGTGCGCTAGCGAGACGCTCGCTAGCAGCGATGGCCTCACCCCCTTTTCGCGCAGCTGTTTGAAGATCGCCCGGCTGGCGCTTCTCACGCCCGAGTCGCTCGCCATCCAATTGCGGCTCGTGACATGAGCCGTCATCCAGTGCAGCTCGGCGTCGAACTGGAGCACCTAAGGGGTGTGGTGACGGCAGGTTACACCCGAGGTGTGGAAACTGTGAGGTGGTTCGCCCACCCAGTGGGCGAGCTTCGGTCGAACCAAGTGATCAATGACCTTGCAGAAGTCGTCTACTCACACGCCTACGTCTTGGGAGTTGCCAGGCCAATCGCGGCCGGATTCGTTGAAGTCGACGCGGAGCCTGGCGCACCGATGGATCCGCCAGCTCTGCGCTCCCTGCTGGCGGCGCGGGAGGGCGGGTGGGAGTTGACCAGTCAACAGTCCGGATGGAGCCGCCTCCAGAAACCTGGAAACCCACCGATGCATGTTAGGAGCTCACTAGTTCAGTCGGACGCTGACGGTCAGAATTCGCTCCCAGTGCCCGCGTACAGCGATAGTCGTCTCCCCGGTTGGTTGACTCTCGCTCACGGCAGGCTCGCAGACGTCAAGGACATCACCCGGTTCTACTTCAACACCAGCCGCGTGCACGCGTCGGCCACAGCCGACCAAATTGCGCTGGCGCTTCTGAACGCGGGCGTCCGAGCCTTCCTGATCAAGTGGCTAGCGTCGGCTCACCACGACTCGCGCGCCGACTCTATGGTGCTGTATGTACCGAGGGCGGACGCGTATACGTCTCAGCAGGCGGTTGACGGCCTGGAGCTCGCGCTCCACGACGCGCGTGTGCCTCTATTCACTGTCGCGATCGGGCCGGGCAGGTCACATGCGCAGGATCCGGGCGGACCTGAAAGCTTTGGTCAGTTTGTGAGCCGGATCGCCGCAACCCACTTGGTCAATGAACTGCGCGCGCAGCCCCGTCGGCGGGGTTCCGCCAACTCTCGCTTCACCGCGGCAACGATTGTGGAGCCGAATGCTCAGCAAGCGGCACAACCTCCTTTGGCATCGGCCATCTCGCCGCTCGAAGAGTTCGCGACACAGCTCGAGCGCGACGCGATCTGGGACGAAGATCGCGCGGGTTGGCTCACTCGGAACAGTGTTGACGGCTCGATAAGCTCAGCCGGAGCGGACGTGTACACCGGAGCAGTCGGGCCCGTTCTGGCACTCGCTCACGCAATTGCCGCGACGAACTCGAAGGCTTACGTTCCCTTAATTCGAGCGGCCGCTCGTCAAGTCTTGCGGCGTCTAACTGAACTCGGTCACGGGTTCCACTCGGGCGCGGCAGGAACGGCTGCAGTCCTCGCCGAGTCCGCCGTCGTCTCGGGCGACCCGATCATGCGCGACCTCGCGGTGGACGCCCTGGGAAGAGCGACCATTGTGGCGGGATCAATCACAAGAGATTGGGATGTGATTAGCGGCCTCGCCGGAACCGCGCTCGGTCTTGCGGCTGCGTCCAAGCAGTTAGTGATACCCGCCCCGACGGCGTTGTCAGACGTCCTCGACAGATTGGCGAGAGCCGATCGCAACGGCCGAGGTTGGACGACGGCGATTGGGAGAGGTAGAAGACTCCTCGATGGGATCGCGCACGGGCGGTGGGGTGCCATCCTCGCGCTGGAGGAGGGCTCCCGCGCTCTTGGGGAGGACCGCTACGCGGATGTTCTGATCAGCGCTATCGAGCGAGCGTCCAGCAAATCGCTGCAGTATGCGGGGCGATCGATCGACCGCCGATTTGATGGGTACTTCGAGACTGCGTCGTGGTGTCACGGTTCAGCGGGCGTCACATTCGCAGCGCTCGCCCTGCGGCATCGAACGACTCTCTGCGACCCGATCATCGCGGCTGCCGTTGAGCAGAATGTCGAATGGCTGGAAGCGACAGATGTCCCCTCGGGAGGCCTGTGCCATGGCGCCGTCGGTATCGCACTTGCCGCCAAAGCCGCGGGCCGTCGGTTGGGTGCTCCAACTCCCCAGGCACCGATAGAAGAAATCACCAGAGGCAATGCCGACCTGTCGCTTATGACAGGCGCTAGCGGGGTCGCCGTCGGTCAGTTCGTCGCTGCCCTCGACCTCGCGACCCCGCTCGCACTATCCTTGAGAACAGCTGGACTTCGTGAGAAGAGCGGGGCCAATGAACGTGATCGAAGGCTTCCTTGAGACGTCGATCGACGGACGTGCGCGCGTTATGTTCGTGGATGGCGGCTTCGTTGACGTCGCGCGCGAACAGGTCGTGGCAGCAGAGGTCGTCGGTGTCCACGAGTCCGGGCTGACGTTGTGGCAGGTAACACACACCGACTCGACCGCCCAGCGCCAACTATTCGACGACGCCAAACTCAATGGCCTCTTCGAGGCCGACAATTATCAGCCGTTCGCCGGCCGCGGACCTCAGACTGGTAGTCCCTGCATACCGCCGACCATTCCGGACTGCGCGAAATCCGACTTCAGGCACTGCTTCCCGTAAGTTCTCCGCGAGCCTAGTTGCGCGCAAGGAGCCTTCGAGCATTGAACCGGAGCGCGCTAGCGCAGACTTGCGGGACCAGGGGACAAGTCAGCGGTCGCTCGCACCCCTAGCGGACGCCTCCGCGACCGCCTGAACGACTCCCACATGAGCGGAACGACTGCCGACGCGCTTCGGCACGTCGGAGTCTGCCCGCAATGTCGATTCCCGCCCAGTTCGCTGGGCGTGGCGTCACACCTGCGCAACAACAACCATCTGCACCAAGTGCCGCGGGTTGAGAGGTCCGTTGCAGTGGTGGCGACCTCAGTCTTTCGAGTCTTCCCAGCGCCCAGTTTCTTCTGGATCCTCGTTGGTCTGCGCCTGCGTGTTGTCCTTGGCGCGTTCCTCCCACTGAGCGGTTTCTTCAGTGTTCTCGGGCTTCTGATTGGCTCGGTCCCTGTCGTTGGTTGCCACGGGCTGCTCCTCACTCTTTGTCAGGCTGATCGCCATCTGACCCATCGTTGGGCCAGATGATCTTGTGGGCCATCACAACGATGTTGTTTTCTCCGCCCGTCCATTTCCATACCAGGCGGACGTTCGCTCGCACCGGTTGCGCCCTGAACGGCGCAGTACTGATCAGGTCGTTGGATATCGTTTCGCCTGGCTCAATCCACTCGTGGTCGGCAAAAATCCGAATCGTTCTTCCCTGCGCCCAGACCATCGAGTTCTTCCCAGCTGGCTGAGGCTTTTCTAATGGTTCAACGGCTAAGCCCGTCCCTTTCTGAATGAGGCGGACCACTGTCGTCCCGATGTTCTTGACGCTCACGGTCACGTGGAGGTTCGGCTCAGCCTCCGCTGCAACCCAGCTCCCCGCGATCGTCACTTCTAGTCGTGGGCGCAGGGTTCGACCTTTAATGAACTTGAAGTAGGCCCAGAAGCCACCCACAATCACTGCCGCGGTCGCCACAAGCGCCTGGATGATCTCAACCACCGTCTTCGTGTCGGCGAGCGGCGTTGAGACGGCGCCAGCCGCGGTGATCAATTCAGGAACATTCACCGCAACGCCCCCAGCACGTGGCCATCATGCGAACCTGTCGGACAAGAAGTCAGGATCCTCCCCCGCAACATGTAACGCAAGACCTTCAAGTCATGCGAGGCCGACGACCGAGCCGCGACACTCAACTGGGTAGGTCGATGGCCGCGGGCGGTAGGCGGCGGTGGCTGGCTCGGGATCCGGACGCTGCCCGCTTGCGGCGCCGTGCTCGTTCGTTGCCCGCTTAGGGATCCGGCTTGATCGCTTGCGCTGTCTTGATCGCCGTCGCGCTCAGACCAGCAGCGGGTGAACGGCTCACCTTGACTCGTCGCCCGGCGGTGGCAGTGGGACGGTACGTGCTTGCGAAGCTGTAGCGCAAGGCCTTGTGCCGCGCGCTGCGTCATCGCTTTGCTCGATGAATGGTTCAGACGCAGGAGGTTAGGAACGTGCTCGCGGGCCTCGCGGTCAGCGACTTGGATGCCAGCGTGGCGTGGATGAGGCGGATCGTCGGGCGCGGCCCTGACGCGACGCCGATGGAAGGCCTCGCCGACTGGTATTTCGGCGACGGTGGCACGGTGCAACTGGTCGCAGACCCGCAGCGCGCCGGTGGAAGCATCCTGACTCTCGTCGTGGCGAGCATCGAGGACACCGCCTCGCGGCTGGCTCCTGCCGGAGTCGCGCTCGACTACGACGACGCCACATCGACGAAGGTGCGGTTCGGCACCCTCGTCGATCCGGACGGCAACAGCGTGACCATCGTCGAGACGAAGGAGCAGTCATGACCGAGCCCGCACAGCGCCGCGTCATCGTGGGGATGTACTCATTCCTGTCCCCCGACCCGCAACGACTGGGCGCGTTCTGGTCGCAGCTGATGAGTTTGCCGATCGCGGACGGCGCTACGGATGAGCTCGTCATGCTGGACTTCGATCACGAAGTCACACCGATGACGTGGATCATTCAACGGGCCACTGACACCTCCTCGGGGCCGGCCCCGGTGGCGTTGGACCTCGGGATCGAGAACGCAGACGAGACGTCTTGGCGAGAAGCTGCAGATCGCGCGGAAAGTCTTGGAGCTGAGCGAGTCGGCGAGCAGGAACACGATGGCGTGCGCTGGATCGACATGCGCGACATTGACGGGAACAGGTTCCGCGTCTTCGCACCGCGCCCGAACTGACCGGAAGGAGACGCCGTGACCGATTCAGATTCTCCTCGCGTCGTCGTGCAGGAGTGGGTCTCGTTGGACGGGTATGCATCCGGGCCGACCGACGAGATGGACATCATGAGTGTCGTCACCGAGGACGCCGATCAGCGGAGCCAGTCGTACAACGCAGAATTTCTCGCTCAGGCCTCTGAGGTGCTGCTGGGAAGCCGCACCTACCGCACCTTCGTCAAATACTGGCCGACGGCCGACGAGCCGATCGCGGACCGCGTCAACAAGCTTCCGAAGATTGTCGCGTCGACGTCGCTGCAGTCAGCGCCGTGGGGCGAACATGCCCCTGCCACCATCGTTCCCGATGCCGCGGAGCATATCCGTCGATTCCGGCGCGACGGGGAAGGAATGCTGGTGGTGGGGGATCGCTCGCCCTGACGCACTCGCTCATGGATGCAGGACTAGTCGACGAGCTCGATCTCTTCGTCGCGCCCGTCTGGCTGGGGGACGGCACCCGCCTGTTGCCCGCGGACCGCGTGCGGGTGGAACAGGTGAACAGTGAGGACTGGGGTGAGTTGACCCACCTTCGATACCGCGTAACAAAGAGCGACGCGTCAGATGCCTGATCCGTTGCGTCTGGACCGCGTGATCCGCGCGACTCCCGCCGCCGTGTTCGAGGCGTGGACGAACCCGGAAGTGATGAGGCGTTGGATGTTCGTCAGCGACGAGGGTGAGATCGTCAGGGTCGACGCCGTCTCCGTGCCAGGCGGGGCGTACTCGATCCTCGAACACAACAATGGCGAGGACATCGACCACTACGGTCGGTTTCTCGAGGTGGGCCCGCCCTCACGGCTGTCATTCACTCTCGAGGTCCCGAAACACTTCGCGGAGAACACTCGCATCGACGTCACGATCGAACCCACCGAAGAGGGATCCGTGCTGCACTTCACCCAGACAGGCATCGACCCCGACAAGACGCGCGAGTTCTGGCGCACGATGCTCGACGATCTCGCCCGCCTCCTCAAGCCGAATTCATGAGCACCAGCCCGCACACGGCCGATTCGCGCTCTCCACGACGATCAACCGGTAACCCGCCGACGAGCAGTCACGCTTTCCAAGCGCTCGGGTTGGCGGTCATCGCGCTCGGGATCGCGCACGTCGCCACCGTCGTGCTCCTGTACCCGACTCAGCTCATGGCGTTTCTCGGCTCCGGTTTCGGCGGTCTGTATCGCTCTCCCGCCAACCATGTCCAGGCGTTCTGGTCGACGCTGTTCGGCGTCATGGTCGCTGCAGCAGGACTATTGGTGTGGTGGTCAGGACGGCAGGCGTGGATCATCTCGATCGCCCCCGGGATCCTCATGACAGCAGTCGGGGTTGCCGGCGCCTGGTTCGTGCCGATCGCGCCCTTCTGGGCAGCAGCCGCACTCGGGATCGCCGCACTCATCCTCGTGGTGGTGAGGCGCGCTCGCATCCGCAAGCTGCCGGCCTGAACGTGACGCCCCGCCTACGCGCATTGCCCGGATAGGGATCCCAAACGGCGGTGGCAGCGAAGCTGGACAACAGACCCTGAAACTAGCGCCAGATCTCGAGAGCGCCCGGGTCCCACAACTCCGCTTGAGCTACCACTCCCTCGTATAAGTAGATCTCGCCTTGCCCGCAGACGATCACACCCGCTTCGATCGGCGAGAGATACATATCCCAGAAGACGAAAGTGAAGCGTTCGGTCGAGGGATAGTCGGTCCCGATGTTGACGAAAGTGCCATCTTCTGTTGCTCGGACGCTTGTCAGCGGTCCGCACACCCGCTGTGTCGTTCCGACGTAGCGTGCAGCGAGGTCCCACCCGATCGCCTGACTACCGGGCCATTCTGGATCGACTGCGGGCGCTGGGGCATCGGGTTGAGGCTCGGCCGCCAGCGGGTCGGTTGCCTCATACCCGTCGGCAAGCGGCACTCCGTCGCACTCGCCATACGACTCGAGCAACGCCACAAGTCCGGGCTCGACACTGTCCTTGATCTGTGCACAGTCGTTGGCGGCCGCGCGGGCGGCCGCGCGAGCTTCGACGTAGGCGCCAACAGCTTCGGCCTGATCGTTGCATTCGACCTGGAAGTCGTCCCACAGGTGTGAGTTGTACGCGCTATGGCCAAAGCTCTCAATCTGAAGTAGATACTGATAGTCCGACTCGCAGTCCTCAGCTCGCTGAGCATCCCCAATGCCGCTTCCGGCCACCGCACTACGGACCAAGACGAAAATGGCGAATACAGCGAAGACTGCGACCGTGACGCCAAAAAGGATCGGCAGCAGGTCGCGAGATTGTCGCTTGGTCGCCATGTCGCTCCCAGTCCGAATAGTCCACGCTGAACGTAGCAGTTCGAAGTCTGTACAGATCACGGTCTCGGTCGACGCCCAGATCGTGGGATCGTCAGTCCGTCGCATTCTTGACCGTTGGCGCAAACCAGCCTCGGATGCAGAACTGTGCGCGATGGCCAGCGGGTCAGAACACGACTGTTCTTGCGCAACCTCGCCCCGGCTTGCTGCCGACTTCGCGTCACCCCCATTCGAGAACTTCAGTCGTCTGACGCACGCAGAGAGCCCCTCTTGCGTTCACTGCCCGGTTAGGGATCCGACTGTGGCGTGGGCGGAGGTGGTCGGCCTGGAGGGGTGTGTTCAGGCCGTCTCCACCCGCTACTCCTGGTGATTGTGTGGTCGCGGCGTGCGCGTCTTGGCGATGGTGGGGACGATCCATGCGGAGAGAAGGGCGAGAGCGGCGCCGGCCACTGTGAGGAGGACGCGTTCGAGGAACCAGTGCGCGGCGGGCTCGGTCTCGTTGCCGATGAGCATCGACAAGACGAGTGTCGTGGAGAAGAGGGGCATGATGTACCACCGGCTGCCTGCTGTGCCGGAGGCGCCGATCAGAACCAGCAGCGCAAGGGCAGCGAGTACGGCGTTGGATGGGCTGAGTGCGGCGATGGTGCAGGCGAGGATCGCGCCGAGAAGAACGGATGCGACCCGGCCGAGGCTGCGGGCATCGAGGAGCTGATGGTCGGGGCGGCTGATCAACAGCGCGGCGGCACACGCCCAGCCGGGATGGTCAACGTCGAGCATGAATCCGAGTGCTGCGCCGGCGGCACCGGCGAGTCCGATCTGGATACCGTAGAGCAACATCGCGCGCCGCTCGGCGGGTCGCCTGGCCGGCCGTTGCGGAGCGGGGGCGTCCGGCCACAAGAGCGAGACGAGCCACGCGTACAGGGACCCGAGCAACATCAGGGCGCCGGCCGCGAGCGCCCCGGTGGGGGTCTCGGACAGTCCGACGCCGATGAGCGGAACCCCGAGCATGAGCGCCAGCGGCGCGAGGCGTCGACGCGGGTTGGCGACGAGGACCGCGACAACCACGCACAGTGCGAAGACCGTCACTGTCGCCATGACCGGGAATGGTGCGACGAGTGAGCCGATGATCATGCTCACACCCGCGAGCGCACCGACGATGACGGCGAGGAACCGCTGCCGGCGGGGCCGGCGCAACCCGAGCGCAGCGGCGGGAAGCACACCGACAGCGAGGGGAAGCCCGATCCCAGGATCGATCAGCGATGCGCCGACGGCGGGAATGGCGAGGACCGCGCCGTGCGCGGCGTTGAGCCACGACCACGACACCGGCGGGCCCGAAGGCGTCGCGCGCTGTCCGAAGCTGGTCTTCACGCCGGGGCCGAGGCCGATCGGTTCGTTCCGCGCAGGAAGCCCGCGGCGACGGCGCCGGCGACGAGCACGGCAGGGAGCAGCCAGAGGGTTCGCTGGTAGTCCTGCAACATCGGATCGGAGGGCAGGAAGCTGGACGGGATCGAGGTGAGCATCCCTCCGATGAGGAAGCAGAACCCATTCACGATCGCCGATGCGCTGCCGATAAGGGAGGCGTCGATCGATTCTCCGGCGACGGTGAATCCGAGCATCTGCACGCCCGAGAACAGGCCGACCGCGAACATGAGCACTGCCGCCACACCATTGCTCTCGACCGGAAGGTAGATGACGGCCGCGATCGCGAGCGTCTGCAGGGCGAGCCACGTAATCGCCGGTCGACGGCGGCTGCCCACCCGATCCGACCGGATGTTCACCAGCGGCGCGCCGGCTGCCAGTCCCAGCCACGCGAGCGCCGTGAGAATCGTGGCGAACTCGGTGCTCGCGCCGCGGGCCTCCATGATCCGGGGGCCCCACAGGGTGCCGAGCGCGAGCATGGTGCCGAACGCGGCGCCAGCGAACAGCGCAGAGAGCACGACGTTCAGATTCGCGAAGCACCGGCCGAGATCGCGAAGGATCTCGGCGAACACGTTCGGGCGGTCGCGCGACGCCGGTTGACCGGCGGTGACCGGGTCGCGGACGATGAGGAAGAACAGCACGGCGAGCAGGACGCCGAACGTGCCGAACGCGACGAGCAGCTGCTGCCAACTCAGTGACTGCAGGACGAACAGAATGAAAGGCTGCCCAACCGCCGAGCCGAGGCTCGCCGCTGCCTGCACGAGCCCGAACATGAGGCCGTAGCGGGCGGCGGGGAACCACTTTCCGCCGACGTAACCGGCGCCGACGAACCCGAACGCCGCGCCCAGTGCGAGCACGGCCTGCGCGAGCGCGAGGGTGGTGAAGTCGGTGGTTCCCGCATAGAGGAACGCGCCGACCGCGACGAGCGCGACCGCGATGCCGAGCAGCGGTCGGCTGCCGAAGCGATCGAGCAGCGATCCCGAGAAGAATTGAACGAACGCGAACACCCAGGTGTAGACGGATGCCGCCAACCCGATCTGCGCGAGGGTGAGGCCGGCCGAGTCCTGGATCTCGGGTGAGACAACGGCGTAGCCGGTCTGGATGGCGAACAGCCACACGACGAACGTCGTCGCCAGCACCCAGATCAGCCACGCCTCGGGCCCGCCGATCCTGTTCCTGAGCGGCCCCGCCACCGCGGCGCCGGAGCCGCTCACGAGGCCCCGCTCGATCCGCCGCACGCTCCGGTCATGCGGCCGCGGCGGTCTTCTTCTCGGGGAGCACTAGTGCGGCCACGGCGCCGACTACCACGACGACGGGGATCAACCAGAGTGCAGCCTGGAAATCGGCGAGGTCGGCGTCATCGGGCAGCAGTTGCGAGGGGATGGACTGCAACAGGCCGCCGATGATGAAGCAGATGCCATTGACGATCGCCGACGCGCTGCCGACGAGACTGCCGGGCACGACTTCGCCAGCGATGGTAAAGCCGAGCATGTGGCCGCCGGCGAAGAATCCGATCGCGAACATCAGCGTCAACGCGGCCCCCTGGCCCTCGGTCGGGAGGTAGATCACCAGCGCGATCGCGAGGGCCTGGAAGATCAGCGAGTAGAACGCCGGCCACTTGCGGCTGCCCCACCGGTTGGAGACCAGGTTCGCCAGCGGCGCTCCGACCGCGAGGCCCAGCCAGGCGAGAGCGGTGAGCACGGTGGCGAAGTCGGTGTCCGCTCCACGGGCCTCCATCACTCGGGGGCCCCACAAGGTTCCGACCGCGAGCATGGCGCCGAAGGATGCACCGGCGAGGATCGACGCGAGCACAACGCGGATGTTGGCGAACGCCTTGCCCAGGTCGCGGAGGATGTTGCCGAAGACATTGCCCTGCGGCTTCTCGACCACCGCATCCGGTGCCGGTGCGGGGTTTCGGACGAACGCGAAGAACAGGATGGTGAGGATCACCCCGAACACGCCGAACGCGACGAGCAGCTGCTGCCAGCTCATGTTGTCGAGGGTGGCGAGGATGAGGGGCTGCCCCACGGCAGAGCCGAGCGAGGCGAACGTCTGCACCAGTCCGAACATCAGCCCGTACTTCGCCGCACCGAACCAGTTCCCGCCCAGGTAGCCGGCGCCGACGAACCCGAACGACGATCCGATGGCGAGCACGGCCTGCGCGGTCGCGAGCGTGCCGAAGTTGGTTGTCCCGGCGTAGAGGAAGGCGCCGGCTGCGACGAAAGCGACAGCGATAGCCATCAATGGTCGCGGGCCGAAGCGGTCCAGCAGGGCGCCGGAGAAGAACTGCACCAGCGCGAACACCCACGTGTAGATGGATGCCGCAAGCCCGATCTGACCGATGGTCAGGCCCGCGTCCTGCTGGATGTCGGGTGATACGACCGCGTACCCGGTCTGGATCGCGAACAGCCACACCACGAACGTCGTCGCGAGCACCCAGATGAGCCACGCTTCGGGTCCGCCCAGGCGACGGTGGTCGCCGTGGAACCAGCCCTTGGACGCGGCGTGATAGGCGGCGTGACCGCTCGAGGTCGTCACGGTTTCAGTCATGAAGGGAACCCCCGAGTTCAGTGACCGTCACGCGAGTACGCGACGTTGCCGGCGATGTACGTGGTCTGGATGACGCGGTCGTCGCCCATGGTGGCGAGCACGAACAGCTGCTCCTCGAGCGTCTCGACCTGGGCGCTGCGGAACTCCAGCAACGGGGTGGCCTTGGTGTCGAGCACGACGAGATCCGCGTCCTTGCCGACCTCGATCGACCCGATCTTGTCCTCCAGCCCCATCGCCTCGGCGCTGCCGAGGGTGGCGAGGTACAGCATCTTCACCGCGTCGAGCGGGTACTGGACCAGCTCCGCGACCTTGTACGCCTCGTTCATGGTCGAAAGCAGCGAGAAGCTCGTGCCAGCGCCGATATCGGTGCCGAGGCCCACCTTCATCGGGTGCGTGTGGTTCTTCGCCTGGTGCACGTGGAACAGCCCACTGCCGAGGAACAGGTTCGAGGTCGGGCAGTGCGAGATCGCCGACCCCGTCTCATGCACCCGCAGCCGCTCATGAGCGGTCAGGTGCACGCCGTGCGCCAGGACGGCTCCCGGCTGCAGCAGCCCGGCCCGGTCGTACACGTCGAGATACCCGTTCGCGTCCGGGAACAGTGATTTCACCCAGGCGATCTCGCCGAGGTTCTCGCTGACGTGCGTGTGCATCAGCGTGCCCGGGTACTCCCGCAGCAGCGTCGCCGCCGCCTCGAGCTGGTCCTGCGTGCTCGTGGGCGCGAACCGCGGCGTCACCGCATAGTGGTTGCGGCCCTTGCCGTGCCACTTCTCGATCAAGGCCTTCGAATCGTCGTACCCGGACTGCGTCGTGTCGAGCAGAGGCTCCGGCGCGTTGCGGTTCATCAGCACCTTGCCGCCGGCCATGCGCATGTTCCGGCGGGTCGCCTCCTCGAAGAACGCGTCCACCGAATCCGGGTACACCGCACAGAACGTCAGCGCGGTGGTCGTTCCGTTGGCGAGCAGCTGGTCGAAGAACACCTTCGCGACCGCATCCGCGTACGCCTTGTCGGCGAACTTCTGCTCCGCGACGAACGTGTAGGTGTTCAGCCAGTCGATCAACTGCGCCCCGAACGCCGCGATGATCCCCGTCTGCACGTAATGGACATGCGTGTCGATGAACCCCGCGGTGATGATCCCGTCCGGGTGGTGATCGACATGTGCGCCGGGCGCGAGCGTGTCCTTCAGATCCGCGTAGTCACCGACCGCCGTGATCACTCCGCCCTCGACGATGATCAACCCATCGGTGTATTCGACCAGGGCATCGGAGACCAGGAATGGATCCGCTTTGACGGTGACGATGTGACCACGGATTCCGTGATCTCCGGCTCCCGACTCCGGCGAATAATAGTGCGGCATCGGTCCCCGTCCATGTCAGCACCGGGGCTCGAAATCACGACCCGGAGCGGCGTTCTTCCACTGATCGCGACCATATAGACGATCCGTCTAATGGTCAACGATCCGCGTTGACTCGTCAGATACCTCCGTGTGGTGGGGATCGTTGCCTCATGTAGGAACCTCCGCGACGGAGTAGTCCTGGTGGGGTGTTGTCGATGGCGGAGCGCAAGGCGGTGACGCGGCATTTGGCT
>JAESFR010000187.1_pt1 | contig 32030 bp, 29 predicted proteins | sample 9266191 | NCBI WGS metagenome assembly JAESFR01 (sample SAMN14503063, study PRJNA617104) | algae metagenome | isolation source: Pleurocapsa minor HA4230-MV1 and co-occurring heterotrophs from cement on... | place: USA: Nuuanu Pali Lookout, Hawaii | collected 2009-07-20
CAGCATCCCGAACGATTCCGACGCCGCCCGACCACCCCGCTGCCCGCGGGCATCGTCGGCATCAACCTGCCCAAGACCGACACCGAACCACAGCCCGAACGACTCCAGGCAGCTTGACAGCGCCCGGGCTCATTCCTTTTGGATCGTTTTCGTTCTTGCTCAATTGTGGGCACGGGCTGATCAGGGGTTTCCTTCGGCGGCCCATTCGACATCGGCAACCAGACTGAGGACGATCGAGGCGGACCGGGGACGACTCAGAGCGACCGACATCGGGCCAGATTGCCCCCCTGCCCACGGATTGCCCACACACTTCACGTGGGTGACTTGACCACGGTAAGCAGGGCCGATCGAACTTTCGAACATCCGGACTTCGGAATGCCGGATGTCACCGTGGGCGACTGTCCCTACGAGCGAGTGCTCTCCTCCGATGTCCGCTACCGATTCGTCATCGACGCGAAGACCTTCGCGCAGCACCGAAAGAGGCTCCATGTCTCCGACCCGCCTCGCTGTGGTCCCTTGGCGCGCGGAGCGACTTGGGACACGGGCGTCAGTTCTGTCGGTTCAATCTCGGCTGCAAACGTTTTGGTTTACAGTTGCAGCACGACTATCGGAGCGGAGACGAGCGATGTCACGAGGAATTGCCGCAACGAAGGCGGTGGGCATCGAAGACGTGGCACGTGCGGCATCGGTATCGATCACCACGGTCTCGCATGCTTTGAGTGGGCGCGGACAGGTTGCCCAGTCGACGCGGGAGCGTGTCCGGCGGGTTGCCGATGAGTTGGGGTACGTTCCGAATAGGTTCGCGAGCGCCTTGCGGGGGCAGCGTTCCCAGATTCTGGGCTTCGTGTCCGACGACATCGCGACGACGCCGTTCGCGACCCGGGTGGTGTTGGGTGCGCAGGATGCTGCGTCCGAGCGAGGCCAGCTGCTGGTGGTGGTCAATAGCAATAGCGACCGGGCGACCGAGTCCAAGCAGATCTCGGGGTTGCTGACTGCGCAGATTGATGCGGTCGTCTATGCGCGTATGTTTCACCAGGGAGCGTCGGTGTTGCCCCGGGAACTTGCCGGGATTCCGACGGCGCTGGTTGACACCACCGATGAGCTCGGTGTGATTCCGTCCGTCGCCCCGGATGAGGAGCAGATCGGCCGTCTGGCCACGGAGACCCTTCTGGCCGCGGGTCACACCCGCATTGCGCATCTCACGGTGTCTGCAGCTGGTCGTGGCAGTGTGGGACGGTTGGCCGGTTACTCCGCGACGATGAGGGCGGCAGGTCTGGAGCCGCGCGTGTTCACGGGCGGCGACCCGGGGACGTCGGCGGCCGGGCGGGAAGCGTTCGCGGCGATGCTGGAGGCCGGCGCGGACGACGTGACGGCGGTTTTCTCGTTCAATGATCCGATGTCAATGGGCATCTATCAGGGTGCAATCCGGGCGGGAGTCTCGATCCCGGACGATCTCTCAGTCGTGAGCGTTGATGACTTCGAGCCGGTCGCAGCGGCGCTACTGCCTGGGTTGACCACGGTGTCCCTGCCGCATTATGAGATGGGTCGCTGGGGTGTGCGGACGGCGCTGGCGCTGCTCGAGTCGACCGACCCCCCCGATCTTCCGGTCGAAACGCGGATGCCGGGGACGCTCGTTACCCGGCAGTCGGTGTCCCAACCGCGCTCACGCGCCAGCATGCTGCCGTAGACGCCTCAGGCTGAGGCCGGATCCCACGAGTTCCCAGTTCTCTGCGAGTGGCGTCATCGGGCACGCGAAGACGCCGGCGGAAGAAGATATCTCGAGGATCGGGCCATCCAGAACAACGCGAATCTCGCCTGCCCACGGCACCTCGTGGGAGTGCCCGCCGACGCGGACGCGCAGTTGCTGCCCGTCGCGCGCGATCTCCAGCACCGAGGCGGCGCGGTGCACGATCTGCAGGGTCGTGTCCGCGTGTTCGGGCCAGAGAATGTCTGCAGCGCCCCCGCTGGTGGCGGCGTCATCGTGGTAAAGGTCAAGGTCCGGGTGCGGGCTGAGGGACAGGCGGTTGCTGCTGGCGGTGATTCGGTAGGGGAGGGAGTGCGCGCCCGCCCAGCCGTCGCCTTCGATGCCGCGAAGCCAGAACATCACGCACGGGTGGCCGTCTGAATCGCGGAAGATTGTCGCAGCGTAGGGGGAGGGGCCGTAGCTGAGGTGACCCCACGTATCGGCGGTGAAGGTGCCGTTCACGTAGCTGCCGAGCGCGTAGAGCACGTCGTACAGCTCGTCCTGGTCCCATACCGAGACGATGAGGGCATGCTGGCCGTCGATCTCGATGATCTGCGGGCATTCCCACATCGATCCGCTCCACACCGGCTCCCGGTCCCCGCCGGGTCTCGATGCGACCAGTCCACTGGCCCGCCAGGTCACCCCGTCCGCCGAGGTGAACCCGACGACGGCTGCCAACTTGTCAGCCAGCCCCGCGCCGACCAACATCTGCCAGCCGGCCTCATCGGCGATGACCACCGGGTCGCGGAACACCTCCACGCCCAACTCTCGCGGCGCCTCGGCGACCACCGGTCCCTTCTCCCAGGTGATCCAGTCCGGGTCCATTGTCGTCGCGGTGCGGACCCGCCCGACGGCCGGGTGCTCCGCAGAGACCGAGGTGTAGAAGATCCGCGGAGACCCGTCCGCAGTTACCAGGAGCGAACCCGACCAGATTCCATCATCCCCGTCACCTGGCGCCAGGGCCGGTGGCAGCTCGGCTAGAGCAAAGAGGTCGTTCCCGCTGGCATGCCCCCACGAGCAGTTCAGGCTCCACGACGTGGAGTTTGGCACGTACTGAAAGAACACGTGGTACGCGCCGCCCGCGAACGTGATCCCATGTGGGTCATTGATCCAGCCGCGTGCCGTGAAGTGGAACTGGGGTCTCATGTGCTTCTCCATCATGCTGTGCGGCCCTGAAAGCATCGTTACTGCGTCGTTACCAAAAACGTTTTGTGATCGACAATGCACTCACTATAGTCACAAACACGAAAACGTTTTGGGGAAGTCTATCCCCCGACGAAAGGATGAAGTGAAGATGCTTCGATACCGAATGATCGGTGTGACGGCCGCGGCTGCTGCCGTGATCACACTTGCCGGGTGCACCGGCGGCGGCGGGGAGAACGGTGGCGGGGGTGACGGGGAGGCTGTGACCATCATGGGCGCGTTCACCGACGCGCAGGCTGAGGCGTTCCAGGCAGACCTGGACGCGTGGTCGGAGGAGAGCGGGATCACCGTCACGTACGACGGCAACACCGATTTCCAGACTGCCGTCGTCGCACGTGCGACGGCCGGCAACCCGCCCGACATCGCGATCTACCCGCAGCCGGGCGTGCTGAAGAGCCAGACGCAGTCGCTGTTCCCGCTCGAGGACCTCGGCATCGACGTCGACGCGATCACGGCCGATGAGGCGAACGGTCTCGGCGACATCGCCGTGGTCGACGGACAGACGTTCGGTCTGCCGTACTCGATCAACGTGAAGTCGCTCGTCTGGTACAACCCGGCCGCGTTCGAAGCCGCAGGGCTCACGGTTCCCACCACGGATGCCGAGCTCACCGCTCTGCAGCAGCAGATCATCGACGAGGGCCTCGGTTACCCCTGGTGCGTCGGTCTCGAGTCCGGCGCTGGCACCGGCTGGCCGGCGACGGACTGGCTTGAGGAGTACGTGCTGCGGTACGGCGGCCTGGAGGAGTACAACGCCTGGATCGCCGGCGACGTGCTGTTCGACAGCCCGCTGGTCACCGAGGCCGGCGACAAGGTCGCGGAGGAGCTGCTGGCACCGGGCAAGGTCAACGGCGGCGGCGCCGGAGCGGCGACGACCGCGTTCCAGACGGCCGGCAACCAGCTGTTCGTCGAGGGGGTCGACAACGGTCAGTGCTTCATGATGCGTCAGGGGTCGTTCATCGCGGACTTCTTCCCCGACGAGATCAAGGCGCAGATCGCCGACGGCGACCTGACGAACATCGACTTCTTCCAGCTGCCTTCGCCTGAGGGCACGGACACGGCGATGCTCGGCGGCGGCGACCTGGTCGGCGCGTTCACCGACTCGGACGCGACCAAGCAGGTCGTGGAGTACATCACCGGACCCGAGTTCGGCACGAACGGGTACGCCAGCCAGGCGATCTTCCTCTCGCCGCACAACGACTTCGACACGTCGTTCTACACCACGGAGTTCCAGCGCAAGGCGCAGGAGCTGCTCGCCGAATCGACGCTGTTCGGGTTCGACGCGTCCGACCAGATGCCTGGTGAGGTCGGAGCCGGCACCGAGTGGACCGAGCTGACCAACTGGTTCACGGGTCAGAAGACGATGCAGCAGGCGTTCCAGGACATCGACGCCTCCTGGCCCCGGTAGTCCACTTCAAAGCCTGTCGGGCGGCCTCACCGGCCGCCCGACAGGTGAACCACCCACCCTCACAATGACGTCAGGCGGTTTCGATGGCCATCTTAAGTGCAGTCATCTCCGTGGTCTTAGGACTCGGAGTCTCGTTCTTGATCTTCTTGAGCCTGAACTGGCTCGTCGAGAAGACCAACGACAAGACGAAGGCGCGGCTGCTGCCGTACGTCTTCCTTCTTCCCGTGATTCTTCTCGTCGCGCTGTTCCTGCTGTACCCGGCGATCCGCACCTTCGTGGAGAGCTTCATGGAGCAGAGCCAGCGTCGCGGTGAAGGGGCGACGTTCGTCGGACTCGACAACTACATCTCGCTGTTCACCGACCCGAACTTCCTGGGCGTCTTGCTGAACAACCTGCTGTGGGTGCTCGTCGTGCCGGCGGCGACCGTACTCATCGGCCTGCTCGTCGCGATCCTCACCGACCGGCTCGGCAAGAAGCGCGAAACCACGTTCAAATCGATGATTTTCCTGCCGATGGCCATCAGCGGCATCGCAGCGGCGGTCACGTGGCGGTTCATCTACTTCTACGCTCCGCCGGGCAACCCGCAGATCTATCTGCTCAACGCCATCTGGACGGGCGTGACCGGCAACGACCCGATCCCGTGGCTCACGATCGATGCCGGGCGCCTGAACAGCTTCCTGCTGATGTTCATCGTGATCTGGCTCCAGGTCGGCTTCGCCATGGTGCTCCTCTCCGCGGCGATCAAGGGCGTGCCCGAGGAGACGATCGAGGCCGCCCGGTTGGACGGCGCCAGCGAGCGGAAGACGTTCTTCCTGGTGATCGTGCCGCAGATCCGCGGTACGGTGCTCGCCGTCTTCGTCACGGTCACGATCTTCGTGATGAAGAGCTTCGACATCATCTACGCGATGACCGGCGGGCAGTACAACACGAGCGTGCTCGTGGTCGATTTCTACGCCCAGCTGTTCAGCTTCCAGAACCCGGGCAAGGCCGCCGCGGTCGTCATCGTGCTGATGATCGCCGTCGTACCCCTGATCGTCTACCAAATCCGCAGCTACAAGTCGCAGGAGGAACTCCGATGACTATCATCCCCACCCCCATCGTCGACGAAGACTCCGGCAAGCGCGAGATCGTCGACCTCGACAAGAAGAAGCGCAACAAGGACGGCACCGAAAAGCAGAAGCCGCGCGTCCTGATCACCATCATCATGGGGATCATCGCGGTCGCGTGGCTGTTCCCGCTCCTGGGACTGCTCATCACGAGCCTCCGGCCCCGCTCCGATGTCGAGGCGACCGGCTGGTGGACCGCGATCCTCAACCCCTTCCAGCAGGCCTGGACACTCGAACCATTCGCCCAGGCATGGACCGCCCTCGATGCGGGGACCACCTTCTGGAACTCGGTCGCGGTCACCGTGCCGGCCACCGTGCTGCCCGTGATGTTCGCCGCCATGGCCGCGTATGCGTTCACCTTCTTCCAGTTCCCTGGCAAGGAGATCTACTTCGCGATCATCCTCGGCCTCATGGTGGTTCCCGTCCAGATCGCGGTCATCCCGATCCTCCAGCTGTTCGTGTGGTTCGGCAACACCACCGGCATCCAGATCATCGGGCAGTATCCGGCCGCGTGGATCGTCCACGCGACGTTCGCGATGCCGCTGGCGATCTACATCCTGCGCAACTACATGCAGACGCTTCCGAACTCTCTCATCGAGGCGGCACGCGTGGACGGCGCGAGCCACTTCCAGATCTTCTGGCGTCTCATCGTCCCGATGTCGGTGCCCGCCCTGGCGTCGTTCGCGATCTTCCAGTTCCTCTGGGTGTGGAACGACTTCTTCGTCGCGTACCTGTTCATCCAGAGCGGTCCCAACCAGGTGCTCACCCAGGGTCTGTACACCCTGCTCGGGCAGTACGGTCAGGGCTGGCAGCGCGTGGCCGCAGGATCGTTCATCACGCTGGTCGTTCCACTCGTGATCTTCTTCGGACTCCAGCGGTTCTTCGTCCGGGGACTCACTGCAGGCTCGGTCAAGTAAGCCGACCAGGAGCAGCGTGGGGTACCGATGAGCCGGGTGAGCAGGCCGACGATCATGGACGTGGCGCGACTTGCCGATGTGTCCAAGACCACCGTCAGCTATGTGATCACCGGGACGGGATACGTTTCGGAGGAGAGACGTGCTCGGATCGAGCTGGCGATCGCCCGGCTGGGCTACCGACCCAACGCGTTCGCGCGGGGCCTCAGCTCCAGTCGGGTCTCCACGGTGGGGGTGGTCAGCGCGGATGCAGCCGATCCGTTCGTCGCGCGGGTGACCAGCGGCATCATCACCGAGGCGGCTGCTCGCGACATCGTGGTGACGGTCTCCGTGCACGGCGGGTCGTCTCGTGCAATGGATATCCGCCGCACGGCGGCACGGCAAGCCGGGGAGGCGTTGATCTTCATCGCGGGCAACGACTTCTCCCGGGATGCGTACGCGGCGCTGGCTGAGCAGCATCTTGTCGTCCTGGCCGGTGAGGCTGACCCGGGAGTGGGTGTCGCCGCCGTGATGGTCGACCCGCGGCCCGCCGCACGAGAGCTAGCCGCCCTCGTGGCGTCGTGCGGGCATGAGCGGGTGGCTGTCCTGGCCCCGGCGCGGCGGCGCTGGAGCTTGTCTGAGCGGGTCGCCGGACTGCGGGAGGGGCTCGCGGCCGCCGGAATCACGCCGGACAACGTCACGACGGTTTCGGTGGATGTCTCGGCGCTGGGCGGCAGGATGGCAGTCGACCAGCTTTTCCTGAATGCTCCGGATCACGGGCATCGCCCCACAGCGGTCCTGTGTGTCGATGACAGCGTGGCGCTCGGTGTTCTTCAACGCAGCCGCCAGATCGGCCTGGCCGTCCCCGAACACCTCAGCATTACCGGCTTCGGTGAAACCCCCGCCTCCCAGGCGGCGATCCCTCCGTTGACCACCGCCCGCGTACCGGCCGAGAAGATCGGCCGGGCCGCTTTGCAGATGCTCCTCAGAAGAGCAGACATGAGCGCGGACGCGATCTCTGCACGCATGATCGCCGCCTCAACCGTCACCGGCGGGTCCGTCCAACCCCCGCAGCGCCCACTCGCCGCACAGATCAGGAATGCGCAATGACACCACAGACGAACACCGCAACGTTCCTGGTGATCGGCGAGAGCCTGATCGATGTTGTCGAGAACGCCGGCGAGCGGACCGAGATGGTCGGTGGATCACCCGCCAACGTCGCACTCGGACTGGCCCGGCTCGGCCGCTCCGTCCGCTTTCACACGGCGCTGGCCAGAGACCTACACGGCAAGCACATCGCTGCCCATCTCCATGACGCAGGAGTCCAGGTGGACGAACAGTCGTGGTGCCTGTCCACCACCTCAACCGCCGCCGCGACGATCCAACCCGACGGGGCCGCGGACTACCTGTTCGAGATCGAGGCGACCATTCGCGCCCCCCGTCGACAGGGGGAACCCCACGTGCATGTCGGGTCGATCTCAGCCTTCATGCCGCCCGGCGCAGTTGTCATCCGCGACTTCATCGCTCAGCTTCCAGACGACGTGACTCTCTCCTTCGATCCGAACATTCGGTCGGCATTGATCGGCACCCACCACGACGCGCTCACCCGTTTTGAGGGCATCGCCGGAAGGGCCGCGATCGTCAAGCTCAGCGACAGCGACGCGCAGTGGCTGTACCCGGATTGGGACCTCGCGAAGGTCATCGACCACCTGCTGTTCCTCGGAATACCCCTCGTCGCCGTCACGACCGGGGCGGGCGGTTCGATCGTCGCTTCGCCAATCGCGATCGTCCGCACGAACGCGCCGGTCGTCACGGTGCGCGACACCATCGGCGCGGGCGACACCTTCATGGCGGCGTTGATCCACACGGCCCAGCAGGACGTCAATCTCGTCCGCGGCGGGGATGAAGACGCTCTCACCCGCGCAGCGGCGTACTGCAACACAGCCGCAGCGCTCACGGTGCAACGCAGCGGCGCCGACCTCCCCACCCGACACGACGTCGATCGTGCCACAGCAGCCCACTTCGCCAACCCCACCGCAGCACCGCATTCTGCGCAAGGGTGAAGAGGGGCGACTGTGGTCACCGTCACGACGACGGGAACCGTTCAGCCAGGCCCCTCAGGTGCCGGGCACGCAACAGCGAAGAGAGGCCGCACGTGGATACGTCCGCACCGCCGAACTGGGTTGAGCACGTCATGTGGTGGCACATCTACCCGCTGGGATTTCTCGGTGCGGACGCCACTGGCGTCGACAGGAGTCCGCAGCGCACACTCGCCGACCTCGAACCATGGCTGGACTACGTCATTCAGCTCGGCCTGAACGGGATACTCCTCGCCCCGATCTTCGAATCCGAAACGCACGGGTACGACACAACCGACTACTACCGGATCGACTCCCGAATCGGAACCGAAACCGACTTCGCACGCCTTCTCACCGCCGCCCGCCAGCGCGGCATCCGAGTGCTCCTAGACGGCGTCTTCAACCACGTCGGACGCACCTTCCAAGCTCCCGACTTCCTGCCAGTTCAACAGAGCGACCTGATCCAACGAACCGGCACCGGTGATGCGGTGACCTTCGAAGGACACGAGAAGCTCGTCACCCTCAACCACCACGACGATCGCGTCGCCGACCTCATCGTCGATGTGATGACCCATTGGCTGAGTCGGGGCGTCGACGGCTGGCGCCTGGACGCCGCCTACGCGGTGCCTCCGGGCTTCTGGGGTCGGGTGATCCCGCGGATTCGAGAGACCCACCCCGGCGCCTACTTCATCGGCGAATACATCCACGCCGACTACCCGGCCGTCGTCCGCGACGAACACCTCGACAGTGTGACGCAATACGAACTGTGGCAAGGCATCTGGCACTCCATCGAGGATCACAACCTCCGCGAACTGGACTGGGCGCTCAGTCGCCACAACCAGTTCCTGCGCACCTTCGTCCCGTTTACCTTCATCGGCAACCACGACGTAACTCGTATCGCGTCACAGATCACCGACCCCCGCCATCGCGCGCATGCCTTGGTCCTGCTGATGACACTCGGCGGCACCCCTGCGATCTACTACGGAGATGAGCGAGGCGAAACAGGTCGCAAAGCAGCCAGAATTGGTGGAGACGATGCGATCCGCCCCGCCTACCCCCCTTCGCCAACCGAGTTCACAGACCCCCGACACGCGGTGTACTCACTGCACCGCGATCTGATCGGCTTGCGTCGGCGACATTCGTGGCTCGTGCAGGCCAGCAGCCGTGCGCTCACCCTGACGGACACCCACTACGTCATCGAGGTCAGATCCAACTCATCGTGCCTGTATGTTGCACTGAACATCGGCGATGACCCGTGCGACGTGGACGTCGCGGCCGAAGCAGTACTCGCCGGGCATGCCGCAGGCGGCACCGGCCACTACAGGGTGGACGGCCACGGATGGGCCGTCTTTGAATAGGTCAACCCTCACCGCTGCCGCGGCAAGCCGGTCCTTCTCCTGCGGCGGTAGACCGATCTAGATGGTGGTGTAGAAGTGAAAGGGGTGTCTTGTGACTGACGAGATCATGGGGCAGCGGAACGACCCTGAGATGCCGCGATACGCAGGAATCGCTACTTTCGCGCTCCTGCCCCGCATTGAGGACGTGTCCCGGGCCGACATCGCCGTCATCGGGATCCCCTTCGATTCCGGTACCAGCTTCCGGCCAGGCGCGCGCTTTGGCCCGGCCCATATTCGCGAGCATTCACGACAGCTGCACCCCTACCACCAGACTCACCGGGTTCACCTGTTTCGTGATCTGCAGGCTGTCGACGCTGGCGATATCGGCATCGGACCATACGACATCGCAAAGGCGGTCGACACCATCCATGCCGCCGCGAGGCGGTTTGCGCAGGAAGGCACAACGCTGATTGCGCTCGGCGGCGACCACACGATCGCGCTCCCGCTCCTGAGAGCAGCAGCGGTACACGGGCCGTTAGCCGTGCTGCATTTCGACGCCCACCTCGACACTTGGGATGTCCTGCACGACGCTACGATCTGGCACGGTTCACCATTTCGTCGTGCCGCAGAAGAAGGACTCATCGACCTGGACCATAGTCAGCACGTCGGAGTCAGAGGCGGCATCTACAGTCCGACCGAGCTGGAGGAAGACAAGAGGGCGGGATTCGACATCATTCGAGCCGAGGAGTTCCTCGATCGTTCGACCGCCCATATCGTCGACCAGATTCGCTCACGTCTCGGATCAGCGCCCGTCTACATCTCGGTGGACATCGACGTCCTCGACCCCGCGCACGCACCCGGAACGGGCACGCCGGAAGTCGCAGGCATCACCACAAGCCAGCTCTTCGCCGTCCTTCGCGGACTTCGCGGACTACAAGTTGTCGGAAGCGACGTCGTCGAAGTCGCGCCCAGCTACGACCACGCCGGTATTACCGGCCTCGCGGCGGCACACACCGCATGGGAGCTGATGGCCCTCATCGGGATAGCGCGTCGTCTGACGTGACGTTGCCGGTAGCGGCAGCGATCAGTTCGGAAACCGGAACGGCTTCGCTCGCGCAGACCCACTCGAGCAGCTGCTCATCGACCAGCGGCGGTCACCAGATCCCCGTGGAGCAGGACCTCCACCCACACGAACCGGTGAGCCACCCTCGCTCAGACGAGCCCCGCCCGATTCATCGCCGCCACCAGCAAGAACGCCCGTGCCGGCGCCGGCGCCGGCCGTGAGCAAGAGTGGCACGCGCGTGTGGCGGACGGACCTGCGCGACGAGCACCACCGTCCCCCCGGAACACTCGTTCTCGTTCCTGCTCAATTGTGGGCACGGGCTGATCAGGGATTTGTCGGATGCAGCCGTCACTTGAGCGCGATTAGGTCGAGAGCGATCGAGCACGAACGAGACCGACCCAGAGTGATCGAGGTCGGCACAGAATTCGGCCGTGCCCACATTCTGCCCACACCTTCACGTGGGTGACGGGACCACGGTAAGCAGTGCGGATGGGACTTTCGAACGTCCGGACTTTGGAAGAACGATAGTGACGGTAGGCGACTCGTGGCGCTCGACGCTAGAGCCCTTTGAGAACTCGGCGCTCTTCGGGCGTCATGCAATGGGCTTGCTTCTAGAGGAGTGCGTCGATCAAAAAGGGGATGGACGCGACCGCGACGCCGAGCAGGATGAGGGTGAGTGCGGTGGGTATGGAACGTTTGACGACACCGGTTCCGAAGCGGGTGTGGACCCGCTCGAGAAGAGCGCGGGTTCGTTTGCGCGAGACCAGTCCGACGACCAGGAGCACGAGGCAGGGAACGCAGTAGATGAAGGTGTAGAGCCCGATCACTGCCAGACCGGTACCGGGTGGGACGTGGGCTGCCACCATTCGTTCGATCGCGATGAAGTACGGGAACGCGTTGGGGAGGTCGGCGGCGGTCACGACGACCCCGAACGGCACGGCGGTGGCCGGGCGGAACCATTCGGGGAGGGCGATGGGTGTGCGTGCGCGTTCTCGCAGGCGTCGTATGCCGGCGACGATGAGTGCGATCCCGGCGGCGCCGAAGGCGAGGAACCGCAGCGCTATGACGATGCCCTCGACGGTGCCGGCGGCAGCACCCGCGCTGAGGAACAGGGCCGCGCCGACCGTGAAGACAGTGAGCGCAGCCCCCAGGATCGCCGCGACCGCGGTCAGCCCGGGCCGATGGGGGGTGATCAGGAGGATGAGCGCGACCGTGACGATGGTCGCCGGGTTGAGGGAATCGAGCGCCGCCAGGCCGATGATGCCGGCCAGAAGTGCGGGGTTCACGGGCGCGAAGTCGGACGGCCCGTGATCGCCGCAATCAACGAATCGATCTCGGCGTCGCTCGGCCTCGATTCTGCAGAGAGCATGGCGTTGGCAGCCAGTCCATCTCCGACCAGTCTCAGAATCCGTGCCTGCATGGCGTCGCCGAGCTCCGTGGCGATCATCTCCTCCCACCGACCGGTGGCAACTGCGGCCTCCCGCATCAGGCTCGCCAGTCTCCCGTCGAGGGCGTGGTGTGCGGCGATCAGCGCCCGAAAGAGCTCGCGGTTCGACTCGTCGGGCACGGACACCCGCAGCCACATGTCCGCCGCACGGCCCCGGGCAGCGGCCTCGATCATCGCCTCGTCGATCTCGGCGAGGGCCTCCCGAGCCAGTCCCTCGACTAGGGCATCACGGGTGGGGAAGTGGTGGATCAGGCCGCCTTTGGACACACCGGCCGCCTCCGCAACCGCGTTCAGGGAAGGGATAGCTCCCGAATCGATCGTGAGCCGACGGGTCTCGCGAAGTATCCGCACACGCATGTCCATAGACGTCATGGTAGCCGACCAACCGGTCGGTCGGTCGGTCGCCCCTACGGATCGCGCACTCTGAGTTCATCCACGTCGTAAGCACGCCTCAACAAACGCGAGCCTGGGGATCCCGATGTTCGTCGTTCTCGGGTTCCTGCAGTCCGGCCGCGAGGCGCTCGAGCAGCCGTGTGAGGGTGTCGAGATCTGCGTTGTTGTCACCTAACGCTGCTCGCGTGGTCTGGGACAGTTTGTCCATTGCGAGGTTGGCCGTGTGCGCGGCGGACTGCCCCTGCGGGGTGAGCGTCACGATCTTCACCCGCGCATCCTCTGGGGTCCGGGTGCGTTCGATGAATCCGGACGCCTCGAGCCGACGCACCATGACGGCCAGGGTGGGGGGCTCCACGCGCAGAATCCGGGCGAGTTGCGCCTGCGTTGCCGACTCGCGCTTGCTCAGTACGGAGAGCAGCACGTCCTGGCCCGGGTGAAGCCCGATCGGCGCCAACAGCTCGGCGGCACGGCGGCGGTGGGCGTGCGCGACGGCGACGATCGCCTTATCGAGTCGGCTGAGTTTCACGGACCCGGCGTCGCTGCAGGATGACGTTGATGGTGACGACCGTGAAGCCTGTCGCCAGGTGCATCAAGGTGAGGGCGATTACTCCCGTCGTTGTGGTGGCCGCGAAGGCTCCGGTCAACGACAGCAGTGTGATCACCGCCCCGGCGATCATCACGAATCGCAGTCCCCACGACCACCGCACGACGAGCGCCGTGCCGATCGCTGCGGCGAGAGCGGCAAACAGGGTGATGAACAACACCTCTCCGACCCCGACGGGCTGGGTTCTGCCCGGGATCTCTACGATGATCTCCCCGGAGATCGCGTTCGCAGTCAGCAGCAACACGATGTCGACCGCGCTTGCGATCAGAAACGACACTCCCGCAGCGACTGCGGGGGTTCGGATAACAGGAGCCATTTCGTCCTCCTAAGAAGTTAGTCGACTAATGATATGCCCCGTATCGCCGCATCGCGCCGTCGGTTGTGACGCGAGCGATCGCACTCGCCCGCCCGTGTGACGAAGGTGGCTATTTGACCGCGCCCTGGGTGAGGCCCTCGGTGAAGCGTCGCTGGAAGATGAGGAAGAGTGCGCAGATGGGCAGGATGGCGAGGACTGCCACGGCGCTGGTCAATGACCAGTCCTGTCCGAAGCTCTCGGAGAAGCGATAGAAGCTGGTGGTGATGGGCAGTTTCGCTTCGTCCTGGAGCATGACGAAGGCGATCTGGAATTCGCCCCAGACGGCTACGGCGACGACGAGGCCGACAGTAAGGAAGCCAGTCCATGAGATCGGCAGGATGATGCGGGTCAGGACCTGCAGTTTGGTGGCGCCGTCGACGAACGCAGCCTCTTCGATCTCTTTTGGAATGCGGATCAGGTAGCTGCGTAGGAGGAAGATCGCCAGCGGTGAGTTGATGGCGGTGTAGATGATGACGAGCCCGGCGAAGCTGTTCAACAGCCCCAGGGTGCGCCAGGTGAAGAACAGCGGGACGAGGTAGAGCCAGATCGGGAACGCGGTGACGGCGAGCATGTAGAACAGGACACCGCCGCTGCCGCGTGGGTTGAGTCTCGCGAGGCTGTAGGCGGCGAGACCGGCCAGCACTAGGACGCAGATCACCGTGCAGAAGACGAGGAGCAGACTGTTGGCGGCGTGCAGGGCGAAGTCGCTCTCGTTCCAGGCCACGACGTAGTTGGAGAACTGCGGGTCTGCCGGCAGACCGATGGGATTGAGGCCGAGTTCCGTGCGCGTTTTCAGCGAGTTCGTTACCAGGATGAAGAGGGGACCGGCGGCGAACACCGCGAGAAGGATGAGGGGGATGTGCTTCGCTGCGGCAGCGAGCTTGGCGCGTTGCTTCATCAGATCTCCCATCCGCGTCGGCGCATGAGGACAAAGAAGCCGAGGATGAAGCTGGCGAATATTGCCATGCTGACGCCCTGCGCCGCGGCGTAGCCGGCGTCGAATTCGGTGAAGGCGGTCTTGTAAACGAGGGTTCCGAGTACTTCTGAGGATCCGGCGGGGCCGCCTTGAGTGAGCACCCAGACGTAGTCGAAGACGAGGAAGGACCAGATTCCGGTCATCAGGAACATGAACACGAGTGTGGGCATGATCGCGGGGATCGTGACGTTCATGAGCTGATGCCAGAGGTTGGCGCCGTCGAGCCGGGCCGCCTCGTAGAGCTCGGTCGGGACACTCTGCATGGCGACGAGGAGGATGGTGGCGAGGAACCCCCAGTAGTGCCAATTGTCGATGAACGCGATCGTCCACAGGGCGGTGGATTCTTGCCCAAGCAGTGCTTTGTCGAACCCTTGGATACCGAAGGTGGACAGGAAGGAGGGGAGTCCCTTGTCGGGATTGAGCATGAATTTCCACATGCTTGCCACAACGACGCTGGGCAAAACGTACGGGATGAAGTAGACGAGCCGGTAGAAGGTGGCTCCTCGCCGCACTTGGCTGAGCAGGAACGATGCGGCGATGGCGAGAACGAATGGAACGGTCCAGAAGAAGATGAGCCACTTGACGTTGTTGCCGAGCGCTGTCAGGAAGTCGGTGTCTTGGAGGAGGCGCTGGTAGTTCTCCAGCCCGATCCAGGTGGCATCCCCGATGCCGCTCCAATCGGTGAACGAGTAATACACGCCGGTGAGTGCGGGAATGGCGACGGTGAACAGATGCAGCGCGAGCACGGGGACGATGAACAGCCACGCGACCAGCCCGGTGCGCATCCGCCGCCGCCGGCGCGGTACGGATGAGGCTGTGGTGGGGCGAGACTTCCTGGCCGGTGGGCTTGTCGCCGCCGACAGGGGTGTTCGGCCTAGGGCGGGTGGGCTGGTCGTCATCGACGGAGGCCTTTCATTGGTAGGGGAGGGTGTGCCGCCCGGACCGCTCGGCCCAGGCGGCACACAGGGTGTCAGGATCCATCTCGTGCGGGAATGGGCGGGAGGTCGCCGGATTCCCGTTCTTCTTCGTTCAGCGCCTGGAGCCCCGCAAGGTACTCCTCGGTTGTGATGGATCCGCCCCAGAGCTTCTCGATCTCCTCGTAGATGTACTTGTCCGTCTTCGGTCCGAAGAAGCCCCAGGTGAGGTATCCGTAGTCGCCCTTCGCTGCGGCGACCGCGACGGACTCGTAGAGGCGCGCCTGACGGGGGTCGAGCCCTTCGAGCATGGATGCCTCGAGAGACACCGGTCCGGGAGCGAATCCGCAGTCGACGGCGAGCTGTGCTTGCACCTCAGGTTCGAAAATGTGGCTGAGCACGTCAGCGGCGGCATCCTTGTTGTCGCTCGTGGCATTGATCGCCCAGCTGGAGCCCGTGCCGATGCTGTACAGCTCACGTCCGTCGGCGGTGGGGAAGGGGACCCAGTCCCACTCGTTGCCGGCCGGAGCGAAGAAGGAGTCGATGTTCTCGAAGCGCCAGCTTCCCTCGATGTTCATGGCGGCCTCGCCGGCTCCGAAGCTGGCCAGGTACTGGTCGAAGGTGTTGGTGTAGTAGCGATCCAGCCCGCCCGCGAAGTAGCCCTTCTGCTGCCAGTCGTTGATCAGATCCGTCGCCTCCACGAATCCTTCGTCTGTGAAGGATGCGTCGCCGGTCAGTGCGTCGTATACCTGGTCGGCGCCGGCGTGGCCGTTGAAGAGTCCACTCACCGCCCACTCGTTCACGCCCTTCCACTCGGCGTTGCCGGAGGCGAACGGCACGACGCCGGCAGCGTTCAGGGCATCGGCGACCTCAGCGAGTTCTTCGGTGGTGGTCGGAGGGGTTAGGCCGAGCTCGTCGAAGACGGTCTTGTTGTACCAGAGCAGCATCGTCTCCAGCTCGCTCTGCAGGCTGAACAGCTCGTCCTCGTACACGCCGGCATCCATCGCCCACGGCGAGATCGTCTCATCCCACCCGTACTCCTTTGCGTAGTCGTCCAGCGGGGCGAGAGCGCCGGCCTTTGCGTACTCCATCGTGTAGCTGATGCCCGGGGTCATGATGATGTCGGGCCCGCCACCGCCCGCAACCGCGGTCTTGGTGAGCGAGTCCCAGTCTGTCTTGAGCTCGACTTCCACCTCGACGTCCGCGTTGTCGTATGTAGCCGACAGGGTCTCCGCGAAACACGGGTTGACCGTGTTGTCATCGAGCCAGATGGTTACCGCACCGCCTGACGCGTCTGCGGATCCCGTCGCCGCGGAACATCCCGCGAGGCTCATCGCGGCGACCGCGATCAGCGCGCCAGCCTGAACCAGTTTCGTTCCTGCCATGAGCAGTTCCTCTCCATTGGGGAGCTCCGGGGCTCCAGGGATGATAACCGACCTCCCGAATGAAACCGGTTTCATCATGCGGGACCATTCCTACCACATTGCCGTGGCGATGCGCCATACCGGACTCAACATCGTTGCCTGGACCGCTGAAACCGGTTACGTGGACCGTTAGGCTGTCCCCGTGGAGAAGAAGGTGACGATCTCAGACGTGGCACGAGTCGCGCAGGTATCCAAGGCAACGGTGTCCCGGGTGCTGAATCGCCCCGAGATCGTGGCTCCCGACGTCAACGCGCGCATTCACAAAGCGATGGCCGAGCTGAACTATCAACCCAACCGGCACGCGCGCGCCCTCAGCGGCGTTCGGACGAAGACGGTGGGCCTGCTGTTCTTCAAGGACCTCTGGGACCTGGTGCTCAACCCCTTCTGGGGTATGGCCACGTCCACCGTTTACGAGCATCTACTGCGCAACGACCTGGACTGCAACCTCATCGCCCTGGGCGAGTCGATCACCGCGAACGAACGCTTCAGTACCCCCGCTCGATACGAGCAGTTCCTCCGCAGCAGAAACGTCGACGGATTCCTCGTGGTCGGGCACATGAAGCCGGAGATGGAGGAGTACCTCGCCAATAGCGAGGTGCCGGCGGTGATCTGGGGCCGGCCCCGCATCCCGGACTCCGGTCTGAGCTACACCGACTCGGACCACAAGCGCGGCGCGGAGATCGGCGTGGACCACCTCGTGGCGATCGGGCGGCGCGACATCGGCACCATTACCGGCGACCTCGACCTGGAGCCCGCGAGGGATCGGTTCGACGGGTATCGAGCATCGATGCAACTCCACGGACGTGACCCGCGCCCGTCTCTTGTGGCCCAGGGGGACTTCACCCGCGAATCCGGTTTCAGCGCGATGCTGCGTCTGCTAGATCGCAATGAAGGCCTGGATGCGGTGTTCGCAGCGAACGACGAGATGGCGCTGGGCGCGCTGGAAGCCCTGCGAGAACGAGGGCTGACGGCACCCGACGACGTCGCCGTTGTCGGCTTCGACAACGTGACGCTCCCCCAACCCGGTCACATCCAACGCCTGACAACAGTGAGCCACCCCTATGAGGAGATCGGCGCCGAACTCGTCGCAGGACTCCTCGCGCGAATGCGCGGCGAGCATCACGAATCGCGACTCATCGCGCCGACCCTCGTGTTGGGTCAAACGGCCTGAGATCTACGCCTCAGCTAGGTGCGCCGGTTTCCGGTCAGCCGATCGGACGCTGTGCACCTTAGGCCGTCAGGATTCCGTGGTTGCGATGCGCGTGGCGACTGTGCCACGATGAAACCGGTTTCATTTCGAGGACCGCCGTTGAGAGGACCCCATGCACGCCATCGCTCTATTGGATCAGGCCGACACCGAGCTGGAGAGGCGCGTCCTGCTCTCGCTGATGGCGTTTGCTGCAGGCGACGCTTTCGGAGTGACGTACGAATACACGTCGGAGCCGTTGCCCGTCGATATCGGGTCGATGGGAACGCGCGCCGACTGGCCCTTCGGCGGCGTCAGTGATGACACGCTGCTCAGCCTGTTGACAATCTTCTCGGTGACGAGGGATCAGCCCCGTGCCTCAGCGAGCGCGTTTCTGGAGCGTCTCCGCCGGGAAGCCCCTGAGCTGCGCGGTCTGGGCCCGACTACTCGCGCCGCCTTGGGGATGGAGGTAGCAGAGGAACACCGTTCACTCGTTGGAAACACCAACGGGGGCATGATGCGCACCGCGCTGCTCGGGCTCGGATTCGGCCCGCGCCGTGCCACCGAGCGGCGCCAGATGGTTGCAGAGCTCACGCGTGCTACCCACACCGAGCCGGCCGCGGTGGCGTGTGCGGTGCTGTGCTCAGCGTTGTACTCGGACGCGGCCGAAACCGGTACCTCGAGGGAACCCATCACCGTTCTGCGCGACGAAGCAGCCAGCCTCGACGACGTCCCCCTCACCCTGACCGATCAATTGAGCCGCTTCGAGGACTGGGCGCCGCCGACGGCGGGGGTTCCACTCGAGCCCGGCGAGACCCTCCTGGCGGTGACCTGGGTCATCTCGAACACGACTGGCCTTGCCGACGCCTACCGGCTCGCCTGTGAACTCGGGGGCGACACGGACACTGTCGCGGCACTGGCCGGGGGCGTCGTCGCGGCGCGAAACGCCCAGCGCGCCGGTCTGCTCGGAATTCCCTGGGTGGATGACGTGCTCTGGTCCGAAGTGCCGGAACTGGTCACTGCCGCGTCGGTATTGAGTGAACTCCGGATTGAGCAATGACGCAACTGGCCAACAAGCGGGTTTGGGTGGTCGGCGGAATCGCCTGGGACACCGTGCTCCACCTCGACACTTTCCCGGAGCCGGGAGGGTTCACCCGCGGGCAACGCAAGACCGAGCGGCCGGGAGGATCGGCAGGCAACGTCGCGCAGGCCCTCGCGACGGCGGGCGTCGAAGTGGGGTTCGTCACCGCGCTGGGTCGCGACCAACGAGGCAAGGTGCTGCAGCGGACCCTCCAAGACAGCCAGCTCGCGCATCTGCACATCGGGTGGGTGGACGGTGAAAGCGACCACGTTCTCGTCATCGTCCACGACCGCGGCGACCGCACCATTCTCGGACTCGCGGGAGACGACGCAGACGCCATTCGCCTCGACGGCGTGCCGCTGGCGGCCGGGGACGTAGTCGTGTTCGTCGTTTGGGACCAGCGTTATCGAGACGACCTCCTCGTCGCGACCGCAGCAGGATGCATCACCGTGGTCGGGCTTGGAGCTCTCGAGGACGCAGAGGTGCGCTACGCCGACATCGCGTTCGGCTCACACGTTGATGTGCGCCCAGGCACGCGTCCGGAGGCGGAGCTGGGTCGGTTTGGGCGGATCGTGATGACCAGCGGTGCAGACGGGGCTCGTCAATACTCTCCGGAAGGGAATCTGTGGCAGCCGGCGTTCACTGCCGATGTGGTCGACACGACCGGAGCCGGAGACGCATTTCTTGCCGGCTATCTCGCCGCGTACGCTCACGGCCTCGATGACGGTGTGGCAGCGCTCGAGGCCGGGGCTCGGTGGGCTGCGGCGATGGTCTCCGTTGAGGCATCGATTCCGCCTGTCTGGGACGACGTCGAGGGTGGCGTAGAGCTCCTCGCACGCCACGCCGTGGCGCGATCGTCCGTGGCCTGACTCAGCCCCCCACGCGCGGGCTGCGTCGCGCGCCGGGTCTATCGAGGCAAGGCGGCGTTCATTGCACGGTGGCTGGCGGTTGCGCGGCGTTCCGGGTCCGGGCAGCATTCCAGCCGGACCGGACCATGTCCTGCACCGAGTGGCGCATTGCCCAGCCTAGGTCGCGCGCCGCGAGTGCGCCGGAGGCGACGATTTGGTCGGGGTCACCGGGTCGGCGGGAAGTGATCGTGGGAATGAAGGGGATGCCGGTGATCTGGGACATCGCGTCCATGATCTGGCGGACGCTGAGTCCGCTGCCGGAGCCGAGGTTGTAGGCCGGCTCGATCGGTAGGCGTGCGTCAAGGCGGTCTGCGGCGGCGACGTGGGCGAGGGCGATGTCGGCGACGTGGACGTAGTCGCGCACGTTTGTGCCGTCGGGGGTGTTGTAGTTGTCGCCGTTGATCCGCGGAGTGCGGCCCGCGCTGATGGCCGCGAAGACGAGGGGGAATAGGTTGTGCGGGCTGGTGTCCGTCACGGACGGGTCTGCGGATCCGACGACGTTGAAGTACCGCAGTGACGTGTGGCGAAGGGGATGCGAGGTCTCGGCGGTCGCGATGCCTTGGTCGCGCAGCAACCACTCGCCGATCAGCTTCGACTCACCGTAAGGAGAGGTGGGTGCTTTTGGGGTGTCTTCGGTGACTAGGGCCACATTGGGGGTGCCGTAGACGGCCGCGCTGGATGAGAACACGATGTTGGGTACGTCAGTGGCCCGCATGGCGTCCAGCAGGATGCGGGTGGCCTCGACATTTTGCTGGTAGGTGTGCAGCGGTCGCAGTACGGAGACTCCGGCGTACTTGTATCCGGCGACGTGGATCACCCCGGTGACCTTGTGCGTGCGCAGCGTCTCCTTGACCAGCTCACTATCCAGGATCGTGCCCTTTACGAAGGGAACGCCAGGAGGCACGAATGACGCGTGCCCGCTGGAGAGGTCATCGATCACCAGCGGTCGCATATTCGCGGCGGCGAGGGCGCGGACGATGTGAGCGCCGATGTAACCGGCGCCACCGGTGACAAGCCAACTCATGGTCTCTTCCCGGTCAATTCAGCGTGACGACGGGGCCGGTTTCCGCGAACACAATGGGGGCCAGGTGCATCTGCCGGCGGCCACCGTTCGCGTCCCAGGCGTGAAACGCAATCCGGTCGGTGCCGTCCGGCGCGACGACCAGAGAGTTGTGTCCGGGACCGATCAGGTTTGGACCTGTGTGGAGTATGGGAGGAGAGCCTGCGGGGGCGTGTGTCCACGGGCCGAGCGGATGCGCCGCGGTGGCCCATGAGACGGCATAGCCCGGCCCGGTCCATGCGCCGCCCGAAAAGGTCATCCAGTAGCGGCCGTCCCGGTGCACGACCGAGGGCCCCTCGAGGGTGTGCCAGTCCTGAATCCTGCCGTACATCTGCCGGTCGCGTTGGTAGATCTGCCAGTCCGCGTTCGGGGCCAGCGCTGCCCGGACATCGGTCAGAGTCGTCGGGTGGTCAAGTCGCCCGACGGCCAGGTGTGTACCAGGCCGGTCAGCGTCGAGAACGTCCCTGGCGTAATACAGGTACCACTGGCCGTCCTCATCCTGGAACGGGTGCGGATCGATCGCGAACGACTCCCCGTGCTCAAGGTTCACCCCGACATCGACGAACGGACCGGTGGCATCGGATGCGCGGGCGACCCGGAGGTGGTGGCGGTCAATGCCGTGACCGACGGAGTAGTACATCCACCAGGCGCCGTCGCGCCAGCACACCTCCGGCGCCCAGTACTGATCGCCCATGTCAGGTGCCAGGCGCTGGAGTGCGTGCCCGGCGGGTCGCCAGGAGCAGAGGTCGTCGGAGAGCAGCACTTCGAAGACGCGGTCGGTGGTGCCTGTTTCGGGTTGGGTCCCGTACGCGGCATAACCCCCGTCCGGGGTGCGGACCACGAACGGATCGGCAAAGTAGTCCGGGCGGGTAGGTGAGCGCAGCGCACCGGTGGCCGGCTGGGGGCGGAGGCTCATTCCCAGGGCCGTTTCCGGTGCGGTCCGATCATGATCTCCCGGATCTGCTCGAGTGGCAGTTTGGGGGTCCGGTCCGCGCCGACCAGCCCATTGGTCTCTTGCAGGGTGTCGGTCAGCTGGGTGTAGCAGTAGCCGGCCAGGGCGGTGCTGTGATGAATCGCGGCCATCAGCGAGTGCAGCCTCACGCCGAAGTCGGCGGCGGAGGTCGCGTCGGTGTATCCCCAGGCGTCATCGGTGCGGTGCACGTCATAGGAGATGCCACCGAACTCGGTGAGCATCACCGGCAGGCCGGTGACGTCGCCGCTGAGCACCAGCCGGCGTCCGGCCGGGCCCACCCCCGCGACCAGTTCGTCGACCGCGGCGCGGTCACGGTAGCGTGCGCGCATCACGTCACCGTCGCCTTCGTAGTCGTGAATGGCGAGGATGTCGGTGTCGGCCTGTTCCCAGCCGTCGTTGGAGACCACGGGGCGGGTGGGGTCGAGCGCTTTGGTGAGGTGGACGAGGGAGCGGGCGAAGTGCAGCATGCGGTCATCGTGCGCAATGTGTTGCACCCCCCAGCTCTCGTTCAGCGGCACCCAGGTGACGATCGACGGGTGGGAGAAGTCGCGGTGCAGGACCTCCAGCCACTCTCGTACCGTCCGCTGCGCGGCGAGGGGGGTGAAGGTGAAGGTGGCCGGCGCCTCGGACCAGACCATCAGGCCGAGCCGGTCCGCCCAGTAGAGGAACCGGGGATCCTCGAACTTCTGGTGCACCCGGGTGGCGTTGAATCCGAGGTCCTTGATCAGCTGCACCTCGTCACGCAGAGCGTCCGCGGACGGCGCGGCCAAGTGGGACTGCGGCCAGTAGCCCTGGCTGAGGACAGACCGCACATACCGGGGCCGGTCGTTCAGCAGGAACAAGCGGCGGTCCACGGCCGCCGAGCGAAGCCCGAGATAGGAGGAAACCACGTCCCCGCGCTCACCGCCATCGGTGATCTCGATGCGGGCGTCAATCAGCCGAGGATGCTCGGGGGACCACAGGAGCTCTTCGTAAGCCTGCCCGTTGGCCTGCCCGCTGAGCGAGACGACGATCTCGACCTCGGAGTCGGCGGCGTGCACGGTCGTGCGGGCCAGGAACATGTCGCCGTGACGCAGCTCTACCGCGACGGACGTGTCGACACCCGGGGCCGCACTGAGACCGATCCGCGCATAGACCCGCGCGGAAGCGAGGTCAGAACGCCAGTGGATCCAGTCCACGGCAAGCACCGGGACGGATTCCAGCCAAACCGGCTGCCAGATCCCACTGGTGCGGTGATACCAAATCACATGCGGGTGCTCCCGCCAGTCCTGCTTTCCGCGCGGCTGCGCCACATCCACCGCGTTGTCTTCGACACGGACGACGATGTCGCTGTCGCCGGCCGCGGTGACTGCATCGGTGATGTCGAGGCTGAACGGGGTGTGGCCTCCCTCGTGGGAGCCGACCCTGTGGCCGTTCACCCAGACCACTGCCCGATAGTCCACCGCTCCGAACCGCAGCATCAGCCGCCGCCCGGCAGTGTGGCCCGACGCGTCGAGGTCATCAGGCGTCAGGACCCGTTGGTACCACAGCACCCGATGAGCGCTGGTGTCGTTGACCTCCGAGGCGGATGACTCCGGCGGGAAAGGGACGATGATGTGCCCCTCGAGGGTCGGATGCTGGGGCCAGCCCTCCCGAATGCCTCGGTCATCGTCATCGAAGGCGAATCCCCACCGGCCGCCGAGGTCGCGCCACTGCGATCGCACCAGCTGTGGCCGCGGGTACGTGCCATCGTTGGCGGTGGCCAGAGGCAGAGGGGAACGAACTGTGTCGAGCATGCCGTCCAGCATGCCTGAAATATGCAGCGCTGTAAACTGTCAGCTTGTGGGAGGTCGGCTGAGGACGTCGGGGGCGCTCTCGCGCACCAGGAGGGTGTAGTCGACGATTTCGTGGCGACCGGCGCCGGTGAAGCCCTGGATCCGCTCCACGAGCATCTCCACGGCCCGCTCGGCCAGCCCTGTAAGGTCCGGGGCGATGGTGGTGAGGCTCGGAAAGGTGACGCGGCTCAACTCGATGTTGTCCCACCCTGTGACAGCGACGTCTTCGGGAACGCGCAGGCCCCGCTCATTCAGGGCGCGCAGTGCACCGATCGCCGCAACGTCGTCGCGGCAAACAAGCCCGTCGACACGAGCACCTGCGTCCAAGGCGGTGCCGACGCCCTGGACCGCGCCGCTGGGGGAGATCTCGCCGCTGGGAAACAGAAGTGCCGGGTCAGGTCGGATCCCGTGCTCCTCCAGGGCCTGCTGATATCCCATCATGCGCTGGATCGACGTCGCCGACAGCGCCGCGACCTCGTGCCCTGCGAACCCGATTCTGCGTCGCCCGAGGCCCAGCAGGTGCTCGGTCGCGGCCCGGGCGGCCGACACGTTGTCGATCATCACCCGATCCACCGGCAACGGCGCGGCCCCCTCACCCAAGATCACGATCGGAAGATCCCCGCGGTGGCGAGAGATCTCCACGGAGGACATCACCGACGGTTGGAACAGGATGCCGTCCACCATGCCGGCCTCGGAACTGGCGATCACCGCCCGTTCACCCTCCAGCGTGCCGTCCGTCTCCTCCAGCAGCACCCGATACCCCAGGCTCCCCGCCGCGGCAGAGACGGCACGCGAGAGTTCGGCGAAGTACGGCACCGTCACGTTCGAGAAAGACAATGCGAGCAGGCCGGTGCGTCCGGTCGCAAGGCGACGCCCCATCATGTTGGGCCGGTAGCCCAGCTCGTCGATCGCCTTCTGCACCCGCTGTCGCGTGGCGGCGCTGACGTGCTCGTAGTTGCGGACGACATTCGAGACTGTCTTCATCGACACGCCGGCAAGCTCAGCGACATCCTGCAGCCGTACGCCCATGTCTCCCCCGTACCCCGTCTCCAACATCTGCAGGCTACACCTTGACATCCAGTTTCTAGCGCTGTAAATTTCGAGCACCGACCGGGAGTACGTCCGGTCGTCCCACAGCTCCGGTTCCTCCGGACACTCAAAGGAGAGCAATCGCATGAACAAGTCCTGGGTTCGCCGAGCAGTCGGTGCGGGGATCGCGCTGGCGGTCGGCATCACGATGTCCGGGTGCGCGGCATCCGGCGGTGCGACGGGAGGTGCAGTCTCCGGCGATGGGGAGTACACCGGTCCCGATGTGGAGGTCACCTTCTGGCACGGATGGACCGGCGGTGCGGCGCCGAAGATCGTGCCGGAGCTGATCGAGGAGTTCAACGCCGAGCACGAGAACATCACCGTCAAGGCGGTCCCGCAGGAGTGGGGCGACATCGCCGCGAAGATGCCGTTGGCGATCAAGGCCGGCAAGGGCCCGGACATCGCGGTTCTGCACGGTGATGACCTGGCCACGTATGCGGCGCAGAACCTGTTGCTGGATGCAGGTGGGATCATCGACGGTCTCGGCTACACCGCGGAGGACTTCCCGCCCACCGTGTTCGAGAAGGGCAACTTCCGCGACACTCAGTACGCCGTGCCGTGGAGCGTCACCCCGCTGGGCATGTATGTGAACAAGACCGTCCTGGCGGAGGCCGGGATCACCGAGATCCCGACCGACGAAGCGTCCTATCTCGCCGCGCTGGAAGCGCTCAAGGGTGTTGGCGTGGAGGGAGAGTGGGTCGACGGGTACGTCTTCACCGGCACATTCGAGTTCCAGAGCCTGATCTGGCAGTTCGGCGGAGACCTTTACAACGAGGACGTCACTGAAGCCACCTTCAACTCCGAGGCCGGGGTGAAGGCGCTCACCTGGATGACCGACCTGGTCAAGAACGGATACAGCCCGGCAAACGTGGCGCAGGACGGCAACATCAAGGCCCTGATCGCCGGGGACACCGCCTTCAACTGGAACGGTGTCTGGCAGACCACCAACACCGCATTCGCCGATCTGGACTGGGCGGCAGCGCCGGTCCCGCAGATCGGTGACGAGAAGGCCGTCTGGTCCAGTTCCACCCACTGGGTGTTCCCGGCCAACAAGGGCCAGGACGAGAACAAGACCGCCGCCGCAGCCGTGTTCCTGAAGTGGATGAACGACAACTCGCTCGGCTGGGCCGAGACCGGCGAACTGCCCGCAGCCAATACCGTCCGTGAGGACCCGGCCCTGCTCGAGCAGTACCCGAACCTGGAGCCGTTCATGGCGGAACTGGACTACGCCCACTACGAGACCGTCTCGCCCGGTATCGCGGAAGCCAACGCGCAGATCACTCTCGCGCTGAACGAGGCCCTGACCGGCAAGAAGGACCCGCAGACGGCTCTGGATGATGCCGCCGACAAGGCCAACCAGATCATCAAGGCGAACCAGGCCAAGTACGGTGACTGAAACAGCCACCCTGGTCGCCGCCCCCCCGCGCAATCGCGCGGGGGGGCGGGGCCCCCGCCCCTCCGCTTCCGTCCGGTCAGCCTCGCGCCGCAAGACCCTGACGGCCTACCTGTTCCTCGCACCGTTCCTGGTGCTGTTCATCACCTTCATCGTCGTACCGGGCATCTTCGGCCTCTGGATGAGCCTGACCAACTGGAGCCCCTTCCGCGAAGTGCAGGACTTCGTCGGGCTGCAGAACTACATCGACCTGTTCACCCCCGGAACGGTGACCTCTGCCGACTTCTGGAAGTCGATGAGCGTGACCGGCATCTTCGTCTTGATCAGCGTGCCGTTCCTGGTTGTCGTGCCGCTTCTGATCGCGATCCTTTTGAATCAAAAGATCCGCGCGGCCACCACGTTCCGGACGATCTTCTTCGCCCCCTACGTCCTGGGCGTCGCCGTCATCGGCGTGATCTGGGGCTACATCCTGGACACCCAGTCCGGCATCCTCAACCACCTGATGGGACTGATCGGCCTCCCCTCCAACATCCCCTGGACCGTCGATGTTCCGTGGGTCTGGGTGTCGCTGGTCGGGGTCACGGTCTGGTGGACGATGGGCCTGAACACCATCATCTTCCTGGCCGGCCTCAAGGGGATCAACGCGGATCTCTACGAAGCAGCATCCATCGATGGTGCCGGCACGATGCGCAAGTTCACGAACGTCACCATCCCGGGGCTCAAGCCGGTCATGTTGTTCATCTCCACGACGACGATTCTGGCGTCGGCGAACATGTTCGGTCAGTCGTACCTGCTCACCAAGGGCGGGCCAGGTACCGAGACCCGCACGGTGATCATGTACATCGCCGACCAGGGCCTGTCCCAGAACAACATGGCACCCGCCGCGGCGATGAGCTACGTCCTGTTCGCCGCACTGGCGATCATCAGCGTGATCAATTTCCGTCTGTCGCGCGAACGTGTCGAGAAGGGCGCGAAATGACCACCGCAACACCTTCACTGGCTGCTCTTGCGACACCGCAGGAAACCAAGGCGCCGCTTCCGCAGCGTCGGCCGGTCCGTGCGAAAGCGGCATGGGCGCAGGTCGCCCTGTACGCCATCCTGATCGCCGTGGCGCTGGTAATCGTCCTGCCGCTGGTGTGGATGCTGATCACCTCGTTCAAAACCGACGCCGACGCCATCCGGGCACCGTACTCGCTCCCCGACCCGTTTTCACTGGAGGCGTACCAGACCCTGCTCAGCTCGGGACAGCAGCCGATCTTCCTGTGGCTGTGGAACAGCTTTGCTGCCGCCACCTTGCAGACCGTACTGATTCTGGTGACCGCCTCAATGGGGGCCTATGCGCTGGCCCGGCTGGAGTTCCCCGGCAAGAAGCTCGTGTTCGGAGCCATCATCGCGACGCTTCTGGTGCCACCGGTGGTCTTCCTCATCCCGAACTACCTCATTGTGCAGAACCTCGGCTGGCTGGACACGATCTGGGCGATCACCGTGCCCGGTGCAGCCGGAGCGTTCGGGATCTTCTTCCTCCGGCAGTTCTTCATCGGACTCCCGCCAGAGATCGAAGAGGCCGCGCGCATCGACGGTGCGGGAGACTTCCGAATCTTCGCGCAGATCGTGCTGCCGCTGGCACGGCCGGCGCTGGCGACTCTCGCGGTGCTGTCCTTCCTGGGCAACTGGAACGACTTCCTCTGGCCGGTGTACGTGCTGCTCAGCCCGGAGAATCTGACATTGCAGCCGGGCCTGAACCAGTTGCAGGGCGCCTATTCGACTCACTTCGCCATCGTGATGGCGGGAGCGGTGATCGCATCCGTGCCGGTGCTCATTCTGTTCGCCATCGCTCAGCGCCAGATCGTCGAGTCCGTCGCCGGGTCCGCAGTCAAGGGGTGATCTTGGCGTCGCCCAGACGAACCCGATGAACAGAAGGTCGACCCGGGTCGGCCCGCCACCGCGGTGCAAAGCGCCGTCCAGTTCGAGGAGTGATCGATGAAGATGTTCCGCAACACCCGAGTGGTCGCGCTGACTGCCCTCCTATCGGCAATCGTCGTCGCAGCCCCCGTGGGCGTCGCGACCGCCGACGCCGGCACCGCGACCGACAGGTCCGTTGCCGCGGCTGATCGTGGAGGTGCCAATCCGGGGACGTATACGAATCCGCTCACGCCCGACATTCCGGGCGGCGGAATCATCGAGAGCTGCGCCGACCCAACCGTGCTGCAGGGCCAGCGCCCGGGCGACACCGGGTGGTATCTCTACTGCACCACCGATCCGCTGAACGACGAGGACGTCGACGCTGCCGGCGACCCGGTATTCCGTCGCGTTCCCGCGATGACGTCCCAGAATCTCGTCGACTGGACATACGTCGGAGAATCGTTCTCTGCTCCACCGAGCTGGGCCGAGCCGGATGCCGCGCTCTGGGCCCCCGACGTGATCTACTCGAGCACATTCGATCAGTACTACATGTTCGTGGTGGTCACCGACACGACCAGCTCGGTGAGCGGAGTCGAGGACTGCGCAAGCGACAGCGCGATCGGCGTAGCAACGAGCGCCGGGCCGACCGGTCCGTGGACGTTCTCCGACACCCCGGTGGTCGCTCCGCGGCAGAACGGAGACGGCTGCAACTTCCTGTGGACATACGACCCCGACGTGCTCGGTGACACCATCACCGACTCGGGCGTCTTCTACTACGGCAGCTACTACGGAGGGGTCTACGGCACTGCGCTGACGGTGACGGCCGACGGCGCGACCGCCGACACGACCGCGGCCACGATGGTCGCGATCGACAACAAGTACGAAGGCGCGAACGTCGTGGAGAAGGACGGCTACTACTACCTGTTCCTGTCCGCGACCAACTGCTGCAACGGCGCGCTCACCGGCTACAGCGCGTTCGTGGGCCGCTCCACCGACCCCCTCGGCCCGTTCGTGGACCGTGAAGGCGTATCGCTGACCGCGGAGCGCACCGGCGGGACACCGTTCCTCACGATGAACGGCAATCGCTGGGTCGGCACCGGCCACAACACCGTCTTCCAGGACGCGAGCGGCCAATGGTGGACGATCTATCACGCCGTCGACCAGCAGGACCCCTTCTACGACTTCGCGGTCGGCTTCACCAAGCGCCCGGCCCTACTGGACGCGATCGACTGGGTCGACGGATGGCCCACCGTGAACGGTGGCAGCGGCCCCTCCATCGACAAGCAGACAGCCCCGGCCGGACAGCCGGGCCAGGTGTCGCGTCACAAGTACCGCCCCGACATCACGCAGGAGCCCCAGCGACTCCTGCCGGAGTTCTCCGACGAGTTCGACGGCGACCATCTCGACGACGACTGGGAGTGGCAGCGTGACGAGATTATGCCGAGCACGACCGTCGCCGATGGTGTCTTGCAGATGCCGGTGCAGGCCGCCGACCTCTACGTCGACGTGGACAACGCGGCGGTCCTCCTGCGCGACGCGCCGCGCGGCGACTACATGATCGAGACGAAGGTGCGAGTGGAGGTACCCAGCGGATGCTGCTTCAACTACGCCCAGGTCGGCATCCTGGCGTACGGCAGCGACGACGACTACGTCAAGCTCACCGAGACGTCGATCTGGAACACCCGCCAGACCGAGTTCGCGAAGGAGATCTCCGCGGCGCCGGAGGGCTGGGCACGCTACGGCAACACCGTCGTCGGCCCTCCGGGTGACGAGTGGACCTACCTGCGGATCGTCGTCCAGAAGCTCACGGGCTCGGAACGGGCAGAGGCGGGCGGGGACAGGCAGAGCTACACGGCCTACACGAGTCGGGACGGGCAGATCTGGGTGAAGGGCGGCACATGGACCCACTCGCTCGGTGATGCCGCGGACATCGCACTCGTCGCCTATGGCCTGCAGGATGCCGCGGTTCAGCTCACCGCCGAATTCGACTATGTCCGTATCTCCACAGTGAAGGAGCGGCGTCGCACCTGAGACCTGACCCCTGTCTGCCCCTGAACCTTCCACAGAATGAGGAGGACATCGATGATTTCGGTGAGACAAGCCACCCCCGACCTGCCCACTCTCGACCAGCTGGACGCGGACACCGCGTCTACGGTGAAGGCGCTCTATCAAGGCGGCGTCGATGCGCGGAGGGGACTATTCCCTGCGGTGTGGGCCGACCAACTCCGCGAAGACATCGAAACCGCCTACGCGGAGGCGCTCAGCAGGCCGGGAGGAGCCGTCGGCCGCGGCACCAATCGGCATTACGTCGAGATTCACCCGGAGCAGATGCGGGGATGGCTCGACCTCGTCGACCACCCCTGGGTGCGTGACGTCTGCGACGCCGTTCTCGGGCCCGAGTATCAGATCGTCGAACTCGGATTCGACGTGCCCAACGCCGGAGCCAAAGACCAGCCCTGGCACCGTGACTTCCCCATGCCCGAAGAAACCCGCCACTACGGCCGGCTGACCTCGCTCGCTTTCAACGTCACCGCCGTCGACACTGAAGAAAACATGGGCCCCTTCGAGATCGTACCCACTACCCAATGGGACCTCCCCGACGGGTTCGAGCACGATATGTTCCCCACGGCGCCGCTCTACCCGAGATTCGCAGCACTGTCCGTCCGGAAGTTCCCCAAACGCGGCGACGTGTCCGTCAGGTCCGCCCTCACCATCCACCGGGGCACCGCCAACACCTCGACGAAGGCGCGTCCCGTTCTGGTCCTCGGCGTCGACGCCCCCGGCGCCGGAAACGCCGAACACCATGACATGGCCGTCACCCGCGACTTCTACGACACGCTGCCCGAGCGCGTCCGAAAACACCTTGCCTGCCCCATCGTCGACCACCTCACCCCGATCACCCAGAAGCACTCAATCGAAGGCCTCATGATGGGTGACGCCTGACATCGATCCCAGACCGGCCGGGCTGATCGCCACGGACGGTCGGGTCCACGGGTTCAACTCCCTCCATCGCCCGACCTCATACGTCGTCTGGCCACAAGCTATTGACGATTTCGGACTAGGTGTCGAGCGGTGCGAGGTCGGTGCGGAGTTGGGTGGCCGGCTTTCGCAGACAGAAGAAATCCGTGCCGACACCATGCCCACAACCGAAGGCGATCCGGGCGACCGGGCAGGATCGAGACCAGATTCCGCAGGGGTTGAAACCGCGTGAATCCGGGCTCTCTGACTGAGAAGGAACGATCACGACTGAACCTCTTTGGGTTCAAATCCCACCGTCTCCGGCTCATTCCTTTGGATCGTTCTCGTTCCTGCTCAATTGTGGGCACGGGCTGATCAGGGGTTTCTCGGATGCCGCCGTCGCTTGGCTGCGGCTGGATCGAGAACGATCGAGCACGAACGAGACCAACTCAGAGTGATCGAGGTAGGCACCGGACACGGCGGTGCCCACATTCTGCCCACATCCTTCACGTGGGTAGCTGCCCCACCGTAACTGGCTGAGAGCGGCGTGTGGGTCGAGCTCTCCAAGCCCGGGGCCGGATCGCTGGCCCCGGCATGTGTCGACGACGGTCCAACCTGAAGCCAAAACGACGGGCGAAAACGAGGCCACCTGGTTGTCGTCTGGTCAGTCTGCCGGATCTTGGGTTCTGATGCTGGGGAGGCTGTCGATGCCGCGTCCGCGGAG
>JAESFR010000188.1_pt1 | contig 31260 bp, 17 predicted proteins | sample 9266191 | NCBI WGS metagenome assembly JAESFR01 (sample SAMN14503063, study PRJNA617104) | algae metagenome | isolation source: Pleurocapsa minor HA4230-MV1 and co-occurring heterotrophs from cement on... | place: USA: Nuuanu Pali Lookout, Hawaii | collected 2009-07-20
AAGCGTCAAGATGGTCACCGACGGTCTGCGTGCCGCGATCGACAGCCTGGAGCCTGGCGAGAAACCGCTGGTTCACTCCGATCAAGGATTTCAGTACCGTCACGCCCTCTGGCAGGGCATGCTCCGCAAGACCGGTCTGGTGCAGTCCATGTCCCGAAAAGGCACGTGCCTGGACAACGCTGTCATGGAAGGATTCTTCAGCCATCTCAAAGAGGAATGGTTCCGGATCCAGCAGCCCGCGACCATTGACGACTTCCACGCCGGACTGACCGACTACCTGCAGTGGTGGAACAAGACCCGCATCCAACAACGGCTCGGCTACCTCAGCCCCGACGAGTACCTCGCCCAAACCGCCAGCGCCGCATGATGTTCAATTCCATGGTCCAACCTTTGGGGACCACTCCAACAGTCCGTTCGTGTTCTCGTTCGTTCCTCTTTGCCAGGGGCTTCCCGCATCGCAGAAATAGATCTTGGTGCCGATGCTGGCCGTGACGTCCACGTGCCTGGCCATCTCCGTGCCCTGGTCCCAGGTCAAAGTGCGTCGCAATCCCGGCGGGAGCGCGCCTAGGGCCAAGACGAGCACGGCTTGCAGCGTCGCGGAGTCTTGCCCGGGAAGATGTAACAGCTTGACGTAGCGGGTCTGCCGCTCGACGAGAGTGGCGATCGCGGAACGGTGATGAGGTCCGACGATGAGATCTCCCTCCCAGTGGCCGGCTATCGAGCGGTCATAAGGGTCAAAGCCGCGCTGATGGATCGACAACATCGGCTGCGCGAAACGTCGCCGCGTGCGCACTAACCGCGTCTGGCCGCGGCGGTGATCTCGGCCCGTGCGTAACGGCGATGGCTGCAATCGCAGCTTCGAGGAACCGGGGCGGTATAGGGCCTGGTAGATGCTCTCTGCCGACAGCCGCATTTCAGGCTCATCGGGAAAGGCGCGGCGCAAGGCGCGGCTGATCTGCTGTGGGCTCCACCGTTCAGCCAGCCGAGCTGCGACGAACGCCAGCAGCTCAGGCTTCGCCGAAAGCTTGAACGGCCGAGGTCGGCGGCGCCGGCCGGCAGCCAAGCGATGCGCGTGGAAGGGTCGATACTGCCCGGACGAATGAAGGTTGCGACGAAGTTCCCTGCTGATCGTTGAGGGCGCGCGATTCAGGACACGGGCGATGCCGGTCGGTCCCATCCCGCGGCTCGCTAGGTCGGCGATCTGCACTCGCTCCTCCTCGGACAGGAACCGGCCGGAAATCACACGTGTTGTCAGGGGATCCAGTGGTGGCACGACCCGCACCGTGCCGTCTTTGAGCCGCACCCGCCAACCGTTCTTCCACCGCTGGGCCGCCGACCTGGACACCCCAACCTCGCGGCACGCCGCTCGCAGCGACCACCCCGCAGCGAGAAGCTCCACGAACCGCCGTCGGGCCTCAGACATCGGCCTGCGACCTGGACCCTTAGCAACACGACGCGACGACAATCGGAACCTCCATTGGACCAGGCGCTGGTTGCGACCGTCGCTGGAAACCACCCCGTCGCTATGGCCTCGTTTTCGAGCGTCGTCGACAGGCCTGGCAGCAGCAGCCACGCGGAAGTCGCGGCGAGCGACCCGGAAGGGGGCCGCCAGTGGCCCGTTCTTCATGTCGGCGATGACCTGCTCGATACTGTCCTCGCGGTGAGGGGTTGCCGCTTGCAGCGTCGACCAGGGCGAATCGGTGAACACCGCGTGGTGCCGCCAGGGCCCGGAACGACTTACCCTGCCGTTGTCCCCCGTTCCCTGGCAGATCGCCCGGCCAAACCGATCTCAGTGCGTGCCTGAGTATTTGCAGGGCGTGGGATACCAGAGAAGTTCGATCCTCCTGCCCCGCATGGGCGTTCCGCGCCCGACTCGCCGCGCACTCCAAGACGGCAGTGAATTACTGCTCTTTCCAGCGAAGCGTCTTCGTCCGCGCGTTTAGGCCGTATCCGCCAACTGGACACCGTTTACCCATAGACGGAGGCTAGGCGTTCATTACCACCGCGTGGCGAACTGTCACCATGGCTGCATAGGTCAGATGAATCACACAGTTTTGGTGCAACACTTTCTAGCTGATTCGCCACACTTTCGCATTCGATGAAGGCGTTCACTTGGTCACTGAAACGGCACTTGATCATTCGGCGCGTACTGAGTGGATTGCCTGGGTAGACCGGCCGAGAAGAATAGTTGCCGGCTGTAGCTGAAATGCCATCATCGCCGGGATACGCGGAAGAACCAAAGTTCCGGACGGCTTGACTGGTATCTGCGCCCGCAGCTACTTTGGGTAGCCAGGAGTTACATTCCGTAATTCAGCCGGAGATCACGCAATCTGCGTGCGCCCCGCCGGTCAGCGCAACTCGGATAAGGCATCGGAGGAATGATGTTCGCCAAGAATAACGCAGTCGAGGATCGCAAGGGTGTCGACCGGCGTTCCGTCCTGCGCATGGGCGCCATTGCTGTCCCGCTTGCGGCCGGAATCGCTACCTCGATGCCGACGTCGGCTTTCTCGGCGGCGAGTGCGCCCGTCATCGACCCTTCTGGTGGGGTGAGCTTCGACTCGTTCGGCGCAACCGACAACGATCGCATTACTGCCATCAACGAGTTCCACCGACTGAATTCTTCTTCCATCCTGCCTGCAATCATCCTGCCGCCGAGGAAGATCAGCTTCAGTGTGCCCATCAAACTGTTCTCAGGCATGAAGTGGCACGCAGGTCAGGGTGGTCGGGCCGCGGAATTCTCCCGAGCAACTATTTTGCGCTGGCAAGGCGGGGCAGGCACGTCCATGATGATATTCCCGTCGGAAGGCCAGACCGCGCAATCGTATCCGAGTGACGGTTCACCCCGAGACATGTCGTTCCGTGGTATTCAGTTCGAGGGCGGAACTTCAACCGACTTCATGCCCAAATACGACCCCAAGATCTCAGCCAATCTTGTTGGACATACCCTGTGGTACACCGAATTTTATGGTTGCGCGTGGAAGTACTTCGCGAGTGTGTGGTGGGGTTGGGGCACAGGTGTGACGATTTCCGGATCGACGCACTTCCAGATGTGCGGATTGCCCGCACTATATCTGGCGGGATCAGAGAACACTATTTTCACATCTGAGCAGTCCTTCATGGATTCCCCCGTTCAGCAGTCAGTGCAACAACCGCATATTGTCTCCCGACTGGATAAGTCCACCATCGGTAACGTCATGATCTCGTGCCGGGGCAACAGCTCGCAGCTTCGGATCGAGGCCGGAAGAGGGACGCGCGTGGTCGGTGCGGCGTTCGATGCGCCGACGAGCGAGCCCGCAGCCGGTGCAGCGATCCACGTGACGGGCGGGAACGGAATAGTGATCACTCAGTGCTCATTCAAAGGCAACATGAACAGGCCTGCTTCGGGTGCCGGCGGCGAGGCCAACAACCGCGGGATCATTCACATGACGGGTGGGGGGGAAGTCATCGTCAACGACAACATCTTCTACCGCGGCGGGACGTCCGCACCAGCGAACACTCCCATCGTCTATGCAGGGTCTTCGGCGGTGGCGGGTGTGGTGCGCGTCGGCTTGAATGCGCACGACGGATACGATGGGACGCTGAGGCAGGCTGTTGCCGGACGGATCACCTCGATCGATCCGTCACTGAAGATGACCACGGGCTGACTCTCACATGGACGAGATCTGATCGGCCAAGGCTTCCGCGAAGGCGTCGATGTCCGCCTCGGTGGTATCGAAGGCACACATCCAGCGGACCTCGCCGGTCGACGGGTTCCAGTCATAGAAGCGGAACTTACGGCGCAGCCGTTCGGCGACATCTCGGTCGATGACGGCGAAGACGGCGTTGGCCTGCACGGGTTGTGTGATGGTCACACCCGGGAGGTCACGCACCGCCGCATGCAACCGGGCGGCCATCGCGTTCGCGTGCCGGGCGGAGCGGATCCAGAGATCGCCCTCCAGCAGGGCGATCAGCTGGGCGGAGACGAACCGCATTTTGGACGCGAGCTGCATGTTCATCTTGCGGAGGTACAGCAGTCCCGACGACACGTCCGGCCGCAGGACCACGACCGCCTCACCGAACAGCAATCCGTTCTTGGTTCCACCGAACGAGAGGATGTCGACGCCGGCGTCCGTGGTGAACTCCCGCAGTGGAACGTCGAGAGTTGCTGCCGCATTGGCGATCCGGGCGCCGTCCAGATGCAGGCGCATCCCCAGCGGATGGATGTGATCGGCGATGGCACGGATCTCGTCCGGCGTGTAGGCGGTGCCGAGTTCGGTCGTCTGAGTGATGGACACGGCTAGCGGCTGAGCGCGGTGCTCGTCGCCCCAGCCGTACGCCTGACGGTCGATCAGCTCCGGGGTTAACTTCCCGTCCGGCGTGGGAACGGTCAGCAGCTTCAGCCCGCCGACCCGCTCCGGCGCACCATTCTCGTCGGTGTTGATGTGCGCGGTCTCGGTGCAGATCACCGCACCCCACCGCGGCAACATCGACTGCAGCGACAGCACGTTCGCCCCGGTGCCGTTGAACACGGGGAACACCTCGACATCGGGACCCAGATGCTGCGCCATCACCTCATGCAGCCGTTCGGTATAGACGTCCTCGCCGTAAGAGATCTGATGCCCGCCGTTCGCCTCGGCCAGAGCCTGCAGGACCTCCGGATGCGCGCCGGCGTAGTTGTCGGACGCGAATCCGCGGCTGTTGATGTCGTGCAAGGTGCTCACGGGGGAAGTCTTTCGTGATCGAAGGGGCTTGCGGCGCTCATCGCTGCGGCGGCGGCCCCGTCGGGCGGACCGACAACATCGTCAGCCGGCGAGCGGGAGCCGTACGCCGTTGAGCGCCGCGGCGTCCTCCGACCATAACCCCGCGACGCGGCTGGCCAGCACGCCGACGTCGGTGAAGCCGGGGAAGCGCCGGTCCGGCTCGGCGGCACGCATCCGGTCGTTCACCAGGCCCTTGACGACGAGGATGGTCGCCGCAGACGTCTGCGGAACCGGGTCCTTCTTGCGTCCGGACTGCAGCCGCCGCAGAGAGTCGGCCAGCGCGAGCATCCAGGCCTCCGCCGCGGCCTTGGCGGCCGCGTAATTCGCCGAGCCGGCCGTCGGCAGCTGAGCGCTTTGCGCCGACACGATGACCGCCCGGCCGGCGGGAGAGGCGGCGATGTCGTCGTGGAACGCGAGCGTGACGTGGCGCAAGGTGTCGATCAGCAAGGATGACAGGAGCCGCCAGTCGTCCTCGGTGTTGCTCGTGAATTCTGCACCGCCGCGATAGCCGCCGACGAGGTGAATGAGGCCGTCGATGCTGCCGTTGCGCTCATGCACACGCGCCGCCAGATGAGCAACGGCAGCCGGGTTGGTGAGGTCGGCGACGTCCGTGGCGACATCCGGAAGCACGGCGGTCAGCGGTGCGAGCGACTGTTGGCTGTACTCGACCGCAACAACGGTCGCGCCCGCTTCGTGCAGCGCTGAGCACACCGCGGGACCCGCGGCTCCTGCCGCCCCGGTGACGAGAACGACCCGCCCGCGAGGCTCCGTCATCCGGTGATGCCCGCCGTGGACGCGATCACCGGCGCCAGCTTACGGCTGAGCGCCTCGTAGAACATCGACAGCGGGAATTCGTCCGGCAGCACCGCGTCCGTCAGGCCCTTCGGCGGTCCGGACACCGGCAGCGCCTCGGCGCCCTTCGCCCATGTCGACGCCGGATGCGGCTCGACGGTGCCCGACACAAGCTGATACGCGGCGAGCCAGTGGCTGATCTTCGGCCGGTCGATCGAGCGCCAGTACAGCGTCTCGATCTGCTCACCGAGCTCGAGAACCGGTGCGGTGACGTCGTCCCAATCGATGGTCAACCGGTTGTCCGTCCAGTGCAGCACGTGATGCTGGTGCAGCCACGCGAACAGCAGTTGACCGCCGAGGCCGTCGTAGTTGCGGACTCGGCTGCCGGTGATGGCGAACCGGAAGATGCGGTCGAAGATCACCGCGTACTGCACCAACCGGGCGTGCGGATTGCCGTCCTTCTCGAGCTTGACGGCCTCACGGAACGCGGTCAGGTCGCAGCGCAGTTCCTCGAGCGAGTACAGGAAGTACGGCATCCGCTGCTTGATCATGAAGGGGTCGAACGGCAGGTCACCGTGCATGTGCGTGCGGTCGTGGATCAGGTCCCACATCACGAAGGTCTCTTCGGTGAGCTGCTGGTCCTCGAGCAGTCGTGCGGCATCCGGCGGCAGCGCCAGCTTCGTCGTCTCCGCGGCGGCCGCGACGACCGTGCGGAACCGGGCGGCCTCGCGGTCGGCGAAGATCGCGCCCCAGGTGAATTTCGGCACCTCGCGCATGGCGATGGTTTCCGGGAACAGCACCGCGGAATTGGTGTCGTAACCGGCGGTGAAGTCCAGGAAACGGATCGGCACGAAGAGCTTGTTCGAGTACGCGCCGGCCTCGAGTTCGGCGACGAAGTCCGGCCAGATCACCTGCACCAGAACGGCTTCGACGTGCCGGTCGGGGCTGCCGTTCTGGGTGTACATCGGGAAGACGACCAGGTGTTCCCGGCCGTCGACCCGCTGCGTTTCCGGGTGGAAGGCGCCCAGGGAGTCCAGGAAGTCGGGTTCGGCGAACCCGCCGTCCGACCACCTCGTGAAGTCCTTCACCAGGGCGGCCAGGTAGTCGTGGTCGTGCGGGAAGCGCGGCGCCAAGTCGGTGATGGCGGCGGTGATGGTGGTGACCAGCTCGTCGGCCCGCGGGTGATGGGCCGACTCCGGGATGGAGCCGTCCTTGACCTGCAGGGCCTGGATCTGGGTGACGGCAGCCTTCAGGCTGAGCCAGGCGGGGTCCGTCGTCACGCTGGACAGGTTGGGTGCGCGCCCGTGACCCAGGTGGCCGGCCGCCCAGGTGATGGCGTTGAACGTCAACTCGTCCGACGAGTGGCCGTCGCCGAGGTCGATCGCCAGGACGGCGATGCGCCCCGCGCCGACCTCGGACAGCGCGGCAACCGGCGCCCCGCCGGGCGCAGCCGTGCCCTGTCGCAGCAGAGGCGCGGCCGGTGAGGTGACATCGAGGGTGCGGGTGGCGACCAAATCCGCGGGGGTCACCCGTGCCAGCAGGTCCAGATCGGTGACTGAGACGCTCTCGTCCGGCACGGCCATCGTCGCAGCAGTGTCATCGGTCGCGACCGTGATCCCGGCATCGTCGAGCAGCGCACGCAGCGGCGCGCTGGGGACGCCGGATGCCTCGACCACCACAACGACACCCGTGCCGGCGTTGACCTGGTCGAGCAGCGCAGGCTCAAGGTCCGAAGTGAGGCCGACGACAACCACGTCGGGCCGGTCGGACGTCACCGCGGTGTAGCCGCGGGAGGTCACGAGGTCGCGGAGTCGGTCGGCCCGCGGCGCACCGTCCAGGACGGCCACCCGTGGAAACACTGTCATGATCAACCCCTTGACGTAGAGAATCTCCTGTCAAGAAGGGTATCTGCCGAACGTTGTCCGGTCAATCAGTCCGCACGACAGATCGAACGGCAGATTGCTACAGACACGGGAAATTCTTTCGCCAACAAGGGCGATGCCGGCTGTTTCTACGGTCGTCGTGCTCAGTTATCGAACAGCGAGGTGACCGAGCCGTCCTCGAACACCTCGTGGATCGCCTTGGCGATCAACGGCGCGATGGACAGCACCGTGAGTTGCTCGAACTGGTGCGCGGGCGGGATGGCGAGCGTGTTGGTGAGAACCACCTCGCAGGCTCCGCTGGCGGCGAGCCGCTCGGCCGCCGGATCGGACAGCACGCCGTGGGTGGCTGCGACCACGACCTTGGTGGCGCCGGCGTCGAGGACCTGCTTGACGGCCTTGGCGATGGTGCCGCCGGTGTCGATCATGTCGTCGACCACGATGCAGGTGCGGCCGCGCACTTCGCCGACGACGCGGTTGGCGACGACCTGGTTCGGCCGGTGGGGGTCACGAGTCTTGTGTATGAACGCGATGGGTGCGCCGCCGAGGCGGTCCGCCCAGCGCTCCGCGGTGCGAACGCGGCCGGAATCGGGAGACACCACTGCGAGATCGTCACCGCTGTACTTCTGGCCGACGTACCCGGTGAGCAGCGGCTGGGCGAACAGGTGATCCACCGGCCCGTCGAAGAAGCCTTGGATCTGGTCGGTGTGCAGATCAACCGTCATCAACCGTTGGGCCCCGGCGGTTTTCAGCAAATCGGCGATCAATCGAGCCGAAATGGGCTCGCGGCCACGATGCTTCTTGTCTTGGCGGGCATACGGGTAGAAGGGCAACACGACAGTGATCCGTTTGGCCGACGCCCTCTTCAGGGCGTCGATCATGATCAACGTTTCCATGATCCAGGTGTTGATCGGCACACCACACGACTGCACGAGGAAGGCGTCGGACCCACGAACGGACTCCTCGAACCGCACGAAGATCTCCCCGTTCGCGAAGTCGTATGCCGACTGCGGGGTCACGGTGACGTCCAGATACTTGCCGACCTCCTCCGCCAGTTCGGGGTAGGCGCGACCCGAGAACAACATCAGGCTCTTGCGGGTCGTGATCGAGAGCGAACTCACGCCGGGCGATCTCCTTGTGACGAAGTGGTGTCGGTGCTCTGCGCTGAACCGGCGGGAAGATGGACGGGCTCGTCGGCGATGGCGTTTTCGGCGGCGACGGCGGCCTTGGATCCGATGCGCTTGCGCAGGACCCAACCTTCGACAGAATGCTGGCGGCCGCGAGCGATGCCGAGTTCGCCGGGGCCGAGATCGTTGGTGATGGTGGACCCCGCTGCCACATACGCGCCGTCCTGCAGCGTCACCGGGGCGACCAGCGTCGAGTCGCTACCTACGAACACGTAGTCCCCGATCATCGTCGGGTGCTTGTGGTCGCCGTCGTAATTGGCGGTGATGGTGCCGGCCCCGATGTTCACGCCGGCACCGATGGTCGCATCGCCCACATAAGACAGATGCGGCACCTTCGAACCCGGACCGACCGATGATTTCTTGACCTCGACGTAGGCGCCGACCTTGCTGCCCGACATCAGGACCGTGTCCGGCCGGAGGTAACTGAACGGCCCCACCGTCGCATCAGGGCCGATGGTGGCCCCTTGACAATGTGACCGGACCACGCTCGCCCCATCCTGCACGGTGCAGGAGATGAGCGTCGTATCGGGGCCGATCGAACACCCGCTTCCGATGGATGTGCCTGCCTGCAGCTGGGTGCCCGGAAGGATCTCGGTGTCAGGGCCGATGGTGACGTCGGCATGGATCCACGTCGTCGCAGGGTCGTGAACCGTGACGCCGGCCAGTTGCGCCTTGCGCACCAGCCTCGCATTGAGCGCCCGAGCCAGGTCAGCCAGTTGGACCCGATCGTTGATGCCCTCGGTCTCGACCGCGTCGGGCGCGGTGACGGAGCCGACGCGCCGACCGTCGGTCTTGGCGATTGCGACGACATCGGTCAGGTAACGCTCACCGGCGGCATTGGCGTCGGACAACCTGCCCAGCGCGTCGGACAGGACGGCGCCGTCGAAAGCGTAGACCCCGGAATTGATCTCCGTGATCTCCCGTTCGCGGTGATCGGCGTCCTTCTGTTCCACGATGCCGACCAACTCACCGGAGTCGTCCCTCAGGATCCGCCCGTATCCGGTCGGGTCCCGAACGACAGCGGTCAGCACGGTGACGGCGTTCCCGCTGCTGTCATGCTCGACCGCCAGGGCCTGGAGAGTCTCGGTTCGCAGCAGCGGCACGTCGCCATAGGTGACCAGGACCGTTCCGCTGAGGTCCCCGGTGACCTCCAACGCGCACGCACAGGCATGGCCCGTGCCCTTCTGCTCGTCCTGGATGGCGGTCACGACGGGCGGAAGTCCGTCCGATCCGTCGAGGAACCGCGTGACGTCCCCGCGGCCATGCCCGAGGACGGCCACCAACTTCTCGGGTTCGAGACCCGAAGCGGCCTTGAGCGCATGCCACAGCATCGGCTTCCCGGCCAGCTCGTGCAGCACTTTCGGCCGGCTCGACTTCATCCGAGTTCCGGCGCCCGCGGCAAGCACGATCACCGCGGAAATCCTGGCGGTCGACGAGGCAGCGGACGGCGCATCCGGGGCTGGGGCGACGGGGGGCACGGCTCATCCCTCCTGCGAAGCGACTTCGCGGGGTGCTGGCGCTCGATCCGGGCGAGGAGGTGGGCGACGCGGGCCAACCCGCGACTGATCGTAGACCGGCCGTGACGCTCACCCGCGCCGCACGGACGCGGGTGAGTCCCATATCTCTCCGTGCTTGCCAGACTCGGCAGGGCTTCGCGTCTCCGTCCCCGCCGACCACCCGCTCCGCCGCCAGGATTCGAACCTGAACCATTGGAACCAAAATCCAAGGTGCTGCCGTTACACCACGGCGGATCGCGTAGGCGATTCTCTCACGGCGGGGAACGCCGCGGTGCTGGCTTCGGTGCTGCGTCTCAGTGGGCGCGGACGCAGTATGAGCCGGGCGTAGGCTTGAGCTTGTCAACCCCTCGTCGCTCCGGCGGGGGGTTTCTGGCGTGGGCATGGCGATCGAGGGAGTGCTGTCACTGTGAGTTCCGGTGCGCTGCGAGGTTTGCTGACCGCGGCGTTGGGCGACCCCTTCTTCGGTTCTCTCCGAGCATCGACCGGGTCCATCACGAACAGCGTGACCGGGCCGGCTGCTATCCGCCCGTTCGTGGCAGCGGCTCTCGCAGCCGGGTTCCCCGAGTCCGATGGCGGGGTCCCGGTGCTGCTCGTTGCCGCGACCGGACGGGAGGCCGAGGCGGCCGTCACCGCCATCGGCGATCTGATCGGTGACGAGAACGTCGAGCTGTTCCCGTCCTGGGAAACGCTGCCGCACGAACGGCTCTCGCCCCGTGCGGACACGGTCGGTCGGCGCCTGTCGACGCTGCGCAGGATTGCGCACCCGGAGGCCCATCCGGCCGGTTACCCCGCCGTCGTCGTCGCCACCATCCGATCGATGATCCAGCCGATGGCCCCGCACCTCGGCGAGATGGAGCCGGTCAGGCTCCGGGTCGGTGACGAAGTCGACCTGTCGTCGCTGGTCGAGCAACTGGTGTCGCTCGCGTACACCCGGGTCGACATGGTCGAGAAGCGCGGCGAGATCGCGGTCCGCGGCGGCCTGCTCGACGTGTTCCCGCCGACCGCGGACCACCCGGTGCGGGTGGAGTTCTTCGGTGACGAGATCACCGACCTCCGTACCTTTGGGGTCATCGACCAGCGTTCGATCGCGGCGGTGGATGAGATCGTCGCGCCGCCGTGCCGCGAGATCCTGCTGACTCCCGAGGTCCGGGCCCGAGCGGCGGCGCTGTCCGCCGAGAGCACCGGTGACCCGACGCTGGCGCAGATGCTCGACAACCTGTCGAACGGTATCGCCGTCGAGGGGATGGAGTCGCTCATCCCGGTCCTGGTCGGCGAGGACCTCGACCTGCTGCCGAACCTGCTCCGCCCCGGCACCCACGTTCTGCTCGCCGATCCCGAAAGGATCCGGACGCGCGCGGCCGACCTCGTGCGCACAGGTAACGAGTTCCTCGCCGCTTCCTGGATGGCTGCCGCCACCGGCGGCCGGGCGCCGATCGATCTCGGGTCATCGGCGTACCGAAGCCTCGAGGACACCCTCGACGTCGTCCGGGACGCCGAACTGCCGATCTGGCGCATCGCGCCGTTCGACACCGGCGACGCCGTCGCCGACGGTGCCGCTGCAATTGAAGGCGACCAGCCGGCGGTCGTCGCCGCTCCCGCCTACCGCGGCGAACTGGCGGCCGCGCTGCAGGACGCACGCGAGCGCCAGGAAGCCGGCGGATCAACGGTGCTGATCGTCGCCGGTGCCGGTACCGCGGCCCGGGCGGGGGAGCGGCTGGCGGAGTCGGACATCGGCGTGGTGGTGGCCGGCAAGGGGCTGGTCGAGGCGCCGCGCAAGGATGTCGTCACCGTGGCCTGCGGTCGCCTGGAGAACGGCTTCGTGCTCCGGGACTCCGGGCTCGCCATCCTGACCGAGGCAGACCTCACCGGGACCCGCGGGGTCAACCCGGAGGCGTCCGCAGCGCGAATGCCAAGCCGCCGTCGTAACGCCGTCGACCCGGTCTCGCTCAAGCCCGGCGACTACGTGGTGCACACGCAGCACGGCATCGGCAAGTACGTCGACATGGTCCAGCGCACGTCCGGAGGAGCCACCAGGGAGTACCTGGTGGTGGAGTACGCCCCCAGCAAGCGTGGCCATCCCGGCGATCGGCTGTTCGTCCCGACCGATGCCCTTGACCTGCTGACCCGTTACGTGGGTGGCGAGGTGCCGTCGCTGAACAAGCTGGGTGGCGCCGACTGGGCGAAGACGAAGGGTCGGGCCCGCAAGGCCGTGCGGCAGATCGCTGCCAAGCTCGTCCAGCTGTATGCCGCACGGGCCTCGGCGCCCGGCCACGCGTTCAGCGCCGATACGCCCTGGCAGCGGGAGCTGGAGGACGCGTTCCCCTATACCGAGACCCGGGATCAGATGGCGGCGATCGACGAGGTCAAGGCCGACATGGAGAAGCCCGTCCCGATGGACCGCGTGATTTCCGGTGACGTCGGCTACGGCAAGACCGAGATCGCGGTCCGGGCCGCATTCAAGGCGGTGCAGGACGGCAAACAGGTCGCCATTCTGGTGCCGACGACGTTGCTGGCGCAGCAACATCTCTCGACATTCTCCGACCGCATGGAGCAGTTCCCGATCACCATTCGTGGGCTGTCCCGGTTCACCTCGAACACCGAGGCCGCACAGACCGTCAAGGGCCTTGCCGACGGCACCGTCGACATCGTCATCGGCACCCACCGGCTGCTGCAGCCGAACATCCGCTGGAAGGACCTCGGGCTCGTGGTGGTCGACGAGGAGCAACGGTTCGGCGTCGAACACAAGGAGCACATCACGGCGCTTCGAGCGCACGTTGACATGCTGACCATGTCGGCGACGCCGATCCCGCGGACGCTGGAGATGAGTCTGGCCGGTATTCGCGAGATGTCGACGATCACCACGCCTCCCGAGGAGCGGCACCCGATCCTGACCTATGTCGGCGCCTATGACGACAAGCTGGTCGCCGCAGCGATCCGCCGGGAGCTGCTGCGAGAAGGGCAGGTGTTCTACGTCCATAACCGCGTGGCCGACATCGAATCGGTCGCCCGCCGTATTCGCGAGGCGGTGCCTGAGGCGAGGATTGCCGTCGCCCACGGTCAGATGGCCGAGGATCGTCTCGAGAAGATCATCGACGGGTTCTGGGCGCGCGAGTGGGACGTGCTGCTGTGCACCACGATCGTCGAGACCGGGTTGGACATCTCCAACGCCAACACGTTGATCGTCGACCACGCCGAGGTGCTGGGGTTGTCCCAGATGCACCAGCTGCGTGGCCGCGTGGGGCGGGGTCGTGAGCGTGGCTACGCTTACTTCCTCTATCCGGGCGAGAAGCCGCTGACCGAGACGGCGCACGACCGGCTGGCGACGATTGCCCAGAACTCGGATCTGGGTGCCGGCATGGCCGTGGCCATGAAGGACCTGGAGATCCGCGGGGCAGGCTCCATCCTCGGAGCCGAGCAGAGCGGGCACATCGCAGGGGTCGGCTTCGACCTCTACATCAGGCTGGTCGGCGAGGCGGTCAACGCATTCAAGAAGGCGGCAGCCTCGGCCGACGGTTCTGACGCTGTCGAGGACGAACCCGCCGAGGTCCGCGTCGAATTGCCGATCGACGCCAACATCCCGCACGACTACATCCCGGTCGAGCGACTCCGGCTGGATGCCTACCGTCGCATCGCGGCGGCCACCTCATCGGCCGATGTGGACGCCGTTCGTGACGAGCTCGTCGACCGGTACGGCCCGCTGGGTGAGCAGGTGGAGAACCTGCTCGCCGTCGCATCGTTCCGTCAGCTGTGCCGATCGGCCGGCGTCACCGAGGTCGCGATGGGACCGCAGGGGCTGCGGATGTCGCCGATCCACCTCCCGGAGTCCAGGCAGATGCGGCTGACACGGATGTACCCGGGGTCGAAGTACCGGGAGCTGACGTCGACATTGACGCTGCGACCGCCGACGGAGGGCGGGCGCACGGGCGGTGCTCCGTTACGGGATCGCGCCCTCCTTCGGTATTGCGGCTCTGTACTGGAGGACTTGGTCGCAGTGCCGGCGCCGGCGTAACACCCCGTACGGGGCCTCGAAGCCGACGGACGCAAACAGCCCCGCGCCGGATTGGTCGGCGCGGGGCTGTCGAGCGTGGGGGATGACGTCAGACGGTGGACTTCCGGATGCGGTTGCCAGCGAGCGCGAGAACCAGCCCTACCAGGACCACTGCGAGCCCAATAGCAACGGCTGTTCCAACACTGAAGCCAGCACCCGTGCTGGCGAGGCTCGTGGCGGTCGATGCCGTGTCTGCGGCGGGCACGTAGTTGCTCGCTGCCGGATCAACTGGCGGAGCTGGGTACGGAGGATTACCGGCAAACGCGAGCGCCGGAATCGCTAGCAGACCGACGACGACCATCGTGAGCGTGGTGACGATCCTGCGAAGCATTTGAACAACCCATCTCTGAGAGTGACATGACCGCGTCCCCCCGGAACTGCGACCACTCTGATGGAGCAATAATAGCTCACGCGAAGTTGTTTTGGGCACCTTCAGTGAGGATCTCTTGATCAGCTGGACGGCTACACTCCCATATGGCGCAGCCGATTGCCGTGTGACGCCATCTGACGGAGCCAGCCAGAGCAGCCGAACCTACTCATGAGACGGGCTCTGAGGATGCTCGGCGGGCAATGCAGAAGGACCGATGGCGGAACGGACATGTTGCGACCAATCGCTGCCTTGACGGCGTCGCATGTGTCCGCTGCCGACACCGGCGCGCAGCTGACCCTTCTCATGCGTTCAGCCTCACTGTCCTTGCAATTGATCTAGCGCGGAGCGACCTGGTGACTGGGGACAAGACTGGAAAGGTCTCGAGACGTGCTGTCCTGAAATCCGCCGGGTTCGGTGCGGCACTGTGTGCCGTCGCAGGCGCTGGTGCCGTATTGGGCGCGTTTGCGCGCTCGCCGGACGCGACACGTTCTTTGTTCACTGTGAGTGAATGGGCTTCCGTGCGCGGGGAGCAGTACTTCATCGCTCATCGGGGCTCGGGTGATGTCATTCCCGAACACACTATGGAGGCATATAGAGCTGCGGTGGCGTGGGGGGCTCAATGTCTTGAGATCAGCGTCGCAATGACGGCGGACGGTGTGCTCATCTGCATGCATGATCTGACCTTTGACCGCACTACCAATTTCGCCGGTCCGATCAGGGAGCATTCATCGGCGGTGCTCAACATGGCCCGAGTAATTCAGCCCCAACTGGGGGAGTATTGGGTGACGCACGCGCCGCGCGTTCCGCGGTTCGAGGATGTGCTCCACGAACTGGGCGGCCAAGTGATCCTCGCAGTCGAAGCCAAAGAAGATGCTGCCTTTGATCCGATGGTTCGAATGATAGAAGAATACGGCCTCCAAGACTCCGTGATCATCAAATCATTCCATGAGAGCAGTCGATGGGTGGAGGCGCAAAAGGCGGGATACCCCGTCTTCTGCTACCTCGGCACCTTGCAGCTTTCACCTGACTTGGTGCGTCGCACCGCGTCAAAACTCAACCCTGACAATGACTATCTGGTGATTCCGGGCTTCGCGGACGACGGCTCGTTCGTTCACGACGACCTTGTGGATGTTGCCGTCGCGAGCGGGGTACCAGTGTGGGTGTATCCCCTGCACCGTCGTTCGGAGGCATCGCACTTCTTTGCTCGTGGCCTGCCCGGCGCTATTTGTTCCAGTTACGGATATATTGCCGGGTCGGTCTCTTCACAATCAACTGACAAATGGCAATCCCAGGCGATCACTGCTGGAGAGGTCAGTCGGAGACCAACCTCAGCCGCCTACGCTCCGAAATTTACCCGGGACGGCGAACTTCAGTTGGGGGTCCAGGATGCCCAACACTACATGACGATGGGAAATATTTCACCCACATCGATCGGTATCGAGTTCTACACGATAGAGGTGGAGGTCGGCTGGCAAGTGCTGCCTTCGGCTACATCAGAAAACGTCAGTGTCGTCTTCGGCCGGGCGGACGATTCGTACTACGAGCATCGATTCGGCAAAGGAAACGGCTATCACGCCATCCTTCGTGCGAGTGGTGGCATGGAGTTGTATCGTCATGACGATGGACGAAGGAGCGGACGTTCTCTTGCGCCGGCGGTTCCCGGCTCAAAGCTGAAGCCGGGTCAATATGTGCCGTTGCGGGTGTCGGTCGCGAGCGAAGACATCACCGTGGAGCGCCTGGATACAGGACAGGTCCTCTCGAGCAACGATCAAAGTTTCCGCGGTGGGTACGTCCACCTCGGCCGATCGTCCACAGACGGAACCGCAATTTTTCGGCACCTCCGCGTGCGTTAGCTGCGCGGTCGAACGCTGCATGCGCCCATCGGAAGGCTCAGATACTGCTAGGGCCGTCCGAGCGCCCGGTACGTCCAACCCGCTGCCCGCCAGGCCGCAGGATCGAGCGCATTGCGACCGTCGAGCATCCGCTTCTGCGCGACCACGCTTCCAAAGGCGATCGGGTCGAGTTGCTTGTACTCGTCCCACTCGGTGAGCAGGAGGACGAGGTCGGCCTCCTTGGCCGCCTCTTCGGCGGAACCCGCGTAGGCCAGGTCCGGCCACTTCCGGCGCGCGTTCTCCACCGCCTCCGGATCGGTCACCACTACGGACGCACCCTGGAGCTGGATCTGGGCCGCCACGTTCAAGGCGGGCGAATCCCGGATGTCGTCGCTGTTCGGCTTGAAGGCAAGCCCCAGCACGGCGATGCGGCGGCCGACGATGGACCCACCACACACGTCGCGAGCAAGGTCGACCATCCGGACCCGCCGCCGCATGTTGATGGAGTCGATCTCGCGCAGGAAGGCCAACGCCTGGTCCGCGCCGAGCTCACCCGCGCGTGCCATGAAGGCGCGGATGTCCTTCGGCAGGCAGCCACCGCCGAACCCGAGACCGGCGTTGAGGAATCGCCGGCCTATCCGGGTGTCATGGCCGATCGCGTCCGCGAGCTGGACGACGTCCGCCCCGCTGGCCTCGCACACCTCGGCCATCGCGTTGATGAACGAGATCTTCGTTGCCAGAAAGGAATTCGCTGCAGCCTTGACCAGTTCGGCGGTGGCGTAGTCGGTCACGACGAGCGGCACGCCGTCCGCCAGCGGTGCTGCATACACCTCGTCCAGCAGGGACTTGGCGTGCGCGCCGTCGTCGCCCGCCGGAAGCCCGTACACGAGCCGATCGGGATGGAGGGTGTCCTGCACCGCAAAACCCTCACGCAGGAACTCGGGGTTCCACGCGAGAGCCGCTGCCGGTTCACCAGCGATCACCAGATCCGAGAGGCGACGCGCAGTGCCCACCGGAACCGTGGACTTGCCGACCACAAGGTCGCCCGGTGACAGGTGCGGAATCAGCGAGGTCACGGCGGCGTCTACGTAGGCGAGATCGGCGGCGTATTCGTTGCGCTTCTGCGGTGTGCCGACACAGACGAAATGCACTGCGCGTCCCTTGGCGGCCGCCATGTCGGTGGTGAAGCTGAGCCGGCCGCTTGCCAACGCCGCCTGCAGGACATCGGCGAAGCCCGGCTCGAAGAACGGCGTCTCGCCCGTGGCGAGCAACTGAACCTTGGCGGCGTCGACGTCGATGCCGACCACGTCGTGGCCGAGTTGGGCCATGCACGCCGCGTGGACCGCCCCCAGGTAGCCGCAGCCGATCACGGTCATCGTCGTCATTGAAGGCTGCTCCCTGCAGGATCCGGTCTGCCGACCATCGGCAAACACCAGGGACTGATCCTGCCACGCGGCGATGTGCGTTCTACCCCGTGTTGCGCATGCCGGCGGCCACCCCGTTGATGGTCAGCAGCATCGCCCGCCGGAGTTGGTCGTCGACCGGGCCGGACCGCTCGGCATCACGGATGCGCCCCAGTAGGTCGACCTGCAGGTAGGAGATCGGGGCCAGGTAGGGCTCACGAACTGCCAGGGTCCGCTTCAGGTCCGGTTGGTCGTCCAGCAGTTCGACGCCGCCGGTGACCCTCAAGACCTCCGTGACCGTCAGGTCGTGTTCTGCCCGGATGCGGTCGAACAAATGGTGCAGCTTCGTGGGAACGAGGGCATTGACGTACAACGACGCGATCTCCATGTCGGTCTTGGCGAGCGTCATCTGCACGTTGGAGATGAAGGTGCGGAAGAAGTGCCAGTCGCGGTACATCTCGTCGAGCCCATCGGCGGCCCCGGACGCGCGGGCCGCGCGCAGGCCGGAGCCCACCCCGAACCACCCCGGAACGATCTGCCTCGACTGCGTCCAGCCGAAAACCCACGGGATCGCCCGCAGCCCGGCGATGCCACCCCCGGAGTCGGGCCGTCTGGCTGGCCGGGAGCCGATGTTGAGATTGGCCAACTGATCCACCGGCGTCGACGACAGGAAATAGGCCGGTAGGTCGGGATGGTCGATCAGCCCGCAATAGGTGGCGTAGGCGGCGTCGCTGACGGTGTTCATCACCGCGTCCCACTCACGAAGCTGAACGGGCGTCTGCCGCGCCTGCTGATGCAGGGCGGACGCGCGGAGTGTTGCGGCCAAGGTGAGCTCGAGGTTCTCCTTCGCCAGGTCCGGCAAACCGTACTTGTCGCTGATCACCTCACCCTGCTCGGTGAACTTGATCGCACCCGTCAGCACCCCGTGTGGCTGGGCCAGGATCGAATCGTAGGTTGGTCCACCACCGCGGCCCACGGTCCCGCCCCGCCCGTGGAAGAGCGTCAGCGCGACCCCGTGCTTTGCGGCGACGTCGCGCAGCACTCGCTGGGTTTTGTGGATCTCCCACTGACTTGTTGTGATTCCGGACTGTTTGTTGGAGTCGGAGTAGCCGAGCATCACTTCCTGCACGTCACCCCGGAGCCGGACGATCTGCCGGTAGATGGGGTCACTGAGCAACTCGTCGATGACCTCTGCCGATCGACGCAGCTCGTCGACGGTTTCCAGCAGGGGAGCAAAGCCGAGGTGGGCGTAGGGACCGCGGTCCGGATCGCCGGGTGTGCCATAGACATCGAGCAGTCCGGCCTCTCTGGCAAGGATGGCGGCAGCCAGGATGTCATCGGACCCCATGGTCATCGAGGTGATGTAGGTGACGATGACGCCGCGGCCGTAGGTGGCCTGGGCATCCTTGATCTCGGCGAACACTGAAAAGGTCTTCGCGCCGGCGGCGTCCAAGGGAGCCGGCAGCGACGTCAGCGGCCGATGTGATGTCAGCTCCGCCGAGAGGAGATCCCTTCGCTCCGTCCTGCTGAGCGACCGGTAAGGGCGATCGAGCTCCCCGAGCCGGTCGATCAGTTGAGCCAGGACCTGGTGGTGCGCGTCGGCGTGTTCGCGAATGTCCATGTAGGCGGTGCTCAGACCGCTGACCGCGAGTGTTCGTTGTGCGGTGGCCAGCACGCCTTGCGCTGCCAGCGAGCCCTTGTTCTCCGATAAGGAGCGGCCGATGACGGATAGGTCTTGCAGGAGTTCAGACCTATCGGCGTAATCGCGACCTGGCTCATGTGGCCGAACGCTGTTGACCCTCGCTCGGGTGTTGATCAGCTTGGCCTTGATGCAGGTGAGTTTGAGCCTCATCGGCTCAGCACTGTTCAATTCCTTGACGCGCGGGTCGAGTCCCGGGAGCTTCTGCAGGTCCTGCTCGATCGAGACCCGAAGCTCCTCGGAGACCGGCGTGACGACGGTCGAACTCGACAGCGCCATGATCAGCTCGTCGACCTTGCTGATTGCAATCTTGTAGGCGGTCGCATGCTGCAGTGCGAGCACCTCATGGGTGATGTCGGCCGTGACGTTAGGGTTTCCGTCGCGGTCGCCACCGATCCAGCTTCCCAACGACAAGGGAGTCGCTTCGGGCGACAACTCCAGGCCATGCGCAGCAAGGGCAGAGGCAAGGTCGTCCGTGAGCTCGGGGATGATGTCTGCCACGATCGCCTCGAGGTAGAACAGGGCGTTGCGGGCCTCGTCGATCGGGGTCGGTCTCGACTGACGCAGCTCGTCGGTTTGCCACAGCAGATCGATGACCTCTGCAAGCCTGCGGTCTTGACGAACTCTCAATGCGCTCTGCGGTTCCGATCGAACTGACAGAATTTCGGCCACGGTCCTCAGTTTGAGCAAGACCGAGCGGCGACTGGCCTCGGTGGGATGTGCAGTGAAGACGGGCTGCACTGCCAGAGAGTCGATCGCCTCCTTCAGCGCGTCGGGTCCGAGCTCCTCTGCGATTTCTTCCACGACGGCGGCAAGGTGACCTGAGTTCGATGCTCTGGGCTTGAGGGCACGAACGCGGTGAACCTGTTCCGCTCCGTTGGCCAGTTGAAAGTAGGTCGTGAAAGCGCGCACAAGATTCGTGGCAATAAGGATCGGGAGCTCAGCCAACGCGGTTTTGACCTCGTCCGTTGCCGCTCGGCGCTCTGGCTCACTGTCGGACACACGAGCCTGCTTGGTCCGTGATCGAACGCGCTCGACGAGCGCGAACAGTTCCGGCCCCTCCTGCCGACGCAAGGTCTCGCCCAGAAGGGAGCCGACTCGCCGGACATCCTCCCGCAGGGCATCGCTTCCCTCCGTACGCGGGGTGCGATGTGGTACGGGTTCCGTACTCAGCGGGGTAGCGGAGGTGGGCGTGTGCCGAAACATCGCAAGATCTTCTCTCACCGGCGTGACGCAGAGATGACAGGGCATGCGGGCCGCCAGAGCCCCGTACGGATTGAGGGCGGCTCAGGGGCCATGGCGCCTGCTGAACCAGGGCACATGATTCGCAAGGTCAAACCGTCGGTGGAGGCTGCGGACCGGTGTCGACAACGCCTGAAGACTGACCCCCTGGCGTCGGGGCGGGTTCCAGTCAACGTCGCAACATCAACGGTTCCGGTGCGGCTAGCAGCGCGGCGAAGCCGTAGCGACGTGTTGGCCACACAACGTCGAGATGGTGCCCCTAACGGGTGCAACACCCCGAACAAGTCGGTTCTGCCCTGTCTAACGTCACCTGATGTCACTAGGATCGGGCCTCAATCGACTTGCCAGTGTTGGCAGGCGTAGGGGGTTCTGATCATGCGGCGGGAATACTCGGTCGGGCTTGCTGTGCTGGGGGTCGCCCTCATCGCTGCCGCGTCGTTGCTGCCTGTTGTGGCCAGGACCGATGTGCCTCCGGCGGTACCGACGCCGGGTGAAGTAAAGTTCACGGCCTCCGGCGACTTCTCCGGTAGTGCGCGGGCGACCGCCGTATTCCAGCGGGTGCGCGCCATGGAGCCCGATCTGCACCTCGCGTTGGGCGACCTGTCCTACGGAGCAACCGGGCAGGAGCAGGCTTGGTGCGATCAAGTGCTGGCCGGCGTTGGACCCGGGTTCCCATTCGAGTTGATATCTGGCAATCACGAGATGAATGGGCAGAATGGCAATATCAATGAATTCTCCGCTTGCCTGCCGAACCAGTTGCCCGGCTTGGTGGGAGTGTACGGGCGAGAATGGTATGTCGATGTGCCCCAGTCCAATCCACTCATCCGATTTGTGATGATCTCGCCCAACTTGAGCTTCCCGGTGGGGGGTGCCTACGAGTACGCGGTTGGGTCACCGCATTACAATTGGACTGCAACGGCAATTGACGGTGCTCGAGCAAAATCCATTCCGTGGGTCGTCGTCGGCATGCACAAACCATGCTTGTCCTTGGGTGAATACTCATGTGAACCCGGAACGGATCTCAACAATCTGTTGATGAACAAGAGGGTCGACCTCGTCCTTCACGGCCACGAACACCTGTACCAGCGGACCAAGCAACTGGCGACCAACGCGGGGTGCACGGCCGTGGCGGCGGAGGCATTTGACCCAGATTGCGTCACCGACGCGGACAATCAATTGACAAAAGGTGCGGGAACCGTTTTCGCGACGGTGGGAACCGGCGGGCAGGCCCTGCGTGAAGTGAGGCATGCAACCGACCCCGAGGCGCCTTACTTCGCCACGTGGGCGGGGAGCAATGTGAACCCGACATGGGGGTCGTTGAACATCACCGCCAATTCCGACACTTTAACGGCTTCATTTGACCGGGCGGACGGTGGCACGTTCACCGACAATTTCGTGATCAGCTCCGCCGGTCAGGCGAACAATCCACCAGTTGCCCGCTGGACCCAATCCTGTAGTGGCCTGACGTGTGCGCTGGATGCGTCGACTTCGTCCGATACCGACGGGGTGATCGCCTCCTACTCGTGGGACTTCGGTGACGGAACGAACGCCAGCGGCCCCACGGCCAGTCATGTCTACGCCGACCCAGGGTCCTACACCGTCAGGCTGACCGTGACTGACGATGACGGTGACTCGAATTCCGCGGTCGGCGCCGTGACCGTGGCGTCCACCACCACGTTGGCCTCCGACACCTTCAACCGCACCGTGACCGGCGGTCTGGGAGCCGCCCAAGTGGGAGGCAGTTGGACCGTCGCAGGTGGTACGACGAACACATCGGTGAACGGCACGCAGGCGCTGCTGAGGATCAATGCTCAGGCCACGGTCACGGCCACTCTCCAACAGGTCAGTTCGATGAACACCGATCTGGCTCTCGGCGTGGCCGCGGACAAGGTTTCCACCGGAAGCGGGCTGTACCTGTCGGTCATCGGCCGCAGGGTGGGCACAACCGGCGACTACCGGGCCAAGGTCCGACTCTTGAACACCGGTGGAATCGGGCTGTCGCTCGTACGCACCTCCAGCGGTGCAGAAACCAGTATCGCCGGAGAAACCTCATCCGGAGTGCAATACGCCGCAGGCGACCGGATCAACGCGCGCATTCAGGTCACCGGGTCAGGTCCGACCACGATACGGGCGAGGGTGTGGAAAGCAGGCACTCCGGAGCCTGTCACGTGGCAACGATCAGTCACCGACACCACGGCGGGCCTGCAGGCGGCCGGCTCGGTCGGTGTGTCCGCGTATCTGTCCGGCGCCGCAACGAATTCGCCGATCACCGTCTCCCTCGACGACCTGACGGCCCGCACACCATGACCGCCGCTGAGGCAGTGTGCCCGACGGTGGCCGATCCGGGATCGCTGCCGCGGCGGCATTTGTGCGACGAGGCGCAGGGGTTGATCGCCGCCCGGTGGCCGAGCCGAAACCCTTGATTTTGCTCGCATCAACAAGCCCGCTCGTGCACTCAGGCGGTGAGTGGTGCACGGACCCTCGGAGGCGCCCGAATGACGAGCGACGAAGTCGCCGGGCGGCGTGATGTAACTCATTCAGCCGTTTCCGGCCCTGCACTGCAGGATGGGCGTTGCAAGCCTGTCCAAAGTCCTTCACGCCGAACCCGGCGTCGCCTGCGTTTGCTGTCGCCGTCGCAATGAGCGGTTGCGTCGTCGGCCTGAGCGCATGCTCCGCGGACGGTGCACGAGTCAGCTCCACGACTGGGACGACATCGTCGTCGGCGACATTTGATCACTCGACGGCGAGCGTGCATGAGACGCTGGCCGCCACGACGCCGCACGGCGCAGCGGGAATGATCGGGACCCCAGTAGGAGGGCAGGGCCGCTCGACCAGCGGGGCGACGACAGCGCCACCGTTCAACGGCGCGACGGGATCAACGTCGCTTTCCGCTGCACGCGCAAGCACCGACGTTGTTGCGGCCGGTCCGAGCGCATCCGGCGTGGCGCCTTCGAACCCGCGCCCGGTCCGGGTCCCCGATTCGATCATGCCGTCCCCGACCGGCAGCGGTATCGCTGAAGTGGTAAAGGCGGTCCCGCAAGAGACGCTGGTGCCTGTCCCGATCTCCGCTCCGGTGCGGGTTACCAACGCGTTCACCGTCAAGGTGGTCGCGATGGAGCGTGTCAATGCGCAGGCCCGACGTCCGGGCGAGATCGGGGGCAGAGCGCTGGCTGTGCGCATCGGCATCACCAACACCGGACCGGGTCCCGTCGACCTTGGCGACGTCTCGGTCAATGTCCGCGACGCAGCCGGCGTGATGTCGGCCCCTTTGAGCAGCGCGCCGGCGGCACCGCTCGATGGTGCGCTCGAGTCCCGCGGGAATGCCGACGGCGTCTACCTGTTCGACTTCGGCGAAGGACGCGCCGAGCCCGTCACGGTCGAAATCAGTGCTGCTGTCGGAGCGCCCGTCGCGGTATTCGTCGGGCCGACGACCTGAGCGAGAGAGGCAGAATCATGTCGATAAAGCTGAACCGCAGCTGGCTGACCTTATTGGTGATGTCAATCGTCGTGACGTCGCTGCCATTGACGGGAGCCGTGTTCGCGTCCGCGGCGCCGGCCCAGATTCTGCCTTCCTCAACAGATCTGGTCAGCGCGGATGCGCTACCGACGGTGCAGATCGACGGGGTGGTGTGGTCACAGGCGGTGGTCGGAAGCACCGTGTACGCGGGTGGCAGGTTTAGCAACGCCCGTCCTGCGGGTGCCGCCGCAGGCACCAATCTGACGCCTCGCGGCAACCTGTTGGCCTACGACATCACCACCGGCAACCTTGTCTCCTCATTCGCCCCGATGTTGAACGGACAGGTGCTGTCCGTCACAGCTTCGCCGGACGGCTCACGGATCTACGTTGTGGGGGACTTCACGACTGCCAACGGGCAGGTCCGGAACCGCGTTGCTGCCTACAGCACGGTGACCGGCGCTTTGATTACTTCCTTCAATCCGGTGGGGGTCACTTCACAAGCCAGGGCAGTCATCGCCACCAACGAGACGGTGTATGTCGGCGGCGGGTTCCAGGGGGCCGGCACAACGTCCCGCCGTAACCTGGCGGCGTTTCGCGCATCGGACGGCGCGCTTTTGGCGTGGAACCCCAACGCTGATTACACCGTTTGGGCGCTCGCCATCTAGAATGACACTTCGGCCGTCTTCGCCGGCGGGTCCTTTCAAACGGTCGGTGGTCAGGCTGCCTACGGCCTGGCGAAGATCAATGGCACCACCGGTGGTCTCATCAAAGCGTGGAGTGACACCAACGCCGTGCGCAATGCAGGACCGGATGCGGGGATTTCGAGCCTGCGGGTCCACGGCACCAGCGTTTATGGGACCAGTTGGCACTTCGGGCCCGGCGGCAATCTCGAGGGTACCTTCAAGGCTTCGGTCGATACGGGTGTCGTCGAGTGGCTCACCGACTGCCACGGTGACGTGTACTCGAGCTTCCCGCAGAATGGTGTCGTCTACTCGGTCGGCCACGCGCACTACTGCGGCAACATGGGCGGCGGGTTCCCTCAATACTCTCAATGGAGGTACCAGCACACGCAGGCGTGGAGTGACGTGACGCAGGGGGACATCCTCAACGACGTCTACGGTTATCCGAATTGGCGGGGCAGGACGCAGGGACCGGCAATGATCAACTGGCTACCGGAGATGGCCATGGGCACCTTCACCGGCCAGTACCAGGCAGGCTGGAGCATCACGGGCACCGGCAACTACGTCGTTGTCGGTGGAGAGTTCCCACGGGTCAACGGCGTCAACCAGCAAGGTTTGGTCCGCTTCGCGCAGCGCTCACTTGTGCAGCCCCGTCAGGGACCGGCCTTCCCGAACAACCAGTTCTTGCCGACGCTGGTGCCCACGTCACCGACCACGGTGCGGGTGAGCTGGTTGGCCGGCTTCGACCGTGACGACCTCTCACTGCGGTACGAGGTCTATCGCGCCGGTGTATCCACACCCCGCTACACCACGACCGCCAATTCCAACTGGTGGACGGTACCGTCGCTCGGCTTCGTCGACACCGGACTGACCCAGGGAGCGTCATACAGCTACCGGATCGTGGCCCGCGATCTCAACGGCAACACGGTCAACGGTGCGTCGGTCAGCGTCACCATGCCGACAACGGTGGCGACGACCGCCCACGGCAACCGAGTACGTGCCGACGGGGCGCTGATCTATTGGCCGCTGAACGAAACGTCCGGCCTCAACGTGACCGATCGCGCTGGGGTCAATGACGGCCGCGGCGACAACGGGGTCACGTGGGGCCGACCGGGGGCGATCGCCGGTGACACGGCGGCGTCTTTGGGGGACAACGACTGGAGCCGCGTCTACACGCGAGGCGTAGAGAAGGCGCCGAACACGTTCAGCGCGCAGGTGTGGATCAAGACGACCACGACCCGTGGCGGGCGCATCCTCGGGTTCGGGGATCTTCAGAACGGAAACTCGGGCCACCGAGACCGCCACGTTTACATGGACAATTCCGGTCGCATCACCTTCGGCGTCCGCGCTCAGGACAATTCCACCCGCACCGTCACGAGCCCGAATACGTACAACGACGGCAGATGGCACCAGGTGACGGCGACCATGAACTCGGCCGGGATGAGGCTCTTCGTCGACGGAGCGCCGAACGACCAACCGGTCGCAAGCCGCGCGGACACCACTGCCGGAGAGTCCTATTTGGGCTACTGGCGCCTGGGAGGTGATCGATTGAGCGTGTCCGGGCAGCCGGTTTGGCCCGGTGTGCCCAGTAGCGTCAACTTCATCGGCGACGTCGACGAGATGGCGATCTACCCGGCGGCCCTTGCTCCGTCGACAATTCAGAACCAGTACAACCTCAGGAGCAGCGCTCCGCCCGCCAACCAGGCTCCTAACCCGAACTTCGCCGCCACCGTGAGCGGACTGACTGCGTCGGTCGACGCGACCAGTTCGACGGACCCGGACGGTTCCGTGGATGCGCACTCGTGGAACTGGGGCGACGGCTCACCGGCCGGATCGGGTCGGACTTCCTCCCACACCTATGCGACCGCCGGCACGTACACCGTCGCTCTCACGGTCACGGACAATGGCGGGGCCACGAACACCGCAAGTCAACAAGTCACGGTCACAGCCCCACCAGCAGGCGGTCAGACGTTCGCAGCTGATTCGTTCAGCAGGACCGTGAGTGGCGGATTCGGCGCGGCCGACGTCGGCGGCAGCTGGACGGGCAGCTCGGGACTGTCGGTGGACGCCGGCGTTGGCAGGATGGCGATGTTGTCGGCCGGAACGGGGCCGTGGGCCTATCTCGGTTCCGTTTCCGCCGCCGGCGTGGATGCCACGGGCGACTTGTCCCTGGATAAGGCCGCCACCGGTGGCGGGTACTACGGATCACTGGTCGCGCGCCGTATCGGCACGTCTGATTACCGCCTGACCACCCGAATCACTGCAACAGGCGTCACGGCCTCGCTGTCAAGAACGGTCAATGGCATTCAGACAAACCTCACGTCTCAGACTGTGCCAGGGCTCGTCTACTCCGCGAACCAGGTCATTCATCTGCGTGTGCGGGTGGTGGGGACAGGCACGACGATGATTCAGGGCAAAGTGTGGGCGGACGGTCAGGTGGAACCGGCCAACTGGTTGGTGACGACCACCGACGCCACATCTGCTCTGCAGAGTCCGGGCGCAGTCGGATTCCACTCCTACCTGTCCGGGTCGGCAACCAACGCGCCCGTCACCGCCCGGCTCGACGACCTGCGGGTCGTCGCCGCATGACGCCTTCGAGATCCACGCAGGTGGCTGCTCATCGCGCTGCCGGCGCAGCGGTGTGCCCTTCAGCCGCTGCGCCGGAGCGATCGGCCGAAGCGACTTGCGGAATGCGCCAGTCGACGGCTTCTCTGCGGTCCTTGCCTACGAAGACTTCTTGTCAGCCGTTGTGAGCTGGGCGTCTTCCGATGTCAGCACAGGGACACGCGACGATGTCGGCCACAGCCTGGCAGAGCGCCGGTGTACACGGTGGAACGGCACGCTGTGCGCGCGCTCAATGCAGCCCGGCCGCAGCTCAATCAATTGAACTGCAAGCCGCTTGTTGATGTGCTGTAGGTCGGATAATTTGTGTTGGTGCTCGGCGCGTACACCGATGACGTGACGGTTCCCGCTGCAGTGTCGATCTGCACGATCCGCACGGGGTTCGTGCTGCTGTGAAAGGTTTGGAGTATCGACAGTATCTTGTTGCCGTTGACGCCGGTGTCAGTGCGCACCGCAGAGTTCCCCACATGGCCTGAGAAGACGAGCTTGATGTTGGGGTACTGCCTGATGAGATTGTCGTAAAGGTACTGCGGAGACGTCGCCCCGTATCCGCCGTTACTCTGGCCAATCGAACCGTCAGAGTTCAGGTATGCGTGGGTGATGACGACCACATTTCGGTCCTTGTGGGTACTGACGACGTTCCGGGCCCAATTAACGGCGCCCGGTCGGGGCCAGAGTTCTAAGCTGAGCACGAGCCAGTCGACACCACCGGCGGAGAACATGTGGTAAGCATTATCGATCTTTCCGGGTTCGTAGGTCCCACCCAACTGGTCGAATCGGCTGACCGGAAACGCGCGGTTGTACGCCGTCGTATCTCGGACTGCGACATTTGTATTCGCTCCCGGACACGCCGAACCACCCGCACAGACAGCCGCGGTGTCGTGGTTGCCGATCGCGCCTGCCCACGGCACAGCGGACTCGAGCGGCGCGATGTCGGTGCTCGCCTTCGAGAACTGGCTGGGCGCTACAGCTCCCCAGTTGACCAGGTCGCCGACCTGCAGTGCGTACCTGAGATCCAGGGCCGATTTCTGGGCTCGGAGCCACTCCGCTCGGTTCCGAAACCGCGTATCCAACGTATTGACGACCTCATTCTGAGTGTCGGGTATCACAGCAATCGAGAACTTTGAGTCACCCGGGATTCCAGGGTCGGCGCCGGCGTCAGTCGTCCCGAAGTCGGCGTAGAAGGCGATTCCTTGGCGTGTCCACCCCGACGCCCCCAGGGAGTTGGCTTCAGCAGCGACTGCTAGGCGGTGAACTCCGTTCCGCAGGAGTGAGTAAACCGGATCTGCGCATTCGCTGGCTTCTGTCGCTGCGTAGAACTGGACGAACTGCTTCAAGTATCCATCGGCAACGAAAGAATCGAGATCTTCCTGCGCGGCAAAGACAAAGTCGCCGGGCTTCCACAAGCGCCAGATCGGGGTGAGGCCGGGCCCGGCGCTCGTTGATACGTTGGCAAGCACGGTCGCGTTTCCGTAGCCGTATTGCGCCGCGTTGACAATCTCGGTGGACGATCGTGTCAGGAGCATCGCGTCGGTATCATCATTGGTCAACCTGGTGACAGGTGCGCTGAGGCTGCTGCATGATGCTCCCGCCGCAGACGCCGGTGTTGCCGTCACTGGCGCGATGGTCAATACCAACAATGCGACAACTGCGACAAAACTGCGACGGTGGAGAACTGGCACGCGTGCTCCTTCAATCATTGCCTCAGGTGGCAGGGGCGTCACATTCCCTCTCGACAGGCGGAATGAGCGCTACCAAGTTGCTTGTTCGCTGAGGAAGCGTGGACAAACTCCAGCCCGCTGGTACTTCCTCGCGTCGAGGGCTGACCATAGCAACTTCTGGTCCGTTTCCGGTAGTGACCATGGGCGCCCGGAGGGCATCGCCTGCTTTCGGATCGACGTCACACGCGCCTGATCGCGGCGGAAGACGCGGCAAGATGTGGCCGAGCGCGACCGTTGCTGCACTGACAGTAGAATTGAACGCTTCGGCCGTGGCCGGCGTTCACGTTCAACAGATTGGGTGCCGATCCGAACAAAGAACTGTGCAACTGGAGTAATTGCGCGTGCAGGCGCCTCCCAGAAATACACGGACGCCCGAGACTGAGCTTGGCCTCGTCAACGCAGAGAAGGCTCAAGCGCGACCTTCGAGTGACGTAACAGAACGCAACGTTGGCCGGATGTTGATTGAGGGAACGACTGATAGGGATCCTCGGCACTGCGAGGATGCCGACGAGGGCTCGGGGCATGTGTGCCGCTCCAACACAGGTCGAATGACTCATCAAGGGGGCGTCGGGCGACGACGTGAACAGCCGAGTACGGCGGTACCGCGACTACCTCCCTCTCTGGCGGCGCAGCTCGCCGCGCAGAACCACCTGCCGAATCGTCAGGCCACCGAGCAGGGAGCCGATGGTCAGGGCGACGGGCACCCACTCCGCCGACTCGTCGACGACGACCACTGTGGCGACGAGAAGCAAGGAGACGGCGGAATCCGCAACCCGCCAGGCCAACACTGCGACCTGTCGACCCCGCACCGCGGCGAGCGAACCGTACGGGGTGACTGCTGCCACCGATGCGGCGAACGCCACCCAGCCGATCACCGCCGGAACCTGCAGGTCGTACTGGCCGCCGGTAAGCAAAGGACCCAGGATCGGCAGTGCAAGGACCGCGACGACGCCGAAGAGCGAGATGGCCGCAACCAGGCCGATGACAGCTCGATCCGCTGTCCGGATCAGATCTTCAAGCGGCGTCTCGCGGCGGACCGCGTATGACGCAAAAAGGAAGGCGCTCACGCCCCCAACCACGAGCATGGCAGGCGCCACGTAGATCCTGGCAGCTTCGAGCTGGCCGGTCGCTGCCAGCCCGAGCCCGACAAGGCAAACAACTCGTACCGCCAACAGCAGCGCGGGCCGGACCAACTGCTGGACTGCGCGCCAGCTGCCATACCGAAAGACCCGTCCCCAGGCGGCGTGTTGGAGTCCCGCCAACCACCGCTCGGCCCGCGGCACCATCACGATCCCCACGCCCACTCCGATCAACTGGCCCACTGCGATCGCCACGAGGAAATGCGTGATACTGACTGCTCCGACGACGCCTGCCAGCGCGAACAGTGACCCGAGCGTGCCAATTGCTGCGGCCATGTCGACGGCGACGATGCGCCAAAAGGTGAGTGTCGCCATCAGCAGGCGCCGCACGATGTCTTCGAGCATGTAGGCCGCAACCGCCGCGCCGAATGCGACCGCACCCCTGCCGTCGAGAAAGCCGACCGCCCACGTGAGGCCGCCCGAAAGAACCGCGGCGCCGCCGACGACGGCGACCGTCCAGCTTTCCAACCCAGCCCGAACGCTCCTGCCCGAACGCTCCAGCACGGTGAGCGAGTCACCGACAAAGCCACTGCTGAGTGCCGTCGCCATGATCATGATGGCGAACAAGGCCGCAAACTGTCCGAGACCGTCAAGGCCGAGCAGTCGGGCCGCGCACACCTGCAAGATGAAGCTGCCCGCGGCCTGTGAGCCCTGAGCGGCGACCCCCCCAAGGACACGACCCCGGTTGGCGCCAACACCACGAGCGCGAAGCCGCGAGAGGGATGACAGCGCCATCGTGCACACTCCGTATCGGTCAAGAACATCATCGCCGAGGAGCTCGAGCGGCAATCGGAAAAATCATTGTGGCCGACGGATCGCTGATGAGTCGTCCCACCGGGACGTAAGGCTGGACCACCCGCAAAACGTCGGGTCGGTGACGCTTTGCGTCACCGACCCCACGAGCTACTGCTGACCAGGCTTTTAACAGGCGG
>JAESFR010000189.1_pt1 | contig 30893 bp, 33 predicted proteins | sample 9266191 | NCBI WGS metagenome assembly JAESFR01 (sample SAMN14503063, study PRJNA617104) | algae metagenome | isolation source: Pleurocapsa minor HA4230-MV1 and co-occurring heterotrophs from cement on... | place: USA: Nuuanu Pali Lookout, Hawaii | collected 2009-07-20
GTGCTGCGTCGCCTTCTCCGCTCCGTAGCCGGTGAGCGAGCGCACGTCCATCTCGGCGGCGCGCCGCTTGTCCTCCGAGCCCGGCTTCGAGAGCACCGAGCCGAGCCAGCCGAGGAAGAACCCCAGCGGAATCGAGACGATCCCGGGGTTGTTCAGCGGCCAGATCGCGACGCCGGTGTTCTTGAACACGCTCGTCTCCGTGCCCCAGAAGACCGGGGACAGGAAGATGAGGATCACCGCGGCGGCGAGGCCGCCGTACATGCTCCAGACCGCGCCGCGGGTGGTGAAGCGTCGCCAGAAGAGCGAGTAGAGGATCGTCGGCAGGTTGGCCGACGCCGCCACCGCGAAGGCGAGCGCCACGAGGAACGCGATGTTCTGGCCCTGCACGCCGATGCCGCCGACGATCGCGAGCACGCCGATCACGATCACCGTGCGCCGTGCGACCTTCACTTCCCCGTCCGGCGGCACGTCGCCCTTCTTGATCACGTTCGCATAGATGTCGTGCGCGAACGATGCCGCCGCCGTGATCGTGAGTCCCGCGACCACCGCCAGGATCGTCGCGAACGCCACCGCCGAGATGAATCCGAGCAGCAGCGGGCCGCCGAGCGCGAGCGCCAGCAGCGGAGCCGCGGAGTTCACACCGCCCGGAGACGCGAGGATCTCCTCCGGCCCCACGAGCGCCGCGGCTCCGTAGCCCAGCACGAGGGTCAGCAGGTAGAAGATGCCGATGAGCCAGATCGCCCACACGACCGAGCGACGGGCCTCTTTCGCGGTCGGCACCGTGTAGAAGCGCATCAGCACGTGCGGCAGGCCCGCGGTGCCCAGGACGAGCGCGATCGCGAGGGAGATGAAGTCCCACGGGTTCTTGCCGTACTGCAGACCGGGGCCGAGGATCGCGTCCTTCGGGTCGGTGACGGATGCCGCGACCGCGCTCTCCAGGAGCGTGTTCAGGCTGAAGCCGTTCAGCGCGAGCACCCAGATCGTCATGACGATGCCGCCGCCGATCAGCAGGAACGCCTTCACGATCTGCACCCAGGTCGTGCCCTTCATGCCGCCCACCAGCACGTAGACGATCATCAGGATGCCGACCACCGCGACGACGATCGACTGCCCGAGCCGGTCGTCGATGCCCAGGAGCAGCGAGACGAGCCCGCCGGCGCCGGCCATCTGTGCGAGCAGGTAGAAGAGGCACACCGCGAGCGTGGTGATCGCCGCCGCCATCCGCACCGGACCCTGCTTGAGCCGGAACGACAGGACGTCGGCCATCGTGAACTTGCCGGTGTTGCGCATGAGCTCGGCGACCAGCAGCAGCGCCACGAGCCATGCCACGAGGAACCCGATCGAATACAGGAAGCCGTCGTAGCCGTTGATCGCGATCGCGCCGGTGATCCCGAGGAAGGATGCCGCCGAGAGGTAGTCGCCCGAGATCGCGAACCCGTTCTGCGGTCCACTGAAGGAGCGACCGGCCGCGTAGTAGTCCGCTGCCGTCTTGTTGTTGCGGCTCGCGCGGATCACGATGAACAGCGTCACCGCGACGAAGGCCGCGAAGATCGAGATGTTCAGGATCGGGTTGTTCTCGACCGTCTGGACTGCCGCGTGGATCGCACCGAACACGTCGTTCATGCGCTCGCCTCCTGACGCTCGAGGTCCTCACGGATCTCTGCCGAGATCGGATCGAGCCGGTGGTTGGCGTACCAGACGTAGAGCATCGTGATGGCGAAGGTGGTGACGAACTGGCCGAGACCCATCAGCAGGCCGACCGTGATGTCCCCCCACACCCGCTGCGCCATGAAGGCCGGCGCGAACGACGAGAGCAGCACGTAGGCGAAGTACCAGACCAGGAACGCGATCGACATCGGGAAGACGAAGCTGCGGTGCTTGCGCTTGAGCTCCTGGAACCGCGGGGCCGACTCCTCCGCGAGGTAGTCGACCCCGCCCGGCGGGGCGGTTTCGGTGGATGACTCGGACATGGGTGAGGCCTCCTTGCCTACTGGGGGGATACCGCCGGGCGCGCTCGACGGGCCTTCGAACCGGTGCTGCACCAGGGGGAAAGTCCGTCCGCGGCGATGGTAATCTCGACGCTACGAAAGGCGGCGACGAGGCCGTCACCCCCGGAAGTAGGTAGTGCGTGGCCGCACCGACCGGCATCGACAGCGACTCCCGCCTCGTCGCGCGCGCGGTGGCCGACCTGGCCGCGCAGACCGCCTTCCCGCTCGCGTTCGGCGGTCTCGAGCACGACGGCGCCGTCGCGGTCACCGCGACCGCGGGCACGCGCACGCGGCATCTGCAAGGCCTCGTGGTGCACGCCGACCGGGGCCTCGGCGGCCGCGCACTCGTCGAGAAGCGGCCGCGGCTCGCGCTGGATTACCGCACCTCGCGCAACATCACCCACGACTACGACGGTCAGGTCCTCGGCGAGGGCATCGCGACGCTGTTCGCGATCCCGGTCATCGTCACCGGCACCGCGCGGGGGGTGCTGTACTGCGGCACCTGGGCGCAGGCGCCGGTGGGAGACATGATGGCTCGCCCGGCCTTCGGCATCGCCGAGGCGCTCGCGACCGAGCTCCGCATCCGCGACGAGGTCGAGCGCCGCGTCGCGCTCGTGCCTCCCACGGCCGAGGCTGCCGGGTGGGATCCCGCCGCCCGCGAAGAGCTGCGCGAGAGCTACGCCGAGCTGCGGAGCATCGCCGCCACCGTGCAGGATGCCCAGGTGCGCCAGCGGCTCGAGGTGCTCGAGCAGCGCCTCGCGGCGATCTCGAACGACGACGCCGTCACCCCCCTCGAGCCCGGCGTCGCGCTTTCGCCGCGCGAGACCGACGTGCTCGCGCGCGTCGCGCTGGGGGCCACGAACGCCGAGATCGCGGCGAGTCTGATGCTCAAGGAGGGCACGGTGAAGTCGTATCTGCAGTCGGCGATGGGCAAGCTCGAAGCGTCCACCCGGCACGCGGCCGTGACCAAGGCGCGACGGGCCGGATTGCTCCCATAGCCCGCCGGTGACGCGCTGAGTAGTGTGTCGGCATGGCCCGAAGAATTGTTCATCAGCTCGTCGACGACCTCGACGGCACCATCCTCGAAGTCGGTGAGGGAGAAACGGTGCTGTTCTCCCTCGACGGCACCGCCTACGAGATCGATCTGACCGACGGGAATGCCGCGGCGCTGCGCGAAGCCCTCGCTCCGTACGTCTCGGCATCGCGGTCGATCTCGTCGTCTCGAGGCGGATCGTCCGACGCGCCGCGCAAGCGCCGACGGACCGGGCAGCAGGACTACAGCGCGATCCGCGCGTGGGCGAAGGACAACGGATACTCGATCTCCGAGCGGGGCCGGGTTCCGGCATCCGTCATCGACGCGTACGAAGCGGCGCACTGACCCGACCGCACGATCCGGCGAGCGTGGGGGCTCTCGTCGCGATGCGAGGATGAAGGCATGTCTGCATTCGTCGTGTCCGAAGAGGTGTCCGTCGCACTCGAACGCGGGGCGCCCGTGGTCGCCCTCGAGTCGACGATCATCTCGCACGGGCTCCCCCGGCCGCGCAATCTCGAGGCCGCGCGGGAGTTCGAAGGGATTCTGCGCGACCGCGGCGTGACCCCGGCCACGATCGCCCTGCTCGACGGCGTCGCCCACATCGGCCTGCATGAGGAGGGGCTCCGCCGCATCGCAGACGAAGAGCTCGCGAAGGCGAGCGTGCGCGACCTGCCGATCATCCAGGCGCGCGGCGCGAGTGCGGCCACGACGGTCGCCGCGACGTCGTTCCTGGCGGCCCTCGCCGGCATCCGCGTGTTCGCGACCGGCGGCCTCGGCGGCGTGCATCGCGGCGCGAGCGACACGTTCGACGAGTCGGCCGACATCACGACCCTCGCAAGCACCCCGATCACCGTCGTGAGCGCAGGGGTCAAGTCGGTGCTCGACATCCCTGCGACCCTCGAGCGGCTCGAGACCCTCAGCGTGCCCGTCGTCGGGTACGGCACGCACACCTTCCCGAGCTTCTGGCTGCGCGAGAGCGCCTACACCCTGGACTGGTCGGTGGATTCCGCCGCTGAGGTCGCCGCGATCATGCGCGCGCGCGATGGCCTCGGCGCACGGCAGGGCATCGTGGTGGCCAACCCGGTGCCGGCCGACCAGGCGTGGGATCCCGAGGAGCACGACCGTGTGCTCGCGCAGGCGCTGGCCGAAGCGGATGCCGCACACATCACCGGCAAGGCCGTGACCCCCTTCCTGCTGCTGCGCATCGTCGAACTGTCCGAGGGCCGCAGCCTCGAGGTCAACCTCGACCTCGCACGCAACAACGTGCGGGTCGCGGGCGATATCGCCACCGCGTGGGCTGGGAGCAGCCCGGCACGTCTGCTCGAATGAGCGCTCGCGCCGCTTCCGCGCCGGATCGCGGCGCGTCGATCCTGGTCGTCGGAGACGTGATCGACGACATCGTCGTGATCCCGTCCGGCGACATCCGCCCCGACACCGACACCGCGAGCACGATCCGCAGCGTCGCGGGCGGCTCGGCCGCGAACACCGCGGCGTGGCTCGCAGCGCTCGGCGCCGACGTCGCGTTCGTCGGGGCGGTGCATCGCGCCGACGTCGACCGGCACGCCGCGCTGCTGCCCGGCGTCGATGTGCGCCTGCAGGCGGTGGAAGCGGCGACCGGCACGATCGTGGTGCTCGTGCAGGGCCAGGAGCGCGCGATGCTCACCGACCGCGGGGCGAACGCGCACCTGGACTTCGACGCGATCACCGACGACGCGCTCCGCGGTCACGTGCATATGACCGGTCACTCGATGGCGGCATCCGACGGCGCGGCCTTCGCCCGCTTCCTGCAGCGCGCGAAGGCCTCGGGTGCGACCGTGTCGGTGAGCCCGGGGTCGGTCGCGTACATCGACGCGCTCGGAGCCGACCGGTTCGCCGCGGTGATCGCGGGCGCCGACGTGCTGTTCGCGAGCGCCGTCGAGGGGGCGGCCCTCGCCGGGACCGACGTCGACGCCGATGACGCCGAGATCGCCGCGCGCATCGCCGCGCCGACGCTCGTGCTCACGCGCGGAGCCGACGGCGTGGTGGTCGACGGCGTGCACGTGCCGGCCGTGACCGCGCCGGTCGTGGTCGATCCGACCGGCGCGGGCGACGCGTTCTGCGCGGGCTTCCTCGCGCGCTGGGTGCGCGACCGCGACGCGGTCGCCGCGGCACGCGCCGGAACCGAGGTCGCCGCCCGCGCGGTCGGCGCGGTCGGCGGTCGTCCGAGCTGACTCAGACGCTCGACTTCACCGCGAGCAGCACCTGCGTGAGGGTGTGCTTGGCGTCGCCGAGCACGATCGAGACCTTCGGGTCGTAGAACAGCTCGTTCTCGATCCCGGCGAATCCCGGATTGAGCGAGCGCTTGAGGAACACGACCTGCTGCGCGTCGGCGACCGTGAGGATCGGCATCCCGTAGATCGGGGATCCGGGAGAGGTCTTCGCGGCCGGGTTGACGACGTCGTTCGCGCCGACCACGAGCACGAGGTCGGTCGTCTTGAATCTCGGGTTCACCTCGTCCATCTCCACGAGCGCGTCGTAGGGCACGTTCGCCTCCGCCAGCAGCACGTTCATGTGCCCGGGCATGCGCCCGGCGACCGGGTGGATGCCGAACACGACGTCCACTCCGCTCTCGCGCAGGATCTCGGCGAGTTCCGCCGCCGCATGGTGGGCGCCGGCCACGGCCAGACCGTAGCCGGGCACGATCACGACGCGCTGCGCGTAGTCGAGCAGGATCGCGACGTCGTCGGCATCCATCGTGCGCACCGCGCGGTCGGATGCGGCCGCCGCCGAGCCGCCGGCGACGTGCGCGCGGAACGCGCCGAACACGATGCCGGTGACCGTGCGGCCCATCGCCTTGGCCATCGCCATCGTCAGGATCGTGCCGCTCGCCCCCACGAGCGTGCCGGCGATGAGCAGCAGCACGTTCGAGAGCACCAGACCGGATGCCGCGACCGCGAGCCCGGTGAAGGCGTTCAGGAGCGAGATGACGATCGGCACGTCGGCGCCGCCGATCGGCATCACGAGCAGCACGCCGAGGACGAGTCCCGCGACCAGCAGCAGGTACGCCCACACGGGCTCGCCGGTGATGACGAGCGCGACCCCCGCGGCGACGGCAGCGAGCACCAGCAGCACCATGAGCACCCGCAGACCGGGGAAGGTGACGGCCCGCGTGGTCACGATGCCCTGCAGCTTGCCGAACGTCACGAACGATCCGGTGAGCGAGACCCCGCCGATCAGCACCGTGAAGGCGACGACGCCGAGGGTCCACGGGTTCTCGGCGTGCGTGATCTCCACGAGCGCGACGAGCGCGGCCGCCCCGCCGCCCACCCCGTTGAACGCGGCCACGAGCTGCGGCATCTGCGTCATCTGCACGCGTCGGGCCGCGATCACGGCGATCACCGAGCCGACCGCGATCGCGCCGAGGATCCAGGCCAGATTCCGCAGCTCGGTGCTGAGCATGTAGGCCACGACGGCCAGCGCGGCACCGGCGGCGCCGAGCAGGTTCGCGCGGCGCGCGATGCGAGGGTTGCTCAGGCCCTTCAGGGCGAGGATGAACAGCACGGCCGCGACGATGTAGCAGACGGTCACCGCCTCGGGAGAGAGGAGCTTCATGCGCCCGCCCCCGTTCGCTCCGGCGATTTCGCGCTGCGCGGTTTGCCGCGGAACATGAGCAGCATGCGGTCGGTGACGACGAAGCCGCCCACGACGTTGATCGTCGCGAGGAGCACCGCGAGGATCGACAACGCCAGCGCGAGCGGGTCCTCCGCTTGCCCGGCGACGAGGATCGCGCCGAGCAGGATGATGCCGTGGATCGCGTTGGCCTCCGACATGAGCGGCGTGTGCAGGGTGCTGGAGACCTTCGAGACGACTTCGAAGCCGAGGAAGACCGCGAGGATCGTGATCGTGATGAGCGCGAAGCCGTCCATCACGCGGTCGCCTTCTGGGGCTCCGCGCCAGACCCCCGGCTCGCTGACGCGCGCCCCTCCTCGACGCTCGAGGCGACCCGTTCGTTCGTGATCGCTCCCTGATGGGTGATCAGGCTGCCGGCGACGAGTTCGTCTTCGAGGTCGATCACGATCTGCCCTTCTCTCACGATCAGCGCGGTGAAGTTCGCGCAGTTCATCGCGTACAGCTTCGAGGCGTCGGGTGCGAGGTCGGATTGGATGTCGCGGGCCCCGATCAGCGTGAGCGCTCCCCCCGCGACCGGGATCGAGCGGTTCTCGCCGGCGACCGAACCCTCGATGTTGCCGCCGGACTCCGCCGCGAGGTCGACGAGCACCGATCCGGGTTTCATCGCCGACACCATCGCCGCGGTGACCAGGCGGGGTGCGGCGCGGCCGGGCACGGCGGCGGTCGTGATCACGATGTCGGATGCCGCGATGTGCGGCGCGAGCAGCTCCTGCTGGCGTCGCGCACGGTCTTCCGCGAGCTCTTTCGCGTACCCGCCGCCCGCCTCCGCCGTCCCGAGGTCGAGGTCGATGAACGTGCCGCCGACCGAGCGCACCTCATCCGCGGATGCCGCGCGCACGTCGTTCGCCGACACCACTGCGCCGAGCCGCTTCGCGGTCGCGATCGCCTGCAGACCTGCGACGCCCGCGCCGAGCACCAGCACCCGCGCGGGGGCGAGCGTGCCGGCCGCGGTCATCGTCATGCCGAACATCCGGCCGAACGCGTCGGCGGCAAGGGTCACGAGCCGGTAGCCGGCGAGCAGCGCCTGCGACGAGAGCACGTCCATCGACTGCGCGCGCGAGATGCGCGGGAGCATGTCGAGCGCGAACGCGGTGATCCCGGCATCCCGGGCGGCGGCGACGGCCGCCGCGTTCTGGAACGGGTCGAGCGTTCCGACCGTGACGGTCCCCGCCGGGAGGGCCTCGATGTCCGCCACGGTCAGGGGGCGCACGTGGAACAGGATGCCGGGGACCATGGGCTCGGTCACCGGGACGATGCGCGCTCCGGATGCCTCGTACGCGGCATCCGTCAGCAGGGAGGCGTTACCGGCCTCCGCCTCGACGTCGACGGCGGCCCCAGCGGCGATCAGCCTCTTCACGCTGTCGGGCGTCGCGGCGACGCGTTTCTCCCCCGGCGAGCGCTCGGCGCGCACGCGCACATGGATCGTCACGGCATCCTCACTCCCGCCGCGACAGCCCCGTCGCGGCCCTTCCGGCATCGTATCCGGCGCTCGTTCAGTCGCGATCACCGAAGTACGTGATGTCGGCCTCGTCGAGCACGATCGCCACACCGCTCTGCGGCGTCCAGCGGTACACGATGCTCTGTCCCGCAGTCATGCGCTGGGGGCGGTGGTCGGGCGGGACCGCGCCGTAGGGCACCGGCACCTCGAGTCGCCCGGCGAGGAAGAGCTCTTCGGGCGCGCAGCTCGCATACGTCTCACCCTCCCGCTCGAGCAGGATGCAGCGCTCGGCGTTCGCGGCCGACCGTGCGAGCCACAGCACCCAGCCGTAGTGCGTGCCGATCGACTGCGCCCACCGGATGCCGCCCTCGGCCGGGAACGCGGGCGCTTCGGGCTGCGTCACATACCGCGCGAGAGAGCGGTCGAGCGGAATGACGACGAGCATCGTCTCGGACGAGCGGGTCACCGCCACCGCGGGCGCTGCCGGCGCCACCGCGGTGGCGGTGTCGGGCGCCTCGGCGGGCTTCGGTTCACCCGGGGCGACCGCGAGCGCGGCCGCGATCAGCAGGACGGCCGGTACGGCGATCAGCGCCGCGCGGCGAGCCCTCCGCCGTCGATCGGGCTGGGGCGCGCGAGGCTCCGGCGACGGCTCGGCGAGTTCCTCGGCCGTCGCCGGCTCGGCGTCCGCGTCCGGCTCGGATGCCGGCACGACGCGCCCGCGCGACTCGAGCTCCTGCAGCCGGGCGAGTCCGGCAGGATCCGTGTCGATGTCGGCATCCGGCCCGTAGGCGCGGCGGCGCAGAACTGCGAGTTCTGCGGCATCCTCGTCCACGCTTCCACGCTACTGCGGCTGCGGCGCGTCGGCTCCGCCGCTCGCTCGCGCACCGTCGCGGCACCGGCGTAGGCTTCGCGACAGAGCACCGTGAATCCCGACTCGGAGGTCACCGATCGCATGACTGCCGCCGCGCCGCATCCGGCCGCGATCCTCGTCGTGTCCGCCGACGAAGAGCTGCGGGGTGTCGTCGTGCGCCCGCTCGAGCGCCGCTACGCACGCGATTACCGGATCATCGGAGCCGACAGCCCGACCAGCGCGGCGGAGGCCCTCGATCGCCTGCACGACGAGGGCGGCGACCTCGCGCTCATCCTCTCCGACGACGCCTCACCGACCGCCGAGCACGAGAGCGTCTTCGCGGCCGCGCGCCGATACTTCCCCGATGTGCGCCGCGGACTCGTGATCGAGTGGGGCTCATGGGCGGACCGAGAGACGACGGAGGCCGTGCTCGAGCTGATGTCGCGCCTGCAGATCGACTACTACGTCGTGCGGCCCGACCACACCGCCGACGAGTCCTTCCACCGGGCGATCACCGACTTCCTGCACGAGTGGCAGTTCTCCAGCGGCAAACGACGCCGCGGCTTCACGGTGATCGGCGAGCGCGCGCAGCCGCGCACGCACGAGCTGCAGAGCCTGCTCGCCCGCGGCGGTGTGCCCGCCGAACGCGTCGACCCGCTCACTCCCGAGGGGGCGGCGCTCCTCGCCGACACCGCGATCCAGTACTCGGGCGTACCGCTCGTGCGCACCGCCGACGGGGCGGTGCTGATCGACCCCGACGACGCGACCCTCGCGCGCTCCTACGGCCTCGACACGTCTCTGCCCGACGGCACGGTCGACGTCGCGATCGTCGGCGCCGGCCCGTCGGGTCTCGCCGCGGCCGTGTACGCGGCATCCGAGGGTCTGGAGACGGTGGTGCTCGAAGCCGAGTCGATCGGCGGACAGGCGGGCTCGAGCTCGCTGATCCGCAACTACCTCGGGTTCTCGCGCGGGGTGTCCGGCGCCGAGCTCGCCCAGCGGGCGTACCAGCAGGCCTGGATCTTCGGCGCGCGCTTCGCGCACACCCGCCGCGTCGTGGGCATGAACCTCTCGAGCGAGGGCTTCGAGCTGCAGGTCGACGGCGGTGAGATCGTGCGGGCCCGCTCGGTCGTGCTCGCGACCGGTGTCACGTACCGCCGGCTCGCCGCGCCGGGCCTCAAGCGGTTCGTCGGGGCATCGGTGTTCTACGGTGCCGCGTCGGTCGAGGCCCGCGCGCAGGCCGGGCGCGACGTGCTCGTCGTCGGCGGCGGAAACTCGGCGGGGCAGGCCGCGCTGCATCTCGCGCGGTATGCGCGCTCCGTGTCGCTCGTCGTGCGCGGGCCGTCGCTCGCAGCGAGCATGTCGAAATACCTGATCGACCAGCTGGATGCCGCGGGGGTCGGCATCCTCGCCCACACCCGCGTGGTGGATGCCGGCGCGCGCGAGTCCGATCACCTGGACCATGTGATCCTCGAGCGCACCGACACGGGTGAGCAGTCCGAGATCCCGATCGATGCGATCTTCATCACGATCGGCGCCCGCCCGCACACCGAGTGGCTCCCGCCCGAGGTGCTGCGCGACCAGTGGGGGTCGGTCATGACCGGCTCGGAGGTGCTGTCCGAGGGTGGCCGGCGAGCCTGGCAGGGCGACGAGGACGGCCCGACCCAGTTCGAGACCTCGGTGCCCGGCCTCTACGCCGTCGGCGACGTGCGCCGCGGATCGGTCAAGCGCGTCGCGTCGGCCGTGGGCGAGGGGTCGGTCACGATCTCGGCCGTGCACGCGCATCTCGGGGCGTTCGCGGGAGGCTGAGCGCGCCCGTCAGCAGATCCCCTTGGCCGCCCAGGCGGTGGCGGTCGTGCGGATCGGGCCCGGCCCCTGCAGCTCGAGGCACCGTTCACGGACCTGTTCGCGGCGTCCCGCGTCCAGCGCCGCGAGCTGCGCGCCGGCAGGCCCGACCCCGAGCAGGTAGGGCTCCCACCAGTCCTCGAACGTCGGCGAGGTCACCGTCACGGCGAGCTCGGTCTGCTCCACCCGCCGGCATCCGGCGCCCTCGAGCAGCGCGGCCAGCTCGCCGCGCCGCCCGCCCGCGCGGGCGGTCTCGTCCTCGACCTCCGGGACGACCGAGCGGAACGCCCGGAAGAACGCGGACTGCGGAGCGCGCGCGTTCTCGAAGTCCCACACGCTCACCGCGACCGTTCCGCCCGGGCGGGTCACCCGGCACAGCTGCGCGATGCCCGCCGGCGGGTCGGAGAGGAAGTGCACGACGAGCTGCGCGAGAGCGAGGTCGAACCGGGCGTCCTCGAAGGGCAGATCTTCCGCGGCCGCTCGATGCACGCTGACCCCGGGCAGCCGTTCGCGCAGGGCGTCGAGGAACGGCTCCGACGGATCGACAGCCGTGACGGATGCCGCGCCCAGCCGCTCGGCGAGCACTTCGGTGAGTGCGCCAGGCCCGCAGCCGACGTCGAGGGCGGCGTCGCCCGCGTCCACGCCGACCCAGTCGGCGAACAGCACCGCGAGGGGCTGGGAGAACCGGCCCATGAATCGGTCGTACGCCGTCGCCGCCACGTTGAACGACATGGCCGGAGTCTAGCGAGCGCTAGCCTCGAGCCATGGAGGACTGGGAGGAAGAGGCCGCCGAGACGCTCGAGCGGCTGACGCACTCGCCGATGGCGGACGCGCTCGTCGGCACGATCCGCATCGTGTCGCTGTCGGAGCCGAAGGGCCGCTCGCGCTATCAGGCGTGCGAGATGGATCTCATCCTCGAAGGCCCCGGGCTGGAGTCCGAACCGCTGACGACCGAGGTGATCCTCGACCGGCGGTACTGGCCGACCGCGGGGATGGTGCTGCGCGCCCGCATCTCACGACGGCGCCCGCGGATGATCGACGTGAACTGGGACGCGCTCGCCCGCTGACCTCATCCCATGAGTGGTCGGAGCACCTTCGCGAGCGACTCGATCTCTTCCGGGCTCAGCACGCTCAGCGCGCGCGCCTCGCGGCGGATCAGCTCGCCCATCGCGGCATCCACTCGGCGAAGCCCCTCGGGGGTCAGTCGCACCAGCACACCGCGTCCGTCGCGCGGGTTGGACTGGCGCTCGACGTAGCCGCTGTCGACGAGGTGGCCGATGCGGTTGGTCATCGCGGCGCTGCTGATCATGGTGCGCTGGATGAGCTGGGCGGGGCTCAGCTCATGCGGTTCGGCGCTCCGGCGAAGGGCCGCCAGCACATCGAACTGCCAGGACGTGAGGCCGGCGGTGGCGAACGCGCCCGACCGGATGCGGCCGAGGCGGATCGACACGCGGCGCAGCCGCGACATGACCTCGAGCGGAGTGACGTCGACGTCGGGCAGCCGCTGCGCCCACGCCGCGACCAGGCGGTCCACCTCGTCGGGTCGCTCGTCGGTCACTCTCCGACCGTACCGAACCCCGGGTGGCGGCGGGCGGCACCCCGGAGCCCCGTGCCTTCGGGAGGAGATCCGACAACGGGAGGACCGATTCCCCGGATCCGCCCTCCGTTCGCCGGATCTCCTCCCGAGCGCACGCCGGGCCATACTCGAACCCGTGACCGTGATCATCGTCGAGGGGGAGAGCGACCGGGTCGCGGTGCGGGTGCTCGCCGAGCGACTCGGGCTCGGTGCGCCCGAGGTGCGGGCGGTCGGCGGGTCGAAGGGCGCCCGGCGCGCCGCCGAGGCTCTGAAGGGCGAGCGGCTGATCGGCCTGGTCGACCGGCCCGAGCGCGCGGACTTCGAGCGCTGGATCCCCGAGGTGTACGCGTGCGACCCCGACCTCGAGGGAGAACTGGTCCGCGCCGTCGGGGTCGATGCGGTGCTGGCGCTGATCGAGCGCGCGGGCGAGGGCGAGTCGTTCCGGAGGCTTCAGCATCAGCCGGCGCAGCGGTCGCGCACCGTCGAGCAGCAGCTCGCCCGCTTCTTCGCGGGACGCAGCGGCAACAAGCTCCGATACGCCGGCATCCTCGCGGACGCCGTCGATCTCGCCCGCGTGCCGACGCCGATCAGGGCGCTGCTGGATGCCGCGTCCGCGGCGACCGAGGGCGAGATGTCCGAGCCCGGCGGTAGACAGGGCGCATGACGCAGACGCAGAAGTGGCTCGACGGGTACATCCGCGCGTGGCGGTCGAAGTCGGCCGACGACGTGCGGGCACTCTTCACGGATGATGCCGAGTACTGGTTCCGGCCCGACGACGAAGATCCGGCGCGCGGGATCGACGCGATCGTCCAGATGTGGGGCGAGCCCGAGGCCGAAGACCCGCAGTACGCCTTCGAGGTGCTGATCGAGAACGACGAGCTCGGCATCATCAAGGGGCACGTCGACTACCCGGGGCACCAGTTCTACTCGAACCTGTGGGAGGTCCACTTCGCGCCGGACGGGCGCGCGCAGCGCTTCGTCGAGTGGTTCATGACTCCGCGCAAGCCGCGCCCGCAGAGCGACTGAGCGCCGAGGCGCGCGCCCGGACTGCTCAGCCGAGCGGCGTGACGGTCTTGGTCGCGGAGTCCCACCGTCGCAAGGCGACGCCGGCGCCCGCGCGCGGGCGTCCGAGCAGGGCCCGCGCGTCCGGCAGCGCCTCGACCCGCACGCGACGAGCGAGGGTGATGTGCGGCGTCCATCCGCCCGGTGCCGTGTGGGCGGCATCCTCACCCGGCGGCGCCTCGGCGTGCACCGTGCGATGCAGCCGGTCGAGTTGATGTGAAAGCGTGACCCGCCAGGCGAGCACCGCTCGGTCGCCGTGCACGAACGTCAGCGGTTCGGCGAGCTCGAGCGCGACGGGCAGTCGCGCGACCGCCCCCGCGAAGTCGGTCGGCGCCAGCTCGGGTCGCACCAGGAGCGTGACGTGCGGCCGGTTGCTCGGCGAACGATGCGGCGCAAGGCTCGAGAGTCCGGCATCCGCGAGTCGTTCCCAGTCCTCGCGCACGCTCGCCTCGGTGCGATCATCGAGCAGCAGCTCGATGCTGACGACGCCCGTCACCGCGCCGACGTCCGTATCACGACGTCGCGACGAGCCGCGCGACCTCCCCCGCGGCGGCCATGTAGCCGATCAGGTCGGCCTCCTCTTCGCGCGGCTGCAGGATGACCGAGGTCGCGCCGGCGGCGAAGAACGGCTCGATCAGCTGGGCGACATCGGCCGGGTCACCGGCCACCAGCAGCGCGGGATCCACTTCGCCGTACCAACGCTGAAGATCGTCAGTCAGCTGTGCACGGGCAGACCCGCCGAAGCCCGCGGAGACGAACACGACCAGCTGGTGGTCGTCGTCGCGGCCGGCGGCGGCGCGGCCGTCCTGGGCGAGCCGCAGGGTGCGGGCGATGCGCTCGGGACTGCTCCCCGCCGGAAGCACGGTGCCGTCGCCGACCTGTCCGGTGAGCGTGACCGTCTTCGGTCCTTCGCCGGCGACCACGACGGCGGGAGCGACGGCGGGCGGCCAGTCGAGCCGCACCTGATCCAGAGACACGTACCGCCCCGAGGTGCTCACCTCCTCGCCGGCGAGCAGCGACCGGAGCGCCGGGACGTACTCGCGCATGAGCGTCAGCGGCGATGCCACCCGCGCGCCCACCTGACCCATCCACGACAGCACGCCGTGGCCCACGCCCGGGATCAGCCGGCCCGGGAACAGCCGCTCGACGGTCGCGATCTCCATCGCGGTGAGCGCGACGTTCCGCAGCGGCATGGGGGCCACGCCGATGCCCACCTTCAGCTGGGTCGTCCAGGCCAGGACCGCGGATGCCGCGGCGAAGGCCGACTCGCGGAAGCAGTCCTCCCACAGCCACAGCTCGGGGACACCCGCGTCGTCGGCGGCCTGCGCCGCGTCGTGCAGCGCCTCCGGAGGTGAGTAGGGCGTGAAGATCGCACCGATGCGTCGCATCCCGCCACTCTGGCATGTCGCGCCGACATCGCGCAGGGGAGGATGGAGGGATGAGCGAAGCGGCGTCGGTCAGCGGAGTGGGCACGACGGCGGTCGCGGTCGCGGCGGGCCGGGCGCTCGAGTCCACACGACCCGACGCTCTCGTGCGCGACCCGTGGGCAGCGCTCCTGGTGCGTGCGTCGGGCGTCGCCGTGCCCTACCCCGACACCTGGCCGGAAGACCTCGAGGCGGTCGATCCGCTGCAGTCCTCGCTGCTGCTCGGGTCGATGTACATCGGCCTGCGCACCCGGTTCATCGACGACGAGGTCGCGGAGGGCGCACTGGGGCAGGTCGTGATCCTCGGCAGCGGGCTCGACACGCGGCCGTGGCGGCTCGACTGGCCGGCCGAGACGACGGTGTTCACGCTCGACAGCGCCGAGGTGCTGGACTTCGTCGCCCGTTCCCTCGAGAGGGCTCCGCGGACAGCCGTCCTCATTCCGGTGCCCGCGGATGTCACCGGGCCGTGGGCGGGGCAGATCCTCGCCGCCGGGCTCCGGCCCACCGAGCCGACGCAGTGGGTCGTCGAGGGACTGTTCCCCTACCTGTCGGCCGCCGACCAGACCGGCGTGCTCGAGGACATCGCGCTCCTGTCCGCACCCGGATCCCGCGCCGTGATCGAACGCGCCGTCCCGATCGAGGACACCCCCGAAGCGCGCGAGCGGCTGGCCGCCTTCGCCGCGGCGACCGGTGTGCCGATGGATGAGGTGCTCGCCCGTGCCGATCCGCCCGACCCGGTGGCTGCTCTCGCGCGCGCCGGGTGGAGCGCGGCAAACGTGCGGGTCGGCGACCTCGAGCAGCGCTACCACCGACCGCTCCGCGCCGATGGTTCGGGCGGCGCCTCCGTCGACCGGGGCGGGTTCGTCACAGCCGTCAAGCCCTCCGCACCCCGGCCGTAGGCTGGCCGGATGCACCCCGACTGGATCGAGCACCGCCGCGGTCTCGACGGTGAGCTGCTGGGCTGGATGCACCCGGTGGGCGAGGGGTTCGTCGCGCTCGACCTGCTCGGGCGGCCGCGTACAGAGGTGGTCGACTGGGCCGCCGCCGAGGGGATGCTCGACGAGGTCGGCATCGCCTACCTCGCCGAACCGTACGAACTGCAGATCGAGCCCGGGCACTGGCTGCGCGTCCGGGTCACCGAGGTCTCGGCATCCCACATCACGTTCAAGAAAGAGGACTGGGGCGACATGAACGCCCCGCAGCTCTTCTACACCCGGACCTTCCCGCTCGCGCCCGACCAGCTGCGGCCGCTCGAGGGCTGAGCTGCGCCCCCTGCCGTCACTCCCCGTCGAACTCGCGCCGCAGATACTTCGGCGCCTGCACGCGCCAGGCCTCGGTCACGAGCTCGGCGAGGTGATCGAGTTCGATTCCGGCCATGCGGAACGCCACCTTCGGCTCGCCCCACCCGGTCGTGCGCGGCAGGAACACGTGGGGCATCATCTCGCGCAGCGCGAGCGCGTCGTCGGCATCCGCGACCTTCACGCCGACCACGAGCTCGCTCGCGACGATGTCGCGCACCTCCGCCGGGATGCTGGGCCACGGATGGCACTCCCACGCGTAGAGCTTGCGCCGTACGAACCACGCCGCACCGCCGGTCGTGTCGCGCTCTTCATTCCCGGGCAGGCCCGCGGCCGTGCGCCGCAGATCGTCGAGGGTCGCCACGCGACCAGCCTAGGAGCGACCCCCGACACGGGCACCGGAACGAAAGCGCCTCAGTCGATCCCGACCGAGTACGACAGCCGCTGGACGTCCTCCGCGCTCAGCTCCAGATCCGGGGCCAGAGCCGAGTCCTGAATGGATGCCGCGCGCCGCGCCCCCGGAATCGGGATCACTCGCGGGTCCAGCGCGAGCTCCCATGCGAGCACGACCCGCTGCGGGCTGACGCCGTGCGCCTCGGCCACCTCGCGGAACGCCGCGAACCGGTCGCCCACCCCGCGTCCGCCGCCGCCCGTCCCGCCGAGCGGACTCCACGGCAGGAACGCGATGCCGTGCTTTCCGCAGTACCGCAGCTCTCCGATGCTGCCCGGGTGCTTGGGCGAGAACTCGTTCTGCACGCTCGCGAGGTTGTCGCCGAGCACCTGCTGCGCGATCTCGATCTCCTCGATGCTCGCGTTCGAGATGCCGACCGCGCGGATGAGTCCCTCCTGCTGAAGCGTCGCGAGCGTCGCCATGACTTCGCCGTAGACGAGCCAGCGGTCGGGCCGGTGGTACTGGTACAGATCGAGCGTCTCGACTCCGAGGATCTCGAGCGACCGCTCGACCGCGTGGCGCAGGTACGACGCCGAGCCGTCACGGCCCCACGCCTCGCCCTCGCTGCGGGTGATGCCGCCCTTGGTCGCGACGAAGATCGTCGAGGCGTCGCCGTTCCAGGTGCGCAGGGCTTCGGCAACGATGCGCTCGTTGTGGCCCATCTCGTTCCAGGCGGGCGCGTAGATATCCGCGGTGTCGATGAGCGTGACGCCCGCGTCGAGTGCCGCGTGCACCGTTGCGATCGCAGCGTCGGGCGCCGGGAGCTCGTTGTCGTTGTTCATCGACAGCGGCATCGCGCCGAGTCCGATCGCCGAGACCTGTCGTCCTGCCAGAGTGCGCTGCTTCATGTCTCTCCTCGTTTTCACGTCCGTCCAGCCTGTCACGTGCGACCGACTCCGACCCAGGGGTGGACAAGCCCCACCGGGCCGCGACTAGCGTGTGACGATGACCGAGGCCGCGGCATCCGACGACGACCGCTGGCTCGTGATCGACGGCCGCCGCTGGCGCCGCACCGATCCGTCGCTCCCCGACGACCTCGTGGCTGCGCTGAAATCCCACCTCGGCCGTGGTCGCTCGGCCGTGCGCGTCGCGAAGCGGGATGCGGATGCCGACGCCCTCGCGGCCGCCCGTGAGCGCGTGAACATCGCCAAGCACGGCCTCGGCGAACGCGGACCTTACTGGTGGGACTCTCCCGAAGCCGAGCGCCTCGATCGAGCGCGCGAGGCTCTACGCAGCCTCGACTCCCTCGACGCGGCCCCCTGAAGCCTCAGTTGCTGCTGTTATCGGACTTGTCGGGCAGGTAGGGCTCGATCGCCGCGGCGAGCTTGGCCGGCGTCATCGACTGCAGCCACACGTGGCCCGGTCCGTGCAGCTGGGCGAGGAAGAGCGAGTCGCCGAAGAACTTGTTCTTGATGCCCTTCACGGAGGCGAACTCGAGCTGCATCTCGGCGCGATAGAGAGCGAGGTGCCCGGGGTGGATCAGCAGCGACTGCCCCGCGACGAGGTCGTACTGCACGATCTCGCCGGCCAGCTGCACCCACGCGACCCCGTTGCCGGCGAGCTTCTGGAACACCACGCCGGCGCCGCCGAAGATGCCGGCACCGAGCTTGGTCTGCAGCCCGACCGTCACCTCGACGTCGGCCGTGCTCGCCATGAACGAGCCCTGCTGCACCATGTACTCGTCGCTCGGGTCGATCTGCAGTTCGCGGATCGTGCCCGGCAGCTGCGCGGCGAACGCGACGAATCCGCCGGCGTTCGAGGCGGTGTACTGCGTGAGGAACAGCTGCCCGCCGCCGATCATGCGCTTCAGGCCGCTCATGAAGCCGCCCTTGCCGCCCGACCCGAATCCCGTGGAGGTCTCGATGTCGAGCCCCGGCGTCAGCCAGGCCACGTCGCCGCCCTCCGAGATGATCTTCTCCCCCGATGCGAGTGTGATCTCCAGCACCGGCATCGTCGTTCCCGTGATCTTCGTCTCCATGGCGCCAACCTAGCGGGACGGTCGGGCCCGTGGCTATGGCGGATTCGCGGGTCGTTTCGGCTGTCGGGCCCGCCTGCCACACTGGTCGGATGGCTGAGCAGAAGACCGTGCCGACCGACGCGAGCGTCGACGAATTCCTGGATGCCGCCACCCCGGCCCGCCGCCGTGAGGACGGCCTGCGTCTGGCTGAGATCTTCGGCGAGGTGACCGGAACCGAGCCGGTGATGTGGGGGCCGTCGATCGTGGGGTACGGCAGCTACCACTACGTCTCGCCCTCGGATCCGCGGCGTCAGGGCGAGTGGTTCCCCGTCGGCTTCTCGCCGCGCAAGACCTCGCTGACGATCTATGGGCTGAAGGATCGTCCCGATGCGCAAGCGCTGCTGCCGTCGCTCGGGATCTACACCGAGGGTGCAGGCTGCGTGTACGTGAAGAAGCTCGACGACATCGACCTCGACGTGCTGCGCCGGCTGATCGCGATCGGGTGGACGAGGAACGGCGCTGATTCGTGACCCGCTACGCGATCGATGCGCCGACCGCGCTGCGCCTGATCCGCGAGGGCTCGGATGCCGACACCCGCCACCAGCTCGTCGGCCCGGCGGTGCTCCGCTCCCACGTGCTCGCGAGCATCTATGGCGATGTGCGGGCCGGGCGCCTGAGCGAGGCGGAAGGCCGCGACCAGCTCGACGCACTCGCGGGCTTCAAGATCCGGCTGCTCGGCGACCGCGTCTCTCGTGCGACGGCGTGGAAGCTGGCGAGCCGCCTCGACCGCGACGACATCACGACGCTCGAGTACCTCGCGGTCGCCTCCCTGCAGGCGGATGCGCTGATCACCGAGGATGCCGACCTCGCGTCGGCCGCCGACGGGGTTCTCCCGATCGCGGACTACGCGGCGCTCGCGACCTAGTGCGCGACCGCGCCGGTCACGCGATCACCTGGATCGTCGCGAGCGTGGCGTCGGCCGCGTAGGCGATCCGCCCGCCGTCGGCCCGGGTGGTGCGCAGCGCGTCGAGCACCTCGACCGTGACGATCTCGCCGGGCGCCAGCGCCGGAACCCCCGGCGGGTAGGGCGCGATGAGCTCCGCGCAGACGCGCCCGATCGCGGCATCCGCCCCGACCGTCTCGTGCGGCGCGAAGAACGCGTCGCGCGGAGTCAGCGCAGTCTGCGCCCGCACGGTCCAGGCAGAAGACGGCGTGATCGCCCGCGGAGCGCCGCGGTGCTTCTCGATCGCCGCACGAAGCGCCGAGACCAGACGCGCGACGCTCGCCTCGTCGTCGGCGAGCGTGATCACCGGCACGAGCACGTCGCGGTCGGCCATCTCGAGGGTGATCCCCTCGGCAAGCAGCTCGGTCTCGATCGCGTGGCCGTGCGCGCCGGTGCCTGCGAGCAGCACGACGAGCTTCGCCGGGTCGACCGCGAGCGCGCCGTCGGAGTCTCCCGCGGGTCGCCCGCGGAGCACTTCGACCCCGTCGATCGCCGACAACTGCACGCGCGTGCGCTCGACGAGATCGACCAGCCGGCCGATCAGCTCGGGTCCGTCACGCTCGAGCAGCGTGCGTGACGCGTCGATGCTCGCGAGCAGCGCCCCGGCGGCGCTCGTCGTGGCCGACGCCTCGAACGCCCGCTCGAGACGGTCGGGATCGAGGATGCCGCCCTCCCGGCTCGTGCGGGCGACCAGCAGCGCGGACTGACTCCACGCCGGAAGCGTCTTGTGGATGCTCGTGACGAGCGCATCGGCGCCGCGTGCGAGCGCGTGCGCGGGGACGCGCGGCGAGAACCCGAAGTACGCCGCCCACGCGGCATCCACGATCAGCGGCACCCCGGCCGCGTGCGCGACAGCCGCGAGCCCTTCGATGTCGGACAGCGTGCCGACGTACGACGGATCGCCGATCAGCACGGCGCATGCGTCGGGGTTCGTGCGCAGCGCCGCTTCGACCGCGGCCACGGGAACCCCGCCGGGCAGGCCCGTGCGCGCATCGAGGTCGGGGTGCACCCACACCGGCCGGAGACCGGCGAGCACGATTCCGAGCAGCACCGACCGGTGCAGCGTGCGCGAGACGACGACGCTCTGCCCGGGGCGCCCGACGGCGAGCACCGACGACTGGTTCGCATGCGTCGACCCGCCCACCGAGAAGCGCGCCCAGTCGACGCCCCATGCCTGTGCCGCGCGCGCCTCGGCGGAGACGAGCAGGCCGGCATCCTGCTTCATCGTGTCCAGCCCCGCGAGCATCGGCACGTCGCCCGCGATCACGTCGCCCACGAGGTCGCGGCGGTGCTTGTGCCCCGGGATGCTGAACGGCATCACGCGCCCGCCGCGGACGTCGGCGGTGAAGCGCAGCCACGCGTCGAGAAGGGGCGCGTCGGCCGCATAGCCGCGCGGGTCGCGGGGATCAGCCTCGGTCATCGCTCCTCCAGGAATCGGCCGACCGCCTGGGTGACCGCGACGGCGTAGCGCTCGAGCTGCGCGATCTCGACCCATTCGTCGACCGCGTGCAGGCCGCCCCCCGCCGGCCCGCAGACGACAGTCGGAACGCCGGCCGCCTGCCACAGCGCAGACTCCATCCAGTACGGCGCCCCGAAGTCAGCCGGCACCGATCCGTCGGCCGCGAGAGCCTCGCGCAGCAGATCGGCGAACTCCGCCGCCGCGCCCGACGCATCCGCCTGCCACGCGTCCCGCGCGTGGGTCAGTCGCGTCTCGGCGCTCAGCCCCGGAGTCCCCGCGACGATCGGGTCGACGAGTGCGCGCACCTCGGCGAGCGCCGCAGCGGCATCCTCCCCCGGCACCGTCCGACGCTCGACCACGATCTCCGAGGTCGCCGCGACCGTGAACGGCGCCGACCCGGCTCGCACGACGGTCGCCATGAGCGAGCCGTGCGAGACGAGCGGATGCGGCTCCCGCCGTCGCAGCGCGTCGTCGGCGGCCGCGATCGCGGTGAGCAGTTCGCCGGTGGCGCGCACTGCATCGACACCGGCTTCGGGCTGCGACGAATGCGCGGATACTCCCCGCAGCGTCACCTCGACGACCGCGTATCCGCGGTGCGCGGCCGCCAGCTCGAGCCACGTCGGCTCGCCGATGAGGCAGACATCCATCGGCACGCGGCGCTCGGCGAGACGGTGCAGCACGGCCTCGGCGCCGAGGCTCGCGTCCTCCTCGTCGGCGACGAGTGCGACGATCACCGTGCCCGGCGCGTCGGCCGCCGCCAGCCGCTCCGCGGCGACCACGAGCCCGGCGACACCGCCCTTCATGTCGCTCGACCCCCGACCCCGGAGCCGGCCGCCCTCGATGCGCGGATCGAACGGATGCGGCATCCCCTCGACGCCGACCGTGTCGAGGTGACCGTTCAGCACGACGGCGCGACCCCGGCGCGAACCGGTGCGTTCGGCGATCAGGCTGACCCGCCGCACGTCCGCGGGCGCGGTCACGAACTCGATCACGTACCCGGCGGCCTCGAGTCGCTCGGCGAGCACCGCGGCGATCTGCGCCTCCCCTGCCGCGCCGGGCGCGAGGCTCGGGCTCACCGAGTCGATCGCGACGATCTCGGCGGTGAGGGCGACGGCCGCGGCGCCGACGTCGGGTGAAGTCACGGTTCGACGATAGCGATCCTCCCCGACCTCGAACCGCCGGTGCCCCTACCCCGCCGCTGCAGGCACCTGATACGCGACGTGCACCCGGTCGATCGTGCCGTCGAAGGCGAACGGCATCCGGTCGGCGTACGCGCGCGAGACCGCTCCCCCGTAGGCGCGCCCGATGTCGAGGCAGTCGTTCGCCGAGAACAGCAGCGGCGCACTCACCGGCACGGTGCCCGACGCGACTTCGGCGCCGTTCACCCGCAGCGCGACGTCGAGCGGCCCGCCGGGCCGCGGGTCGACGTACGTCGTCTCGATCTCGATCGTCACTTCGCCCGCCGGCAGCGGGTCGGTCGCGGCGATGATCGTGCGCTGCACGAGGAACAGGTTGTACTCGTACGTCAGGATGCCGTCCACGACGTAGGCGGTGAGCCCTCCGCCCGCGCCGCCGAGCTTGTACAGCACGCCGTTCGCCTTCTCGCCGACGGTCGCCTGGATCGTCACGACGTTCGGCTTATTGCCGAGCGCGGGCGCGCAGAACTCCGGCACGCGGGTCGTCTCGCCGGTCATCTCCCATTCCTGGTACGGCGGGCTGATGCGGAACTCGGGGTGGTACACCGGCACCCACAGGCCCGCGCCGACCGGAAGCACGCTGTTCTTGGCGGCCTCGATCGCGAACAGCTCCTTGAGCGCGGCGAGCTTCTCCGGATGCTGCGCCGCGAGGTCGTTCGCCTGGCTCCAGTCCTCGTCGAGGTTGTAGAGCTCCCACGTGTCCGCGTCGGGCGTCCAGGTGCGGATGCCGGGAGGGGCGCCGGGCACCCACGGCAGGCGCGGTCCTGTCGTCGAGGCGATCCACCCGTCCTCGTAGATCGAGCGGCTGGCCATCACTTCGAAGTACTGCACCCGGTGCCGGCCCTCGGCGGACTCGTCGTCGATCGAGTAGGCGAAGCTCGTGCCGTCGATCGGATCCTGATGGATGCCGTTGACCGTCTCGGGCGCCGTGATCCCGAGGATCTCGTACAGCGTCGGCGCGAGGTCGATCACGTGGTGGAACTGCGTGCGCGGCACCGGGTCGTGCGCGATGCGGCCGGGCCACTGGATGAACATCGGGTTGCGCGTCCCGCCGAGGTGCGAGGCCATGAGCTTCATGCCCTGATACGGGGACGATCCCGCCCAGGCCCAGGCCGCGTGGTACTGGTTGTCGGTCGCCGGCGTGCCGAGCGCGTCGAGCCCGCCGAGCTCGTCGAGCGCGGCGATGTGCTGGTCGATCGTCGTCGGGATCATGTTCTGCGCGAGCAGCTCGCTTATCGTGCCGTTCTGCCCCTCGCCGGATGACCCGTTGTCGCCCCAGATGTAGATCACGATCGTGTTGTCGAGATACCCAAGCTTCTCGAGCTCGTCGACGACGCGGCCGGCCTGCACGTCCGCGTGTTCGCCGAAGCCGGCGCACACCTCCATGAGGCGCGCCTGGAACGGCTTCTGGTGGTCGGGGATGTCGTCCCAGCCCTGCAGCGATGCGGGTCGTGGTGTGAGAGCGGCATCCTGAGGCACCCAGCCTTCGGCCTTCGCCCCGGCGAGCGCGTCTTCGCGGTACACGTCCCACCCGCTGTCGAATACGCCCTTGTATTTGTCCGCCCATTCCTTGTGCACGTGGTGCGGCCCGTGGATCGCGCCGGTCGCCCAGTACGCGAAGAACGGCTTGTCAGGCGAGAGCGCCTTGTGGTCGCGCAGCCACGCGATCGCGTCGTCGGCGATGTCCTCGCTCAGGTGGTAGCCCTCTTCGGGCGTCTTCGGCGGCAGCACGCTCGTCGTGTTGCGCACCAGGTTCGGCTCGTACTGCGAGGCCTCCCCCGCGAGGAACCCGTAGAAGTACTCGAAGCCGTTGCCCGTCGGCCAGTTCTCGAAAGGGCCTGCCTTCGTCGTCTCCTCCGCCGGGGTGTTGTGCCATTTGCCCCACGCGGCCGTCGAGTAGCCGTAGTTGCGCAGCACCTCGGCGATCGTCGCGCTGCTCTTGGGGATGTGTCCGGAATAGCCGTCCCAGTCGTTCGCGAGCTCGGCGATCTGCCCGGCGCCCACCCGGTGGTGGTTGCGCCCCGTGAGCAGCGACGCGCGCGTCGGCGAGCACATCGACGTGGTGTGGAAGCGGTTGTAGCCGATCCCGCCCTCACGGATGCGCTCGAGCGTCGGGGTGTTCACCTTGCCGCCGAGCGGCGCCGGCAGTGCGGGCCCGGCGTCGTCGATCAAGATCACCACGACGTTCGGCGGATCGTCGTTCAGGCGCTTCTCCGGCGGCAGCGGGCTGTAGGTCGACTCAGCGAGCGTGCGACCGGCGTAGCTGCCGGAGGGCTTGGGCGGGAACGGGAGCGTGCGGGCCGGCGGGAGCGGTTCGCCGATGACGGATGCGGAAGTCTGGTCGGTCATGCGAGGTCTCGTTTCATCGTCGTTCGGCGAGGTCACGACGGCGAAGCTGCTCGGCGGCATCCCGTCGGGGTGCCTCACGGTATCGACGGCGGATGCCGCGACGCATCACTCGTGGGGGGTGAGGATCTTCGGTCGTTGAGCGAGCGGCGCAGCCGCGAGACGAAGCGCCCCCGTGCGGTCGAGCCTCCGTACGCACAACGATGACTGCACCTAGCGACTGAGGCACTCCCCGGTCCATGATGTGGTCATGGCTGGGGTGCCATCCGTGATCCGCACTCCGGATCAGCGCATCAGGGTGTTCGTGAGCTCGACGCTGCGCGAACTCGCCGACGAACGGCGAGCCGTGCGTGCGGCCATCGAGCAGCTGCTGCTCGCCCCGGTGATGTTCGAGCTGGGCGCGCGCCCACATCCCCCTCGCGAGCTGTACCGGTCCTACCTCGCCCAGAGCGACATCTTCATCGGGATCTATGCCGAGAGTTACGGGTGGTTCGCGCCGGACGAGACCGTCTCCGGCCTCGAGGACGAGTACAACCTCGCATCCCCGTCGATGCCGAAGCTGATCTACATCAAGGAGAGCGCCTCGCGCGACGAACGCCTCGAGGAGCTCATCCAGCGGATCCGGTCCGACGACCACGTGTCCTACGTGACCTTCGCCGACGCCGCCGAGCTGACCGATCGCGTCGAGGCCGACCTCGCCACCCTGCTCGCCGAGCGGTTCGACGAGTCCCGGGCTGCGGCATCCGGCGACAGCCCACGGGTGACCGCAGCCGCTCCCCGAGTTCCGGCGACCTTCACGCCGACGATCGGTCGCGACCAGGACGTGACTCGGGTGCGAGAGCACCTCCAGCGCGAGGACATCCACGTGGTGACCCTCGTCGGACCGGGGGGAATCGGCAAGAGCCGGCTCGCGATCGAGGTCGCGCACACGACCGACGATCTGTTCCCCGACGGCACCTACTTCGTTCCGCTCGAGGGCGTGCGCGAGACCGGTCTGCTGCTGCCCACGATCGCGTATATCCTCGGCATCCGCGACAACGGGGAGGCCAGTCTCGAGAACCGCATCGCGCGGGCCCTCCAGGACCGGCGCGTGCTGATCGTTCTCGATGACTTCGAGCAGATCGTGGATGCCGCCCCCGAACTGGTGCGCCTGTACTCGGACGCTCCGATGGCGCGGTTCCTGGTCACGAGCCGGATCGTGCTGAGGATCCGCGGGGAGCAGGTGTACGAGGTCGAGTCGCTCGCGCCGCCCGAGGGCATCGGCCCGACCACGATGGAGCGCGCCGGTCGCTCGCCCGCGGTCGCCCTGTTCGTCGAGCGTGCGCATGCGGTGAATCCCGCGTTCACCCTCACCCCGGAGAACGCCTCGGCCGTCACGGACATCTGTCGCCGGCTGGACGGCCTGCCGCTCGCCCTCGAGCTCGCCGCCGCCCAGGCGCGCGTGCTCACCCCCGAGCGCATCGCCCAGCGGCTGGACCACAGCCTGTCGGTGCTCACCACGTCGGCGCGGGATGCGCCCAGCCGGCACCGCACGATGCGCGCGGCGATCGAATGGAGTGTGAGCCTGCTCACCCCGGAGCAGCGTGCGCTGCTCGAGGATCTCGGCGTGTTCGCCGCCCGCTTCACCCTGGATGCCGTCGAGACCATCGGAGTGGGCCGTCCCTGGCACGACCAGGCGATCGACGCCCTGTCCGTACTCGTGGACGCCTCACTCGTCGCATCGACCGACATCGACGGCAGGTCGACGTTCTCCCTGCTGGCGCTCGTGCGCGAGTACGCGACGGAGCGTCTCGAGGAGCGCGGCGAGCTGGACGTGCTCTGCGTGGCCCACGCGGACTACTACGCCGATCTGGTGCGCCGCGTCGCGCCCGGACTGCGCGGTGCCAGCCAAGTGGATGCGGTGAACCAGCTCGGACTGGAGCTGCCGAATCTCCGGGCGGCGGTCCGCCATCTCATCGACACCGACCGCCTGGACGAGGCGGGCGATTTCGCCTGGACCCTCTTCGTCTACTGGTGGATCTCCGGATTCCTCTCCGAAGTGCGACTGTGGATGGTCGAGCTGCTCGAGAAGGACCAGCCCATCTCGCAGCACACGCGTGCGGTCGCCCAGTTCTTCGCGGTGTGGAGCGAGATGTGGCAGCGCCCCTCGGACGATGTCGTCACCGGGCTCAGCGAGAGCGCGCGGCTGTTCGAGGAGAGCGGTGACGAGGATGCCGCGGCGATCGCCCTCGCCGGCCGAGGCACGGCGCGGCTGCAGTTCCCCGATGTCGACGCCGACGCTGCGGAAGCGGAGCTGACCGAAGCGGTGGCACGGTTCCGCCGCCTCGGCGACACGTGGTCGGAGTCGATGGCCGAGGTGGGTCTGGGCTGGGTGGCCGTCATGCGGGGCGGGCTGGATGGCGCTCTGAGCCACTTCTCGCGCGCTGCCCAGATCGCCGACGAGCAGCACGACCTCTACACGCGGGCGGTCGCGGGCAACAACCGCACGCGGGCGCTCTTCCTGACGGGCGACATCGAGGCCGCGGAGCAGGAGTGGTACCTGACCCTCGAACTGTCGACGCGCCTGCACTACGACGAGGGCGTCACCTTCGCGCTCGACGGCCTGGCCGCGATCGCCGCGACGCGGGGCGACGCGTGGCGAGCGGGCGCGTTCTCGAAGGTCGCGTCGGACGCGCGGCAGCGCACCGGCATCCTCGACATCGAAGAACTCGCCGTCCACCATGCGGCGCTGGCCGCGATCCGCGCCGGGGAGCCCGAGACGGTCGCCGCCGGCGAGCGCGCCGGCGCCGAGATGACGCTCGCAGAGGCGGTGGCGCTGGCGATGCCCGAGAGCGACGCCGGGCTGAAGCTGGCGCTCGCGGCGTGGTAGCGGGCGGGAGCTTCCTGTTCGACCCCGGACCGCAGCCTGCGGGCGGCTCGCGTGGGATGCGCCGGCTCGGGGCGCGGACTGAGCGTGTGCGCGGGTCTCAGTCCATGAGCTCGGCGAGCGTGCACGACGGCAGCACGATCCAGCCCTCGCGCCGCGCCTGCGCGGCGAGCTCCGCGGGCGGCGGCTCGAACCGACCGAGCGCCGCCGCTCGCGCCGCGAACGCCGCGATCACGGCGTCGAACGCGTCGGGCGAAGTGACCATCCGCTCGGCGTGCGGGCCGAGGTCGAGACCGGGTGCCGCGGTGACGAGCTCGGCGAGCAGTGCGCGCCGCGTGGCCGGATCGACCCGATAGCCGCGCGTGTCGAAGCGCCACGCACGCAGCGTCGCGCCGGGATACACCTCGGCGACCGCGCCCGAGACACCCGACCGATCGACGGGGATGCCGCGTGCGGCCAGGCGACCGGTGAGCCCCGCGCAGCGCATCGCGGTGACACCGAGCCGGTCGGTCGAGACGCTCAGTGGCCAGCGGCCGGTCTTCGCACGGATGTCGGCATCCGTGGCACGGTAGGCGAGCGTGCGCCGCCACCCCGCTCCTCCGTCGACCGCCGTCGGCGCCTCCACCCGGGCGTGTGCCGATACGAAGTCGACGAACGCGTCTGGCCAGCCCAGCGCGCAGTCGATGCCGATGCGGGTCACGCTGGGGACGGCATCCACGATCTGTTCGTCGTTCATACCGACGGTGAGCCGCTCGACACGGGCGGAACCCGGCTCCCACACGATCACGGCGAGCGCGGTCCGGCGCGCGTCGGCGGCCAGGTCGATGCCGGCCGTGCGCGTCTCGGGAGCGGTCACTCCTCGACCGTACTGATGCCCGGAGCCACCCTGATCGGTCATCGCTGAATTCGTGTCAACCCCTTCCCGCGAGCAAGGACGCCGGGCGAGGATCGCCCAGATCGGAACATCTCCGGGAGGTGCTCACGCGTGCCGACCCGTCGGCGCCGCACGGGCACCGTGGGACGAGCAGTCAGGAGCACACATGTCATATACCGTCGGCTACTTCGTCGGGAGCCTGTCGTCCACCTCGATCAATCGGCGTCTGGCCACCGCGTTGCAGGGCGTCGCGCCGAAGGATCTCGAGTTTGTCGAGATCCCGATCAAGGATCTGCCGCTGTACAGCCCCGACTTCGACGAGGACTTCCCGCCGGTCGCGCAGGACTTCAAGAGCGCGATCGCCGAGACGGATGCCGTCCTCTTCGTCACGCCCGAGTACAACCGGTCCATCCCGGGTGCACTCAAGAACGCGATCGACTGGGCCTCGCGGCCGTCCGGCGAGAACGCGTTCGACCACATCCCCGCCGCCGTCATCGGCGCGTCGGTCAGTTCGATCGGCACCGCCGTGGCCCAGCAGAGCCTGCGCGGCGTACTCAGCTACTGCAACGCCCGCCAGATGACCTCGCCGGAGGCGTACATCACGTGGGTCGAGGAGCACTATCCGGCCGACGGCTCGATCGCGAACGCGAGCACCGAGAAGTTCTTGCACGGCTTCATGACCGAGTTCCGCGACCACATCGAGCGCGTGCTGACGGTGCTGCCGCGGCCGGACGCCGACGAGAGCTGACCGGAGACACCCGGGGTCAGCGGGTCAGGGCGAGGAATGCCGTCGCGGCGACTGCGAGCGGGCTGAGCATTGCAAGAAGAGCAGAAACTCGAGCGTGTGCGGTAGGTGTACTCCTGCCGAATCGAATGACTCTGTTGTCACTTGTCGACAAATGCCCCTGGAGGGACTCGAATCCGAATCGGCGCCTTTTCGATAGCTACATCTAGCGACAACTTCCGCGGAATTACGCGGGTGTTCGAGAGTTCGACCGCATCTCGGAACATGCAAAAACACCTAGCTACAGATGGGATGCGGGCAAACTGCGGGCAGAAAACCCGCGGGATTCCGGGGCTAGATTGGGCATTCCGGAGACACTCTTTTGCCCGCATCCGTGAACCCCGCGAAAAATGAGCATATTGATCAGCCTCTGGGCACGGAACGCCAGAAGTGCCCAAATCGCCTGCTAAAGCGGTGGGACAACTCCAACGCCCGCAAGGCGCCGACGGACCGTCGGGATGCGGTGATCAGCGGCCGATCGACGGACCGGATGACCCCGGGCCAACGATAGGCCCGGTCGCCTGCTCGCGAAGCTGCTGTTCTCGGGCCTGAACGTAGACCTCGCGCCCGGTCGCCTCATCGACGAGACCGGCGACGCGGGCACGATTCATCATTCGCGTCGCGGTGCTGATGCTGACACCGAGCTCCTCTGAGACGAGCTTGAGTGGTCCGTCGTTGATCACCGACCCGAGTCGGTACAGCCTGACCGCCTCACGCAGGTTCTGCTCTTCGGAGCGGCCATCATCCGATCGCAGGCGCGTGATGTACTGGCCGTACGACTCGGGATCTCCCCCGTCGCGGTCGATGCGAACGACACGAGCTGCAGCCCATTGCACGATCGCTTGCACGCGGACATCGCGGAGCAGCGTAGTGGTCACCTCATCCCCCAGCCCGCCACGGTCCACCCGCACCGACTCAGCTACCGCGCGCCGCAATACGGGGTCGTACACGATCCGCGCATGGACCGCGCCCGGAATCTCAGGAAGGCCCGACACGACAGCGACCCACGAGCGTGGAATCAAGACTCCATCCCCCGCATCGCCCATCTCCGCGTCGACCTGCTCGATGACGAGTTCCGGCATGTTGCGAGTGTGCCAGTCCGTCCGCCTCCGAGCAAGTAATGACATTAGACACTCACATGTGTACAGTTCGTGAGCAAGTGATGTCATTAGTTGCCCACCGAAGGGGAATATCATGAGCAAGCCATCCACCGCACTCGCACTGACCATGAAGGACGCCGCGAAACTCGTCGGCGTCGACTACCGAACGATCAAGCTCGGCATCGAGAACGGAACTATCCCCACAGTCCAGCTTGGTCCACGCCGGATGATCCCCCGCGTCCCCTTGCTGCGCGCCTTCGGCGTCGACGTCTGACCAATCAGGTCAGCCCAAGTAGAGGAGCTGGCGGTTCGTTCACGACTTGCTCCGGGCAATGCGGGACGGTGGTACGGCTACCGCGTGTTCGTCGCCCTACCGCCGCAATATGGGCCGGTCAGGATCTTAGCTGTTCGACTTTTGGGGACGGCACTGCATGATCCCGCTTCGGAAGGCGAGCGCCTCCACTCGGTCAGCCTCGTTGGGCTGCACCTGTCGGCGCATGCTGTCTGAGATGCCTAACCGCGCGAAGCCCTTTACTTTCGAGACCAACCGCAGCGCGAGGGGGACTCTTCTTCTGCGACGGCGGAGCGGCATCCTCGTGATGGTCCATCAAGACCCGCGGAGACACAATTACGTCGCCCACCTCGTACGCTGGCTCGCACGCACCACTAGGCCTTCA
>JAESFR010000190.1_pt1 | contig 30739 bp, 27 predicted proteins | sample 9266191 | NCBI WGS metagenome assembly JAESFR01 (sample SAMN14503063, study PRJNA617104) | algae metagenome | isolation source: Pleurocapsa minor HA4230-MV1 and co-occurring heterotrophs from cement on... | place: USA: Nuuanu Pali Lookout, Hawaii | collected 2009-07-20
CTCGGTGATCACGAGGCACGTGCGGCCCTGGATCTCCTCGACGTTCACGACCGCGCGCATCGTGATCGAGCCGCGGCCGGTGCGATAGGCGTCCTTGATGCCCTTCGTGCCGAGGATCTGGGCGTACGTCGGGAAGTCGGGGCCGGGGATGCGCTCCATGAGCGCCTCGAGGAGCTCTTCGCGCGTCGCGTCGGGGTGCTCGAGCGCCCACAGGGCGCCGGCGGAGACCTCACGGAGGTTGTGGGGCGGGATGTTCGTGGCCATGCCGACCGCGATGCCGACGGATCCGTTGACCAGCAGGTTCGGGAAGCGCGCCGGCAGGACAACGGGCTCCTGGGTCTGCCCGTCGTAGTTGTCCTGGAAGTCGACGGTGTCCTCTTCGATGTCGCGCACCATCTCGAGCGCGAGCTGAGCCATCTTGGTCTCGGTGTAGCGGGGCGCGGCCGCGCCCTGGTTGCCGGGCGAACCGAAGTTGCCCTGACCCTGGGCGAGCGGGTAGCGCAGCGACCAGGGCTGCACGAGGCGCACGAGGGCGTCGTAGATCGGCGCATCGCCGTGCGGGTGGTAGTGGCCCATCACTTCGCCGACCACTCGGGCGCACTTGGAGAAGGACTTGTCGGGGCGGAACCCGCCGTCGTACATGCCGTAGATCACGCGGCGGTGCACGGGCTTGAGCCCGTCTTCGACGCGGGGGAGCGCCCGGCCGACGATCACGCTCATCGCGTAGTCGAGGTAGCTCCGCTGCATCTCGGACTGCAGGTCGACCTGGTCGATGTGCCCGTGGTTGTGCACGGGCTCGGGGCGCTCGGTCGCTGAGCCCGTCGAAGTGTCGTCAGCCATGTTCTCTCAGTCTCGGTGTGGTTCGTCGGCGAGGATCGCCCGCGTCAGATGTCGAGGAAGCGCACGTCTTTCGCGTTGCGCTGGATGAATCCGCGGCGCGACTCGACGTCTTCGCCCATCAGGATCGTGAAGATCTCATCCGCGGCGACCGCGTCGTCGATCGTGACCTGCTTGAGGGTGCGGGTCTCCGGATCCATGGTGGTCTCCCACAGTTCCTTGTCGTTCATCTCGCCGAGGCCCTTGTAGCGCTGGATCCCGTTGTCCTTCGGGATGCGCTTGCCCGCCGCGATGCCGTCCGCGAGCAGGGCGTCGCGCTCCCGGTCGCTGTAGACGTACTCGTGCGGAGAGTTCGACCACTTGAGGCGATACAAGGGCGGCTGGGCGAGGTAGACGAAGCCCGCCTCGATGAGCCCGCGCATGTAGCGGAAGAGCAGGGTGAGCAGCAGCGTCGTGATGTGCTGGCCGTCGACGTCGGCATCCGCCATCAGCACGATCTTGTGGTACCGGGCCTTCTCGATGTCGAACTCCTCACCGATGCCCGTGCCGAACGCGGAGATCATCGCCTGGACTTCCTTGTTGCCGAGCGCGCGATCCAGACGGGCGCGCTCGACGTTGAGGATCTTGCCGCGCAGCGCGAGGATCGCCTGCGTGTGCGGGTCGCGGCCCTGCACCGCCGAGCCGCCGGCAGAGTCGCCCTCGACGAGGAAGATCTCGCTGATCGACGGGTCCTTCGACGTGCAGTCCTTCAGCTTGTCGGGCATCGCGGCGCTCTCGAAGACGCTCTTGCGGCGCGCGGTCTCGCGCGCCTTGCGCGCAGCGAGCCGCGCGGTCGCCGCATCGATCGCCTTGCGCACGACGTTCTTGGCCTGCGCGGGGTTGCGGTCAAACCAGTCGCCCAGGCGATCGCCGACCACCTTCTGCACGAACGCCTTGGCTTCGGTGTTGCCGAGCTTGGTCTTGGTCTGGCCCTCGAACTGCGGCTCGGAGAGCTTGACCGAGATGACGGCGGTCAGCCCCTCGCGCACGTCATCGCCCGACAGATTCTCGTCCTTCTCCTTGAGGAGGCTGTTCGCGCGCGCGTACTTGTTCACGAGCGTGGTGAGTGCGGCGCGGAAGCCCTCTTCGTGGGTTCCGCCCTCATGGGTGTTGATCGTGTTCGCGTACGTGAACACGTTCTCGGTGTAGCTCGTCGTCCACTGCATCGCGACCTCGAGCGAGATCTTGCGCTCGGTGTCTTCGGACTCGAAGTCGATGATGTCCTCGTTCACGTGGTCGGCCTTGCGCACGTGGTTGAGGTACTCCACGTAGTCCACGAGTCCGCGCTCGTAGTAGAAGGAGTCGTTCGGCTGCTCGAGGATCACCTCGCCCGGCGCGACTTCGTTCTCATACGCCTCTTCCGGGCGCTGATCGCGGAGGTCGATCCGCAGTCCCTTGTTGAGGAACGCCATCTGCTGGAAGCGCGTGCGCAGGGTGTCGTAGTCGAAGACGACGGTCTCGAAGATCTCATCGTCGGGCCAGAACGTGATCGTCGTGCCCGTCTGCTCGCTGGTCTCGGCACGCTCGAGCGGCGCGACGGGGACTCCTCCTCGGCTGTAGGACTGCCGCCAGACGTAGCCCTGGCGCTTGACCTCGACCTCGAGCCGGCTCGAGAGGGCGTTCACCACCGACGATCCGACGCCGTGGAGACCTCCCGAGACGGCGTAGCCGCCACCGCCGAACTTGCCGCCGGCGTGCAGCACGGTGAGCACCACTTCGACGGTCGACTTGCCCTCGGTCTTGTGCATGTCGACCGGGATGCCGCGGCCGTTGTCGATCACGCGCACCGCGCCGTCGGGGAGGATCGTGACATCGATCGAGTCGGCATAGCCGGCGAGGGCCTCGTCGACGGAGTTGTCGACGATCTCGTAGACGAGGTGGTGCAGGCCGCGGGGTCCCGTGGAGCCGATGTACATGCCGGGACGCTTGCGGACGGCCTCGAGGCCTTCGAGCACCTGGATCTCGTCGGCGCCGTACTCCGGGTGAGACCGTTCGGCTTGCGCGGGTTCGCTGGATCGCTGGTCGGTGATTTCGGGCAAGCTGTCAGGGGTCTCGGATGTCATCTTCTCGGCGCGCTCCACATCTGTTTCAAGCGGTTCCATTCTATCAAGGAACCGATTGCGCGCGATGCTTCTGCGGCCCTGTGGCGCCCTGAATCGTCTGCGGAGGCCTCAGGACGTGGTTCACCCGTAGGTATCGCGTGGACCACGCCCTGGAGCGGTCCTGGGACCCCATTTCCAGGAGGGGACGTCAGGCCCGATGAAGCGGATGGTCTCGACCCCCGCGTCGGGGAACCTCCGGATGATCTCCGACAGGATCTGCGCGCGCATCAGCTGCAGCTGCTTGGCCCATGCCGTCGAGTCCGCCTGAACAGTGAGGGTTCCGTCGACGAAAGCGACCGGCGTCGTGTGCTGGGCGGTGTTCTCACCCGCGACCTCCGACCACGTGCGCACCACGTCTTCGCGCGCCAGATGGGAGTCCCAGCCGGCATCGCGGGTGAGGTCGGCGAGCACGTCCGCGACGCCCCGCGGATCGCGTCCGGAGGTGAACGGAGCGCTGTCGTCATCCACCGCGCGGCGCTTGCGCTTGCGGTACGTGCGCGCGGACGGCTCGAGTCCGCGAAGGCGCAGATAGGTCGCGATCGTCTCGGGCAGGTGCGCATCGGCCGCCGATGCGTCGGGTTCAGGCATCCGTCACCTCGAGGATCTGCCCGGCCGAGACCCGCACCACGCGGGCGCGCAGGCCCACCGGCACGTCCTCTTCGACCGCGGCGGTCACGAGCACCTGCTCGTAGTCGGCGGTGAGTCCGGCCAGCCGTGCGCGGCGGTCGGCGTCGAGCTCGGCGAACACGTCGTCCAGGATGAGCACCGGGTCGCCGAGCCGCGATTCCGCCCGCAGCAGCTCGGCGGAAGCGAGCCGGAGACTAAGAGCCACCGACCAGGACTCGCCGTGCGACGCGTAGCCCTTGACCGGCAGTCCGCGCACCCGCAGCAGCAGGTCGTCGCGGTGGGGACCCACCAGGGTGAGACCACGGTCCAGTTCAGCCGATCGCCGCTCCGCGAGCGCCTCGTGGAACAGGGCATCGACCTCGCGCGACTGCGTGTCGGCGATCAGCCCCTGATCGTCCTCCTCGGGATCGCCGCCGCGGAGCGAGAGCACCCAGTCCAGACGCGGATCGTGGTCGGCGCCCGCGATCGCGGCGTACGCCGAACGCACGGGCTCCTGCAGCTCGGTCGCGAGGCGCAGGCGCGCCCGGATGATCTCGGACCCGATCGTGACGAGCTTGTCGTCCCACACTTCGAGGGTCGAGAGGGCGTCGCCGCGGATGCCGCGGGCGCGGGCGGACTTCAGGAGCGCGTTCCGCTGCTTGAGCACGCGGTCATAGTCGCCGAGGACTCCGGCCATGCGGGGGGCGCGCTGGATCAGGAGCTGGTCGGCGAACCGGCGGCGAGTGGACGGGTCACCGCGGACCACCTGCAGATCTTCCGGGGCGAACAGGACCACCTGCGCGTAGCGCGGCAGCTCCGCGATCTTCACCGGTGCGCCGTTCACCCGCGCCTTGTTCGCACCCTGCCGGTTGATCTGCGCCTCGAGGAGCACCGAGCGCTCCCCGGCCACAAGTCGCGCCCGGACGATCGCGGCGTCTGCGCCGTCACGCACCATCGGGGCGTCGGTCGACACCCGATGCGACCCGAGCGTCGCCAGGAACGCGATCGCCTCGGCCAGGTTCGTCTTGCCCTGACCGTTGCGCCCCACGAGCACGTTCGGACCGGAGCCCAGCGCCACGTCGGCCGCCGCGTAATTGCGGAAGTCGACGAGGCTGAGGTGCTCAACGATCACTGCACAACCCTATTCCGCGGGTCTGACCCCGCACCCCGCGGGATACGCGGTCAGCGCAGCAGGAGGTTCGGCTGCAGCAGGTACTTGAACGACTCGGCGCCGGCCCTGTCGACCGAGGTCTGCGGAGTGATCAGCACCGGACTGAGCTTGTTCGCGTTGTCGCTCGAGGTGAACGTGATGCGCACGAACTCGCTGCGCACGGCCGCGAGGGACTCCAGAAGGTACTGGGGGTTCAGGCCGAGGGTGACGTCTTCACCGACGAGCACCGAGTCCACCGACTCCGTCGCGCGCGCCTGCTCGGTACCGGATGCGTCCATCGAGACGCTGTCGGTGGTGAACGTGAAGCGCAGCGGCGCGGAACGGTCGAGCACGAGCGACACTCGGCGGACCGCCTCGGCAAGCTCGGCGGTGTTCAGGACGGCGTGGTGCTCGGTCTGCTCGGGGAACAGACGCCGCACGGGCGGGAAGTTGCCCTTGATCAGCAGGGAGGTCACCGTCTTGTTGCCCGCCGTGAACGCGATGATCTCGCGGTCGCCCGATCCGGAGAACGCGATCGAGATGTCACCGCCGTGCGCGAAGGTCTTTCCCACCTCGGTCAGCGTGCGCGCGGGGACGAGCGCGGTGGTGGACTCGTCGGCGGCCGAGCGCCCGCCGTCCCACGGGATCTCCCGGAGCGCGACCCGGTAGCGGTCGGTCGCCACCAGGCTGAGCTGCGTGCCCGAGACCTCGAGCTGCACGCCGGTGAGCACCGGGGTCACGTCGTCACGGGATGCCGCGAAGGCCACCTGGGCGATCGCCGTCGCGAAGTCCTCCGACGGGACGAGACCCGTATCGCCGGACACCTCGGGGATCGCGGGATACTCCTGCACGGGCATCGAGGCGAGGGTGAACCGCGCGGATCCGCATGACAGCAGGATTCCCCCGTCGTCATCGACCTCGACCTGGATCGGCGCGTTCGGCAGCCGGCTGGCGATCTCCGACAGAAGACGGCCGTGGACCAGGATCGTGCCCGGCTCGTCGACGGTCGCCTCGATCGTCGTCCGCGCGGATGCCTCGTAGTCGAACGCCGCGAGCGAAAGTCCTTCGTCGGATGCCTCGATCAGCACGCCGGCGAGGATCGGCTGCGGGTTGCGCTGCGGAAGGAGCTTGACGACGAACGACACGGCTTCGCTGAACACATCGCGATTGACGTGGAACTTCACTGGTGCTCCCTCGACATCCTGTTGGGCCCTCCCATGCTAGTGCCCACGATCCGTCGCGCCGGAAGAGGATGCCGCCGGCCGGCCGGCACCCTCGAGGTGATCGAACCGGATTGATCTCATTAAGTTCTCTGTCATCTTCTTAACGCCTGTGGGAACTGTGGATAACCCGGTCGATGCGTGTCGGGAGAGGGGAACTACATCGCTGTGAGATGTGGAGCGGCTGCGGAGGGACTTCTCCACAGGGATGCCGACGCCGAGGACGCGGCATCCGTTCTCCACAGGTTGTCGGCCGCCGTGCACCCTGTTTCCGCAGGGTTCGCGAGTTATCCACAAGTTTTCCACACTGTGCAGAACCGTGATCTTGGAGGCCCCAGCGCGCGCTGTCAATGACCGAACGCGGCATGTGACCGTGCACGTCGGAACGTTGCGGCATACGTCGTCGCGGCGTGGCGCGGGGCGAGCGCCGCGCACCGTGAGGTCAGCGCGACGTCCGACCGAGCTGTGCGGTGATCTCGGTGACCTGGTTGTAGATAGAGCGACGCTCCTTCATCAGGTCGCTGATCTTCTTGTACGCATACATCACGGTGGTGTGGTCGCGGTTTCCGAACAGCTGGCCGATCTTCGGAAGCGACAGGCTCGTGCGCTCGCGGCAGAGGTACATCGCGATCTGCCGAGCGGTCGCGACGGCCTGCGAGCGGCTCGACCCGTACAGGTCGTCGACCGTGAGCTTGAAGTAGGCGGCAGTCGCCGTGATGATGTCGGTCGGCGAGATGACGTTGGCGTCGTCCTGATCGATGATGTCGCGCAGCACCGTCTGGGCGAGCGACATGTCGAGGGTCGATCGGTTGAGACTCGCGAACGCGGAGACGCGGATGAGGGCGCCCTCGAGTTCGCGGATGTTCGACGACACGACGGTGGCGATGTATTCGAGCACTTCGTCCGGAATGTGAAGACGCTCGGACTGCGCCTTCTTGCGGAGGATCGCGATGCGCGTCTCGAGGTCGGGCGCCTGCACATCCGTGATGAGGCCCCACTCGAACCGGCTGCGCATGCGGTCCTCGAAGCCCGTCAGGTGCTTGGGGGGCACATCGCTGGTGATCACGACCTGCTTGTCGTGGTCGTGCAGCGTGTTGAACGTGTGGAAGAAGGCCTCCTGCGTCTCCGCGCGGCCCTGCAGGAACTGGATGTCGTCGATCAACAGGATGTCGACGTCACGGTAGCGGGCCTGGAACGCCGAGCCGCGGTTGTTTGCGATCGAGTTGATGAAGTCGTTCGTGAACTCTTCACTCGAGACGTAGCGCACTCGGATGCCGGCGTACAGGCTCAGCGCGTAGTCGCCGATCGCGTGCAGGAGGTGGGTCTTGCCCAGGCCCGAGTCACCGTAGATGAAGAGAGGGTTGTACGCCTTGGCCGGCGCCTCGGCGACGGCGACCGCCGCGGCGTGGGCGAAACGATTGGACTGGCCGATGACGAAGTTGTCGAACGTGTACTTCGGGTTCAGCCGGGTGTCGCTGCGGGATGCCGCGGATGCCGCGTCGATCGTCTCCTCGATCGGCGCGCGGGGAGCGGCGGTGGGCGCGTCGGACTGCACGGGGATCGGCACGGTGAGGCGGCTGTCGGCGAGCTCGGGATTCACCACCACGCGGAATGCCGTCGCCGAGGGATCGTGCTGCTGGTCCCGATCGACCCGCGTGAGGGCCTCCATGATCGGCGCGCGCATCCGCTTGTTGATCTGCGCGGCGGTCAAGTCGTTCGGAACGTCGAGGTAGAGCGTTCCGCCCATGACGCCCTGCGGCACCGCGAGGCTCAGAAACCCCTGCAACTGGGGCGTGACGCGGTCATCGCGGGCGAGTTCGTCGAGCACGGCTGACCAGACGGGAACATCTGGAGCTTCGTGCGATGACATGGTCCCCCCGGGAAATAGGTGCACCCCAGGCTTTCCGACGGAGATCGTCACGTCGAACCTGTGGATAACTGCCCGAGCCACGCTAGTCAGCGGGCCTCACCTGAGCAAACTCCACTGTAAGACCGCACTGCGTGTCATTTCCAGGAGTCTGTGAATCTGTCCCCGATAATGTGTGGCCCACCGCGCCCGGTTTGAGTTCTGGGCGCCGGGACCGTAACCTTAATCGGTTGACTTATGCCTTCACGGCAGTCCCGTTCCCACGTCTCCGGTTTGAGTGTTCCGGTGACACCCTGATCCGGAAGTGATCCCATGAGCAAGCGCACGTTCCAGCCCAACAACCGCCGCCGCGCCAAGAAGCACGGTTTCCGCGCTCGCATGCGCACCCGCGCCGGTCGCAGCATCCTCTCCGCTCGTCGCGCCAAGGGGCGCACCGAGCTCTCGGCCTGACCTTTCAGCGGTGCTCGCGAGGCCCAACCGACTCACCCGCGGAGCGGATTACAAGGCCGTCGTCCGCAGGGGCCGTCGGTGTGCGGGCGCGCACACCGTGACGTACGTCACCCCTTCGGATGAGGACCGCCCCGCGCGCTTCGGATTCATCGTGAGCCGGCAGGTCGGTTCGGCCGTGATCCGCAACACCGTACGTCGTCGGCTCAAGGCGGTGTGCGCAGAGGCTCTTCCGACGCTGGGTGTCGGATCGGATATCGTCATCCGTGCGCTCCCGCAATCGGCGACCGCGCCCTTCTCCGAACTGCGCGCCGAGGTCGAACGCTGCCTCGCGCGAGGTGCGCGATGAGCACGTCGACGCTCCCGATGTCTTCGGTCGGGCAGGGGCACTTCGAAGCCGCATCCACGGCACGTGCTCTGGCGCTTCTCCCCCGGAACGCCGTGTTGAGCTTGCTCCATGGTTATCGTGCGACGATTTCCCATGCCTATGGCGACGTGTGCAAGTACTACCCGTCGTGCTCGGCGTACGCCGTGGGTGCGGTGCAGCAGCATGGCGCCGTCAAAGGCTCGGTCATGGCGGCCGCCCGCATCGCGCGATGTCACCCGTGGGCTCGCGGGGGCGTCGACGATGTTCCGCTGCATGAAGACTTCCGGTACGAGCTGACCCCGCGGGGCTTCGTCGTACCTACTCCCCTGAGAAAGGACTGATCCGTGCCGGATCTGATCGGAATCATCCTCTGGCCACTCAAATGGCTGGTCGAGCTCGTACTCGTCGCGTGGCATGCGCTGTTCACTCTGATGGGGCTTCCGGCGGCGGCCGGCATCACCTGGGTCCTGGCGATCGTCGGCCTCGTGCTCGTCGTGCGCTCCGCGCTCATTCCGCTCTTCGTCAAGCAGATCAAGAGCCAGCGGAAGATGATGGAAATCGCCCCTGAACTGCGGAAAGTTCAGGAGAAGTACAAGGGCAAGAAAGACCAGCTCTCTCGCGAGGCGATGAGTCGCGAGACCATGGCGCTGTACAAGAAGCACGGTACGAGCCCGGTCTCGGGCTGCCTCCCGCTCCTCGTGCAGATGCCGGTGTTCTTCGCCCTGTTCAGCGTGCTCAACGGTGTGCAGACCATCAAGACCGACCCCAATCACACGGGCGTCGGCCTGCTCAACAACGAGCTCATGACCGAGTTCTACAACGCCAAGCTGTTCGGTGTGGCGTCGCTGCACGACACCCTGGTGGGTGCGTGGGAAGCCCAGGCTCCCGGCTGGCAGGTGACGGTCGGCATCCTGCTGGTGCTCGTCGTGCTCATGATCGTCTCGCAGTTCTTCACGCAGCTGCAGATCATCTCGAAGAACCTCTCGCCGGAGGCCAAGACCGGCCAGGCCTACCAGATGCAGAAGATCATGCTCTGGGTGCTGCCGTTCGCGTTCGTGTTCTCGGGTGTTTTCTTCCCCCTCGGTGTCGTCATCTACTGGTTCACCAGCAACGTGTGGACGATGGTCCAGCAGTTCGTCGTGATCCGGAACATGCCGACTCCCGGCTCGGAGGCGGCGAAGCTGCGCGAAGAGCGCCTCGCTCGTCGTGGCAAGGCCATCGATTCATCGGGCAAGATCATTCCGATCGAGAAGTACCAGGCCGAGCAGCAGCGGCTCTACGAAGAGGCCGAGCGCGCCCGCGCCGCCGCCCCGAAGCGCCAGCAGCCGGTGAGCAAGCAGCGCGCCAAGAAACAGGGTCAGAAACGCCCGGGCGAGGCCACGAAGCCGACCGATCCCGCTCCGGGAACCGCCGGCGCGGCATCCTGACCCGTCTTCCGCACACGTCTCTGAGGAACCGATGACCACTTCTGACATCTCCCCCGCCGAACGCGCCACCGCGACGGTCGAGCAGCTCGAGCAGGAAGGCGACATCGCCGCGGACTTCCTGGAGGAGCTGCTGGACATCACGGACATCGACGGCGACCTCGCCCTCGACGTGAAGTCGGGCCGCGCCTACGTGTCACTCGAGTCGGAAGAGCCGGGAGCGCTCGCGCTGCTGTCGCACCCCGACACCGTGCAGGCGCTGCAGGAGCTCACCCGGATCGCGGTGCAGAACAAGACAGGTCGCTTCTCGCGGCTGATCCTCGACATCGGCGGATCCCGCGACACGCGTCAGCGCGAACTCGAGGTGCTGGTGGATCGGGCGGTGGCGCGTCTGGAAGACGGCTCGACCCAGGCATCCCTCCCCCCGATGTCGAGCTATGAGCGCAAGCTCATCCACGACATCGTGGCGGAGCGCGGCTATGTGTCCGAGTCATACGGCGAGGGCGCTGATCGCCACACGGTGATCAGCCGTCGCTGACGTTTCACGTGAAACATCGATGAACGAGCCCTCGAACGGCGCGGCGTCCGTCGAGCCGGAGCCCGCTGCCGCCGCGCAGATCTTCGGCGATCGGATCGACCTCGCCCGCGATTTCACGGCCGCGCTGGCTGCGCACGGCGAAGAGCGCGGTCTGATCGGCCCGCTCGAACTGCCGCGTCTGTGGAGCCGGCATATCCTCAACAGCGCCGTCGTCGCTCCGCTCTTCGCGGGGCGGGTCGGAGACGTGGGCTCCGGCGCCGGACTGCCCGGACTGGTGCTCGCGATCGCGCGTCCTGATGTGGAGTGGATCCTGATCGAGCCGATGGAGCGCCGGGTCGCGTGGCTCAACGAACAGGCCTCCTCGCTCGGGCTCGACAACGTCGACGTGGTGCGCGGGCGTGCCGAGGATTGGCGCCGCGGCCCGATACTGGATGCCGTCACTGCGCGCGCCGTGAGCGCCCTGCGCACGCTGGTCCCCCTCACCGCCCCGCTCGTGCGCGACGGTGGGGAGCTGATCCTGCTGAAGGGTGCCAATGCGGCGCTGGAGATCGACGCGGCGGACAAGCAGCTGCGCAAGCATCGCGTTCGCGATGTGCGTGTCGAGGTCGTGGGAGAGGGTCTGCTGGAAGAGCCGACTCGTGTCGTGCGCGCCACCGTGCGCGGGCCGGGGTCTGCGGCGACCGCGTAGCGGTCACGGTGCGGTCGGTGGTCGACTAGCGCCGCAGGACCTCCGATGGTCGAGTAGCGCCGCAGGCGCGTATCGAGACCGGGACCGGGGCGACCATCGGTGGTCGAGTAGCGCCGCAGGCGCGTATCGAGACCGGGACCAGGGCGACCTGCGGTGGTCGAGTAGCGCCGCAGGCGCGTATCGAGACCGGGACCAGGGGGACCATTCTTGGTCGAGTAGCGCGGCAGGCGCGTATCGAGACCCTCCCAGCCCGGCTGCCTCAGCGCTGCTTCCTGCTGAGTCGCGGAAGCGCATCGAGTTCGCCGTTGATCAGCGCGAGCCGCTTCGCCCGCCCCCATCGCTGGACCTGCTTCTCACGCAGGAAGGCGTTCTCGACTCGCGCGTAGTACTCGTAGTAGCGCAACCGCACGGGGAGGCGACGCCGCGTGTACTCCGCCCCCTCGCCCTCGTTGTGTTGGGAGAGCCGGCGATCGAGGTCCCAGGTGCTCCCCACGTAGAGCGAGTGATCGCTGCACTCAAGGATGTACATGAACGGCATCCATCCAGTGTGGCTGGGTGGTCCCGGGCCCGATCGATGGTGGCTGCTGAACTGTGCGCCGGTCTGGCACGGCGCAGTGCTGTGGAGGAATGGCGGGCGATGTTTCACGTGAAACGTCGGGGTGCGGGTCTCGATACGCGCCTGCGGCGCTACTCGACCGCCGGAGGGTGTTGCGTCTGGGCTCCGATGCCCACTCCAGTGCCGAAGATGCTCGCTGAGGGTCTCGATACGCGCCTGCGGCGCTACTCGACCACCGGGCATGCCGCCAACGGCTGCATCTCGCGGCAGATGTCCCGTCCGCACTAACCCGACGTTCGATGTTTCACGTGAAACGTGCAGACGGGGTCTCGATACGCGCCTGCGGCGCTACTCGACCGCCGGAGGCTGTTGCCTCAGGCTCGGATACGCCACCAGCGACCCCACTCCGATGCCGAAGGTGCTGGATGGGGGTCTCGATACGCGCCTGCGGCGCTACTTGACCGCCGAAGGGTGCTGCCGAAGGGCTCGGATACGCCACCACGGGGCCTACTCCAGCGCCGAAGGTGCCGGCTGGGGGTCTCGATACGCGCCTTCGGCGCTACTCGACCACCGAAAGAGGCTGGCGAACGAGGTCGGGTGAGTTGATGTTTCACGTGAAACGGGGGCGAGTGTGGAGAGGCGGGTGAGGCGGCAGGCGAGCCGGGATAGAGTGGGGAGCGATGTCTGACGGTACGCGAAGAGAAGCGTGTTTCACGTGAAACAACCCGAAAACCCCGAGCCGACGGCATCCTTCTCTCTCGACGACAGCCCCATCGCGCGCGAGCTGGCCGACCTCACGGCGAGGCGCCGCGTGCTTGATGCGGTCACGGTCACACTCAGCGGCCGAACCCGCGTCATCACCGTGTCGAACCAGAAGGGCGGCGTCGGGAAGACCACGACGACGGTCAACATCGCCGCAGCGCTGGCCTCCATCGGCGCCCGTGTTCTCGTGATCGATCTCGATCCGCAGGGGAACGCGTCCACAGCGCTCGGAGTGCCCCACACCGCGGACATCCCGAGCATCTACGACGTCCTCATCGACGACTTTCCGATCGCGGATATCGTCCAGACCAGCCCGGAATCGCCGAATCTCCTCTGTGCACCCAGCACGATCCACCTGGCCGGCGCCGAGATCGAGCTGGTCTCGCAGGTCGCGCGCGAACATCGCCTGCGCACCGCGCTCGATGAGTACCTCTCGAATCTCGAGGAGCGCCTCGACTTCGTCGTGATCGACTGCCCGCCCTCGCTCGGGCTGCTCACGATCAACGCGTTCGCGGCGGCCGGCGAGCTTCTGATCCCGATCCAGTGCGAGTACTACGCGCTCGAGGGACTCAGCCAGCTGCTGGGAACGGTGCGGATGATCCAGAAGCACCTCAACCCGCGCCTGCGCCTGTCGACGATCCTCCTCACGATGTACGACGGGCGAACCCGCCTCGCGCAACAGGTCGCCGAGGAGGTGCGGGAGCACTTCCCGCAGGAGGTGCTGAGCACGGTGATTCCGCGTTCCGTTCGCGTATCGGAAGCCCCGAGCTTCGGCCAGACCGTCATCGCCTACGATGGGCAGTCGGCCGGCGCGGTGGCCTACCGCGAAGCAGCCGTCGAAATGGTGCGGCGCGACACGACGACCGAGGCGAGTGCCGCCTCGAACCAACACGGGACCACGAGTGCACCCGCGGACGAAGGGGGCCAGTGATGGCGAAACGGACAGGTCTCGGCCGAGGCATCGGCGCGCTCATCCCGACGAGCGAGACGAGTTCGGAGGCCCGACCCGTCGACGTGTTCTTCCCTGGTGTCCCGGTCGCGGAAGCCGACGCGCCCGACGCGCCGGCCGCGCCGGCCGAGGATCTCATCGAGGTGCCGGGCGCGCGGCTCGTCCACGTGGATCCGCACGCCATCGTGCCCAACCCTCGCCAGCCCCGCACGCACTTCGATGAGGACGATCTCGCCGAACTCGTGCACAGCGTCCGTGAGTTCGGTGTTCTCCAGCCGGTGGTCGTGCGCGATGTCGGCGACGGGACCTACGAGCTCATCATGGGTGAGCGCCGCACGCGCGCGGCGCGCGAAGCGGGGCTCACGTCGATCCCGGCGGTCATCCGCGACACCGCCGATGAGCACCTCCTCCGTGACGCGCTCCTGGAGAATCTGCACCGCTCCGAGCTCAACCCGCTCGAGGAGGCATCCGCCTACCAGCAGCTGCTCTCCGACTTCGGCATCACGCAGGAGGAGCTCGCGTCTCGCATCGGTCGTTCGCGTCCGCAGATCAGCAACACGATCCGCCTGCTGAAGCTGCCGCTGCCGGTGCAGCAACGGGTCGCGGCGGGAGTGCTCTCCGCCGGTCACGCGCGGGCGATCCTCTCGCTCGACGATCCCGAGGCGATGCAGCGACTGTCCGACAAGATCGTGAACGAGGATCTGTCGGTGCGCGCGGCCGAAGCAGCCGCGAAAGCGCCGGATGCCGGCCGCAGCCGACCGTCGAAACCGCAGGCCGGCGCGCGGCGCGCGCATCTCGACGAAGTGGCGGAGCGACTGGGTGATCGGCTCAGCACGCGGGTCAAGATCTCACTCGGCGCTCGAAAAGGCCAGATCAGCATAGATTTCGCCAGCATCCAAGATCTGAATCGGATCCTCGACGAGATCGGTGAGTCCGGCTACAGCTCGCTCTGACGGTCGACGCGGCCCGAGCCGCCGAGCGCGTCGGCCCGCCTGCGCAGGACCGTCGTCTCGGCGACGTTTCCGGGCAGATCGGCAGCGATCTCGAACTCGGCACGCGCCCCGGCGTGATCGCCGAGCTGCTCGAGGAGCTCCGCGCGAACGGCGTGCAGCGGGCGGAAGCCGACGAGTTCTGCTGCGGTCGCCTCGACCTCCACCAGCGCACGTGCGGGTCCCTCGACCATCGAGACCGCCACGGCACGGTTCAGCCGCACGACCGGCGACCCGGTGAGGGTCAGCAGGCCGTCGTACAGTGCGACGATGCGCGCCCAATCGGTCTCCTCCGCCGTCGGGGCGACCGCGTAGCACTCGGCCACGGCGGCCTGAATGCCGTAGTACCCGAGTCCGCGGTCGAAGGACTGCGCGCGGACCAGCGCGGCGCTCCCGCGGGCGATCGCCGATCTGTCCCACCGCCGCCGATCCTGGTCGGCCAGGGTGACGGGCAGTCCCTCCGGGTCCACGCGCGCCGCGAAGCGCGAGGACTGGAACTCCATGAGCGCGATGAGGGCGTACACCTCCGGCTCCCCGGGCATGAGGGCGACCAGCTGGCGTGCCAGCCGGACCGCTTCGCGCGCGACGTCCGGCCGGATCGGGTGCTGGCCGTCGCCGGCGGCATACCCCTCGGTGAAGAGCAGGTAGATCACCTGCAGGACGCTCGCGAGTCGCGCCGGCCGATCCGCGCGATCAGGCACCTCGAAGGGCACCTCGGCGTCGGCGAGAGCCCGCTTGGCGCGGACGATCCGCTGCTGAACGGCCGGCACGGTCATCAGCAGTACACGGGCGATCTGCTCGGTGGTCAGACCCGCCACGGTGCGCAGTGTGAGCGCGAGCCGGGCCTCGGCGGTCAGGACCGGGTGACACGCGACGAACACGAGCCTCAGCACGTCGTCATCGATCCGATCGGGATCGCCGAGTTCGGGGACCGCATCCCACTGCTCGAAGGCGAGCAGGTCACCGCCGAGCAGAGTCTGCCGGGCGGTCAGGTTCTCCCGGCGTCGCCATCCGTCGATCGCCCGTCGTTTGGCGACCGCCAGCAGCCACGCCCCGGGATTGTCCGGGATGCCGGTCTCCGGCCACTTCGCGAGCGCTTCCAGCAGCGCGTCCTGTGCCAGATCCTCCGCCCACCCGAAATCGCCGGTGTGCCGGGTGAGCGCGCCGACGATGCGGCCCGATTCGCCACGCCAGACCGCTTCGACCGCGCGGCGCGGATTCGCGGTGCTCATGTGTGACGCCCGTGCGCGCGAGCGGCCGCGGTGCCCGTGGAGGGACGTACGCTGGAACAATGGCGACGCACGACGACACCCCCCGGCGTCGGGCGAGTCTCGAGTTGCTGCGCGCGGAGGCGGCCGACGAGCTCTCGGTCCTCGTGCACGAGCGGCTCCGTGCGGGTGAGGACCCGTGGGAGTTCATGGAGGACCTGCCCAGCGTCGACGAACTCGTGGTGTTCATCCTGCGCGCCGAGAACATCGCGGCGAACGGCGGCTCTCGTCCCAACGCGGCGCGGCACTATCGCGTCCTGCGCCAGATCGCGCTCGAATACCCACCACTGACACGCGCCGTGTGGAAGCTGCTGGGCGACGAAAGCCCGCACCGACGGTGGGATGCCGTGGTGCGGGCCGACGCGTCGTGATTCACGACTGAGCGGCACGCCACTCCTGCTCCTTCTGGAGCCACTCGTTGTCGGGCAGCTCGAAGTCCGACAGTTCGTTGACGCGACGCACCTCCAGGGCGGTCCCGGGGCCGAGAGGGCACTTGCGGGCCCACTGCTCGGCCTCTTCGCGACTGGCCACTTCGAGGATCCAGAACCCCGTGAAGACTTCGCGCGCCTCGGCATACGGGCCGTCGGTGACGACGGGCGGCGTGGAGGAGAAATCGACGCGGAAGCCCTCGCTCGCGTCGGAGAGTCCCTCGGCCGAGAGGAAGACGCCGGCCTTCTGCAGCTCCTCGTTGTACGCGCCCATCGCGGCGATGACTTCGTTCATGTCGAGGTCCTGGGCAGCGCTCGCGGCTGCTTCGGGCTCCACCTGCATGATCAGCATGTAACGCATTCCGTGCTCCTTCGGATGACGAGCCGCAGCTCGGAGTGGCTCGATCGCCCGCTCACTTCCTGCGTCGAACGGAAACGGCCCAGATCGACATCTTCACCGAAGAAATTCGGGACGGCAAGCATGCCGAACAGTGCATATGCAAAGAAAACCCCGGTCAGCTTATGAAAGCCGACCGGGGTTCGCGGGAAGAAGACTACGCCAGGTAGGCGGCGAGGTCCTGCTCGATCGCGTACTTCGGCTTGGCGCCGATGATCGTGGTCTCGACCTGGCCCTTGTTGAAGACCTTCATCGCCGGGATCGACGTGATCTGGTACTTCATCGCGAGGTCCGGGTTCTCGTCGACGTTGAGCTTCAGGACGGTGATCTTGTCGGGGTTGTCGGCCTGGATCTCATCGAGAACCGGCGCAACCATACGACAGGGCCCGCACCAGGCGGCCCAGAAGTCCACGAGCACGGGTCCTTCAGCCTGCAGCACGTCCTGCTCCCACGTCGCGGAAGTCGTCGCCTTGGCGGTCATTGTCATTTCTCCTTTGTGAAGCCGTCGGTAAGTGGAACACGGCGTGAACCGGCATTGTTCCGGCGCACGGGGGACTCTCAGGCCGCGGGAACGCCCGTCTCGGCCTCGTCGGTCTCGCGACGCGGCGTCTCGGTGACGACCTCGATCACCTCGGCGACCCGAGGGTCACCGGACTGCTCGAGGGCGGCCAGGAAGTGCTCGGCATCCAGCGCCGCGACCGTACCGCTGCCGGCCGCGGTCACGGCCTGGCGGTACGTCGGGTCGATCACGTCGCCCGCGGCGAAGACGCCCGGCTCGGACGTGCGCGACGAGCGGCCGTGCACCCAGATGGTGCCCTCCGCCGTCAGATCGAGCTTGCCGTGCACCAGGTGCGTGCGCGGGTCGTTGCCGATCGCGACGAAGAGGCCCTCGATCGGCAGCTCGCGGGTGGACCCGTCCACGGTCGAGCGGAGCTGCACGCCCGTGACGGCATCCTCACCGACGATGTCCACCACCTCGGAGTTCCACACGAACTCGATCTTCTCGTTGGCGAACGCGCGCTCCTGCATGATCTTGGAGGCACGCAGGGTGTCCTTGCGGTGGATGACGTACACCTTGCTCGCGAAGCGCGTGAGGAAGGTCGCCTCCTCCATCGCGGAGTCGCCGCCGCCGACGACGGCGATCGTGCGCTCGCGGAAGAAGAATCCGTCGCACGTGGCGCACCAGGAGACGCCGCGCCCCGACAGGCGCTCCTCGCCCGGGAGGCCGAGCTTGCGGTACGCCGAGCCGGTCGCGAAGATCACCGACGAAGCCTCGTGCACCGCGCCGCTGCCGAGGGTGACGGTCTTGACCGAACCCTCCAGGTCGAGCGAGACGACGTCGTCGTACAGGATCTCCGCACCGAAGCGCTCGGCCTGCTTCTGCATCTTGTCCATGAGCTCGGGGCCCTGGATGCCGTCGGGGAACCCCGGGAAGTTCTCCACGTCGGTGGTGTTCATGAGTTCGCCGCCGACCTCGACCGAGCTCGCCACGACGAGCGGCTCGAGGTTCGCCCGCGCGGCGTAGATCGCCGCGGTGAAGCCTGCCGGACCCGATCCGATGATGATGACCTGACGCACGTGCGCCCCCTCTTTCGTAACTCCGGATGCTTCAACACATGGTAGCCGCGGGGCATTCCGTGCCGACCGTCGGCGGGGACCCTCTCAGCGGCCTCCCGGGAGCAGCCGCTTCACGAGAGTGACGGCGGGCCCGAGTTCGGGCGCCCGCAGGAGGGCCAGGAAGCCGCCGTAGACCACGAGCGAGACGAGCCCGATGATCCCGGCCCCGATCGCGCCGAGGAGCTTGTCCGAGACGGTCCAGCCCTCCACCCCGCCGAGCAGGAGGAACGTGAGCCATCCGGCCCCCGCCGCGGGGAGCGCGGCCAGGGCGAACCGCCCGAGCGACAGCATCCACGATCCCACCTGGATCGAGCCGAGCCTCCGGTGCAGCAGCCATGTCGCGACGATCACCTGGATCGTGCTGGCGATCGACTGGCCGAGCGCGACACCCGCGGCGAGGATGCCGACCGGCAGTGTCGCCGAGGCGATCAGCGCCGTCGCCACCACGAGCGCGCACTGCAGGAGGGTGAACAGGAACGGGGTACGGGTGTCGTTGTACGCGTAGAACGTGCGCTGGATCACGAACAGCACCGCGAGCGGCACCAGGCTCACCAGGAAGCACAGCAGCACGACGGAGGCTTCGACGGCGTCGTCGCGCGAGTTGGTGAAGATCCGCGACGCGGGCACGGCCGCCACCGCGAGCGCCGCGGTCGCGATCACGACGAACAGGCCGAGGGTGCGGATGCTGCGCCCGATGTCGCCGCGCACGTCATCGTCGCGGCCCGCCGCGGCATGCTCGCTCAGCTGCGTGAAGTAGGGAGTGCCGATCGAGAGGACGATCACGGAGTAGGGGAGCATGAAGATGAGCCAGGCGTTCTGCATCGCGAACACCGACGCGCCGTCTCCCGAGGCCTCGAACACGATCCGCGTCTGGACGAGCCCGGCGATCTGCCCGGCGATCACCATGAGGAAGGTCCAGCCGGCCAGGCGCGCGATGTGATTCATGCCGACGCCGCGCCAGCGGAAGTCCGGGCGCACCTTCAGGCCGGTCCGGCGCCAGAAGAGCAGGAGCACGACGGCCTGCACCACGATGCCGAGCGTCGCGGTGCCGCCCAGGAGCGCGATCGCGTCGGGAGTCCAGTCCGTCACGGCAGTGAGGTCGGAGCCGAACAGCGCGATCACGACGAGGAAGCCCGCGATCGAGACGACGTTGTTGACGATGGGCGCCCACGTGAACGGGCCGAAGACGCGCCGTGCGTTCAGCGCCTCGCCCACGAGCGCGTACAGGCCGTAGAAGAAGATCTGCGGGAGGCACCAGTACGCGAACGCCGTCGCGAGCGCGAGCTGGTCGGCGGGGGCGCTCGGCGCGTAGAGGCGGATGAGCCACGGCGCGAGCAGAAGGGCGACCGCGGTCGTGGCGACCAGCACGACCGTGCCGATCGTGAACAGCTTGGAGATGAAGGCTCTGCCGCCGTCGGCATCCGCCCCCGCCTTGACGATCTGCGGAACGATGACCGCGGTCAGGATGCCGGCCGAGATGATCGCGTAGATGTTGTTGGGCAGCTGGTTCGCGAGTGCGAACGCGTCTCCCGCGCGGCTGCCCACCGAGCCGACCGCGGCGACGAGCACCACCGTGCGCAGGAGGCCGGTCAGGCGGGACACGATCGTGCCGGCTCCGATCAGCACGCTCGCGCGGCCCACTCCGCTCATCGGGGGTCCGTCCGGTTGCGGCGCCCGCGGCGCAGCCTCAGCACGGTGCGCACGACGCCCAGCAGCAGGAAACCGCCCACCAGGATCGAGAGGATCACGATGCCGACGCCCTCCCAATCGGCGCGCACGTTCACGTCGACGACCTGCGCGTCGCCGATCGGCTCGAGGGTGCGGCTGCGCAGCTGCACCTGCACCGAGACCTCGCCCGTGCCGACGCGGGCCTGCACGGGCACCTGCACCCGCGTGTTGCTCTGCGCGCCCGCGGTGACCTCGTTGGCCCGCGTGACCTCGAGCCGGAGGTCGTCGGGGGTGGCGAACAGCACCACGTTCACCGGGTACGGCAGGTCGTTACGCACCCAGATCGGAATGGGCGCGCCGGCGCTGAACAGGTTGATCGGGCTCGGGGGGAGGATGCCGACACTGTCGAGGGTCGTCGCGGTCGCGGCGCGGTGTGTCTGCAGCGCCGCCTCCCACCCGGCGGTGTCGGGCAGCCACGCCAGGCCCAGCACCTGCAGGATCTCGGCCCGTTGCGGGCCCGTGAGCAGCGACGGCTCGTCGAGGATCGTGGCGAAGCGGTTGAGCTCCGCCTCATCGGCCACCAGCGCGGCCGCCGCGGCCGCGCGCACGTCTTCGGGCGCGGCATCCGCGATCTCGACGGCGACCGGCGGCCGCGCGACCACGCCGCCGAGGGTGAGCGGGGAGACTCCGGGTGCCTGCGAGGCCGAGGTGATCGCCGTGCGTGTCGCGATGCGCGAGCGGTCGGAGTCGCGGTCGAGCGTGACGACGATCGGCTCGCCTCCCGTCTCGGCGACCGCGAAGGCGAGGTACGCGGCGGCCGCGGTGAGGGGTGCGCCGCGCACCGCGTTGTCGCCGGGGACCGAGGCGTCGTGCAGCTCGCGCGACACGTCGGCGTCGTAGACGAGGAGGTCGGCATCCGCGGTCGCCGCGCGACCCGGCACGGTGCTGCCGTCCGCCCCACCCACCGTCGCCGTGGACGGTACGAGGGTGAGCGAGGACCGGTCGTCGATCGTCAGCCCGCCGAGCGTCGCCACGACGGCCGGCGTCGCGGTTCCGGTGGCCGGCCAGAAGACGCCCTCGCGCGCGCCGCCGATCGAGGTGGCCTCGGCGAGCGTCGGGAAGGCGGGCTGGTCGGGGTCGGCGGGCTGGGCGCCGGGGTCGGCCGTGGCGGAGGGGTCGGGCGTCGCGGCGGCGGTCGGCAGGAAGTCCGCCGGGTTCATGTACGCCTGCAGCGAGAGCGGCTTCATCGGACGGCTCAGCCCGGCCTCGAGCTGAGCGGCCACGTCGGCGTCGCCGAATTGCAGGGCGAACCGCGAATTGGACAGTCCCTCGAGCCGGGCGAGCCAATCGGTCGCACTCTGGGGCGCGGCCGATCCCAGCACACGGATCGCGGCGGGGATCGCGGGATCGACCGCGAGGATCGCGGTGGTCCCCTCGACGGCGTCGAGCTGTCCGGTGAGCGAACCGTCGGCGGAGGTCAGCTCGGTGAGCTCCGCCGAGGTGAGCAGGCCCGTCCCGATCGCGGTCGCCGTGATCGGGACGACGACACCGATGCCGACGGCGGCCGCGGTGTCGTCGGGGACGATCATCACGCTCGTGGAGGTGACCGGGCCGGCCGGCGAATCGTACGTCGCCGACAGGGGGTACACCCCCGGAGTCCGGCCGGCCAGTGCCGGGTCGTCCGGCGCGAGCACGATTCCGCTCACCTGCTGGCCGCCGCTGGGCACCGCGGCCAGATCCGTCGATCCGACCGGAGTGGTCGTCACCTCGGACGTGTCCCCGGCCAGCCACCGGCTCAGTGCCGCCCGATCGCGCAGCGGCGCGGCGCTCACCGACAGCGTGACGGTCACCGGAAGGACCGCGGCATCCGTCCCGTTCTGCAGCGCCACCGAGACCGCCAGGCTGTCGCCCGGGCGGACGATGCCGTTCGCGACCGGCGACAGGGTGAACTCGGTCACTCCGCTGAGCTGCTCGGGCTGGTCGGTGGGCGTCGGGGAGGGAACCGCGGCGACAGCGGCACCCGCCTGCCTCGTTTCGATCGCGTGCGCCGGCGCGGCGGTCAGCGGCGCCGCGAGCGCGAGCAGCGCCGCGACGGCGAGCGCGCTGCGCAGCCGCGCACGCGCAGACGGCGGCGCAACGGGCTGCCGCAGTGGGCGGGCACCCGGCGGCGGGGAGGTGACGGTCATGGTGGGAATTCGCTCCTGTGCGATGGATGACCGCACGGTTCGGGGAGATTCTACGGTCCGACCCTCCGAGCACCCCGAGCCGCGCCCGGCGGAGCGCGGGCGGCGCATCGCGACGAGAGGGTTGAATGGAGCCGTGCTGCCCGAACCCGACCCCGCACTGTGCCGCGCGCTCGCCGCCGATCTGCGCGAGGCCGGCTTCTTCAGCGAGTCGCTGCGCTCCGCGTGGGGCGAAGTCGCCGACACCGCGATCGCCCGCGGGCTGCGCGGGCCCGCCGTGCGTGCGCTCGGCGACCGCGACGATCCGCTCGCCGTGCTGGGGCGACTCCTCGTGCTCGGGATGCCGCAGCCGGCGGCATCCGTCGACCGTGCCCTCCCGCGCACGACTTCGGGCGGGCTGGAACGGCTGGGCCTCGCGGAATCCGACGGGGAGATGGTGCATCCCCGGGCGATCATCCGCCCGCAGTCGTTCGCCGACGACAGTGGCTCGGGCCACTGGTGGGTCGCGAGCGACCTCGACGAAGCCGCGCTCGGCGGCGCACTGCCCGAGGACCACGTGCTCGGAGTGGGTGGGGCCTCCCTCACCCTCGCCGCCCTGCAGCTGCCCACGCCCGCCGATCGCGCACTGGATGTGGGCACCGGATGCGGCATCCAGGCGCTGCGTGCTCGCCGGATCGTCGCCGAGGTCGTGGCCACCGACATCTCCGCGCGTGCGCTGCGCTTCACCCGCCTGAATGCGATGCTCAACGACGTCGAAGGGATCCGCACGCGCTCGGGCTCGCTGTTCGCGCCGGTGGAGGGCGAGCAGTTCGACCGGATCGTCTCGAACCCGCCGTTCGTGATCACGCCGCGGGTCGCCGGGGTGCCGGCGTACGAATACCGCGACGGCGGGATGCAGGGCGACGAGCTCGTGGCGGCATTCGTGCGCGGCGTCGGAGCGCACCTCGCCCCGGGCGGCGTCGCACAGCTTCTCGGCAACTGGGAGACCCGCGACGCGATGACGGGGCTCGACCGTCTGCGCGAGTGGGTCGAGTCCTCCGCGCCGGCACTGGACGCGTGGGTCGTCGAGCGCGAGCAGCTCGACCCGCTCGCATACGCGGAGCTGTGGGTCCGCGACGGCGGCACGCTGCCCGGAACGCCCGAGTACGCCGCGCTGATCGACGCGTGGCTCGACGACTTCGCCGCGCGTGGGGTCACCGCGGTGGGGTTCGGGTACGTGCTCCTGCGCCGGCCGCTCGGCGGCGAGCCGTCGCTGCACCGCTATGAGAGCGCGCCGCAGGCGCTCGACCCGCGCACCTCGCTCGGTGCCCACTACGCCGACGCGCTGGCCGCACACGACCGGCTCGCGGGCGTGAACGACGACGAGCTCGCCGCCGCCGTGCTCGTCGTGGCCGCCGATGTCACCGAGGCCCGCCATCACCTGCCCGGCGTCGAGGCGCCGAGTGTGATCGAACTGCGCCAGGGGGGCGGGTTCGCGCGCACCGTTGCGGCCGACCCGGCTCTCGCCGCGCTCGTCGGGGCGTGCGACGGCGATCTGGCCGTCGGGGTGCTCCTGGACGCGATCGCATCGCTGCTGGAGGCCGATGCGGACGAGCTGCGCGCCGCGCTCCTGCCCGAGGTGCGCGAGCTCGTGTTCACCGGCTTCCTCCACTTCGCCTGACGCTGCGGCCGACCCTGCGGCGGACGGGTTGCCGGTGACTCGCGTGAAGAACGCGGGAGGAATCGACCTCGAGGGGGTGGTCGCGGCCGGAAAGCGTCGAGAAGTCCCGCGTTCTTCACGTCGATAGGCTCGAACCCATGCTCCAGATGGCCGAGGGCGTCGCGCGCCTGAATGTGCTCGCCGAGTCGCCGATCGTCGCGACCCTCGCCGAGGCGTTCGCCGAGGCGGGGCACGAGCTCGCGATCGTGGGCGGACCGGTGCGCGATGCGCTGCTCGGCCGGCAGACCAACGACCTCGACTTCACCACCGACGCGCGCGCCGACGACATCCTGCGCATCGTCGCGCCGATCAGCACGACCCACTGGGACGTCGGGCGCGAGTTCGGCACGATCGGGGCGCGCATCCGCGACCCGCGCTCCGGCGCGGTCGAGCAGGTGGAGATCACGACCTATCGGGCAGACAGCTACGACGGCGTGACGCGCAAGCCGACCGTGGAGTTCGGCGACACGCTCGAGGGCGACCTCGCCCGGCGCGACTTCACGGTCAACGCCATGGCGCTGCGGGTGCCGGCGCGGGCGCTCGTCGATCCGAGCGGAGGCGTGGAGGATCTCGTGTCGAAGACGCTGCGCACACCCGCCGACCCCCGCGTGAGCTTCGGAGACGATCCGCTCCGCATGCTGCGCGCCGCGCGATTCAGCTCGCAGCTCGACTTCGATGTGGAACCCGGCACCGTCGAGGCGATGAGCGACCTGCGCGAGACCCTCGCGATCGTGAGCCCCGAGCGCATCCAGGGCGAGCTCGTGCGCCTCCTCGCCTCCGACGACCCGGTGCGCGGCATCCGCCTGCTGGTCGAGACCGGTGTGATGGAGCAGTTCCTGCCCGAGGTGCCCGCCCTGCGGCTCGAGGTCGACGAGCATCACCACCACAAGGATGTATACGAGCACTCACTCACGGTGCTCCGCCAGGCGATCGAGCTCGAGCGGCGGCGCACTCCGGATGCGGCGCCCGACGTGCCGCTGCGCCTGGCCGCGCTGCTCCACGACATCGGCAAGCCCGCGACTCGCAAGCTCGAGCCGGGCGGCGGGGTCACGTTCCACCACCACGACGTCAAGGGCGCCCGGCTCGCGCGCAAGCGTCTGCAGGCGCTGCGGTTCGACTCCGACACGATCGCAACGGTGACCGCTTTGATCGAGCTGCACCTGCGGTTCTTCGGCTACGCCGAGGGCGCCTGGACCGACTCGGCCGTGCGGCGGTACGTGCGGGATGCCGGCCCCGAACTCTCCCGCCTGCACATCCTGACCCGCGCGGATGTCACCACCCGCAACAAGCGCAAAGCGGCCCGACTGGCGGGCGCGTACGACGACATCGAGCGTCGGATCACCGAGCTCGCGGCGCAGGAGGAGCTCGACGCGATGCGTCCGGCCCTCGACGGGAACCGCATCCAGGAGGTGCTCGGCATCCGCCCCGGTCCCGACGTCGGGAAGGCCTACCGCTATCTGCTCGAGCTCAGGCTCGACGAGGGAGTGCTGGACGAAGCGGATGGCGAGCGTCGCCTGCGCGACTGGTGGGCCGCGCAGGCCTGACGCCCGGCAGACCGGCGGGGTCAGGCCACCTTGCCGCCGCGCAGCTCGGCAAGCTCGCGTCCGGAACGGACGGCGGCCGTTTCGGCCGTGCGCTTGAGCTCGGCGGCCGGCTCGGCGAAGGCGTCGAGCGCCGGGTTCACGCCGACGAGGGTGAACGGGCGCTGGACGACCCGCAGGTCGAGCCCCCACACGTCTGCGAGCACGCGGCGCAGCCAGGCGGTGGAGTGGTCCCATCCCTCTTTCGGCGAGCCCTCGGCGTAATTCCCGCCGAGCACGGTCACGAGCGTCGCGGGCTTGCCGCGCAGGTCGGTCCCCTGCGGGTCGATGCCGGGGACGGTGTAGGCGAGGTCGAACCAGGTCTTGAAGTGCTGCGAGACGCCGTAGTTGTAGAGGGGCACCGTGAACAGCAGCGCTTCGGCACCGCGCAGCTCATCGGCGTAGGTCCGCGCGAGGGCGATCGCCGCACGCTGCGCATCGGTGCGGTCGCCCTCCGGGGTGAAGCCGCCGTGCACGGCGTCGCGCCATGCGGTCGCCGGCGTGGGCTCGATCGCCAGGTCACGGCGCAGCACCGACGATGTCGGATGCGCGGCGGTCCACTCGGCCTCGACCAGGTCACCGAGCTCGCGGCTCGCAGACGTACCGGGGAGGATGCTGGCGTCCAGGCGGAAGAGGGTCATGGAAGCTCCTGTTCTTATTCTCATAGTCGCTAAGAAAAACATAGCGACTAGCGGGAGCGTAGCACGATTAGACTCAGGCGATGGCCGAAGAACGAGGTGGGCCCGCGTGCGACGCGGCGATCTCGCACGCGTTCTCGATCCTGGGCAAGCGCTGGAACGGCATGATCATGGACGCGCTGAGCGGCGGTCCGCTCTCGTTCGTCGCGCTGCGTCGCACCGTGACGGGCATCAGCGACGCCGTCCTGTCCGACCGCCTGTCCGAACTCTCCGAGGCGGTGCTGGTCACCCGCGATGTCGACCCCGGCCCGCCGGTCGCCGTCGCGTATGCGCTCACGCCGCAGGGTGAGAGGCTCATCCCCGTGCTGCAGCAGCTCGGCGACTGGGCGCGCGACAACCTGATCGTCACCACGCACGCCTGAGGCGCCGCATCCGCCGCTCTCGAGTCGATCAGGGCACGACGACCGCCCGCCCGCGCACGGCGCCGGCGTGGAGCTTCTCGTACGCCGTCACCGCCTCGGCGATCGGGAACGCCTCGGTGTGCACGGTGATCGCGCCGGAGCGCGCGAGATCGAGCACCTCCTGCAGCTCGCTGCGGCTGCCCCAGTACGGCGCGCGCACCGACACCCCGAACGGCGTCGAGAAGAAGCCGGTCGGCATCAGGCCCCCGCCGATCCCGACGATGCTCACGAAACCGTCGACCGCGACGGCCGCGCGAGACGTGTCGATCGTGGCCTGGGCTCCGACGAAATCGAAGACGGCTTCCGCGCCCTGCCCGCCGGTGAGGGCGCGGACCTCCCCGGCGGCGTCGGGCCCGGAGAGCACCGTGGAGTGCGCGCCGACCTCTCGCGCGAGGGCGAGCTTCTCCTCGCTGCGGTCGACCGCGATCACCGTGGCGGCCGTGGTGGCGCGCAGGATCTGGATGCCGACATGGCCGAGTCCGCCGGCACCGATCACGACCGCGGTCGAGCCGGGGAACAGCTTCTCGGATGCCGCGCGGATCGCGTGGTACGGCGTGAGTCCGGCATCCGTGAGCGACACCGTCTGGACCGGGTCGAGATCGCCGAGGGGCACGAGGTGGCGGACGTCGTCGACGATCATGTACTCGGCCATCGCGCCGGGAGCACCGAGCCCCGGAGGCGCGATCCCGAGATCGGCGGCGCGGGTGCAGTAGTTCTCCCGCCCCTGCGCGCAGGCGCGGCACCGGCCGCAGCCCCACGGTCCGTACACGGCGTACGAACCGCCCACCTCGACGCCGTCCACGCCGTCGCCGAGCTTGTCGACGACACCCGCGCCCTCGTGCCCCAGGGTGAGCGGAAGGCCGTAGATGTACTGGTCGGCAGGAAGGTCCATGACGAACCAGTCGGAGTGGCAGAGCCCGGCGGCGGTCACCTTCAGCCGGATCTGCCCCGGCCCCGGCTCGGGCACATCGATGTCGACGACCTCCGGTCCTCTGCCGATCTCGCGGTACTGCACGGCCTTCATGAGCTCCTCCTTCGGATGCGTCGCATCGCTGGGCGACACCGCACCACTCTGCGCGCGCAGCCGGAGCTGCGTCAGAGGCGAAGGTCCCGCCGGGCGACGGGCTGAATAGACTGAGCACGCTCCCCGACGGCGAAGGAGCCCCGTGTCATCGCCATGGTCACCGCACCGCGAGGTCTCCGCGCAGACCTCCCGTCTGCTGATCGAGCGCGCGCACGAGGAGCTGGTCGCGGGAAACGACGCCGACCGCCGGCTCGGCGATGTGCGTCCGCTCGTGCAGGAGTCGTGGCGACGCTCGCTCGCGAGTCTCGTGGGAGCTGAGGCGCTGCCGCCCCTCGACCTCCCGATGGCCGAGCTCGAGGAGTACCGCCGCACCCATCCGCTCGCGAGCGTGATGGACATGGTGCGCGCGCTCCTCCTGCCCGGCGAGGCGACCGATTCGGGCGTCGTGGTCGCGGTCGGCGATGCCGCCGGCCGCCTGCTGTGGGTCGAGGGCGATTCGCACGTGCGCTCGCTCACCGGGGACATGGGATTCGTCGAGGGCGCGAACTGGTCCGAGACCGCGATCGGCACCTCGGCGCCGGGAACGGCACTGCAGCTCGACCGCTCGGTGCAGATCCGCAACGCGGAGCACTTCAACCGGCTGGTCCAGCCCTGGTCGTGCACGGCAGTGCCGGTGCACGACCCCGAGTCGCGCCGCATCCTGGGCGTGATCGATGTGACCGGAGGGGACGAGGTCGTCACCCCGCAGGCGCAGCTTCTGGTCGATGCGACCGCGCGTGCGATCGAGGGCGAACTGCTCGTCGCGCGCCTGCGCGCCCGCGCCGAGCGACCCGCACCACCCGGGCGCCGGGGTGCGCGCACACCCGGGGCGCGTGCCGAGGCGGAACGCGTGACGCTGCGCGTGCTCGGCCGTGATCGCGCGCTGCTGGAGGTCGCTCGGGACGGCTCCGAGTCGGTGTCGGAACTCGGCCGGCGCCACGCGGAACTGCTGCTGATGCTCGCCACGCACCGGCAGGGCCTGTCGGCCGAACGCCTGGCCGAGCTCGTGTACGGAGAACAGGATGCCGGGTCCTCGGCCACCGTCACGCTGCGCGCCGAGATGGTGCGACTGCGCAAGACGCTCGAACGCGTGGCTCCCGCGCTCGTGCCCGAGTCGCGCCCGTACCGGCTGACGGCGGAGCTGGAGACCGACGCGCAGCAGGTGCTCTCGCTTCTGGATCGCGGCGCGCACCGGGTCGCGCTCGCGGCCTACCGGGGCGATGTGCTGCCTGACTCCGCCGCCCCCGGAGTCGAGGAGCTGCGCGCGACCGTACGCACGGCACTGCGCGAAGCGCTGCTCGCGGAGGCGAGCGTCGACGTGCTCCTCGCGTTCGCCGAGACGGATGCCGGTGCGCAGGACGAGGAGCTGCTGCGGCTCTGCCTGAAGATGCTGCCCGCCCGCTCGCCCAAGCGCGCGGCCCTGGTCGCGCGGGTCGAGCGGCTGGATGCGGCGGGCTGAGCTCTTCTGCGGGGCGTTTCGTCTCGCTGCGCTCGCTCAACGACCGGGGACAGAGTGCGCTCGAGGAGCGGGGATGCAACGGGATGCAACCTCCCGACGCTTAGCTTCGACGCATCGCGACGACGGATGTCGCGCACACGTCGAAGGAGACAGCATGACCATCGTCGAAGAGGGCGTCTCGAGCATCTACGCCAACCCCGGAACCCGCGGATCGGTCGCCCAGTACCGCCCGCGCTACGGCCACTACATCGGCGGCGAGTTCGTCGAGCCGGTCAAGGGGCAGTACTTCGAGAACATCTCGCCCGTGAACGGGAAGCCCTTCACCGAGGTCGGCCGCGGGACGGTCGAGGACATCGACCGCGCGGTCGACGTCGCCTGGAAGGCGTTCGAGTCGTGGAAGCGCACGACCCCCACCGAGCGCGCGATCATCCTCAACCGGATCGCCGACCGCATCGAGGAGAACCTCGAGGCGATCGCCGTCGCCGAGACGTGGGACAACGGCAAGCCGGTGCGCGAGACCCTCGCGGCCGACATCCCGCTCGTCGTCGACCACTTCCGCTATTTCGCGGGCGTGCTGCGCGCACAGGAGGGCTCGCTCAGCCAGCTCGACGAGGACACCGTCGCGTACCACTTCCACGAGCCGCTCGGCGTGGTCGGGCAGATCATCCCGTGGAACTTCCCGATCCTGATGGCCACGTGGAAGCTCGCTCCCGCCCTCGCCGCCGGCAACTGCGTCGTGCTCAAGCCCGCCGAGCAGACCCCGGCCAGCATCCTGTTCCTGTTCGAGATCATCGGCGACCTGCTGCCCGCGGGTGTCGTCAACATCGTGAACGGATTCGGGATCGAAGCGGGCGCACCGCTCGCGCAGCACAAGCGCATCCGCAAAGTGGCCTTCACCGGGGAGACCACCACGGGCCGGCTGATCATGCAGTACGCGTCGCAGAACCTCATCCCGGTCACGCTCGAGCTCGGCGGGAAGAGCGCCAACATCTTCTTCGAAGACGTCGCCCGGGCGCGTGACGACTACTACGACAAGGCACTCGAGGGGTTCACGTTCTTCGCGCTCAACGGCGGCGAGGTGTGCACCTGCCCCTCGCGTGCGCTCATCCAGCGCTCGATCTACGACCAGTTCCTCGGCGACGGGCTCGACCGCGTCAGCCGGATCGTGCAGGGCAACCCGCTGGATCCCGCCACGATGATCGGCGCGCAGGCCTCGAACGACCAGCTCGAGAAGATCCTCAGCTACATCGACATCGGCAAGGCCGGCGGTGCGAAGCTGCTCGCGGGCGGCGAGCGCGTCGATCTCGGCGGAGACCTCAGCGGGGGCTTCTACGTTCAGCCGACCGTCTTCGAGGGCACGAACGACATGCGCATCTTCCAGGAGGAGATCTTCGGACCCGTCGTCTCGGTCACGTCGTTCGACGACTTCGGCGGCGCGATCGACATCGCCAACGACACCCTCTACGGTCTGGGCGCGGGCGTGTGGAGTCGTTCCGGTGACACCGCCTACCGCGCCGGCCGCGCGATCGAGGCCGGGCGCGTGTGGACCAACACGTACCACCAGTACCCCGCGCATGCGGCGTTCGGCGGGTACAAGCAGTCGGGCATCGGCCGCGAGAACCACCTGAAGATGCTCGACCACTACCAGCAGACCAAGAACCTGCTCGTCTCGTACGCCGACGGCGCGATGGGCTTCTTCTAGGCCGGATCCCCCCACGGTCGTTGAGCGAGCTCGGT
>JAESFR010000045.1_pt1 | contig 30635 bp, 27 predicted proteins | sample 9266191 | NCBI WGS metagenome assembly JAESFR01 (sample SAMN14503063, study PRJNA617104) | algae metagenome | isolation source: Pleurocapsa minor HA4230-MV1 and co-occurring heterotrophs from cement on... | place: USA: Nuuanu Pali Lookout, Hawaii | collected 2009-07-20
GTGGCGTCGTGCTGACCGGAACGGTTCCGGTCGGCCCCCTCGAGACGACGGTGAGCGTCAAGGCCGATCTGTTGCTCGAAGGTGACAGCGTCGCCATCGTGGCGTCGGACTTCTATTTCGGCCCGGAGGGTCAGGCAGATTTCTCGATCCCCGATTTCGCCGAGCCCACGGTGCTGGGACTGTTCACCAAGACCATCGAGCGTCAGAGTCTGCCCTTCGGGCTCCTCCCGACCGACGTCTACGCGGAGGGCTCGCAGATCGTCATCGAAGGGTCGGGCGAGAACGTGACCATCGACCTCAACGAGATCGAGAAGCCGTGACAGGGATCACAGTTCTGGTCGTCGTGGCGATACTGGCCGTCGCCACCGGATTGTTTCTCCGCAGCCGATCGGGTGCAGTGCGGGCAGTGCGTACCACCGAATCCGAGACCGACGCTCTGTACCCACTTCTACTCGACGCGGGTGCCGCGACCGACTCCGCGACGGTGCTGCACTTCTCGGCGGACTGGTGCGGGCCGTGCGCAGCTGTGCGACGCGTCGTCGGGCAGGTGTTGGACGGGCGAAACGACGCCCTGGAACTCGAACTCGACATCGACGCCCATCCGATCCTCGCCCGCGAGCTGGGCGTGCTGTCACTGCCCACGACGTTCGTCCTCGACAGCGCATTGCAACGGCGCTCCAGAATCGCGGGGGTGCCGTCCGCTGCGGCGCTACGGTCCGCGCTCGACAACCTCTGACCGGCCCTCCCGAGACCGACGGTAGGACCCGACGCTGGTAACGGGTAGGATGCTCTTCGTGTTCTCCCGCCGCGAGCTGATGCTCACCAGTCGACGCACAGTTGATCTGTGCCGACTGGGCGGTTGTTGCTGTCGCTGCTGCTGATTTCCTTCTGCCGCCACGCCCATGCGTGATGTCCGGCCCGATGATCGAAATCCACGTCCGAGCACTGCCCATGCGGCGTGCCCCGGCCTCGCACAGGAGTACATCTCGATGTCGACACCCGACACCAGAACCACCACCGACACCACCGTCGACCAGGTCGATGTTCGCGGACCGCGCTTCGCCGCATGGATCACCACCGCCGTCCTGGTCCTCGTTCTCGTCCTCACCACGTTCTCGGTCCCCGCGGCGGCGATCCTGCTCGGGTTACAGGCGATCGTGTTCGGAATCGGAGCCGTCCGCGGACCCAAACACAGTCCGTACGGCACGATCTACGCGACATTCGTCGCACCGAGGCTGTCCCCCACCAGCGAACGCGAGCCGGTGGCACCGTTGAAGTTCGCTCAACTGGTGGGCTTCGTGTTCGCCGCCGTCGGAGTTCTCGGCTTCGCGCTCGGCGCTCCCGTCGTCGGCACCGTGGCCACGGGCTTCGCGTTGTTCGCGGCCTTCCTCAACGCCGCATTCGCGGTATGCCTCGGCTGCATGATCTACCCCCTCGCTGCGCGACTGCGCACCACCTCGCGCACCACTGCTTGACCTACACCGATCCATAGAGAAACACCGAAAGGAACACCATGGCTCGCTCCGACGTCCTGGTCTCTGCCGACTGGGCCGAGCAGAACCTGAACGCACCGAAGACCGTCTTCGTCGAGGTCGACGAAGACGCAAGCGCCTACGACGGCGGACACATCGAAGGTGCGGTCAAGCTCGACTGGCGCAAGGACCTGCAGGACCCGGTTCGCCGCGACTTCCTGAACCAGGAACAGTTCTCGGACCTGCTGTCGGCCAAGGGCATCAGCAACGACGACACCGTCGTCCTGTACGGCGGAAACAACAACTGGTTCGCCGCCTACGCCTACTGGTACTTCAAGCTGTACGGACACAAGGACGTCAAGCTCATCGACGGTGGCCGCAAGAAGTGGGAGCTCGACGGCCGCGCGCTGTCCAAGGACGTCGTCAGCCGTGAGACCACGCAGTACCGGGCCGAGGCACCCGACCTGTCGATCCGTGCGTTCCGCGACGAGGTCATCGACGCCATCGGCAACAAGAACCTGATCGACGTGCGTTCGCCCGACGAGTTCTCGGGCAAGATCCTCGCCCCGGCTCACCTTCCGCAGGAACAGGCGCAGCAGCGTGGCCACGTGCCGTCTGCGATCAACATCCCGTGGAGCACGACCGCCAACGAGGACGGCACGTTCAAGTCCGACGAAGCGCTCGAAGAGCTGTACAAGACCAAGGGCTACGACGACAGCAAGGCCACCATCGCCTACTGCCGCATCGGCGAGCGTTCGAGCCACACCTGGTTCGTCCTCAAGGAGCTTCTGGGCAAGGAAGACGTCAAGAACTACGACGGCAGCTGGGTCGAATACGGCTCTCTCGTCGGAGCACCCATCGAGCTGGAGGTTCGCTGATATGTGTGGAGCACCCGTGCAAGGCCAGACCATCCCCGCAGGCGTCGACGTCGAGAAGGAGACGGTCATCACCGGCCGCGTCCTCGCAGGCGACGGTGAGCCCGTAGCCGGGGCTTTCGTGCGTCTGCTCGACGGCAGCGGCGAATTCACCGCAGAGGTCGTCGCGTCGGGTACCGGAGACTTCCGGTTCTTCGCCGCCCCCGGACAGTGGACGCTGCGTGCACTGTCGGCATCGGGCAACGGCGACACCGTCATCGCTCCCGACGGCGCAGGCGTGCACTCGGCGAACGTCACCGTCGGAGTCTGATTCCGCCCGTTCGTATCTCACGAGAAAACCCCCGCACCTGCTCGCAGGTGCGGGGGTTTTTCGCTCTTCCGGAGGCCTCTAGTTGGGAACGGGTGCCGGGGCCGCCGGATCGGGAACCGTCGAGTACTGCGGCGGGAACATCCCTTCCGGTACCGGAATTCCCTGGGACTCGAGGAACGCGCCGAGATCGCTGATCTGGGTGACCGTCCCCGGCTCCGGCAGCAATCGAGGTTCGGCCGGGGCCTCGGCGGGCGCGTCCTGCGGTGCGGCGGCGTCGGGAGCAGGTGCTTGCTTCTTCTCGCGCTCGGTGCGGGCGAGGTCCGTCACCCACGCGACGATCTTCTCGCTCTCCCACTCGTAACCGTCGTTGGGGTCGTTGTACCAGTACGACAGGTGCTGCAGGAATCCGAGCAGCAGGTACGGCCCGAGTACGACGTCGGCGATGCCCTTGTTGTTCTCGACCATTCCTTCGCCCTCGGCGCGCAGCTTGGCCTCGACGGTGTCCGCACCCGGCCCGAGTGCCCAGTTGAGGTCGGCGAGCAGCTGGTCGGGGGACAGAGCCGCCACCGCCTTGGCGTCGTCGACCTGATACTGCTGGTCGGACACCTTCACCAGGACCTGTAGCAGCGTTTCGTCCGATTCGAGCCACGACTTGTTCGTCGCGATGTCGACGATCGCACGAGTGGCGATCGTGGCCACCGTCCGGGCGAAATCGGCCACCGTCTGAACGGGGTTGAGCAGGGTGAAGCGCATCTGGCCCAGAACCCCCAGGGCCAGCTGCAGCAGTTCGATCTTGTCGGGCGCATCGCACGAGAGATCCCAGGGTCGGCACGACCAGGTGACCTTGTCGGTCAACGTTCCGTAGTCCCGTGGCGACTGGTCCATGAATCCACCGAGCGACTCGCCGGGCTCGTCGTCGAAATTCGGCACCCCGGCCGGCCGGTACGGCGATCCGACCATCATCACTCCGGCGATGTCGTCGGCGGTGACCAGCGCGTCGGGATTGCGGTGGCCGATCTCGACGGCCATCCGGTCGAGTATCTCGCCGCCGACGCTGTACCCGACCAGAACGAACTTCGTCCTGTCACCGCACTTGGTCTTGTACTCGTCCATCAGACGATTCGTCGACGCGATGCCTTCGGCGATGGTGTTCTGATAGGTCGAAACGTCGTCGAGCACACCGACGCCGTACGTCGATGCGTAGGGAACGTACAGCCAGCCGACCGTGCCTGGGCTGCCTGCATTGACCTCACCGGTGGGAACCGTGACGTTGCCGACCCAGTTCGACGCCACGGTCGACGATTCCTCGTTCAGAGGATTGCGCCCCGAATCCGAGTCGGTGGCACCGGACACGGCGAGCATCAACACATCCGGGCAGTCCTGCGCGTAATTGTTGGGGTCGATGTTCGGGCCCTGCGACGACCCGAAGTCGGACGAGCCGGCATCCGCCGATCCCGAATCCGGGGCGGCGAGCGCGGCTGCCGGTGCGGCAAGAGCCAACGCCAGTGCACACACCGCGGATTTGAACGACACGGATCCGAACGACGATGTCCGTTTACGACGCAGCATTGTTACGGAGACCTCCCCAGCCTTCGAGACAGAACACAGTGAAAAACGTCGAGCCCTCGCCCTCGAGCACCCGACGCCCCCCGAAGAAGGTACCTGCTCGCCGGGCTTTCTCCATCAATACGAGTGATCCAGCGCACTGACGGCCCCGAAGTTGGGTAGATGTCACCAAGGACACAGCCCGGATTCGGGCCGCTGTTCTCGACGACGATCGCAGCGGGTTAAACTCGCTCTCGTGGTCATCTTCTTCGAGGTATTGCTGGCGCTTGCGGCAGTAGCCATCATCGCGTTCTCGCTGTATGTCGTCTACCGACTGGTCAACGACGAATCGTGACAGAACCGGTTGCGGGTCGACCCGGCAGTGCTGACGAGGGGCTCGATACCCCCATCACCAGTGGCGACGAAGCAATAGCGGCTGCCGAGCAGAAGTTCGCCGACGCGTCGACGCGGAACGTTCCGGTCCTGCCGGACATCCCGCATCCCGACGACACGGCCAACCTCCGCCTCGGCCCCGATCTGCACCCGTCGATGCTCGCTCTGTTGCCTCTCGTCGGCGTGTGGCGCGGTGAAGGCGAAGGACACGACCCCGAGTCCGGTACCGACTACCCCTTCGGTCAGCAGATCGTCGTCACCCACGACGGCGGTAGCTACCTGAGCTGGGAATCACGTTCGTGGCGACTCGATTCCGACGGTAACTTCGCACACCCCGATCTCCGCGAAACCGGGTTCTGGCGCATGAGCGGTGGCAACGGGCTCAAGGGTTCCGAGGACGAAGAGGTCGTCGAGCTGTTGCTGACACACAGCACCGGCGTCGTCGAACTGTATTACGGCCATGCACTCACCAAGTCGTCCTGGGAACTGGCCACCGATGTCGTCATCCGTAGCACATCGGGTGCGTTGGTCGGAGGGGCCAAGCGGCTCTACGGCATTGTCGAAGGCGGGGATCTCGCGTACGTCGAAGAACGAGTCGTCGCCGACGGCCCATTGGCACCGCGGTTGTCCGCGCGCCTGACTCGTTACATCGGCTGACTCTTCAGCACTACCCACTGCACGCGAACGGCCCCCGAGCCATACCTGATGTCAGGTCCCGACCGGACAGGTCGGGGGCTCGGGGGCCGGGTAGCTGTCTGGGATTCGCTTGCCGCTCGCGCGGTCTTCGCAGTGAATCCGTCAGCGATTGCGGCTAGCTGACAGCCACCTCACGCGTCCTAGAGTTCATCAACTTCAGACCACCTCCTCTCTCGTGTACTTCACAACGTACGCCCGAGTTTCCGAGTCGGCAAAGAGTTTTTTCGCACTGTCCGAGCCGAGGTCGATCACCTGGTCGGCGTCGGTGCGCTCCGGCAGTTGATGGGTGACGACCACCACTGTTCGGTCGGCTCCGAACAATCCTCCGTCCGTGGTGAGCAGCTGGCGCAGTATCGATTCGCCGGAGATTCGGTCCAGGTGCTCGGTCGGTTCGTCGAGCAGCACGATCGGTGCCGTGCTGAGCACGGCCCGCGCGAGCAGCAGTCTGCGACGCTCTCCCCCGGAGACGGCCTGTGCGCCGCCCACCAGGGTGGTGTGGACTCCGAGCGGCAGAGCGTCGAGCCATGGACCGAGGCCGACTTTCTGCAGTGCCCTGATTGCTTCCTGTTTGTCCACATCGCCGCGCACCACTCGCAGGTTCTCCAGAATCGAGGTGTCGAACAGGTGCGCGTCCTCGGCGAACAGCGCTGCCTCCGAACCGCATTCCTCGGCGAACTCCCGCAGCATCGTGCTCTTGCCCGATCCGCTGGGTCCGATCAGTGCGCTTCGCGCAGTGGTGCGGTCAAGTGCCTCAGAGGGCACATGACCACGCCACTGCGGCGGAGCCGCATCGAGCATGGCCAGGATTCGAGTTGCCGCGATTCGTCCACGCATCAGGGCGATTGCCGCTCCGGGCAGTGCCGCCGTCGCTTCGAAGGCGGCCAGCGGAACCAGCACGACGATGGCCAGGGCCATCGGTGTCATGCCACCTGCGGTGCCTCCGGTCGGTCCGTACAGCCCGATACCGACGAGCAAGGACCCGATCACCGATGCACCGATCGACAACGGACCGGCGGCATCGGCCAGCGCCGACGGTCGTGCCGCCCGGTCGCGTGCGAGAACCGAGTCCTGAGCTGCCCCATGGGCTTCGGTGAGCGTCGCGTCGAGTCGTCCGGCGACCCGCAGCTCTGCGGCGTGGTCGAGTGCCCGAACGGCCGTCTCGGTGAACCGCGCGTCGGCGTCGGCTCCGGCCTCTTCGGCGACCCGTGCCGACCGCGCCGCCAGGATCGGTGCGCCCACCCCCGCGATCAGCAAGGACACCGCCAGGATCGACGCGGCAGCAGGCGCGATACCGGCGACCAGGCCCACGGCTGCGAGCATCATCACGACGCTGACGCAGATGGGAACGATCGCGCGTACGACGACGTCGCCGAGCACGTCGACGTCCGCCCCGGTGCGAGCCAGGACGTCACCGCGCCGCAGAGCGAGCGCGCCCTGCCCGTTCGCCAGTCGTTCGTAGATCCTCGTGCGTGCTGCCGTCGTACCGCGCAGGGCCGCGTCGTGTGTGGTCAATCGTTCGAGATAGCGAAACACGCCGCGGGAGATGCCCAATGCACGAACGGCCACCACTGCGACGGTCAGATCCAGCACCGGAGGCATCTGCCACGCTCGGGTGATCAACCATGCCGACAGTGCGGCGAGTGCCAGTGCGCTGCCGAGAGTTGCCACGCCCGCGGCCACGGCCAGTGCCACCCGCCGTGGGGAGAGCTCGAACAGGGCCAGCGCGCGTCGTAGATCAGACATGATCGAACTCCCGTGCCACCTCTGAGCTGCTTCGCACCTCGACGACGCGGTCTGCGGCGTGCAGTACCGAGCGCCGGTGACCGACCATCACCACGGTGACGCCGCGATCGGCCGCATCTCGAAGGGCCTGCAGCACAGTCCGTTCGCTCGCCGCATCCAGGTGCGCCGTGGGCTCGTCCAGCACCATCACCGGAGCAGCGGAGACGAACGTTCGGGTCAGGGCCAGACGTTGCAGCTCGCCGAGCGACAGACCGACTCCACCCTGACCGACGCGAGTGTTCCAGCCGTTCGGGTGCTCTCGCAGTACGGCATCGAATCCCGAAGCGCGGCAGGCCGCGTCCAGTGCGGCGGCGTCGGGCACGCCGTGGAGGGTGACGTTCTCGTGGAGCGTGCCGGGAAGCAGTATCGGCCGCTGCGGAAGCCAGGCGACCTGTGCCCACCATCGGTCGAGATCGAGATCGACCACGGGCACACCGCCGACCAGAACCGCGCCGCTCGTGGGCGTCGTGAGTCCCAGAACCGCGTGCAGTGCAGTCGATTTACCCGAGCCGTTGGGCCCGGTCAGTACCGTGATGGTGCCCGGGCGGCACAGCGCACTCAACTGGGCCGGAGCGTCGCCGTCCCGGCTCGCGACGGTGAGTCCGGCGAGTTCGATGTTCGCGGTCGCAGCGTCGACGGTCCGGCGGCCGATCGGCTGTGTCGTACGCCTGTCCAGGACTCGGAAGGCGCGCTCCGCGGCCTCGACGCCGTCCTCTGCCGCGTGGAACTGGGTCCCCACGGCGCGCAGCGGGAAGTACACCTCGGGTGCCAGGATCAACGCGATGATGCCCGCTTCGAGAGTCATCTCGCCGAAGACCAAGCGCAATCCGATGCCGACGGCCACGAGCGCGACACACAGGGTCGCGAGCAACTCGAGCACCATCGACGACAGGAAGGCGATCTTCAACGCGCGCATGGTGGTTCGTCGGTGCGCGTCGCCCAGTGCGCGGATGCGAGCGGCCGGTCCGTGTTCGCGACGCAGCGCGCGCAAGGTCGGCAGGCCGGCCAGAAGATCGAGCAACTGTGCAGACAGCCTGGTCATCGTGGTCAGCGTCGCCGCGGCTCGGCCCTTGGTCAGCAACCCGATCAGAATCATGAAGATCGGAATGAGCGGCAAGGTCACCGCGATGACCACCGCCGACGTCACGTCCTGGGTGACGATGACGATCAGAACCAGCGGAGTGACGATGGCCGCGGACACCAGCGCCGGCAGGTATCCGGTCAGGTACGCCCGCAGACCCCCGATTGCTCGGGTCACGACGACGACCAATTCTTCCCGCTCGCGGTCGAGCTCGCGAGGCTCGAATCGCGTTGCTGCAGTGAGCACCTCCACTTCCAGCTCGGCCACCACACGTGACGCCGACCGGTGCGCGTAGCGGGACTGAGCTCCGGTTGCGAGCACACGGACGGCCACTGCGCCCGCCAGCACCGCCAGTTCCGTCGTCCAGGCGGACAGCGATCTGGCCGTCGGTTCGGTGATGACCCCTGCCAGCACAGTTCCGATTGTCAACGCGCTCACGATGATGCAGAGCGTGACGACGGTCGACAGTGCAACCGTGACGATCAGGTAGCCCCGCGCGGATCGAGAGTATTTCCACAGTCGGGGATCGACCGGTCCCCGCGTGCGAGCGGAGGCGGTCACGATTTCACCGTCAGTCCGATCGAGTCCGGGATGTGGGCACTCGAAATGCGTTGGCGGAAGACCCAGTACGTCCACCCCTGGTATCCGATGACGATGGGTGCGGCGAACGCTGCGGCCCAGGTCATCACTTTCAGTGTGTACGGGCTGGACGACGCGTTCGCGATGGTGAGATCGAAGGCGGCATCCGTGCTCGACGGCATGACGTTCGGGAACAGGGAGGCGAACAGCAGCACCACAACCGCAACGATGGCAATGCTGGTGAACACGAAGGCCCAGCCTTCGCGCACTCTCGCCGTCAGCGCGACGACGAGGAGCAGGGCCACCGCTGCCACGCCGACGAGTACCCAGGTCCATGTCTTGCCGTGGGCGAGTTGGGTCCACACAGCGAATGATCCGCCGACGAGAACTGCCGGAATTGCCAATCGCGCTGCAATTTTCACCGAGTCCTCGTGCACGTCTCCCGAGGTCTTGAGTGCGATGAACACCGCGCCGTGCAGCGCGAACACCAGTGCCATCGTGGCTCCGCCGAGCAGTGCATAGGGGTTGAGCAGATCGAAGAAGCCGGCGGTGACCTTCTTGTTCTCGTCGATGGCCACGCCGCGCACGATGTTGGCGAAGGCAACGCCCCACAGCACCGCCGGTACCCACGAGCCGATACCGATGCCGATGTCGCAGCGCCTGCGCCACACCGGATCGTCGATCTTGCCACGCCATTCGATGGCGCAGATGCGCAGGATCAGTGCCACCAGGATCAGCAGCAGCGGGAGGTAGAAGCCGGAGAACAATGTTGCGTACCACTCGGGGAACGCTGCGAACAGCGCGCCGCCTGCGGTGATGAGCCAGACTTCGTTGCCGTCCCAGACCGGGCCGATCGTGTTCAGTACGGTGCGTCGACGCTTCTCCCCCGTGGCGGAATCGGGGTGCCGCCCGAGAATGGGCATGAGCATTCCGACGCCGAAGTCGAACCCTTCGAGCACGAAGTAGCCGACGAAGAAGAAGCCGATGACGAAGAACCAGAATTCGGGCAGTGACATTGCTATCCCCTAGTAGGCGAACGAGAGCTGTTTGGGCTCTTCGTCTTCCGATTCCGGTGGGTCGACGTGCGGATGCGCGTCGTGTTCGAGAGGCCCTTCGACCACGTAGCGTCGGAGCAGGTAGAACCACACCCCACCGAGAGCGGCATAGAGCAGTGTGAACGTCACCAGTGAGGCGAGAACGAGGCCGACGGGGTGGTCCGAGACACCTTGGTCGACGGTGAGCCGAATCTGATCGACGCCGGACAGGTTGGGTGCGACGACCCATGGCTGGCGGCCCATTTCGGTGAAGATCCAACCGGCGCTGTTCGCCAGGAACGGCGTCGGAATGGCCAGCAGTGACAACCGCGAGAACCACTTCTGGTCGGGAATCCGGCCACCCCGAGTGACCCACAGTCCCGCGATCGCAAGCAGTGCCGAGCCTGCGGCCAGTCCGATCATCATCCTGAATGCCCAGTAGGTGACGAACAGGTTGGGCTTGTAGTTGCCCGGGCCGAACTGCTGCTCGTACTGCTCCTGCAGTTGGTTGACTCCCTGCACGGTGGCACCGAAGTCGTTCTCCGCCAGGAACGAGGTGAGGCCGGGGATCGAGATGAGGTGGACCACGGACTCGCAGTTGTTGTGGGTGCCCACGGTCAGGAGCGAGAAACTGGCTCCGGTCTCGGTGTCGCACAACGATTCTGCGGATGCCATCTTCATCGGTTGTTGCTCGAACATGAGCTTGCCCTGGATATCTCCGGTGATGGCGAGGGCGCCGCCCGCGACGATCATGACGATGAAGGACATGCGCGCTGCCGACCTGAACATCGAACGCGAGTCGGTGGCCGGGAGCGGAGCCTGCGCAGTGACCCCATCGGCAGGGAGCGGAGCCTGCGCAGTGACCCCATCGGCAGGGAGCGGAGCCTGCGCAGCGACCCCGGTGGCCGGGGCCGGGAGCGTGTCGAACTCGTTCTCGGTCTTCGCTTTACGAGCCTCGCGGACCATCCACCAGCCGGAGATGCCTGCGACGAAGGTCGCGGCGGTGAGGAAGGCTCCGGCCACGGCGTGCGGAAATGCTGCCAGTGCAGTGTTGTTGGTGAGCAGTGCCCAGATGTCGGTCAGTTCGGCGCGGCCGGTCTCTTCGTTGTAGATCGCGCCGACGGGATGCTGCATCCAGGAATTGGCGGCGATGATGAAGTACGCCGAGGCGTTGACGCCGATGGCGACGAGCCAGATCGTGGCCAGGTGAACGAGTTTGGGGAGTCTGCTCCATCCGAATATCCACAGTCCGAGGAACGTGGATTCGAGGAAGAAGGCGACGAGGCCTTCGAGTGCGAGCGGAGCGCCGAACACGTCACCGACGAAGCGGGAGTATTCGCTCCAGTTCATGCCGAATTGGAATTCCTGGACGATGCCGGTGGCGACGCCGAGGGCGAAGTTGATGAGGAAGAGCTTGCCGAAGAACTTGGTCAGTCGGTACCAGGAGTCCTTGCCGGTGATCACCCACATGGTCTGCATGGCAGCCACCATCGGAGCGAGGCCGATCGTGAGGGGAACGAGTATGAAGTGGTAGACGGTGGTGATACCGAACTGCCAACGTGAGACATCCAAGGCGTCCATCAGGGCTCCGAACTCTTCCACCCGTACTGTGACGGGTAACACCGCAGGTCAGGGCGTTGGCCCGCGACGAATTCGACAGTACTACTACGAGTAGTAGTAGGGAAGAGTCCTTAGGCAGAGTCGTTGGACTCCTACCGAGTTTCGGCCGTCTCCACGGCGGCATCGACCATCGATCGAACGTCGTCGATGTGCCGCCGAGTGCCCAGCGGGACGCCGTTCATCGTCGTGACCCGCGCGGCGAGAGTGACGCTCGAGACCAGCCAAACACCATCTGCGGCAATGAGATCCGCCGGATACAGGTGTCCGCGTTCGCAGGTCCAACCGGCGGACTCGGCTACGGAGAACAACCCGGCGACCGTGGTTCCGGCCAGGATGCCCTGTTCGACCGACGGTGTGACGAGAGTCTTACCGCGCGCGAGCACCACCGTCGAGCGCGGACCTTCGAGCACCCGCCCCTCGCTGCTGAGATAGATGACGTCGTCGACGCCCTGAGCGGACGCGTGCCGAAGCGCGGCCATGTTGGTGGCATACGACAACGTCTTGGCCCCCGCGAGCTGCCACGGCGCTCGGGACGAGAAGTCCACCGAGTAGCCGCGGTCGAGCGTGATCACCGACACCCCGTCGGTGCGCGCGGCTCGCACTCGCTCGGGCAGCGCTCCCACCGTCACGTACGCGGTGGGGTCACCGCCGCCCTCGCGTCCGCGGCTGAGAACCAGACGCAGGACTGCCTCGTCCTCGGACTCTCGCACCCACAGTTCGACGGACTGTTCGACGACGGCGCGCCACTGGTCGAGATCGGGAACGGGCAGGTCCAGTGCCTTCGCGGACGCCACCAGCCGGGCCAGATGCAACTCGACCGCACACGCCGCGCCGTCGCGCACGAGCAGCGTCTCGAACACCCCGTCGCCGCGCACCGCGGCCAGATCGTCGGCGAACAGCAACGGCCGATTCGCGTCGTGCACCCGGCCGTCCAACGTCACCACTACCGACTCCGACATGCCCGTCACCCTAGAGGGGAGCGGACGCGTTCGATCAATCCGCTCGGTCGGCCGCCGCCATCGCGTCGGCGTACTCGTCGAGGTCGAGATCCTCGGCGACGACGACCTTGGTGCCGTTGTAGACCTCGCGGTCGATCTCGTCGTCGGCGTTGGCGACGAGCATGGCGACGAACGTGTCTCCGTTGACGTTGAGGAACGTACGGAAGATTCCGGCGAACCAGTCGACGGCGATCAACAGGCCGACGGCCTCGAACGGTAGGTCGAGCGAGGTCGCGAGGAACATTGCGACGACGGGGAATCCGCCGGGCACGGTGATGGTGCCCATGTTGAGCAGAACCGCCAGGCCCATGCCGAGCACGATCTGCCCGAGACTCAACTCGATGTTGCCTGCCTGCGCGAGGAACATCACCACGATCATGTAGTTGAGAACGGCACCGTACGAGCCCATGGTGAGCCCGATCGACAGCGTGAAGTTGGCGACCTTCTGGCTGACGCCGACCTTCTCGACGGTGTTGCGCAGCACCGTGGGGAAGGTGACGGCCGAGCTCGTGGTCGTCACTGCGACGGCCGTCTGCTCGGTGAGCTTGCTGGGCAGCTTCCACGGGTTCAATCGGGTGCGCATCGTCACGACCACGACGAAGAGCGCGAACAGAATCAGCACCCCGAGGAGCGTGGTGCCGAGGTAGCTCAGTGCGGTGGAGACCACGGAGAACCCGACGTCTCCGGCCAGCGCGGCGAGCAGACAGAACACACCGACCGGGGCGATGACCATGACGAGCCGGATCATCGTCAGGACGATCTGCTGAATCTGGTCCATGAACGAGAGCACCTGGGTGTTGCCGGTCTTGGTGATGTGACTGCGCAGCGCGATACCGAAGAGCAGCGAGAAGACGATGATCGGCACCATCGTCGCCGTCGACATGGCGTCGAACACGTTGGTGCTGACGAAGTTGAGCAACGTGTCCTGCCAGCCGAGCGCCTCTCCCGCCGATTCCTCGAGCGACGGATCGAGCTGCTGGGTGAACACCATGCCCGCGCCCGGGCGAACGATGCTGCTCAGCACCCAGGCCAGCACGGCCGCGACCACCGAGAACCCGATCATCCACTTGAAGGTGCGGAAGGCGATCCTGCCGGTTCCCGCTCCTGCCATCGATCCGGTGGCGACGATGACCGAGGCCATCACCAGCGGGACGATCGACATCTGGATCAGTCGGATGAACAGATCGCCGATGAACTTCAGATTCGCGGCCCATTCGCCGACCACCAACCCGAATACGATGCCGCCGATCGCGGCGAGGCCGATCTGCGCGGCTGGATGCGCCAGTTTCTTCATGGATCGACACGGTAGGTAGGCGTCGTCGCGGTGCCGTGTCGTCGCCGTTTCGGGGGTGTAAAGGGACCGGTCATCGAGTTGCCTCGCCGACGGGCTCCTACTATGGAGCTGTGTCCGACACAGTCACGATCAGCCCGAGTCCACTTCTGACACTTCCCGGCGCAGTGCCCTCCCCCGACGACAGCGTCGATGCCGGGGTGGCCTGGCACTACGGCAATCCGTTCGGTGAACAACGCGACGCGGTCAGCGGCGCTGCCGTCATCGATCGGTCCCACCGCTTCGTCCTCGCCATCAGCGGAGACGAGCGCCTGAGTTGGTTGAACACCATCTCGAGCCAACTCGTGACGAACCTGGCCGACGGCAGCTCGGCCGAGAATCTCAGTCTCGACGTCAACGGCCGCATCGAGCATCACTTCGTGCAGACCGACCTGGCCGGCGTCACGTACATCGACACCGAGCGCACAGCCGGCCCGGATCTGCTCTCGTTTCTGAAGAAGATGGTGTTCTGGGCCAAGGCCGAACCCCGCCAGGCCGACGAACTCGCCGTTCTCACCGTCCTCGGATCCGACGCGTCCTCGGTGCTCGGCAAGGCCGACCTGCCTGCTCCGACCGAGATGTACGGTGCTTCGCCGATCGAGGGCGGCGGTTTCGTTCGACGGATGCCCTGGCCTGGCAAGAATTCGTACGACGTGGTGATCCCCCGCGAGAACATCACCGACTGGTTCGTCCGGCTGCGCGACGCCGGAGCCGCTCCCGCCGGAACCTGGGCGTTCGACGCGTTGCGCGTGGAATCGTTGCGTCCACGCGTAGGAGTGGACACCGACGAGAAGACCATCCCGCACGAGGTTCGCTGGATCGGCAGCGCCGCCGAGTTCGGCGCGGTGCATCTGGAGAAGGGCTGCTACCGCGGGCAGGAGACCGTCTCCCGCGTGCACAATCTCGGTCGCCCGCCGCGGCACCTGGTGCTGCTGCATCTCGACGGTTCTGCGGACGGTCGGCCCGGCACCGGCGATCCGGTCACCGCAGGCGGACGCTCCGTCGGCCGCCTCGGTACCGTCATCGATCACTTCGAGCTGGGGCCGATCGCACTGGCTCTGCTCAAGCGGACCGTTCCGGTCGATACCGCCCTCGAGGCGGGTCCGTGTGCGGCGTCGATCGATCCCGATTCGATCCCGTCGTACGACGACGTCCAGGCCGGTCGCGCTGCGGTGGACCGCCTGCGCGGCCGGTGATCGGGACCGTTCTCGCTGTCTGCGTCGTGCACGCCGATGTTCCGTTCGGACGCCGCGCGGTGGTCGACAGTGGCATCGACAAGCGGCCCGTCGACGGGCCGGTGGACGTCCACGAGCTCGGCATCGGTGGTGATCACTGCCGCGACACGAAGTTCCACGGCGGACTCGATCAGGCCGTTTATGCCTACGACGAGGACGAGGCGAGGTACTGGGCCGATCGGCTGGGCATGCCCGTTCCTCCCGGACGTTTCGGTGAGAACCTGCGGACCACCGGTGTCCCGGTGACCGATGCGGTGATCGGCTCGCGGTGGCGGGTGGGCAGTGTGGAGTTGGAGGTGACGATCGCCCGCAAGCCCTGCGGAACGTTCGCACGGTGGATGGGCGAGCCTGGTTGGATCCGTCGCTTCACCGCGCGCGGTGATGTGGGTGCGTATCTCCGAGTGCTCGAACCCGGGGTCTTCGGCGGCGGTGACGCCGTGAGTGTGACGTCGGTCCCCGAGCACGGGGTGACGGTGCGGATGCTGTTCGAGGGGAGGGATCACGCAGCGATGCAGACTCTGCTGGACGCGCCGGGATTGGCACCGAAGGTGTACCGCGACGCCGCTGCAGCGCTCGAATCGTTGCGGAGACCATGACGCGCAGCACTACCGATTTCGTGTCGCAGAACGAAGATAGTTTGCCTCTGCACGGATATGCGCAGGTACAGGCGGCATCGACCCCCGGCCCGGGCGTGTCGCATCACCGTGCGCGCCCCCAACACGTGGTGCCGTATGCGCATCGCAGCGATTCGCGCGCTAGAGTGTGTGCCAGGAAGAAATACCAACTCTAACGGGGCCGCCAAATTTCCCCAGGCCGCCCCGCAAGTCCGCGAGGGGGCACCGCCATGGGCCGAGGCAGGGCTAAGGCAAAGCAGACAAAGGTCGCTCGTGAGCTCAAGTACAGCTCGCCGACAACGGACTTGGAGAGTCTGCAAAGAGAGCTCTCCGGTGGTTCGTCCAACTCCCATCGTGGCATCCACTCTGACTCGGATGTGCATTCCCGAGTCGAGGAAGACGAGTACGAGGACTGGCGACGCTAGTACTGTGCACGACAACGACTGAGGGGGAGCCGCACAGCGGCTCCCCCTCACTTGTTCGCCCGATGTTCGGACGATCAGAACCTTGCCGCGGTCAGAACCGCGGATGGTTTCCGAGCAGCAACGCACGCTCGTCGGCGACGTCCTTACCGGTCGCCTTCTTCACCGTGCCGAGAGTCCAGCAGTCGATGTGGCGTGCGGTCAGCACTGCAAGTGCTCGGTCGACGTCCTCGGGTGCCACGATGGCCACCATGCCGATACCCATGTTGAAGGTCTGCTCCATCTCGGCCCGCTCGACGCGTCCGCGCTGAGCGATCAGCGAGAAGATCGGAGCCGGGCTCCAGGTGGTGCGGTCGAGTTCGGCGACCAGACCCTCGGGCATGACCCGTGAGAGGTTGTTCGCCAGTCCGCCGCCGGTCACGTGGCAGAACGTGCGGACGTCGGTCTCGGCTGCGAGCGCGAGGCAGTCCTTGGCGTAGATCTTGGTGGGTTCGAGCAGTTCTTCACCGAGCGTGCGGCCGAATTCCTCGACGTGTCCGCCGAGATCCATGTGGTTGATCTCGAGCAGCACCTTGCGGGCGAGGGAGTAGCCGTTGGAGTGCAGACCCGACGATCCCATGCCGATGACGACGTCACCGGGACGCACCCGCTCGGGTCCGAGGATCGAGTCCGCCTCGACGACGCCGATGCCGGTGGCCGAGAGGTCGTAATCGCCGTCGGCCATCAGTCCCGGGTGCTCGGCCGTCTCGCCGCCGAGCAATGCGCAGCCGGCGATGATGCAGCCTTCTGCGATGCCCTTGACCAGCTCGGCGACCTGCTCGGGAACGACGCGGCCCACGGCGATGTAGTCCTGCAGGAACAACGGCTCGGCACCACAGACGACGAGATCGTCCACGACCATGGCCACGAGGTCGAGGCCGAGGGTGTCGTGCTTGCCGAGGGCCTGCGCGACGGCGACCTTGGTGCCGACGCCGTCGGTCGAGGCCGCCAGGACCGGCTCGCGGTAGTCGCCCTTGAGTGCGAAGAGACCGGCGAAACCGCCGAGACCGCCCATCACCTCGGGCCTACTGGCCTTCTTGGCGAGCGGCGCGAACAGCTGCACTGCTCGGTCTCCTGCGGCGATGTCGACCCCGGCCGCCGCGTAGGAGGCACCGCCCGAGTGAGTTGCGCTCGTGGGTTGGGATTCCTCGGTCATTCGGCTCCAGCCTGTGTACTAGTTCATGTCAGCGCCCGGTGCGGCGCGGCCCCAACGGTACCGGAGTGCCCGGTCAGGAGAAGAACTCACGTGTGCAGGCGCTTGCCGGGAATCGCAGCCAACAGCTTCTTCGTGTAGTCCGCCTCCGGGGATCGCAGAATCTTCCACGGTGTTCCCTCTTCGACGATTCCCCCGTTGCGCAGCACCACCACCCGATGCGCGACGCGGTCCACCACGGCGAGATCGTGACTGATGAACAGGCACGCGAAACCGAATTCCTGCTGTAGCGCCTCGAACAGGTCCAGCACCGCTGCCTGCACCGAGACGTCGAGGGCACTGGTCGGCTCGTCCGCCACCACCAGATCCGGACCGAGCACCAGTGCCCGCGCCAGGCTGACGCGTTGCCGCTGCCCACCGGAGAGCTCGTGTGGGTAGCGCTTGTCGGTGCCCGACGGCAGTTGTACGGCGTCGAGCAGTTCGGTGGTCCTCGCGGCGACCGCATCCGTGGAGCCGTACTTGTGCACGATCATCGGCTCGGCGATGCATTGCCCGACGGTCAGTCGCGGATTCAGTGACGCCGACGGGTCCTGGAAGACGAAGCCGAATCGCTTGCGCAGCGGCTTGAGCTTGCGTTCGCTCACGCCTGCGATGTTCTGTCCCATCACCGTCACGCTGCCACTCGTCGGCTTCTGCAGTGCTGCAACACATCTGCCGATCGTGGACTTGCCCGAGCCGGATTCTCCCACCAGTCCGAGGGTTTCGCCGCGGTGGATGGTCAGCGAGACGTCGTCGACGGCCCTGAACGCAGGTGAGCCGACGCCGCCGGAGAACTGCACCACCAGACGCGAGACGTCGAGTACCGGTTCACCCGAGGTGTCGACCGTCTTGTCGGACTCCACCGCGGCCAGTGTGGGCACCGCGGCCAGCAGCTTCTTGGTGTAGTCGTCCGCGGGTGCGTCGAAGAGCTGGGCCACCGGGGCTTCCTCTACGACGCGACCGTTCTGCATGACGACGACGCGGTCCGCCAGATCCGAGACGACGCCCATGCTGTGGGTGATCAGCACGATGGCGCAGCCGAGCCGGTCCTTGAGATCGCGGAGCAACTCCAGGATCTCGGCCTGCACCGTGACATCGAGGGCGGTGGTCGGCTCGTCGGCGATGATGACCTTCGCCTCGCACGAGATGGCGATCGCGATCATGACGCGTTGCTTCTGCCCGCCCGAGAGTTCGTGCGGGTAGTACGAGAACCGCTGCTCGGGACTGGGCAGACCCACCATCGACAGCAGTTCGACGGCTCGCGTCTTGGCGTCCTTGGCCGACATCCGCTTACCGTCCGCGCCTGTGTGCGCACGCAGCGCCTCGACGATCTGATATCCGATGGTGAACAGCGGATCGAGGGCGCTACCCGGTTCCTGGAACACCATCGAAATCTTGTTGCCGCGCAACTGCGCCCACGCCTTGTTGCTCAGCGTCGTCACGTCCTGGCCACCGAGAACCACGTGTCCCTCGACGCGTGCGGTGTCGGGTAGCAGTCCGATGGCGGACCGGACGCTGACGGATTTGCCCGATCCGGACTCACCCACCACCGCCAGGACCTCGCCGGGATACACCTCGAACGAGACCTCGGTGACGGCGTCGACTTCGCCGGCATCGGTGGCGAACGTGACGGACAGCGACTTCACCGACAGTGCGGACTCGCGTGGAGTCACAACGCTCGATGTCATACCTTCACCGCCTTCTTGAACTTCTTGCGGGTGCGCAGCAGCGGATTGATTGTCTCGCTTGCGCTTTCGCCCACCATGGTCAGGCCGAGCACCACGAGCACGATGCCCAGGCCGGGGAACACCGACGTCCACCAGATGCCGTTGGAGATGTCCGGCAGCGCCTTGTTGATGTCGTAGCCCCACTCCGAGGCGGAGGTGGGTTCGATACCGAAGCCGAGGAATCCGAGCCCGGCGAGGGTCAGGATGGCCTCGGCTCCGTTGAGGGTGATGATGACCGGCAGTGTCTGCACCACGTTGGCGAGGATGTGCCGGAACAGGATTCGTGGAGTACCGGCCCCGGTGACCCGGGCGGCGTCCACGTACGGTTCGGTCTTGACCGCCACCGTGGCGTTGCGTACCACGCGGAAGTACTGCGGCACGAAGATCGCCGTGATGGCGATTGCCGCGGACGCGATACCGCCGAAACTGGACGACTGTCCGCCTGCGACGACGATCGAGATGACCACCGCGAGGAGCAGCGACGGAAAGGCGTACATCGCGTCCATGAACAGTACGAGGACGCGATCGAACCAACGGCCGATGTAGCCCGAGGCCAGGCCGAGCGGAACACCGATGATCAGCGAGAGCACCAACGACGATGCGATCACCATCAATGCTGTTCTCGCACCGTAGATCACGCGGGAGAACACGTCCTCGCCGCGGACCGACGTGCCGAACCAATGCTGCGCGGACGGAGCCGCCTGGCGGGCGAAATCCTGCCCGGCGTCGCTGGTCTGCGAGAACCCGTACGGCGCGAGGAGCGGAGCGAACACTGCGGCGACAACGAACCCGACCATCAGGGCCAACCCGACGATCAGGGTGACGCGTTGCAGCCCCGACGTGGACTTGACGAACGCGACGCCCGGAAATCCTCGGCGGTGCGGACGGGTGGGAGGGACGTCGGACAGCACGACTTCGGTGCTCATCAGAACCTCACTCTCGGGTCGATGAGTGCGACGATCGCGTCGGTGACGAAGCTGACGACGGCGACCACCACGGCCAGGAACGTCACGATGCCCTGCACCGCAACGAAATCGCGGGCCTGCAGGTACCGGGCGAGTTCGTAGCCCAGGCCCTGCCACTCGAAGGTCGTCTCGGTCAGCACCGCCCCGCCGAGCAGTACGGCGATCTGCAGGCCGATGACGGTGACGATGGGAATCATGGCGTTGCGGAACGCATGCCGTCGCGTCACCGTGCCCTCGCTCAATCCGCGAGCGCGCGCGGCGTCGACGAAGGGTGCCTGCAGGGTCTGGATCAGGTTGACGCGCACCAGCCTCAGGAACACTCCGGCCGTCAGCAGACCCAGAGCGAGTGCGGGAAGTACCGCATGCTCGAGCACGTCCACGGTGTAGCTCGTCTCTCCGTAGAGGAACGAATCGACGATGAGGATGTTGGTCTTGGGCGAGACGTTCTGCAGTGCCAGTTCCACGTTCGTGCTGGCTCGTCCAGCCACCGGCAGCCAGCCGAGCTTGACCGCGAACAGCAGCTTGAGCAGCATGCCGACGAAGAACACCGGTGCCGCATACGCCAGGATCGCGAAGATGCGCAGCGAGGCGTCACCGAATCGGTCCCGATGGGTGGCGGCGAAGAAGCCGAGCGGGATGCCGACCGCGAAGGCGACCAGCAGTGCCCAGAACGCCAATTCCAGTGTCGCAGCACCGTTGACGAGCAGAACGTCACTGATCGCGCGATTGTCGGTGGCCGAGCGGCCGAAATCGCCGCGCAGCAATCCGGTCAGGTACTCCCAGTACTGCGTCAGGATCGGCCGGTCGTAGCCGGCTTCGGCCTTGCGCTGGGCGATCTGTTCGGCGGGAAGGCGGCCGCCGAGGGCGGCGGTGATCGGATCACCGATCACACGCATGAGAAAGAAGACGACGGTGACGAGAATCCAGGCAGTCGGAATGATCAGCAGAAATCTGACCCCGAGATAGCGGGCGAGCGCGCCGTACCGTGACGGCGCGCTCGCCTGCTGCGCTTGCTTCTCCCCTACCGGCGCGTCCGCGGTAGTGGGCACCGGTCAGCTCTTGGCGAGAGTGACGAAACGGAACTTGAACGAGGCGTCGAGAGTCTCGTCCACACCGCTGATCTCGTCGGTGGCGACGGCGATCTGCTTGCCCTCCAACAACGGAAGCGTCGGCAGGTAGTTCGTCGCGAGCTCGGTCTGAATCTGACCGATGATCTGCATCCGAGCGTCCTCGTCGGCGGTCGTGCGTTCGAGATCGAGCAGCGAGGTGATGGCCGGGCTCTCGAAGTGCGACTGCAGGAAGTTGTCCGGCGCGAAGAACGGCGTCAGGTAGTTGTCTGCATCGGGATAGTCCGGGAACCAGCCCAGCTGGTACACCGGGTAGGCGTCGGCGACGCGTTCCTTGGTGTAGGTGCTCCACTCGGTGGACTGCAGGTTCACGTTGAACAGGCCCGTCGCGTCGAGCTGGCTCTTGATCGCGGCGTATTCCTCGCTCGAGCTCGAACCGTAGTGATCCGGGTTGTACTGCAGGTTGAGCTGAACGGGAGTGGCAATGCCTGCGGCGGAGAGGAATCCAGCCGCCTCGTCGCGGTTCGGCGTGGTGCCGTAGACATCGCCGTAGGCGGTGTTCGCGCCGGCCAGTCCGGTGGGAACCACGGAGTACAGCGGGGTGTAGGTGCCCTTGTAGACGCCGTCGGACAGCGCCTGACGATCGACCGAGGACGCAATTGCCTTGCGCACGGCCAACTTCTGCTCCGGGGTGTCGCCGGGCATCGTGTTCATGTTGAACACCATGTAGCGCGATTCGCCGCCGGGTCCCTCGTGCACCGTCAGTCCGTCCACACTGCCGAGCGATTCGACGTCCGTCGGGGTCAGCGAGCGCCACGCGACATCGATGGCTTTGTTCTGCACGTCGAGCTTGAGGTTGTCGGAGCTGGTGTAGTACTTGACGTTGATCGAGGACGTCTTCGGCGTTCCGAGAATGCCGTTGTAGTCACCGTTCGCGGCGAAGCTGACGAGGGAGTTCTTGGCGTAGCTCGAGATCGAGTACGGGCCCGCGAACGGAGTACCCGCCACGATGGCGTCGTCGTCGAGAATCGAATCGGCCGGGAAGACGGTCTGATCGACGATCGGTCCTGCCGGGGTCGCCAGAATCTGCGGGAAGGTCTGGTCGTTCGCAGCCTTCAGGGTGAATTCGACGGTCTTCTCGTCGGGCGTGGCGATGCTGTCGAGATTGGTGAGCAACGACGCGGGGCCGTTGGGGTCGTTGATCGCGACGATCCGATCGAACGAGTACTTCACGCTCTCGCTCGTCAGCTGGTTGCCGTTGGCGAACTTCAGGTCGTCCTTCAACGTGCACGTGTAGACGGTCGGCTCGGTGAAGTCGCAGCTCTCGGCCGCGTCGGGCTCGAGTTCGGAGCTACCGGGCGCGAAGTTCATCAAGAACGGATACGTCTGGTTCATCACCATGAACGAACCGTTGTCGTACGAGCCGGCCGGGTCGAGCGATGTCACCTGATCGGTGGTGCCGACCGTGATGGTCTCGCCGCCGCTGTCGCCGGATCCTCCGGCGTCGGTGCGTCCCGAGCCGCAGGCTGCGGCCGTCAGTGCGAGTACCGACAGTGCTGCCACTGCAGCGGTCTTCCTGCCGTGCTTGCGCACTGCAGTCTTCGATGCCGCGCTGTAGCGCTGCATGCGTCCGTCGTCGGGCGACAGGGTCATCTGAATGCCTCTATCCAAATCGGTGTGTCCTATGTAACTCGGGACAGTACCGACGGACTGTTTCCAATATGTGGCATTGAGAAAACCCCGCTGTTCCCTTGCAGGAACGCCCAGCTCACGGACGACTAAGAGCGCTCACATTCGCGTCGTTGTCCACCGGCTGCCCGGCCGCCGAGGACAACAGACCTTCGAGTACGTGCTTGCCGAGCGCATTGTCCGCAGGCAGATCGATGGGGTACTTGCCCGTGAAACAAGCTGCGCACAAGCGTGATTCGGGCTGCTCCGACGCGGCGATCATACCGTCGATGGAGATGTACCCCAGCGAGTCGGCACCGATGGCCTGGCGGACGCCTTCGAGGATCCCGTCCTCGGAGTCGACACCGTTGGCGATCAGCTCTGCGGGAGAAGCGAAGTCGATGCCGTAGAAGCATGGCCAGCGCACCGGCGGCGACGCGATCCGCACGTGAATCTCCAGCGCACCGGCCTCGCGCAGCATCCTGATCAGGGCTCGCTGGGTGTTGCCGCGAACGATCGAATCGTCCACCACCACCAGTCTTTTGCCCCGTATGACCTCTTTGAGAGGATTGAGCTTGAGTCGGATACCGAGCTGGCGGATGGTCTGCGACGGCTGAATGAACGTGCGGCCCACGTAGGCGTTCTTCATCAGGCCCTGGCCGTAGGGAATACCGGAGCCCTGCGCGAAACCGACCGCAGCGGGAGTTCCGCTCTCGGGCACCGGAATCACCAGGTCGCCGTCGGCCGGATGCTCCTTGGCGAGGCGTCGTCCGATCTCGACACGCGTCGAGTGCACCGAACGGCCACCGATGACGCTGTCCGGCCGAGCGAGGTACACGTACTCGAACACGCAGCCCTTGGGCTCGGGGGCCGCGAATCGTGAGGACCGAACGCCGTCGGCATCGATCGCCAGGAGCTCACCGGGTTCGATGTCGCGGACGAACGCGGCACCGACGATGTCGAGTGCAGCCGTCTCGCTGGCCACCACCCAGCCGCGATCGAGGCGGCCGAGGCACAACGGACGGACGCCGTGCGGGTCGCGCGCGGCGTAGAGGGTGTGCTCGTCCATGAACGTCAGGCAGAAGGCACCCTGGAGCTGCGGCAGCAACTCCATCGCAGCCTGCTCGATGGTGCAGTCGGCGGCCTTGTGGGCCAGCAGCGCGGTCACCACGTCGGAATCCGACGTGCCGTTGCCCTGCAGCCGGTCACTGATCAGCCCTGCGTCGCGTGCCTTGGTGGCGAGCTCGGCGAAGTTCACCAGATTTCCGTTGTGGCCGAGTGCAATCCCGGTCCCGGCGGTGGTGGTGCGGAAGATCGGTTGCGCGTTCTCCCACGTGACCGATCCACTGGTGGAGTAGCGGCAGTGTCCGATGGCGACGTGCCCGGGCATGGCACCGAGTGTCTGCTCGTCGAACACCTGGCTGACGAGCCCGAGATCCTTGAACACCAACACCTGGGAACCGTCGGAGACGGCGATGCCGGCAGCTTCCTGACCACGGTGTTGCAGCGCATAGAGGCCGTAATACGAGAGCTTGGCCACATCCTCGCCCGGTGCCCACACTCCGAAGACTCCGCACTCCTCGCGCGGCTCGTTCTCCGGTTCGTCGAGCGGTTTGCCTACCAGAAGATTCGGACTGTCGACCGACAAATCGGCGTTGGTCACGGGCATTGCTCCCTTGGGGGTACGGGGCGGGGGGCCATGCCCGAGTCTACGGGCACACGGCCCGAGTCAACGCATCGTGTGGACGGGAGATTCCCAGCAGGTGAACGCGTGTCCGAATTGGAGCCGATCACCTGATGGACATCAGTGGCAGCCAGCGCCCCACCTCGGCCGCCCTACTGCCCGACGCATCGATCGAGCCGTCGGCGAGTGCGTCGGCGAAATTCCGGATTCCGGTCACCACCTGCAGCCACGTCAGCGCATCGGTCTCGACCACGTTCGGCGGAGTTCCGCGGGTGTGGCGCGGCCCCACGATGCATTGCACCGCGACGAACGGCGGCACCCGCACCTCCACCGAGGATCCCGGCGCGTTCTGGCCGAGAGTTCGGGCAGTGGTGCGTACCGCTGCGGCGATCTGCGCCCGCGCGGGCTTGTCCGCCTCGCCCTTGATCCAGTCCTCGACGGCCAGCACGGCGTCGCGTACCTCGGCGGGACCGACTTCCTTGTGTGGTGGCACTACGTCGAACTCCTGTCGTTCGCAGCGAGATGCGCCAGAACGGCGCCGCCGGCATTGAGGAAGTAATGCAGCAAGGCCGGCGCGAGCACACTCCCGCTTCGGGCTCGCAGCCACGAGAACACCACCCCGGCCGCGGCCGTCGCCACGACCGTCCCGACCACGGTGTCACCCGCCGCCCGGGCCGGGTGAATGTGCCAGAGCCCGAAGAAGATCGGCGACAGAGCGGGCGATGCAGCGTCGAGCACGCCGCGAAAGAGCAACTCCTCGGTGAGGACCGTCCCCACCGGGATTCGAAACAGAACCCACTCGGCCAGCTCGTCCTCGGACGGCCGAACCCGGCGTCGCAACGCCGGAATCGCGGCGACGACGGCAGATCCGATCACCGGAACGGCCGACGCCGCAGCGCCCCACTTCACGCCTGCAACCGTATTGCGCAATCCCAGTTCCGCGGCGCTGCGGCCCGATACCGCCGCAACGGCCACTGCGAACGAGGCATTGGCCACCGCCCTCGCACGGGCATCAAGACCGAGCGCGGGAAGGACGTAGGTACTCCAGGCCGTCGTCGCGGAGCCGATCGCCAACGCCTCGGTGGTCACTTCTCGGGACCGTCTCGGCCGGCGAATTGCTCCATGACTCCGCGGACTCGTTCGGTGTCGCGGTCGGTCCACCCCTCCGGCGCGGCGACGGCAACCCAGCCGTCGAGCACGAGGGTTCCGTAGTTGTGGCCGTGCCCGTCGGGAACGCCCGCAGCGTTGGTCAGGTCGGCGGCCACCTGCCAGAAGGTGACGACCGGGAACCACCGCATACTCGGCAGCCGGTCCGGACCGGGTGGCTCGGACAACCAGTCGGGACGCTCGAACAGCAGATCGGGTGACCACCAGACCACCGGATCCGACGCGTGCTGGACGTAGAGGATTCTCGGTTCGTACCAGGGCTGATCCTCCGGCGGGATGCCCGACGAGTTGTCGGCGAATCGGACCGTCAGTCCCTCGGAGTAGACCGGCCGAACCTCGGGGCTTCCCGGGTCGCGTCGGCTGACGAACTGACTCCAGATGCGGTTGTTGTTCGGTGGCCCCACCCACAGCACGCCGTCGGTGGTGTCCCGGATGTCGGCCAACCCGTCGAACGCGCCCTCGCCCGCCTGGGTGCCGAGGCTCTCGCCGTAGACGTAGAACTTGGGGCGGGTGGCCTCCGGTTCCTGCAGCCAGCGGTCGTGCACCTTGCCGATCAGAGCTCTGCCCGCCTGCGCGGCCTTGTCGCCCTCCGCGATGAAGGAGATCCAACTCGGCAGGTAGGAGTACTGGGATGCGACGGTTGCGACATCGCCGTCGAACATGAGCTCTTCGGCTTCGATGGCGGTGGGATTGACCCATCCGGTTCCGGTGGTCGGAACGACGACGAGAGCCGCGCGCTGGAACGCCCCGGTACGTTCGAGTTCTGCGACCACGATGTTCAGTCGCTCGTCCTGGGTCTCGGCGGTTTCCAGGCCGGCGTACGCCCTGATCGGCTCGAGGCTGGGACGGCCGGTGGCCCGCTCCATCTCGTCGGCGCGCAGTCCGCTGGAGACGAAGTTGCGGCCCTCGAATCCGAGGGTATCCCACGGTGCCAACGAGTTCGGACTACCGGAGCGTTCGTCGGCAACGGGTTGTTCTGCGCCGTCGCGGGTTTCGTCGTTCTGCAGGCTGAAGGCCGAGTTGGTGACCTCGGAGACGGCCCGGAGCAGGACGCCCTGAACCAGCGCTACGGACAGCACGACGAGGACGACGACTCCGAGCGCGTTGGCAACTTCGCGTGGCATCTTCACGACGCGGTTTATCTGCCGGGCGAGCAGCCGAACGAGGTCGCGCAACACCCGCCACACCGAAATCAACAGCGCCGCAACGGCGATACTGAGTGCACCGGTTCGGAAGTATCCCGTGGTGGTGGTCCCCTCGGCGTCCATCAGTGCGGCCAGCTCACGCTGCCATTCCGCCGATATCGCCAACATGATCATCGACGCTGCGATCGCGAGGACGGGTACGGCGACCTTGACGGCGAGTTCGATCTTGCGCGGCAACGGCCACCACGATCGGGACGAGAGCCACCAACGGGTGACAGCCCATCCCACCGCCACGCCGAATGCGTAGCCGATGGCCGCGTTGATACCGCCGATGATGCCCTGGAACAGCCATCCCCGCGGGAGCAGAGACGGAGTCAACGACCAGCAGAAGAACAACGCGCCGAACGCAATTCCGGTGAAGTCCAGGCGCAGCAGGCCCCAGGCCCACATGACGAACGGGTGCTTGTCCGGTGAGGGGACCGAGAACTCGACCGTCGGCAGGTGGTAGCGGTGATGCTCGTTCTGCTCGAGTGCGGAGTCGGGCTCGGCGAGCTGCTGCTCCGATGTGTGTCCCCCCACCTCGGTCAGCCGAAGAGTCTGGGAAGAGTGCTCTCGAACGTCTCGCGCAGTTCCGTCATCGGGACGGAGAACTGCCCTTGCACCTCGATCGAATCCGAGCCCTCGTCGACGACGCCGATGCGCACCCACGGCAGACCGCGGGCGGTGCACATGCCGGTGAAGCGAGTCTCTTCCGTGCGCGGTACGGCGACCAGTACGCGGCCCGAGGACTCGGAGAACAGTGTCACGAACGGATCGGCGCCCTCGGGAACGATGATGCGGCAACCGGTTTCACCGGCCAGAGCAGCTTCGACGACGGCCTGCGCGAGGCCACCCTCGGACAGATCGTGGGCTGCCGAGACCAGTCCGTCACGCGAGGACGAGAGCAAGATGTCTGCCAGCAGTTGCTCACGGGCGAGATCGACCTTGGGCGGCACGCCGCCGAGGTGGTCGTGCTCGACCTGCGCCCAGATGGACCCGTCGAACTCGTCGTGGGTGTCGCCGAGCAGGATCAGCGTCTCGCCGGGCTCGAGTCCGAGGCCGGTGGGGATGCGGCGATGCACGTCGTCGATGACGCCGAGTACACCGACGACGGGCGTCGGCAGGATCGGCTCTGCACCGGTCTGGTTGTAGAAGCTGACGTTGCCGCCGGTCACTGGAATACCGAGGGTGACGCAGCCGTCGGCCAGTCCGCGCACGGCCTGCTGGAACTGCCACATGACGCCCGGGTCCTCGGGCGAGCCGAAGTTCAGGCAGTTGGTGACGGCCTTGGGCGTCGAGCCGGTGACAGCGACGTTGCGGAACGCCTCGGCGAGCGCGAGCTGCGCGCCCTGGTAAGGATCGAGTGCGGTGTAGCGGCCCGACGCGTCGGTGGCCAAAGCGATTCCACGACCGGTCTTCTCGTCGATTCGGATGACGCCTGCGTCGGCGTTCTCGGCGAGGACGGTGTTTCCGCGCACGTAGCGGTCGTATTGCTCGGTGATGAATCGACGGCTGCACAGCTGCGGCGAGCCGATCATCTTCAGCAGCGTCGCCCGCAGCTCGTCACCGGTTTCCGGACGCTTCAGCGACGCCGTGGTGTTCGCGACCAGATCGTCCTGGGTGGCGGGTCGCTGCACGGGACGGTTGTACACCGGTCCCTCGTGCGCAACGGTCTTCGGCGGAACGTCGACCACGGTCTCGCCGTGCCACGTGATCTGCAGATGCTCACCGTCGGTGACCTCACCGATGACGGTGGCCAACACGTCCCACTTCTTGCAGACGGCCATGAATGCATCGACGTTCTCGGGCGTCACCACGGCGCACATGCGCTCCTGGGATTCGCTCGAGAGCACCTCGGCGGGAGTCATGCCGGTGGCGCGCATCGGCACCTTCTCCAGCTCGATGTGCATGCCACCGCTGCCCGCGGACGCGAGTTCGGAAGTCGCACAGGACAATCCGGCACCGCCGAGATCCTGGATGCCGACGACCAACTTGTTGGAGTACAGCTCGAGGCAGGCCTCGATGAGCACCTTCTCGGTGAACGGATCGCCGACCTGCACGGCCGGAAGCTTCTTGCGGCCCCCGCCGGTCTCGTCCCCATCGAAGGTCTCCGAGGCCAGCACGGACACGCCGCCGATGCCGTCGAGACCGGTTCGTGCGCCGAACAGAATGATCTTGTTGCCCAGGCCCGACGCGAACGCCAGATGCATGTCCTCGACACGCATGACGCCGGCACACAGAGCGTTGAGCAGGGGGTTACCGGCGTAGGAGGCGTCGAACACCGTCTCGCCACCGATGTTCGGCAGGCCGAGCGAGTTTCCGTAACCGCCGACGCCTGCGACGATCCCGCTCAGGACACGGCGCGTGTCGGGTGCATCGGCGGCACCGAATCGCAGCTGGTCCATGACGGCGATCGGGCGGGCACCCATGGCCATGATGTCGCGGACGATGCCGCCGACGCCGGTCGCTGCACCCTGGTAGGGCTCGACGTACGACGGGTGATTGTGGCTCTCGACCTTGAATGTGACGGCCCAACCGTCGCCGACGTCGACGACGCCCGCGTTCTCACCGATACCCGCGAGCATCGGCTTGCGCATCTCGTCGGTGGTGGTCTCGCCGAAGTACTTCAGGTGCACCTTCGAGGACTTGTACGAGCAGTGCTCGCTCCACATGACGGAATACATCGCCAATTCGGCGTCGGTGGGCCGACGGCCGAGGATTTCCTTGATGCGGACGTATTCGTCGTCCTTGAGTCCGAGTTCTTTGTACGGCTGCGCAACGTCGGGGGTGGCGACGGCGTTGGAGACGGTGTCTGTGGGTACAGAGCTAGCGGACACGAGGAATAGGTCCCTTCGATGGAGCGAAATGCCAGGGAGAGTCTATCGGGACCCGCAGACATGTACGGCATCGGTCGTGCAGGGCCGAGCGTCGCCTCGTGCGAACATCACCTGATGGACATCGCGCTGACCGAGAACGATCTGGACGAAACGGGCGTCATCGACCCGTCGATGGTGGCCAAGGGAGTCGACGTTCCGCCGAAAGCCGTCGTCTGTTTCTTCTCCGAGGTGATCGAGAGCATCTGTGCGAAAGGCGACGCCCGAGTCGTGTCGGTCATGCGTTCCGAGCACGGCGAACACCCCGTCTACGAGATCGAACGACACGGGGAGAAGCTCGCCGTGTTCCACCCCGGCGTCGGTGCGCCGTTGGCGGCACTGTTCCTCGAAGAGGCCATCGCGATGGGATGCACCCAGTTCGTGGCCGTCGGCGGCGCGGGAGCACTGTCCGACGACCTGGGCATGGGACACGTGATGGTGGTCGACAGTGCCGTCCGCGACGAGGGCACCTCGTTCCACTACCTGCCGCCGGGCCGCGTGGTCGACGCCGACCCGGCAGGCGTGGCCGTACTGCAATCCGTACTGACCGACGCCGGAGTCGACTTCGTCACCGGGCGTTCCTGGACCACCGATGCGCTCTACCGCGAGACCCGTGCCCGCGTCTCCCGCCGAGTCGAAGAAGGCTGCCGAACCGTCGACATGGAAGCCTCGGCCTTCTGCGCCGTGGCCCGATTCCGCGGAGTGCGATTCGCGCAACTGCTGTACGCCGGCGACTCCCTCGCCGCCGACTGGGATCACCGCGGCTGGACCAAGGCAACAACAGTGCGCGAACAATTGTTCTGGCTCGCGGCAGATGCGTGCCTACAATTGAGCCCGATCTGAGTCTTCGGGGCACCAGCCCCCCCTTCCCGCTCACCCCACCCCCCCGCTCACCCCGGCCCCCCGCTCACCCCAGCCCCCCGCTCACCCCGGACCCCGCTCACCCCCGGACCCCGCAAACGCGCGCGCGTTTGCCAGACGCGCGCAAAATTGCCCCCGCACGGGTCACCAATCTGCGCGCACCTGACGAATGCGCGCGCGTTTGCGACTGGCCGAACGAGAAACGGGGAACGCCGAACGGGG
>JAESFR010000191.1_pt1 | contig 30169 bp, 26 predicted proteins | sample 9266191 | NCBI WGS metagenome assembly JAESFR01 (sample SAMN14503063, study PRJNA617104) | algae metagenome | isolation source: Pleurocapsa minor HA4230-MV1 and co-occurring heterotrophs from cement on... | place: USA: Nuuanu Pali Lookout, Hawaii | collected 2009-07-20
TCGGAAATAATCATGGTATGTTACCTCTTGTGGTTACAGGGTTGATTAAAGGTTGAGTGCAGTGAGCTACATCAAGATCAAGTCACTGCGATTTACAATTAACTATTTAGTAAGACTCAGAGTAGGAATCGGAAGCAGCTCCACTATACTGACCTTCAATAGTTAGAGTCTCTGTGTAAGTAAAAGCTTTAGTGTTACGACCAAAGGCTTCAGCTACGCCAGTAGCACCAGCTTGGTTGAAATACTTACCGCCACCAGTAGCTTGTGCTTCAGTTTCGTTAACGGATTCGATGTACTGTAGATCGGAAATAATCATGGTATGTTACCTCTTGTGGTTACAGGGTTGATTAAAGGTTGAGTGCAGTGAGCTACATCAAGATCAAGTCACTGCGATTTAAAATTAACTATTTAGTAAGACTCAGAGTAGGAATCGGAAGCAGCTCCACTATACTGACCTTCAATAGTTAGAGTCTCTGTGTAAGTAAAAGCTTTAGTGTTACGACCAAAGGCTTCAGCTACGCCAGTAGCACCAGCTTGGTTGAAATACTTACCGCCACCAGTAGCTTGTGCTTCAGTTTCGTTAACGGATTCGATGTACTGTAAATCAGAAATAATCATGTGTTTTACCTGTTGTAGTTTTAGTTTTTACGTTTTTATTTGAGAATTTATGCAGTGAACTACATCAAGATGAAGCCACTGCGATTTAAAATTAACTATTTAGTAAGACTCAGAGTAGGAATCGGAAGCAGCTCCACTATACTGACCTTCAATAGTTAGAGTCTCTGTGTAAGTAAAAGCTTTAGTGTTACGACCAAAGGCTTCAGCTACGCCAGTAGCACCAGCTTGGTTGAAATACTTACCGCCACCAGTAGCTTGTGCTTCAGTTTCGTTAACGGATTCGATGTACTGTAAATCAGAAATAATCATGTGTTTTACCTGTTGTAGTTTTAGTTTTTACGTTTTTATTTGAGAATTTATGCAGTGAACTACATCAAGATGAAGCCACTGCGATTTAAAATTAACTATCTAGAAAGATTCAGAGTAGGAGTCGGAAGCAGCTGCACTATACTGACCTTCAATAGTTAAAGTTTCTGTGTAAGTAAAAGCTTTAGTGTTACGACCAAAGGCTTCAGCTACGCCAGTAGCGCCAGCTTGGTTGAAATACTTACCGCCACCAGTAGCTTGTGCTTCAGTTTCGTTAACGGACTCGATGTACTGTAAATCAGAAATAATCATAATGTTTTGCCTCTTGTAGTTGTGCTTTATGGTTGGCAGAAACAAAAGTTGTTTTCTTTGTTTCCATGTAATCAATTTATCCTAAGCAAAGTTTTAGATGTTGCCATTTTGGCATTTATATTTTTCCCATTCGCCTAATCTGTATATAGATAGCTCCAGAACCCAAAGAAAGCGCATACTTTGAGCTATTTTGGTAATTTAATTGACTACTTAAAGACTATTACTATTTGATATTGCCTAAGCTAATTTTGATTCCCTCCCTATCTGCACTAGATATATATCCACACATCAAAAAAATCTAAACAAACAGAGATAAATAACAATGGTCAAATTCAACAACATAGAAATAGCAACAGCCGAAATAAACGCTTATCTCCAACAGGAATTTAAGCTTAAGCAGATTTGTAGCGAAATTTTACATCAGCAAATTATTGCCGAGGCTAGCTCTGCACGAAATATTAGCGTTTCCGAAGCCGAAATTGAAGCCGAAGCTAACAAAATTCGCAGTTTTCTGCGTTTGGAAAAGGCGTCAGACACCTTAGCTTGGTTAAAGGATAATTTACTTGACCCAGAACAGTGGGAAATTGCAATTAATAATCGTCTTCTTCGCCAGAAACTGGCGCAAAATTTATTCGATTCTAAGGTCGAAGCGTTTTTTGCCCAAAATCGTCTAGATTTTGACCGATTTGTGCTTTATCAGCTGGTAGTACCCTATGAAAAATTAGCTCAAGAGCTTTTCTATCAAATAGAAGAAGAGGAAATTAGTTTTTATCAAGCGGCTCATCTTTATGATATCGATCGGCAACGTCGCTATGTATGTGGATTCGAGGGAGAAGTACTCCGCTGGAATTATCCTCCTGATCTGGCTGCGGCTATTTTTAAGACGCCAGTTGTTATTGGCGAACTAATCCATCCGATTAAATCTCAGCAGGGCTATCATATATTTAAGATTGAGGATTATTTTCCTGCCGAGCTTACGCCAAAAATAAGACAAGAGATTATTGAGCGGCTATTTGAGCAGTGGCTAAATAGTGAATTAGATTACCTAATTCACAATGAACTTGCGCCTTCGGAGGAATCACTTAGATCCTAAGGACACACACGATTACTTTACTTACTTGCCGTTTAAAGCAAGGTTTAATTTATCAACTCATTGATAAACTTATAGACTCAATTGTTGTTTTGCTAGTTCATAATAGAGTCCCTTGAGAGCGAATAGTTCATCGTGATTACCTTGTTCGACTATGAGACCTCGATCTAATACCACAATACAATCTGCATTACGGACTGTGGAAAGACGATGGGCAATAATAAAAGTAGTACGGTGTCGAGAAAGACGAGCCAGATTATCTTGAAAACGCCTTTCTGACTCTGTATCGAGAGAACTGGTTGCCTCATCTAAAATCAAAATTGGTGGATCTCCCAAAAAAGCACGGGCGATCGCAATTCTTTGACGTTGACCCCCAGAAAGATTATCTCCACGCTCACCAACTTTGGTGTTATACCCCAAGGGCAATGCCTGAATAAAGGCATGTGCTTCTGCTACTTTGGCGGTGGCAATTACTTGCTCTAGGCTAAACTCAGGTCGGTATAAAGTAATATTTTCCAAGATAGTTCCCGAAAATAGATAGCAGCTTTGTGGCACAACTCCCATTTGCGATCGCAAAGATTGCAGCGAAATGTGTTTGAGATTATGTCCATCAATTAAAATATTGCCATTTGTCGGGTGGTACATCCCCTGAATCAGTTTAACTAAAGTGCTTTTCCCAGAGCCACTTCGACCGACAATAGCGACTGTCTGCCCTGCCTTCACTTTTAAGCTAATATTTTGTAATATATTTGTTTCTTCATCACTTTCATAGCGAAACGTTACATTGTCCAGATGAAGATCGCCGTTTAGTTTCGGTAAAGCTAATTTACTCCCCTGAAGAGGTTCTTCGGTTTTGGCATCGAAGACATCATTAAGTCTTTCTACCGAAATGAAGACTTCCTGTAATTCATCCCATACCCCCACTAATACCAAAACAGGACTAATAATATAACCTTTCATCATATTGAAGGCGACATACTGACCAATACTTAGTTCTCCTTTGATGACTAAAGTCGCCCCGTACCACAGCAATGCTGCTCCACCGATGGTATTAATCATGTTGCTTAAAAAACCAAGATTAATTGCCAGTTTTTGACCTTTAAACTGCACGTTTAATTGACGAGTTAAAAGCTCTTCCCAACGCCAGCGTAAATCTTTTTCTGCCGTTACAGATTTGACAGTAGAAATTCCTGTCATCATTTCGACCAAAGAAGAATTTTGATCGGCAGTAGCGTTAAATCTTTCGCGCGAAACTTTTCGCAGCAATGGAGTAGCAGCTAAGGTCAAAATGACGATAGGTGGGATTAAAAGCAAGATTAAGGCTGTGAGCTTCCAGTTGTAATACAGCATTAATCCTAGATAGATAAATCCTGTGAAAAAGTCTAACCAAGAAAGCAATACGTTCCCGATCAAAAATTGTTGAATCTTTTGATTTTCTTGAACCCGAGTAATAATATCTCCAACCCGACGAGATTCAAAAAACTTCAGTGGTAGGTTTAAAGCATGATTAATGAACCCACTAATCATAGTTAAGTCGAGACGGTTGGCTAAATAACTCAGTAAATAGGTACGTACTGAAGTTAAGCCACCTCCTAAAGCGCCAAATAACAACATTCCTATGACTAAAACATTCAAAGTTGATTGACTTCGACTGACTACCACCTGGTCAAGAATGATCTGAGTAAACAGAGGCGATACCAAACCAATCAGCTGAATTAAGATAGAGGCAATAATGATCGTTAAGCTGATCGAACGATAGGGCAATAGTAGGGCGAAAAATCTGCCTAGAGTGCGCTTTTCTGTTGGGGCATCTGCTAGAGCATTGGTTGGTTCAAGCAACAAAGCAAATCCCGTCCAAGCATCAAGAAACTCCGACCGAGCCACTTCAGACTTATCTGCGGCTGGGTCGGCAACCAGAACTTTGTCGCCTCTAACGCGGTAAACCACTACATAATGCTCACCTTTCCAATGAGCAATCCAGGGATTTTTTTGCTCGACAATACGGCTTAAACTTGCTCTGACAGGGCGAGCATGATAGCCTAATTTTTCAGCGGCGATCGCTAAATTTTTGAGAGATGCTCCAGAACGTCCAATTCCAATCAGCTCACGTAAATAATTGATGCTGATCGATTTACCCCAGTAGCGGCTAATCATGGCGAGGCAAGCCGCACTGCAGTCAGAAGAACTTTGCTGTTCGATATGGGGATAAGTTTGCCAAAGACCTCGACGTTTTGTGGGTTTGGGATATTCAATTTCTTGTTCTTGGTCTACTGGTGCGTTCTGTTCGGCTTTGACAACATCAGCCTCGTAATTAACCGCTAAAGTGGGTTTATTAATTACAGCAAGAGCATTGACATTACTAGAACTTATACTCTTTAATGATGATGGTGAGCGATTGGCCGAAGGAGTAGAGTTATTTTGCCAAGAATCAATTAACTCAGGAGCTAGTTCCGAGAAGATTTGCCAGTTTTCTGGCGACAATTCATAAAATAACAAGACAGTTTGAGATGTCCAGTCAGCCTGTGCCGATGGATATCCCCAAGAATCTCCTATTTTCACTATTTGATTTTTAATCTGACCGTTACGCAACCAAAAACGGACATTGTTTGCTTTAGCTACTACTTTAGTTCCTGCTCTAATTTTTTTTTCGGTTAAATAGGGTAATAATTGTTTGAGGCGCTGACTAGATAAATAACGTAACTCAGTTAGAGTTTTAAAAAAAATTAGTTTTTGCTGTTCGTGAATGACAATCCGCCACTTTAAAGCTAATTCTGGCAGCTTTTTCAGAAAAGGCTTGAGTTTTTCTAAAGTAATTCGCGCAACTTTAACCTTACTTGCTGCTTGAACTCTATATGATAAAGGACTTTCGTACCAAAAAGAGTGAGCGCCAAAAATTTCTCCTTCCAACAATAAATTTGCTGAAGCTTCCCTTTTTTTATCAACATCAAAGCCTAATAATCTGACTCTGCCTTCGCATATCAAAAAAAAATATTCAGAATTGTCCGATGATGAATTTGAATCAGGTAAAGTTTGAGGCTGAATTACAATCTGCTCGCCCAATTCATATTCGTGAATTTCAAACTCTTGAGTAAGCAATTCAAGTGTGGGTATTTTTTCTGAAGAAAATTGACTTTGGTTTAATAGTAAATTTAAAATTGACGATCGCATTGCTAATTCATTATTATTAGATAGCGATTTAGCTTGAATAATATCCACTTGTTTTTGCTCCGCAAAAAGCTACTAGAATTTAATAATTGAATCCCGTTTAATTGTGCAGCTACTACTAAACAATTTTGAGAGAGTATAGTTTTTTTAAAAAAAATTAGTTTAATTATTTGATAATTAAGAAATGGGTGTCACTTATTTGAGTAGATAACACCCTTGTTCTTAGACAACTTAGAAAAAATAATTAACCGAATAAACGATATAAAATACCCATAGCAAAATTTCTTTGCCCCCCTTTTACTTTGGCAGATTGATGATCCGCATCTTCTAGAGAGTAAAGATCTAGATCTCGAATATTAGCGGATTTCTGGGTTATTTTAGCTTCTTGAAGATGATGTACCTTGGCATTAATTGATGGCTGCATTACTTCACGATTACTTTTCATCAATCGGTTATATGTTCGATAGGGAATATAATGCAAGGGATTATATCCAGAAAAGCGCAAAATCAAAAGACAAGCCCAGGAATATTTTCCCGATAAAATAGCGTCAACTACCTGGTTGAATTGCTCATTCGTCATCGCTCTGTTGAACTGAGAATCGGCTGAATAAGGTTTGTTGTACATGATACTTCTTTAAATTAAATTAAGTTAAATTGTTTAGTCTTGGTTTTATAAATTAATGCCATCTTTTTGCATTTTTTTAACTGGTTCGAGCAGCAAATCAATAATGCGACGGTGGCGAATCACAATATCAGCACTGGCTGTCTGTCCTGGTTTGAATAAAATCTTTTTCAAATTGTCAGAAACATAGTTACGTTCGAGTTCGATTTCCACTCGATATACTTCACCCAACTTTTCATCGGTTTTAGTATTTGCTGAAATGTTGGTTACTTTCCCTGGAATTATTCCATAATCCTGATATGAATAGGCATCAAATTTAACCTGTGCAGCCATGCCCTTTTTGATAAAGCCAGCATCTCGGTCTGGTAATACAGCAGAAAGTACCAGAGGAGAGTTGTCAGGAGCAATTTCTGCTACAGTTTCTCCTGGCTGTATTACCTTACCTGAATTGACTACGTTAAAGGCTAGAACTGTTCCGCTTACAGGAGCTCTAAGCAATCTTTTTTCTAACTGACTTTTGGCAGTTGCTAGAAGATTTTTAGTTTCGGCAATCTTACTCTTAGCTTGATTAATTTCTAGCTCTAACTGCTGGGCTTTTTGCTTAGCTGTAACCTCAAGTCGAAGACTATCAGCTTTTTTAGATTCCAACTCTGTCTGAAGGCGTTCTGCTTCTTTTTGAGCCTCAGTCAAAGCTCCTTGATTCTCAGTAATGCTAGATCTCATATTCCTGGTAGACTGCTGTGACTGATATATTTGCTCATTAATACTACTAATGCCTTGCAGTTTACTATCAATTAACTGTTGTTCAATTTGGCGTTGAGCTTGTTGAGCCTGAAAAATATATTCTTGGGAGATTGCTCCCTCCTCAGCAAGTCCCTTGAGCTTTGCCAGTCTTTGTTGATGTTCTTTTAAGTCAAGATTAATCTGATTGAATTTAGCTTTATCTAACCCAGACAATTGCGCTGTTTGCCCCTGTCTTGCTATATTTGCTGCGAGTTCAGACTGTTGTTGCTCTAGCAAATCACTAGTCACCTGTGCTTTAGAGATTGCCGATTCAATCGCTAATTGTTGCGAGCGTATTTCAGCTTGACCAATTCGTCGCTGGGTTTCGACTTCAATCTTAACTTGCTCTAATAAATTAAGTTTTTGACGCAATTCAAGCTGACTAGAGGACAAAACTTCTTTAAGTCTTTCGACCTCTTTAGTTTCTCGCTCCGAATCTAAGGTCGCAATTAGTTGTCCAGCCTTGACTCTTTCTCCTTCTTTTACCTCAATACTTCTGATCTTGGCTGCTTCAAGGGATTCAATTTTGTAGGCATCTCCTTTGGGGACTAATTTTCCTTGAGCCTTTCCAATCTGATCGATTTGGCCAAACCAAGCCCAGGCAAAAAAAGTTAAACAAAACACAATTCCTCCCACAATTAATTGTAGGGGTAGGTTAGATGGAGGTTCTTCCAGTAACGATTGCATCGCTGGCGACCATTGAGCTGATTCCACCTGGCTATCACTACTATTAGTAACAGCTAAAGCTGAAGACTGCTGCTCAGGATTTAAGATTGTTAACTGAGATCCTTCGTTGTTGCCTCCATTCCTAGGAGAAAGTTGGGAATTATTCTCTGAGTTATTGTTAGAGACTATCTTCGTGTCTCTCTCAGAATTACCGTTGCTGACATTAGAATTCAAGATTGTTAACTGAGATCCTTCGTTATTGCCTCCATTCCTAGGAGAAAGTTGGGAGTTATTCTCTGAGTTATTGTTGGAGACTATCTCCGTGTCTCTCTCAGAATTACCGTTGCTAACATTAGCTAGATTTGTTTTTGGCAATATTTTCATGAGTTTAAAACTGATAACTCTTTATTTAACTACGAGCATCGAAGCTTTGATATGCATCAAGGAACAATTTATTTAAATAAATGGCTAAAAAAATAGCCTAGATTAAAATTTAAAATTTCTTCCCCACTACTTTACACAAAATTGAGCTAGTTGACATATATTCAACATCTTTTTGTAATATTGTTTAATGCACAACGACTTTTTAAAATTCAATTGACATAGTAAAATATTTTGGACGATCTTTATTGTGTATCCGTTTTGGCAATCTTATTCATCGTTGTTTAAAGTTAATTTAAAATACTACACGCATACTATTTAATTGATTTATTAGCAGTGAATATTAATTTTTTATTTTTTTATTTTTTATTTTCAACTATTAAAATCTAAATCAACATCACTGCAAAATTACACTTTTTTCGTGAAGATTTTGTGAAGAGAGCTAGCACTCTCAAAAACAATGGCGTATAGAGCAATACACTTTTATTCGTAATCCCCCATGAATCAAGACATTTACAGATAGCTTTTGAGTAAATTTAGCCAATAAAATAATATTAGCGCGGTTTAATACCCATGAAATTCATAAAACTCATGGAAAAACTCATCTTGCTGCTCGAAGTGAAATTCATAAAATATTTTTAAAATCTCGAAAATATCATAAGGTAAAGATTACCATCGTTTGTGGCAGGAGCAACCTATGAGCCGTCTAGCACTGTTAAGCGTTTCCGATAAAACTGGAATTGTGGAATTAGCCCGTAAATTAGTAGCCCATCAGTTTGAGATTATCAGTAGCGGTGGTACAGCTAAAACTTTGCAGTCTGCTGGCATTAGCGTCATTAAAGTAAGCGACTACACAGGCTCACCAGAGATTTTAGGCGGTAGAGTAAAGACTCTGCATCCGCGCATTCATGGGGGAATTTTAGCTCGTCAGGATTTGCCAGAGGATCTTTTGGAGTTGACGGCTAATAATATTCGTCCGTTTAATTTGGTAGTAGTAAATCTTTATCCCTTTGCTAAAACGATCGCCCAACCCAATGTTAGCGTAGCCGAAGCAATTGAACAAATTGATATTGGTGGCCCGACTTTAATTCGCGCAGCAGCCAAAAACTATCAGTACCTAACGGTATTATGTAATCCCGAGCAGTATGAGCCGTATCTAGCTGAATACGAACAGTCTAATGGTGGTGACGTATCGCTCGAATTTCGGCAGCAGATGGCAGGAAATGCCTTTGCCCATACTAATAGTTACGATCGCGCTATCTCAGCCTATTTTGCTAATTTAAATCAGTCGGTATTACCAGACAACTTGCCAGATATCTATAGTATTTCTGGCACTAAAGTTCAGTCTTTACGTTACGGTGAAAATCCTCATCAACCCGCAGCCTGGTATCAAACTGGTGTAGCATCGGGATGGGCAGCAGCAAATAAGCTTCAGGGTAAGGAGTTGAGCTATAACAACCTAGTGGACTTAGAAGCAGCACGACGCATCATTACTGAATTTGACCCTGCCGAACCCGCAGCAGCGGTTTTAAAACACACGAATCCCTGTGGGGCAGCGGTGGCAAGTACCTTAGTAGAAGCTTATGAAAAAGCTTTTAATGCTGATAGTGTCTCGGCATTTGGCGGTATTGTAGCTTTAAATCAGACGATTGATGCAGCTACAGCCGAAGCCTTGACGAAAACATTTTTAGAATGCGTTGTCGCGCCAGGGTGCGAGTCACAAGCACAAGAGATACTAACAGCTAAATCTAAATTAAGAATTTTATTATTACCTGACTTAACTACAGGGCAGCCAGAAACCATTAAAGCGATCGCGGGAGGGTTTTTAGTCCAAGCCAGCGACGATCAAGTTGAAAACCCCGATAACTGGCAACTGCTCAGCGAAAAGCAACCTACACCCGCACAAATTGCTGAGATGTTGTTTGCCCAAAAATTAGTTAAGCATGTTAAATCTAATGCTATTTTAGTTAGTCGCGATCGCACTACCTTGGGTATTGGTGCAGGACAAATGAATCGTGTGGGTTCAGTGAAAATTGCCCTCGAACAGGCGGGAGAAAAGGCTCAAGGCGCGATAATGGCGAGTGATGGCTTCTTCCCCTTTGATGACTCGGTAAGGACTGCTGCTGCTGCGGGAATTACCGCTATTATTCAACCAGGGGGATCGATTCGCGATCGAGATTCCATTGCTGCTGCTAATGAGTTAGGAATTGTAATGGTCTTAAGCGGTACACGCCACTTCTTGCACTAAAAATGCTGACCTGAAGATTAGACTAAATATGTTAGTGGGATTAAATAGGGTTAGGTTATTGGTTTATACTGTACTGTGTGATATCGAGGATGCTAAATAATAAATATTAAAAGTAGAGTCTCGTATTTAAGTTTAGAAGTAAGTTTTTTTGCTGTGCAGCTATAATAAAAGGCTCAACAGCGATAGGCTAATAGACCATAAACTAAATTCTTACCGTCGTAATTAAACAAGGAGGATGATTTTTAATGACCCAAGTGGTTGTTGGACAGAACGAAAACATAGAATCTGCGCTGCGTCGTTTCAAACGTCAAGTGTCCAAAGCAGGTATCTTTGCCGATATTAAACGTCGTCGTCACCACGAGACGCCAATCGAAAAACGCAAACGCAAAGCGATCGCTCGTCGCAAAAAACGTTACCGTTAAATTGATTATTTTTCTTACTAAATTGCACAGCTAAACCGCATCAAGACCTTTAAACAGTTTTGAGTCGTTTCTTTTGCAGTAAATGATGCAGGGGTTTACGTGATTAGTAGTGATAGTGATAGTGACAGTAAGAAAATAAGATTATCTACCAGCGATGTAGCGCCTTAAGCAACTGCATCGCTTTTTATTTATTTACTTAATTTAATATATTTAGTTATAACTAGCTACCTGACATATTTATTTATCATTAAATTGTGGATTTAATACCCGTTGCTGATAATCAATCATATATAGTTTGCGATCGCAATTTAACAGTTGTGCAGTTTTCGGCAGATGCAGCAAAGTATACGACTCAAGCAGTTATGCCAGGACAAGATATTTTAAGCTGTTTGCCTGAAATGGTGGGTTTAGAAACAACCTGTCAAGAAATACTGACAGGAGAACAAGACAGTTTTACCCTAGAAGCTATTCTCCGTTACCAGCCAGACGATGAACTGCTTTATTTTAATCTGGTGATTCAAGAAATTGAGCAACAGATTGCAATTTTCTTAGAAGATGTCACTGAGTCTACCCTGCTACACCAATCTTCAGTACAGCGACTCAATGAAGTTGAAATCACCCTCAACAAACTGCAAAGATTTGAATACTGCACCAACAAGATCATCGCTTCCATGCAGGATGTGCTATTGATTACCTCTCCTTTAGGTATAATCGAGCGGGTTAACAAATCGGCTACCGAATTATTCAAGCAAACCAAGTCAGATTTAATCAACCAACCGATAGATGAACTAATTACCGATTGTAGTTATAATCATCAAAAAATTTATAGCTCATTGTTGAGTTCAAAGGATGTAGTTAGCAAAATAGAGGTTAGTTTTACCAGCAAGCAATCGCAAACGATTCAGATTGAATTTGACTGTTTTATTGCTCCTACCGAAGTAAAAAACTTTTTTAATTGTGTTTATATTGGTAGAGATATTACTGCCAGAAAACAAGCAGAAGCAGAAATTCGCAAATCTCTCGCCCGCGAAAAAGAGTTAAGAGAACTTAAATCAGGGTTTATTTCGATGGCTTCCCATGAATTTCGTAATCCTCTCAGCAGTATTTTATTATGTGTGCAGAATCTGCGAGAAGAACCTCCCGAACTTAACCCTAGTAGTCGTGAATTCTATTTGCAATCAATTCAAGATGCAGCTTTAACCATGAACTCGTTGTTAGAAGATATTTTAGTTCTCAGTAAAGCCGAATCTGATAAACAAACCCTCAAGCTAGAACCAATAAATCTTAAAGCTTTCTGTCACAAGATTATTCAGAAATTAGCCTCACTCTATGCCGATCAGACAGTTAATTTTGAATATTGTCTGGCAGCCGACATCGTTAATTTAGATCAAACAACTTTAAGTCATATTTTAAATAATTTACTTGCCAATGCTCTCAAGTATTCCCCTGCAAAAACGGCAGTTAATTTAATCATTACCGATCAAATTGAACCCCCAGCGATTAAAATTGAAGTTAGAGATCGCGGAATTGGTATTCCTAAAGCATCACAAAAGCATTTATTTGAATCATTTTATCGAGCAAGTAATGTTAGTTCATTTCCTGGTACTGGTTTAGGGTTGTCAATTGTTAAAAAATCGGTCGATCTCTACCAAGGTTCAATTATCGTGGATAGTCAGGTCGATCGGGGAACGAAAATTATTGTTTATTTACCAATTAAGTTAAATTAATCAAAATATATTATGAACGAAATTAGTAAGACAGAAATACGCCAAAAATTAGGGAATATTACTCAACTGCAAGAACTTCTATTTGGCGATAAAATTGATGAATATAATTTTAAATTAGATCAATATAATCAGAGATTAGATACTCTGGAAGCAAATTTAAAAAAATCGCAGGGAACAATTGAAGCGTCCATTGCTCAATTGGAGCAAAAGCTTTTTGAACAGATCAATTCAGTGGTTAATGCTTTAGAAAAAAGTAGCCAAGATCAAATTCTTAAAACTCAAGCAGAACAGCACAAATTACAACAAAAGCTTGACAAGATAGCAAAATATAGCAACGAGCATCTAGATTTTTTACATCAAAGCTTAGATACTAAAACTAATAGTCTGAAAACTGAAATAATCCAGACAAAATATAGTTTAAACCAAGATTTAAATTCAGTTAAACAAGAGCTTGTAGCCAAGTTAGAGGATAATCTAGCAGAACTTACTGCTAAGAAAGTTTCTCGTGCCGATTTGGCAGAAGTCCTGTTTGAATTATCTCTTAAACTAAAGAGAACGGATGCAGATTTAGATACAGATTTAAACTTTTCTGATCTAGAAGATTCAGCATCTACAGAAGATTCATCCCCGACTAATTTGATGCTTCCTGAAACTAAATCAGTTAAATCTTAAGCTGGATAAATATTCATGAATTATGGTTCTAAATGTTAGAAAGCCAGGAGCAAAGTAGCGGTTTAAGCATCACCTCCTCAGCTAACTTTACACAATGGTTAAGCGATCGCTTTCTTAGTCTAGCTTTTACTACTTATCAAGCAGGTAAAATTTTTCTCGTTGGTTTACAACCTAATGGGAATCTTTCAGTCTTTGAACGTACTTTTGACCGCTGTATGGGTTTGTGGGTTAATAATTCCAGTTTATATCTGAGTTCTCTCTATCAAATCTGGGGTTTTGAGAATGCCTTAGCAACGGGAGAAACCTATAACGGCTATGATTTTCTCTATATTCCTCAATTTAGCTACGTTACAGGGGATTTAGACGTACACGACTTGGTCATAGATCGTTCTGGCAAACTAATATTTGCCAATACTTTATTTAACTGTTTAGCCACAGTTAGTCACACCCACAGCTTTACTCCTCTATGGCAGCCTGAATTTATTTCCCAGTTGGTAGCAGAAGATCGCTGTCATTTGAATGGAATTGCTTTACAAGAGGGAGAAGTTCGCTATGTCACTACTATCGGACAAACTGATCGAGCAAATGGCTGGCGCGATCGCCGTCATCATGGAGGCTGCGTTATCGATATCACTAATAATCAGCTAATCGCTACAGGATTATCAATGCCTCACTCCCCTAGGTGGTATCAGAATCGTCTATGGCTATTAAATTCTGGTACTGGTGAATTTGGCTATCTAGATTTAAACCAAGCAAAATTTGAACCTGTCGTTTTTTGTCCAGGCTATCTTCGTGGTTGTGCCTTAATTGAAAATTATGCGGTGGTAGGCATCTCGCAATTAAGAAATAAAACTTTTTCTGGGTTACTGTTAGAGCAAAAATTACAACAAGCAGACACAGAATCATTTTGTGGCTTGTTGATTATCGATTTATTGCAAGGGAAAATTGTTCACTGGTTAAAACTCGAAGGTGTGGTGAGCGAACTATATGATGTTGCTATCTTACCAAACGTTAAAAGACCTATGGCACTTGGCTTCAAGTCTGATGAGATCAAGCGATTAATCACAATTGGGCAACTATAGCCGTACAAAGTTAGCGGCGCGTTTTGAGTATGAATATTCACACTCAAAAGCCGCCGCAGATTAGGACATTGATAGTAATTGGCTCGTAAGTAGGAAGTAGGAAGTAGGAAATAGGAAATATAACGCTTAGTTTTATTAGTTTACTCTACATTTTTAACTTTTTAAGCTGACATTTTGAAGAACTGTGGTTATAGTTGGGTACTGCTATTTATAAGCAATCTTAACTCAATTTTTTGACCTCAAATTGTCATTTTTGGGGTTCTACTAATATTTCTCAACTGTTATTTTTTTTAGTCCAGTAGATAACATATAACTAAGCATTATTTATGAATAGATATAGCGCAACAATTATTTCAATTGGGCTATCCTTGATCTTAATTAACAACTATTCTCTAGATAATGCGATTGCGCGGAGCGCACCAGCAAAGCTGATCGCCAAACAAGCTCCAGATAATCCAGTAAATAACTGTAATCAAATAAGTAATCAGGTTAACACACCATCAAATACTATTCCAGTTGACCAAATTGTCGCTTATCGTAATCTAGTAGCATCTACAAAAACTACGCCAAATGCTACTCAATATAGCTTTTGGTGGGCAGCATTACAGTTCGATCCGTTTGACGGTAAATTGGTACAAAATTGGTTTGCTTATCCACAAAAACAGCAGATCAATTTAGTTGTTAACTGGCAACTATGGACTTTACTTGACTATTTTGGACGCTATCGTTTTGTCAATCAGTTTGGTACTGTCGCCAGAAAATATGGTTATAGTCTAAATATTTTCAATCAAAAGGATCAGTGTTTGGCTAGCTATAAATATAACTCCACCAGCATTCCCCCTAAATGGGAACTGAATTTAGTACAATCAGGTAGAAGTAGTTTGCCTATTGAACCCGAACCACAGCAGCCATCTATTCTTGAAGTACCTTAGTTTAGGAAATAGGGAAGTAGGGAGATAGGGAGAGAAATAATTATAATTTATGATTATTGTTCCAAGTCTCAAACACAATCGTTAACGGAACAGCATTGTGTCAAGTAAAAAAATGTCAGAAAAAAGGGCAGCGATCGCCACCCCTATTTAACGAATATCTAATTCAGTAATCAGCGCGAAGTTGCGTTGCCCTAAAGGACTAGCTTCGCGTCGCGGGGGTTCCCCCCGTTGAGCAAACTTCGTAAGAAGTAACCAGTAATCACTACTTCTAACTTTTAACCAGCTTTTTAGTTTTGAGCTTACGCAGACGAATTGACTCTGGTGTGACTTCTACCAATTCATCAGAACCAATATATTCTAGAGCGCGTTCTAAGCTCATTTCAGTCGGAGCTTGTAGCTGAACTAATTCATCTCCACTTGCAGCACGATGGTTAGTGAGCTGCTTGGCTTTACAGACATTTAAATCAAGGTCTTGGGAACGATTATGTTCACCAACAATCATGCCTTTATAAACTTTGGTACCAGGAGTAATAAAGAATATTCCTCGATCTTCGGCATTTTTCAGAGCATAGAAAGTGGCTACACCTTCTTCAAAAGCAATAATTACGCCGTTGTAGCGAGTTTCTAGTTCACCAGAGAAGTCACGATACTCTAGAAAACTGTGGTTCATAATACCTTCACCACGAGTAATACGTACGAAGTCACCACGAAAACCAATCAAACCTCTAGCGGGGATAACAAACTCAAGTTGAGTCCGTCCAGCACCAGTTTGCATATCCTTCATTTCGCCTTTTCGCTGTCCAAGACGCTCAATACAGCTACCAACGGCAGCTTCAGGAACATCTAAGACAAGATACTCAAAAGGTTCACAGGGCTTACCTTTGATTTCGCGGTAGATTACCTGGGGTTGGGATACTTGAAATTCATATCCTTCTCGACGCATGGTTTCAATCAGGATACCTAAGTGTAGTTCCCCACGACCTGAAACCAAGAATTGTTCGGCTGAATCCCCGTCTTCCACCCGCAGAGCCACATTAGTTTCTAACTCTCGCATTAGGCGATCGCGGATTTGACGTGAGGTGACAAAATCGCCTTCCTGACCCGCAAACGGTGAATTATTAACCGAAAAGGTCATTTGTAAAGTAGGTTCGTCTACTTTAATCAGCGGTAGCGCTTGAGGCTCACTGGGACAAGTTATTGTCTCGCCAATATTGGCATCGGCAAAGCCTGATACCGCCACAATATTGCCTGCACTAGCTTCATCCATTTCCACCCGTGCTAGACCTTTAAAACCCATTAGCTTAGATATTTTGGCTTTAACAATCTTGCCATCTTCTTTAATCAAAGCCGCCTGTTGACCAGATTTTAATACACCGTTGTGAATTCTGCCGATCACAATCCGACCCAAATAGTCGGAATAATCAAGCGTTGTTACCTGTAGCTGTAAAGGCTTATCTACATCTCCTGCTGGAGGTGGGACATGATGAATAATCGCTTCAAATAGAGGTTGCATATCAACCCCTTCTTCATCTAGGGTTTCTTTCACATACCCTTCTAAACCAGAAGCATAAAGGGTAGTAAAGTCACACTGGTCATCATCTGCACCCAGTTCTACAAATAAATCAAATACTTTATCCACTGCGCCATCTGGGTGAGCGCGAGGACGATCGATCTTGTTAACTACTACAATCGGACGTAAGCCTTTTTCCAAAGCTTTTTTTAACACGAAGCGAGTCTGTGGCATCGGCCCTTCGTTAGCATCAACAATGAGGACACAACCGTCAACCATTCCCAGAACCCGTTCGACTTCACCACCGAAGTCAGCGTGGCCAGGAGTATCAACAATATTGATTAGAGTATCTTGATAGCTAACTGCGGTATTCTTGGACAGAATTGTAATTCCGCGTTCTCTTTCAAGATCGTTGGAGTCCATAACGCAATCTGGTACATCTTCGCCTTCGCGGAAAATACCCGATTGTTTGAGAAGTGCGTCTACGAGAGTGGTTTTACCGTGATCGACGTGAGCAATAATGGCGATGTTGCGAATAGGAAGAGACATATGATTGGTCTATTAGACTTTTGTATCTTTTTCTCAAAGATTCTTAATAATTATAGCTTAAGTTTGTTTTTATTTATCTTGAAATGTTATGGGTAAGAAAAGGATGAGACGAAAAAAAAGTTTTTTGCTAGTAGCTATTTTGGGGATTATCTTCGATCAGCTAACTAAATATATTGTCGTGCAAAATTTTGTTGAGGTTGGTACTACTTGGCCTATCTGGCAAAATGTGTTTCATTTAACCTATGTAGTTAACACGGGAGCGGCCTTTAGTTTCTTTCGCGGACAGGTTGATATTTTACGCTGGATTTCTCTCGTAGTGAGTTTGGTTTTGGTTACTTTCGTTTGGTACTCCCCTAGAATGACGTTACTAGAGCAATTGGGTTATGGATTTATCTTGTCAGGAGCAGTGGGGAACGGCATAGATCGCTTCTTATTTGGCTATGTGGTTGATTTTTTCGATTTTCGCCTGATTAATTTTCCTGTCTTTAATCTAGCTGATGTCGCCATTAATATTGGCGTGATTCTACTTTTAATAGCTAGTTTTGGTACACCATCTAAACCCAAAACAAATCAATAACTGATTAATTAATCTGAAGATATTGCTGCATAAAAGCATCAAGGAAATTACTGGGGAGATCTCTGTGACAGGAATGGCAATCAGATGGTGTTATGGCGATCGCAAATTTATAGCTAAAGCAACAATAATTAAACCTAAGTCAAATATTCAGCCAAATATGCCGATTTTCATGGTCAATTCTGCTCTTAAAATATCTCTACTTTTTAGGAACCAAATTATTACACATATTCTACAGATAAACTTATTTTCAATTAGCATAAATACTTAACAAAAGTTTTTGTACTCCAAGCTGAGAAGTTGTCTTGATTTAAGTTAAAATCCATATTTGATCGATCTTGTAGAGCTTGTATCTGTTAAAACTTTAGCTAGGAAATAGTCAATAATTACTAAGACAAGTTAAAGAATCAGGACAGGTTACTGGGGATCGATTTACGATGGCATCTAGTGACAGAAATACAGAAAAACCAGGAGGATTTGTGTACTTTATAATCTCTTAACTCTTAAATTTAACAAAAACCATTTATCTAGCAAAAATATTCAATTAACATTGTTTTCTGTAGGTAAAGTTTTAAGTATTATCAACACAAATTTTTTAGTTATCTCGCTTCAGTACTGAGTTGAGAAATAATCTTCATCAGCATTACATCACCGCTGAAAGAAATTTGGAGTTTTATTCTGCCACAACTACATAATTATTAGGAGAATCTATGACCGCAACCGTCGATAGACAAGTAGAGAACAGTCAAGAGCCAGCAAATCGTCAAGCAAGCCCACGCAAAATCGGCATTCCCAAAGAAATATATGCTAATGAATGTCGTGTAGCTGCTACACCCGATACAGTTAAAAAGCTACAGAAGTTAGGCTTCGAGATTTTGGTTGAAAGTAATGCAGGTGCAGCTGCTAACTTTACAGACCAGGCTTATCAAGAAGTGGATTGTAAAATTGTTCCCGATGCGACCTCTTTGTGGTCAGAAGCCGATATTATTCTCAAAGTTCGCGCTCCCGAAAATTCGGAAATTGAAGTGATGCCTGATGGTAAAACCATTATCAGTTTTATCTGGCCTGCACAAAATGAAGAATTATTAACTAAGCTAGCAAATCGCCAAGCAACGGTGATCGCAATGGATGCAGTGCCAAGAATTAGTCGCGCTCAGAAGATGGATGCTCTATCTTCCATGGCAAACATTGCGGGTTATCGGGCAGTAATTGAAGCTGCTAATAACTTTGGGCGTTTCTTTACAGGACAAATTACCGCTGCGGGTAAAGTTCCTCCAGCTAAGGTAATGGTCATTGGTGCTGGGGTTGCAGGTTTGGCAGCCATCGGTGCAGCCAGAAGTCTTGGGGCAGTAGTACGCGCTTTTGATACTCGCCCTGCGGTAAAAGAGCAGGTAGAAAGCCTTGGTGCAGAGTTTCTGGAACTAGAGTTTGAGGAAGACGGTACGGGTTCTGGTGGCTATGCCAAAACCATGAGTAAAGAATTTATTGATGCTGAGATGGCACTCTTTAGAGAGCAAGCTAAAGAAATCGATATTATTATTACTACCGCCTTAATTCCAGGTAGACCAGCACCAAAACTGATTCTTACCGATATGGTAGAGATGATGAAAGAAGGTTCTGTAGTGGTAGATTTGGCTGCGGAACAGGGTGGGAACTGTGAAGTTACTCGACCCAACGAAGTTTATAAATACGACGGTGTAACCATAATTGGTTTAACTGACTTACCTAGTCGCATGGCTGCCCAATCTAGTCAGCTTTATGGTACAAACCTCTGGCACTTACTCAAAGATATGGGTGGGGCGGAAGACTATAAAGTAGACTACGAAGATCAAGTAGTTCGTGGGGCGTTGATTGTCCACGAAGGCAAAGTAACTTGGCCTCCACCAAAAATCGAAAATCCTTCCCCAACTCCTCCTCCTAAGCCTAAAGCGGTAGTGAATGCCGTAACCAAAGAAGAGAAAAAGTCTAATGGTATGCTCTGGGTAATTGTGGCTGGGTTAGCTTTATTGGGAATTGGTATTGGTGCGCCGACTTCTTTCTTGTCACACTTTACAGTATTTGTTTTAGCTTGCTTTATTGGCTATCAAGTAATTTGGAACGTTTCCCCTGCTTTACATACACCTCTAATGAGTGTGACTAATGCTATTAGCGGAATTATTATTCTGGGGGGGATGTTGCAGATCTCTGGAGAATTAACTTCACCTTCGGTAATTCTAGGAGCGATCGCAATTCTAGTAGGAACAATTAATATCTCTGGGGGCTTTTTGGTTACCCAACGGATGTTAAAAATGTTCCAGAAATAATCGATACATATCATACAAACCCTGTAGGGGCGGTTCGCGAACCGCCCTTAGCAATACATTGTCATTATCATTAAATTAATCATGTCAAATAATCTTGTGGCGGTTGCTTATATTGCAGCCAGTGCCTTATTCATCCTCAGCCTGGGAGGACTATCAAACCAGGAAACAGCCCGTCAGGGTAATTTGTTCGGTATTATTGGGATGGCGATCGCTTTTATCGCTACAGCCCTCAGCGCCCAGGTAAACGGTTACGGCGTTTTGATTGGGGCGATCGTTCCTGGAGCAATTATCGGCTCAGTTCTCGCTGCTAGAGTGGCAATGACTTCCATGCCCGAACTCGTAGCGATCCTCCATAGTTTTGTTGGTTTAGCTGCGGTACTTGTTGGTTTAGCTACCTACTTACAGCCTGAAAACACTCTAACTGGAGTTGAGGCAACTATCCACGAACTAGAAATCTACATCGGTATCTTTATTGGTGCTGTTACCTTTGCAGGTTCTGTAGTGGCATTTGGCAAGTTAAACGGTTCTTTTGGTAGCAAACCGCTGATGTTACCTGCCCGTCACTTAATCAACATTGCATTATTAGCTGGTTCAGTGGTTCTTGGTGTTCAGTTCATGGGAACAGAGAATGGCTTACAACCTCTGTTAATCATGACTGGTTTAGCTTGTGTACTCGGCTTCCTCCTCGTAATGGGTATTGGTGGTGCGGATATGCCTGTGGTCATTTCCATGCTCAATAGCTATTCAGGTTGGGCTGCTGCTGCTGCTGGCTTCATGCTTTCTAACGATGTACTAATCGTAACTGGAGCATTGGTTGGTAGTAGTGGGGCGATCCTGAGCTATATCATGTGTGAAGCAATGAATCGTTCTTTTATCAGTGTTATCTTGGGCGGTTTTGGTGAAGGCGCGACTGCCACCCCTACTGGTGAGGCTAAACCAATGGGTGAAGCTACCGCTACTAACGTTGAAGAAGTTGCAGAATTACTCAATGATGCTAAAAGTGTGGTGATCGTTCCTGGTTACGGTATGGCGGTTGCTCAAGCACAACATTCTGTTTCCGACATTACTAAAATTCTCCGCAAGCGCGGTAAAGAAGTGCGTTTTGGTATTCACCCCGTGGCAGGTAGAATGCCTGGACACATGAACGTATTGTTGGCAGAGGCTAATGTACCCTACGACATTGTGTTAGAGATGGACGAAATTAATGATGACTTTTCTAATACTGATGTGGTGTTAGTAATTGGTGCTAATGATACTGTTAATCCTAGTGCCTTAGACGATCCTTCTAGCCCAATTGCAGGTATGCCTGTCATGGAAGTCTGGCACGCGCAGAATACTATTGTGATGAAACGTAGTTTGGGTATTGGTTATGCAGGGGTGGATAATCCTTTGTTCTACATGGATAATAATCAGATGCTTTACGGTGATGCGAAGGCTAATGTTAGTGCTTTGTTGAATGAGTTGTCTAAAACTGAGAAGGAATTGGTTGCTGCTTAGTTTTTATTTGAGTTAGTTTGGAATCCTCCTAGTTTTTAGGGGGATTTTTTATTTCGCGCAAAGACGCAAAAGCGCGAAGGAGTTATTTGTTTGGTTTTGGAAATTGTTAAAGAAGGAAGCAAAGGATTGTTCTGTGTTTGATATGGTTTTGGAAGAAAAGGGAATTATTTGTGTATAGGTGATTTTCTTTAGATTTTTTTATGAGTATTGAAAACCAGAATTATCAATTTGAAATTTTAGAATATGCGGTTAATCAGCATCTAGATAAGCTTTTGTCTTGTAGTGATAAAAAAGATGCGTTAAACGTCATTCTAAATCAAAGTAAAGATCTTATTTGGAAAATAGCGACAGAAATCTACAATGAAAGCGGACATAAAATAGATTTTGCGTTTATCAAAAACCTACTCGATCAGAGAAGTAATCTATTAGAAAATAGAATTGGGGAAGAGCAAAAGGCTAAAGCCGATTTAGAAGCTAGAAGATTATTTAAAAAAGCCGAAAAAGAACGTTTTAGAGAAGAACAAAGAGTAGCCAGTATAAAGGCAACAGCCAAGTTAAAAGACCAAAAAATAGAACAAATAGCTAAACAAAAAGAACTAGATCGAGAGCGAAGAGAGAGAGAATCTAAACAATTACAAGCATTTAAACAAGCAAATTCAGAAATTAATAGTAATTACGAAAGCTCTGACATCTTTATCCGAATTGGAAATACAATTGCCGATCAACTTGAGATAAATCAAAAAACAATAAAATTTAATAGTTATATTATGAAAGATTTGGGAGCAGATGAATTAGATAATATTGAGATTGTAATGGCAATTGAAGAAGAATTTGATATAGAAATAACAGATGATGATATACCTTCATGTAAATCGATTAAGGTTTCACCATATGATTATTCATGTTCTTCATATGAGGATTGGAATATTGAAAAAATGTTTTATTTGGTTGTACAAAAAATCTGATTGAGTTTCGCGCCAAGACACAAAGACGTAAAGGGTTTATTTGTTTGATGTTTGGAATTTTAGGAAAAAGGAGCGAAGGGGCTATCTGTGAGGGAAAATGAGATTGCAAGGGAAATTGTGGATGCTGCGTACAAGATTCATACAAGGTTGGGGGCGGGTTTGTTGGAGTCGGTTTATGAGGCGGTGATGGCTTATGAGTTGCAGAAGCGAGGCTTAAGGTTTGAAAGACAAAAGCCAATTCCTGTGGTTTATGAGGGGATGCACTTAGGAGAAGGATTTCGAGCAGATTTTATTGTAGAGAATTTGGTAATCATTGAGTTGAAATCTGTAGAATGTATTGCTCCAGTTCACAAAAAACAACTATTGACTTATCTCCGTTTAACTAATAAACACTTAGGCTTACTAATCAACTTCAACACCGATCTCATCAAAAACGGTATTACTCGTATCGTCAACAACCTTTAATCTCTTGGCTTTTCTTCTTTGCGTCTTTGCGTCTTTGCGCGAAATTCATACCCAACAACTTCTTTATTTTGAATAATCTAATACAGAAATAGCTTTGTCCTTAATTTCATCTACTTTAATTAATTCAAGTAACTCTTGTTCATCATAAGCACCACCAAAAGCCTTGATCGCCGCACCTTCTAAAGCAAGTTCAAAAGCATCATCAATTATTTTGTTTAAATCTGCTTTATTGGCATAATACCCATCAGATTTACGTCTTTTATTAATCCTATTTATCTGTTTAATGGAATTATTGATGGAAAGTTTCCAAGATTTAGTTAGTCTTTTCTCAGCATCTTCTTTAATTAAATGTAGAAGCAAAACTACCATGTAGCTAAATATTTTGTTGAGTTTATCCTCTACAGACATTTCTTCCAATTGATCGACAATTTGTAAAGCAGTCACAAAGTCATGTTTTTCTATGCTTTCTCTTAACTGGATAAGTTCTTCCATCTGAATAACTTTAACTTGTTAGATAATCCTATTTTATTTGTAGTTCACTACTATTTTAAATTCGCGATCGCTTTTCTTCTCTACGTATCAAAAAAAAGCATACAAGTCAAAATAGAAGTTCATCTGTATTAACCAGTTGTTACTCTTGATAACTAAGCAATTGCCAATTTTTGTTACAAAAATTTATTTATTATGCTCTCCTTCTGGAAAAAATTAGGTTAAATTTGAAGTTGTCTTTTGAGGGATCTCCCTGTGAATTTGAAATCGTCAACGCGCAACCAAAATTCAGGTCAAACTCAAGCTAATAAAACTAGTATGATATTTTTTGACCCCAGCTTGATTAAAGCTGCCAGAAATATCTATCGCAGCTACTGTAATTTAAATGTTGCTACGGAAAATAAACCGAGAGGAATAGTGATCAATCGAGATAGCCATCGAGGTCAATTGGCATTTAATTCTAAACCTATATTGTTGCCTAGAGAGTGTTTTATTCCTCTCAAGCAGATTGAAGCAGAAGTATATTAAGAGAGACTCGAATTAATATTTCTAAATTATTTATTTGAACTTTAAATTAAATTATGGAAACAGTAGTTATGGCAATAGGATTTGCCACAGCTTTTACCTTTGGCGCGTGTATTGGTAGTTTCCTCAACGTAGTTATATATCGCATTCCCGCAGGATTATCTTTAGTTCATCCCCCATCTCGCTGTCCTCAATGTATGCATCCATTGGGAATTACGGAAAATGTCCCTGTATTTGGCTGGTTATGGCTTCGGGGTTGCTGTCGTTGGTGCAAAACTAGAATTTCCAGCCGTTATCCAATTGTCGAAGCAGTTACTGGCTTAATCTTTATGGCGGTTTTTGGGCGTTTTGGCTACAGTCTAGAAACTGTTGGCTACTGTCTTTTTTTATCTTGGCTATTATCGTTATCGATGATTGACTTGGATACTATGACTTTACCCTCGTCTTTAACTAAATCAGGATTAGTATTGGGCTTAGTATTTCAGGTTGTTATTGGTTGGCAAGCTAGCCATAGCCAAGGTGTAGCCAATGGTTTAATGTTTGGGATTGGTGGTGCAGTTTCAGGTATCTGGTTGCTAGAAATTATTGCCTTAATCGGTTTAATGATGATGGGACAGCAGGCAATGGGTGATGCAGACGGTAAGTTAATGGCAACTATTGGCGCTTGGATTGGCTGGAAATATGTTTTATTATCTAGCTTGATTGCCTGTGGTATGGGTGCAATTGTTGGCGGTGGCGCGATCGCTTTGAAAATTATTGGCAGAAAACAACCAATGCCTTTTGGGCCATTTTTAGCATTAGGTGGGGCATTAAGCTTATTTTTTGGGAATGAGATAATTGATGCCTATCTCCAGAATTTTTGGAGTTTTTAGCTTTAAAGATCAATGTTTTTTGTCTTCAACCTTCCCCTTTGAGAAACTCTTCGCTGTCGATCTGAACTCCATCCTCCGCCATCGATTTTATCGACTCTAATTTTTCTGCTTCAGCAACATGTTGTTTAGCCGTAATTTTAATTCCTGGCAGATGATCTAGGCTTTCTTGTAGTTGTCTTACTTGGTCAACAGGGGTAAATACGGTTAAGCCTTGAGGAATACATTTAACCTCTATAGGAGTAAAACCAATTAATTCTCCGTCTAAAACTACTTTTTGTGGTGGATTGGTAGTAACTTTTACCCACTTGGTTCGTAAATAGCCAACGTCATTTCTTTCGGCTGCTTCATTGTTACTTGCAGTTTGAAGTAGATGATAAGAAATAGCGATCGCCTCTACTCTCGTTTTAGCCGTAATAATGGTCACATCCAGTAGTCCATCATCATAAACTACTCCTGCTGTACCTTGGGCTAAAACTGAAGTAGGTGGTGCAGCATTGGCAACCGTCACAGCGTTAGCGTCAACTTCGATTACTTTATCATCAGTTTCAATTATCGTCGTGAATTTCTCAAATTCTCTCAGTTGCTTCAATCCAGAAAGCACATAAGCTAGCATTCCTAAGCGATCTTTTGCTTCGCGATCGGCATCTTCTACGGTTTCAGCCTCAAAACCTATTCCTGCCAATAAAATCATCGGCTTATCGTTACAGTATGCTGCATCTACCTTTTTAGTTGCACCATCGACAATTACCTGACATGCTGCTTCAATCGTGTCGGGTATATCCAAAGCATTGGCAAAAGCATTTGCTGTTCCTCTGGCGATCGCACCTAAAGGAATATCTGTATTAATTAAAGCTTCGGCGACTGCTGAAACCGTACCATCTCCCCCAGAAGCAATAATCATTTCTACATTATTCTTTACTGCTTGGACTGCTAATTCTCCTGCGCTAACTTCTGGGGTAGTGTATTGAATATCGAGATCGAATGTTGGCTCTAAAATACTCTTAATAGTGGCTAAATCTTGCTCTGAGTTACCTTGTCCCGCAACAGGATTGAAAATTAAACAAGCTGGGCGATTCATAAGCTAAAAAGCAATAAGTGTTCGACATGAGAAAAAAGCTACTAAAGGCAGTAGTTATTAATGTTTCTAGCTAATTCTTCTTTAAAAGTCATCTGTTAAAAGACTTATTCCAGGTTATGAAACAAGTTATTAAACAACAATGTTGACCTAATTGTGCTTATTGCTTATGGCTTTGCTTATTTACTTAGATATTTCAGGCTGTAATTCTGACAAGATGATAAACCGAATATGATTCAAGGATAAGTCACCAATCGAAACCGTTTCTTTATCAATTTTTACACCTTCACTCGTAATAAACTCAAAAGAAGTATCTTTTGCCATCTCTGCGTGATACCAAGATAGTCCCATAAAAAAGCGGGTGGGATATGGCCCTCCTTCAAACAGATCGTCGGGGTTAGATTCCATTGGTAACCAGCCATAGCCAGGAAGATAAAACTCCATCCAAACATGGTTATAATCAGGCTGTAAAGGTAGGTTGCGCTTGAGAGGATCCCCAGGACATTTATATCTCCCAACGGTGCGACAGGCAATACCATTAAGACGGCATAAAGCCAAAAGCAAGCCAAGATATTCCCCGCATGAACCCACTCCTCGTTTAAGTACAAGATCGGGAGTATCAATATGGGGTTTGATACCGTAGGCTAGTTTGTCATAAACATAGTTGCGAATACTGTATACCTGACGTAAAAGATTGGTTTCTGAGCCGATCGCTGTTTTGGCAGCCTGTTTAATAATCTCGGTATCCATAGCCAGATTATCGTTGTCTAACAGGTACTTTTGTTGATATTCTTGACTAAGGTTCGGTATTCTTTCGCAATCATCGGGCTTAATCTGATATTTAATGCTCCAGACTGCTAAAATTGCTTTCCAGCCAAATATATAACGCTGTTCAGAATTAAAATTATCAAACTTAAATACGGCAATGCGCTGCCCATCTTTAACTTCTTCCGTAAAGGGTAGTCCGATCGCCTGAACTGAGCGAATTTTTTGTCGATCTGTTTCTGCTGGTAAGGCAATACGCCATTCTAAATTGTCGATCTCGATCTCATCTAGAGGTGAAATTTCCTCAGTGTAGGACATCTCCACTAAATAGCCATTAGATAAAGCGTAGTTTTGCTGGCGGTTGTAAGCGAAATAAAGTGGGTGAATAAAAGTGCGATCGCGATCTTGTAATTCGTAATTGGGTTCAGCATTAGGATTGTCGCGGATATACATTTCGCGATCTGTATAAGCGACATAAAGAGTTTCTTGACCTTCGTTAGAATTAAAAGCTAATCCTGTTGGTGAAGCAAAGGGAGTTAAAACACTAAAAATAGTTTCTCCTGTAGCTCGATCGAGACAATAAACAGTTTGCTCTAGATCGTCTGTTAGCCAAATCTCTTCTGACTTGACGGTAATATTTTCTAAACCAATCCCAGGGGCATAAAAATGCGTAATCTTGGTGGCGCGATCGCGATTATAAACTAAAATCTTGCCTTGTTTTTGACTGGTCAAATAAATGGTCGATTCCCAAACAGCAATGCCGTTAATCTCGCAATCTAAATGGAGAAATAATTGCGGTTCAAAATCTTTAGTGACTAAAGAACAACAGTAGACACGTTCGCCCTTAGTAAACCAAAGAATATCATCAGTAATGGCTAAACCTGTTGCCCCAATAAAATCTGACCAACTGCGAGTATTTAGAATGGTCGTGTTATCTGTAGCGGGATCGATTTGTAGTAAATAACCGTTGTTAGAGTCAATCGCCCAAATAAAATCTTCATGGAACACCATACCGTAAATTGAACTGGCTGCGATCGGTCTAATGGTTGTGACAGCAGTAGGTTTATTTGAGGTCATATAGTCAATCAAAAGTTTGAGTACCTAAAATACTACATTTGTTTAGCCAGTTACAGTGTAGGTAGTGAACAATTGATTATTTGAGTTGAGATTATGCGCTCAATATACAGTTATGCCTCCGTTTCAGACAATGGTGTGGCTGAATCAATACAAGAGCTACCTAGTCTTTTAACTAAAGCTTTTTAAACTAAATTTGAACTAAAATTGAACAAGATACTGTTCATTTATACTTAAAAAGAGAGCCAAGCTTTAGACTTTACTCTCTTTTCAATATACAGTACCCCCAAGGGAATTTGAATCCCTGTCGCCTCCGTGAAAGGGAGGTGTCCTAGGCCACTAGACGATGGGGGCTAAGACTGACTGCCTGTTTTTGTGTCACTGGCAACGTTTCTAAATATATCGAATATTTTTGCCCCTGTCAACAAAATACTCAAAAAAACTTTGGGCGACGGCTAAAAATGACTACATACCCTGTCGCATTTGCTTTAATCGCTTTTGGGCAACAGGATCTAAGGTATTAAATAAAAAACGACCAGGAGGTTTTCTCTTGGTCTGTTTGTTGGTCTTATTTTTAGTTTTCTGGACTGCTAATCCTACTTCTCGCTCCAGCATTGGTGCGGAAAGCCATTCTGCTCCATAGCCGACCACAGTTAGCTGTTGGGCGCGATCGCTAGTCGCGACGATTAAACGAGTAGATTCCTGCTGGTATTTCTTGCGAGCAAAGGTGGCGCAAAATTTCTCAATATAGGTATCTGCGGTTTCGGCAAAGGCAGTATAATGTACCGATAAAGCAGCAGTGTGGGTTTCAGTGCTGCGAGGGGTGTCTTGATAATGAGCATCAAAAACAACCTTGGTACGGTATGCTACGGAAGCGCTATAGTTGATTAAACATTCGACTAGTTCATATCGAGCAGCTTCTAAGCCATGGCGATCGCGACTTTGTTTTAAGTCCGACCAGTCGCCGATGATGTTATAACCATCGACGAGTAATATTGCCTGGTGGGAGGGGGGAGACATTGCAATGGATGATCCTGATGAGAACTGGGTAAAGATTTACACTTTATTTTAAGTATATTTGTTAACAAAAAGTTAAACAAAAATAAATTACCTTTTTTATTGGCTTTCTGTTGCTAACAACTTTTGCTTAAGAGATTGAGGTTCTCCCTGAGCTACGACTTTGCCTCCTGCTAATAAAAATGCACCATCACAGTAGTCTAACTCTTCTAAACGGTGGGTTACCCAAAGAGCAGTTAGACCCCGTTCTTTGACTAGATTCCTCACCTGAGCGACTAACTCCAGCTGAGTATCTGCATCGAGCAAGGCAGTTGGTTCATCAAATAAAATAGCTTCGCAGTTACGAGCAATAGCTCCTGCGATCGCAATTCTTTGTTTTTGACCACCACTAAGAGCATGAATTGGTCTTCTTTCTAGCTCTGGTAAGTTGACTGCATCGAGGGCTTCTTTGACTCTCTGTCTTACCTGCACCTGAGTTAGATTCTCACTCACCAAACCAAAAGCAATATCTGCTCCCACAGTCGGCATGACTAGCTGATGGTCGGGATTTTGAAAGACAAATCCCGTTTTGTGAGGCATGACAACCGAACCACTATCAGGGATTAGCAATCCAGCTAATAACCTTAATAAAGTTGATTTACCACTACCATTGTTCCCCAAGAGCATCCAAAATTCCCCCTGGGGTACTTGAAGGGTGCAATCCTGTAAGACAGACGCTTCGTCAGACCAGCTAAAGCAGATATTGTTTACTCGGATAGTCGGCAATTTTTCCGCCTTAATATTGCTAGTAAAAGTCATTACTTTTCAGCTACAGTGGCAAAAAATCCAGGAATTCGACCTTCTGCCATCCCACCAGATTTCTTATTGATGCTAATGGCACAGATTAGGTTGCCTTTAACCGCTACTTTTTTATCTTCGTCCTTATCGCAGGTAAGTTCAATTAAGTCGGCGTTACCAGAACGCATAGCTGCCATCAGTTCTTGATAGAGACTTTCCGCTGCCTCAGCTTCTTTGCGCTGGACTGAGATTGGTAAAGGAATTTCTTGTAAAACGATATCGATAGTGAACATAATCTTGTTTTTTAATGACGGCAATTATTTGATTATCTTCCAGATTCTCGCAAATTCCCATCTTTATTTCCGCTTGGATCTCAAAAATCTTTATTTTTTCTTTGGTTTTGCCCTGGAAATTCTAGTTATTTTCTTTTATTATGTGTAGTATAAGTAAAGAAAAGTAAATTTTTCTCACAATTGGCTTGATGTACTTTCGTGTCAAGTCATTAAAATTGTAATCATTCCAACGATCTTAATAAATATAATTTCGGAGATCTATTTCCATGACAATAGCAGTAGGACGCGCACCAGCCAAGCGCGGTATCTTTGATGCCGTAGACGACTGGCTCAAGCGCGATCGCTTCGTATTCGTAGGATGGTCGGGTATCTTACTCTTCCCTTGTGCCTATA
>JAESFR010000192.1_pt1 | contig 29975 bp, 39 predicted proteins | sample 9266191 | NCBI WGS metagenome assembly JAESFR01 (sample SAMN14503063, study PRJNA617104) | algae metagenome | isolation source: Pleurocapsa minor HA4230-MV1 and co-occurring heterotrophs from cement on... | place: USA: Nuuanu Pali Lookout, Hawaii | collected 2009-07-20
CCGCACCTGCGCAAACACGCCAGTTGGTTCGACATCACCTGGCGCGACACACCGACTGCTTCAGCGAGATCCGACGGGTAGGCCGGTCCGCTCCGCAGAGCGAGCAGCACACTCGCGCGGGTGGTGTCGGCCAGCGCGTGCCCCAGGCGGGACAGCGCTGCGGTGTGCGGGGCGGTCGCTGTCAGCATCCACCGATAGTACAGCGGATCATGAACTATGCATGGTACTCACTCGGTATTGAACGTGCGCATGTCGAGCGGGATGCTGGGGGGAGCGGAACCGCTCGTCCATCCAGGACAGAACGGCGGGGATGACTCAGTATTGCGCTCATGATCACCGTGCTCGAACGCCTCACGCGAGCCCAGAACGCCCACGATGCGGAAGCCTTCTCGCTGTTCTTCGCGACCGACTATCGAAGTGAGCAACCCGCACACCCCGCGCGGGAGTTCGTCGGCCGCGCGCAGGTGCTCGCGAACTGGACCGAGGTGTTCGCGGGCATCCCGGACTTCCACGCCGAGCTGCTGCGATGTCGGCGGGTCGGTGACACGGAGTGGGGTGAGGTGGCCTGGACCGGGCACCATACGGACGGCTCGCCCTACGCGGCATGCGGGGTGATCATCGCGATCATCCGCGATGACGTGATCGCTTCTGCTCGCCTGTACATCGAGACGGTGGACGCCGACGGAGCGGGGATCGATGCCGCGGTCGAGCGACTGTTCCGACCGCCGCGACCATGAGCGGTTGCTGAGGCTCAGGGGTTGGGTGCGGAGGTGATCTCAGTCACTCCGGCCGCGACGACGGACGAGGATCCCGGCCACGATCAGCGCGACGCCCGCGATCAGGACGATCGGTCCGACGGTCGCCCAGAATGACGAGCCACTCATCGCCGATCCACCCAGGACGTTCAAGCCCTGCAGGGTCCACACCAACCCGATCGCCGCGACGAGGATGCCGACGATGATCAACCACCACACTCGCTTCATGGTGCGACTCCAGGCGGCTGTACTGTCGTCGCGAGCGCTGCGAGCAGGCTTGTGGGTGATCCGATCTGGACGCTTCGCGGATCCGAGGAGAAGTCGTGTTCCGTTCGGAGGTCGTAGTAGCCGTGGAGGATCGTGCTTTCGATCACCTCGTCGATCCGGCCGTGACGCACGGCTTCCTGAGAGCCGACGTGTTCGGCCGCCGTCTCGAGGTCGCGCGGCGACACGTCGACGAAGCCGACGGAGAGGATCTCGCGCGGGTCTTCGACGGAGACCGCGTTGAATACGCGCGCCGGTACGCCGAAGCCCTTGTCCGCTTCCCACGCGCGGATGAACTCGTCGAAGCTCGCACCGTCGCGAAGCCGGCGGCGGAAGAGGGCGATGATCACGCGCTCAGACTAGTGGGCACAGAATCCGATCCCCGCGATCATCCGCGCAGGGGTATACAGGGGGGATGGCCAGTGCGGTCGAAGGAGCTGACGCGACGCAGACGGCCGACGACGCAGACGCAGTGGCGCCGGAGTTGCCGCGCCCGGCATGGATGACCGTCGCCGGCTGGCTCGCCGCCGTGTTTTCGGTCCTGTGCGTGGTGGCGATCTCCGCCATCTGGGTCCGCGAGCACAACCTGCCGTACCAGGACGCGCCCGACGAGACTCGCGTCCTCACCCAGGCTCAGGTGGAGGCGTTCAACGACGCCTACGTCGACTCCGGGCTCGACGACGAGTCGGTGACGTACATCCCGACGGGCGTCATGGTCCAGTCCCTCGAGTTCGACGGTCCGTTCACCCTGAAGATGGGTGGGTTCCTCTGGCAGCTCTACCCGCTCGAGCGCATCGACATCGACCAGGGCGTGGTGTTTCCGGAGGCCGACAGCACGACGTTCACCCAGGTGTACGAGGCCGTGCAGAGCAACGGGGTGCTGGTCGGCTGGACCTTCGAGACCACGCTGCGTGAGAAGTTCGATTACAGCGAATACCCGCTCGACACGCAGGAGATCGGGCTGCGGGTGTGGCCGGTCGACTTCGAACAGGACATCTACCTGGTGCCGGACATCGGCTCGTATGTGGACACGACGCCGAGTGCGCTCCCGGGCGTGGACCCCAACGTGGTGCTCGAGAACTGGCGGATCGAGGAGAGCTACTTCACGTTTCGACTCGCCACCTACAACGCCGATTTCGGCATCCAGGACTACGACCCGTCCACCCCGAACGCGGAGCTCTACTTCAACATCGACGTCGAGCGATACCTGCTCGGGCCGCTCGTCTCACAGGGGATCGCTCCGTTCATCATCCTGCTGCAGCTGTTCGTCATCGTCATGGTGATCGGACGCAACTCGAAGCGCCTCGAGCAGTTCGGAGTACGGCCCGGTGCCGTGCTGTTCACCTGTGCGGCCTACATCTTCGCGGTGCTCATCTCACAGACCGGGCTCCGCAACGAGGTGCGGTGGCCCAGCCTGGTCTACCTCGAGGGCCTGCACGTCATCACCTACTTCGCGATCGTCGCCGTCGCGATGAACTCGGTGCTGCTGGTCGCGAAGCCCGAGCTCGGCCTGTTCAAATACGGCAACGCGTGGGCGCGCATCCTGTACTGGCCCGCGATCACCGGCGCGATGCTCGCGATCACCGTGGTCGCGTTCTCGTAGGTCGCGAACCCGGTCCGTGAAGCGCCGCGCGCCCTCGGCTTCCGCAGCTCGGGTTAAGCTCGCACGATGACTCCCCGTCGACGTGGTCAGGTCGTTCTCGTGCTCGCCGCCGCTTTGGCATTGGCGGGGTGTGCGGCGGGGTCGAACGCCTCTGACGTGTGTGAGAAGGCGACAGCCACGGTCGACGAGATCGCGTCGATCGACCGCTCGGCCTCCGACCCGGATGACGCTGCGACGCTCAATGTGGAGATCACCCGGCTTATGAGCGAGCTGCAGGATCTGGACGCGAGCGGCGCGGTGGACCTCGCCATCGACGAGCTGGCCGACGCGTACGCCCTCTTCACGGCCCTGACCGTCGAATCGGCCAACGGAGGAGACGTGCAGGCCGAGCTCGACGATGCCGACGCACGAGTGGACGAGGCCACCCAGGGCCTGCGGGACGCCTGCGGCGGGTGACGCCGACGATCGTCGGATGCGGCGATGCCGTCACCGCGATCGCGAGCCTCAGGAGACGTGCAGCTCCTCGGGCTGCACGACGACGTCGACGAGAGCGCCGTTGCGCCACACCGTCAGTTCCATCCGCCGCCCGATCGCGTGCTCGACCATGAGACGCTGCAGGGCCGTCGCGCTGGTCACAGGTGTGTGATCCACCGTGATGACGATGTCGCCGCGACGTGCCCCGGCGCTCGCCGCCGGGCTTCCCTCGATCACCGATGCGACCTGCATCCCGGTGGGGGAACCGACTCGCGCTGCGAGTTCGGGCGTCAACGTCACCTGAGTGCCGGCGACGCCGAGCCACGCCCGCCGGACCCGGCCCCGCGTGATCAGGGCGTCGATGATCTCGCGGGTGGTCGCGTTCACGGGCACCGCCAAGCCCAGTCCGATTCCGGCGACTGCCGTGTTGACTCCGACCATCCGTCCGGCGCTGTCGGCGAGCACACCGCCGCTGTTGCCCGGGTTGAGGGCGGCATCCGTCTGGATCACCTCGTCCACGACTCTTCCGGACCGTGTCGGGAGGGAGCGGCCGAGGGCCGAGACGATGCCCGCCGTCACGCTGCCGGCCATCCCGAGCGGGTTGCCCAGCGCGACGACGAGCTGCCCGACCCGGAGCTTCGACGCATCGCCCCACGGCACGGGGGGAGGGGTGCTGCCGTCGGCTCGCAGGACGGCGAGGTCGGACAACGGGTCGCTTCCGACGATGCGGGCGCTGAGCTGCGAACCGTCGGAGAACGCGACGTCGGCACCGACGGCACCCGCCACGACGTGCGCGCTCGTGAGCAGGTGCCCGTCGCCCGAGATCACCGACGCGCTTCCGGCGCCGGCTCCTCGTGCGGTGCGCACTGACACGGCCGCGACCGACGGCAGCAGGGTCTCGGCGATCCGCACGACGGCCGACGAGTACGCGTCAAGGGCGTCTTCGTCGTTCATGCGACCATCTCAGCACCAGGCGGCGGGATCACGGCCGAGTTCGCCGACAGCGCACGATGATGGACGGTGTCGCCGGGTCGCACCGGCGTCGCGGTCTGGTTCAGCGGTCCGAGCGCGACCGCTCAGCGATGCAGCGCGATTCAGCTTCCGGCGACGAGCCCGCCGTGGGTCGCGTTGAACTCGCGCACCCGCTGCGCAGATCGAGCAAGGCCCACGGCTCCCGCGACGGTGAACACGACGCCCACGAGCGCGATGAGGATCACGCCGGGGATGTTCTCTTCCGGGTGCGGCCACAGCATCAGCAAGGCGATCAGCAGGAAGTAGATGCCGAACCCGAGCCCGGCGATTGCGATCCCCCGTCCGTTCTTCGAGGCCCGCTCAGCTCGAGCCAGCGAGGATGGCGTCGCAGGGCGAACCGGGGGTGCGTCTGTGCTCATCATGCTTCCATGTTGCCAGTTTTCGAGCGCACGGCTGGTGGGGCCGGATCGACAGACCTCTGCCGACCGCAAGGAGGCACTCCTCGCCCCTGCCGCATCACGGCGTCCCGGTCCCGTCGCCCGGAGGCTCGGCGACAGCGAGGATCGCGGCACCGAAGGCGGCGGGCGCTTCTGCGGGAAGGTTGTGCCCGGCATGGGCGACCTGCCTGTGCTCGCGTGGCCCCGTGAAGAATCGGTCGTGCTGCGAACCGTCGGTGGCGGGGAAGTTGCCGTCAGCCATGCCGTCGAGGGTGATCGCCGGCACGCTGATGGGCGGCAGCTGGGCCAGTCGCCGCTCGAGCTCGTCGTACTGCTCCGCTCCGGCGGCGAGGCCGAGTCGGTGCCGGTACGAGTGGATGACGACATCGACGTAATCGGGATTGTCGAATGCGGTCGCCGCCTGCTCGAGTTGCGCGTCGGAGAAATCCCACTCGGGGGAGTTGCGTCGCCAGATCACTTCCGCGATCTGCTTCCGGTTCCGTCGAAGGCCTGCGATGCCGCGTTCGGTGGCGAAGTACCAGAAGTACCAGAAGCCGGCCTCGAGGTCGGGGCGGATCGGGATGCCGGCGGCGGACACGTCCTGGATGAGATAGCCGTTGACGACGACGAGTCCGGAGACCCGCTCGGGCCAGAGCGCTGCGACGACACACGCGGCGCGGCCGCCCCAGTCGTATCCGGCGAGGATGGGCTGCTCGAGATCGAGCGCATCGATGAACGCCAGGAGATCCGCGCCGAGCGCCGCCTGCTGTCCCGAGCGCAGCGCCGATGAGTCCCGGAATCGAGTCTGCCCGTGACCGCGCAGCGAGGGGACCAGCACTCGGAATCCTGCGTCGATGAGGAGTGGGATGACCTCGGTGTACGCGTGCACGTCGTAGGGATAGCCGTGCAGCAGCACGACCGGCTCGGCCGCCGGGTCTCCGGCGTCGACGTAGTCGATGGCGAGCTCGCCTGCGTCGACGGTCCGGGTCGGGAGGGTGTCGAGCGTCATCGGGCTTCGCGGGTCAGCCCGGCGACGTAAGCCTTGGCGGCGTCGATGATCGTGGCGGTGACGGCTTCGGGCTGCGAGACGGAGATCGCGTGCGACGCGCCGGCGATCTCGCGGGTGCCCTGCGACCGGGCTCGATCGGCGCCGGCGCGGTGGACCGCGACCGGGATGTTGAGGTCGGCGTCGCCGAAGACGAACCACGACGGGATGTCCTTCCAGCCGGGGCGATCCGTGGCGAGCGGCTCGGCGAGCGCGGCCTGCGTCACCGGGCGCTGCGTGGCGGCCATGAGCGCGGCTTCGGACGCGGAGACGTCGGCGGCGAATTGGTGGTGGAACGCATCCTGCCGAATGGTGAACTCGTCGCCTCCGCTCGAGACGGGAGAGGCGGCGAGGGCGTCGCCGAGGGTGCTTCCCGGTTCGCTGGTCGACAGGTCGAACGCGCTGTGACCGGCCTCGGGCACGAAGGCCGCGGCGTACACGAGACCGACGACCGACGGGTTCGCGGCGGCGGCGGCGCTGATGACCATGCCTCCGTATGAATGCCCGACGAGGATGACGGGGCCGTCGACGGAGGCGATGACATCCCGCACGGAGGCGGCATCGCCGGCCAGGCTGCGGAGGGGGTTGGCTGCGGCCACGACGTGGAAGTCGTGTTCGAGCAGCCGGGTGATGACGCCGTTCCAGGAAGCGGATTCGGCGAACGCTCCGTGGACGAGGACGATGGTCGGTTTCTGATCGTGCACGACATACCTGCTTTCTCGATGGGAACGACCGGACTTCGGCTGCTCACCAAAGAGGACCGGATGACGGATGCCGCTGTGACAGGTCTCTGCAGTTCGGGCTGCGCCGTCACGAACGGTGGGGCTGACCGGTCTGAGCTGTCGACAGAGGAAAGGAAGCGACATGCGAATCACCGTCATCGGAGGCACCGGCCTGATCGGCGCACGCCTGGTCAGGGTTCTCGAGCGAAGGGGTCACGAGGTCGTCGTCGCAGCCCGCGCGACCGGAGTGAACTCATTCACCGGCGAAGGCCTTGCGGACGCGCTCGAGCGGGCCGAGGTCCTGGTCGACGTGTCGAACTCGTCGTACACCGACGAGGCGGGCGCGCTCGAGTTCTTCGAGGCATCCACCCTGAATCTGCTCGCCTACGGGGCTGCGGCAGGCGTCCGGCACCACGTCGCGCTGTCGGTGGTCGGCACCGACCGCCTTGCGCAGTCCGAGGGCGGGTATTTCATCGGCAAAGCGGCACAGGAACGGCTGATCGTCGACTCCGGGCGCGCACACACGCTCGTGCATGCCACCCAGTTCTTCGAATTCATCCGAAACATCAGCGACACCGCGATCCGCGGTCGCGTCGCGCATCTCGCGGATGTCCTCGTGCAGCCGATGGCCGCGGACGACGTCGCAGACGCCGTGGCGGACATCGCCGTCGGAACGCCGACGGGCGGGATCGTGGAGTTCGCGGGGCCGGAGATCTTCGCATTGGCGGACCTCGCACGGCTCGAGATGCGGTTCCGTCACGACGAGAGGGAAGTCATCGCCGATCCGCTCGGCACCTATTTCGGCGCACGCCTCGGGCGCCGTGATCTGCTGCCCGGCCCGGGAGCCACCCTGAGTGTCACGCGGTTGCACGACTGGCAGGCGCGCGCGGCGGTGCCACACTGAATCGAGCCGATTCTTCGGATCGCGTCACACACGGCCCCGGTGTCTTGTCAACAGTCCAACGGAGGGCGACGTCAGTCGCTCCCTCATCCCGGGAAGGGCGGACGATCGTGCCGGACGATGCGAGCACGCAAGACCTGGCGGCGGCGACGGAAGCGTTCGAGCACTGTCGACGGCGACTCTTCGGCATCGCGTACCGCATGCTCGGCAGCGTCAGCGACGCGGAGGACATCTTGCAGGATGTCTGGATCCGCTGGCAGTCCGCGCGACGCGACGAGGTGCTCGAGCCGACGGCGTTCCTCTCGACGATCACCACGCGACTGTCGATCAACTCGCTGCAGTCGGCGCACACCCGACGCGAGACCTACATCGGGCCCTGGCTCCCGGAGCCGGTCAACACCGCCGACGACCCGTCGCTGGGGGCGGAGCGCGGCGAGGCACTGCAGTACGCGATGCTCATCCTGCTGGAGAAGCTGACGCCCACCGAACGGGCCGCCTACGTGCTCCGCGAAGCATTCGATTACCCCTACGATCGGATCGCCGAGATCGTGCAGACGACCCCGACATCTGCTCGCCAGCTCGTGAGCCGCGCACGCAAGCACCTCGCTTCCGAGAAGCGCGCTGCCGCACCCGCCGGCGAACAGAGGCGGCTGCTCGAGGCATTCCTGTCCGCGGCGCAACGCGGGAACGCGGTCGCCCTCGAAGAGCTGTTCGCCGCCGACGTGGTCAGCTACACGGACGGCAACGGAGTGAAACTGGCCGCGCGGATTCCCGTCGTCGGGCAGTCGAGGGTGGCGAAGTTCGTGGCGGCGTTCTCGAGCCACTTCTGGTCGGGCAAGTCCATCGACTGGGTCGAGGTGAACGGTCAGCCCGCCGTGACGCTGTCCGAAGAGGGCGTCGTCACCACCGCGCTGACCGTGACCGTTTCCGCTGACGGGATCCGGCAGCTGCTCTGGATCATGAGTCCCGCCAAGCTTCGGCACGTCGCGACGGTGGGCGCATGACATGGGGGCGCGACGCGTCACGGCCCCGCGATCCGCAGGCGGAGTCGGCACAGCAGCGCCGACTCGAAGATGCCGTCCGCGCGCTCGCGCACGCGGCGGAGGCGCGTGACCCCACGGCGGTCGCTGAGGTCATGAGCCCCGTTGTCGAGGTCGTCGTCGACAGCGGTGGTGAGATCGACGTGCGGTCGCACGGGACCCACGGTCCGCGAGAGTCCGCGGATCTGCTCCTGCAGATCCTGTCGGGTCTTCCCGGAATCTTCTTCGTCGCCCGGGAGATCAACGGCGGTCCCGGCATCCTGCTGAGGGACGAGAGCGGTGTGATCGGAGTACTGATCGCCGCAATGACCCGCGACGCGATCTCGCAGGTCTGGGTCATCCTGAACCCGGGCAAACTCCGCAGCTTCGACATCGGCTGACCCGTCACAGACACGGTCTGTGTCCGGTCATTCCTCGTGAGCGCCACTCTTCCGGCGCATCCGATCGAAAGGGAATGACATGGCAAAGATCGTCGTCATCGGCGGCACGGGTCTCATCGGATCCAAGGTCGTCTCGAAGCTGACCGAGCACGGCCACGAAGCGATCGCGGCCGCTCCGAACACCGGCGTCAACACGATCACGGGTGAGGGTGTCGCGGAGGCGCTCGCCGGCGCGGACGTGGTCGTCGACGTCGCCAACTCGCCGTCGTTCGAGGAGACCGCGGTCCTGGAGTTCTTCACGACCTCGACGAACACCCTGCTCGCCGCCGAAGCCGCTGCCGGCGTCGGCCACCATGTCGCGCTCACCATCGTGGGCACGAACCGGCAGCAGAACATCCCGTACTTCCGGGCGAAGGTCGCGCAGGAGAAGCTGATCCGCGACGCCGGCATCCCCTTCACGCTCGTGCACGCCACCCAGTTCTTCGAGTTCCTCGGAAGCATCGCCGACATCTCCACGGACGGCGACACCGTCCGACTCCCCGGCGCACTGATCCAGCCGATGGCCGCCGAAGACGTTGCGACCGCGGTCGCGCGCGCGGCCGCCGGAGCACCGGTGAACGGGGACATCGAGGTGGCGGGCCCCGAGGCGTTCGGTCTCGATGAGTTCATCCGTCGCGGACTCGCGTTCCGCAAGGATCACCGCTCCGTCGTCCGTGATGACACCGCCCCGTACTACGGCGCCGTCATCGCGGAGCGCACTCTGCTGCCCGTCGACGGCGCCCAGATCGCCGAGACGCGCCTGTCCGAATGGCTGCCGCTCAATCCTCCGCGCATGTAGCCCGCCCTCTCGATCGCGCGGGGAATTCTCGGATTGACCGCAGGCCGATGTAGAGATCGCCGGGTCGGTTCCGTCTCCTCTGTGAAGCGGCCAGAATGGGCCGCACTCGACAGGAGGCTCTCATGGCCAAGTATCTGATGCTCAAGCACTATCGAGGCGGGCGCCCCGCGGTGAACCAGGTGCCGATGGACCAGCTCACATCCGAAGAGTGGGCGGCGCACATCCAGTACATGCACGACATGGAGCAGCGGCTCCTCGCCTCGGGTGAGTTGGTCTCGTCGGAGGGACTTTCCATGGGAGGCGCGTGGGTCCGCTTCGATGGCGAGGGTCGCCCGCCCGTCGTCGACGGTCCGTTCGCCGAGACGAAGGACCTGATCGCGGGCTGGATGCTCATCGAGGTCGACTCGTACGAGCGTGCGCTCGACCTCGCCTCCGAACTGTCGGCGGCGCCGTGGGCCGGGGGGACGCCCCTGGGCGAATGGCTCGAACTGCGTGAGGTCATGAGCGCGCCGCCCGCCGACGCTGGATGAGGCAGACGGATGCCGCGGCCCTGCGCCGCGCGATCCCCGAGGTCGTCGGCATCCTCGTTCGGCGCGGAGCAGATTTCGCGTCGGCCGAGGATGCCGTCCAGACCGCGCTGGTGCGCGCGCTCGAGCGACCGGCCATCGACGGGGTGCGCGACATCCGCGCGTGGCTCGTCACCGTGGCGTGGCGCGCATTCCTCGATCAGGTGCGCAGCGACAAGGCGCGTGTCGCTCGGGAGCAGCGTCTCGCGGACGAGCCCGAACCTGGGCCTGTCCCGCAGCGAGACGACACGCTCGGGCTCTACTTCCTGTGCACGCATCCGGTCCTCACGTCCACCTCGGCGATCGCGCTCACCTTGCGTGCGGTGGCCGGGCTGACGACTCGGCAGATCGCGGACGCCTTCCTGGTGCCGGAGGCCACGATGGCGCAGCGCATCAGTCGCGCGAAGCAACGGCTCGTCGGCATCCCGCTGGCCCAGCCGGGTGACCTGTCGCGCGTCATGCGCGTGCTCTACCTCCTCTTCAACGAGGGGTACTCCGGCGAGATCGACATCGCCGCCGAGGCGATCCGTGCGACGCGTCAGCTCGCCGTCCTCACCGACGAGCCCGAGGTCGACGGGCTGCTCGCGCTGATGATGCTCCATCACGCCCGTCGCCCGGCGCGCGTGATCGGCGGTCGCCTCGTGCCGCTGGCCGAGCAGGACCGCACCCTCTGGGACGTCGATGCGATCACCGAGGGAGTCGAGATCCTGCAGTCGGCGCTCGCCCGCGACCGGCTCGGCCAGTACCAGGCGCAGGCGGCGATCGCCGCCCTGCACGCCGACGCGCCGACAGCGGCTGAGACGGACTGGGTGCAGATCGTCGAGTGGTACGACGAGCTGCTCTCCTTCGGCGACTCGCCCGTGATCCGGCTGGGCCGGGCCGTCGCGGTCGGCGAGGCGGACGGCCCGCGCGCGGGCCTCGCCGCTCTGGAGAGCGTGGGTGATGATGTGCCGCGCTACCAAGCCGCGCACGCCTACCTTCGTGAGCGAGCGGGCGAGACGGATGCCGCGGCCGCCGAGTACGCGGAGGCCGCCCGTCGCGCCACCAGCCTCCTCGAACAGCAGCACCTCCTGCGCCAGGCGGACCGGCTGCGCGGGAACCACCACACGAACTGAGTGCGCGGGTACGGCGCCGTTAGGCTCTCGACATGCCCTCGCTTCGAGCCGTCATCCTGTCGGCGCTCGGCGCGATCGCCGTGCTGACCTCGGCCGGGCGGGCGATGCGGCTCCTCGGCGGCGACGACCCGCGCGAAGACCGTGCGGTGCGCGGGCTCCAGGCCGCGTTCGGCCACCGGCCCGACGAAGCAGAGGCCGCCGGTGCGGCGCACTCGGGCGATCCGACCGGGCTGCGGGACCCGGGTCGACCGGGTCACCGGCGCGCTCTCGTGGTACTCGGGTGTGCCGCAGACCATCGCGAACGGGGCGCTCTGGGCCGCCCTCACCTGGCTGTTCACGCGTGATCGGCGCTCCGCGGTCGCCCCTGCCGCGGCGCTCGCTCTGGAGACCGCATGCTTCGTCGGATCCGCCGCGCTGATAGGACGCGCACGACCGCAAGAGGTCTGGCGGCCGGACCGGCCGCACGCGACGTCGTCGTTCCCCTCCGGCCACACGGCGGCGGCCTTCGCGCTTCACGGCGCGCTGGCCGACCTGCTCGATCGACACGATGTCCGTGGCGCGCGGCTCCTGGGCCCGCTCCTTCGGTACGGGATTCCTGGAGCGATCGCGTTCTCGAGGGTCTATCGCGGCCAGCATCACATCTCGGACACCGTCGCGGGCGCCATCCTGGGGCGGTGGAGTGCCTCAGTCGTGCGGCGCGAGGTGATCTCGCTCTAGGCATGGAGAGGCGCTTGTCGACGGGCCGCTCCGGGAGGAGTACCGTCACGGTGATCAGCCGGGAGGGATCGTGAAGAGGCGGCACAGACACCCCATCAGTGACGACGAGCAGATCGCGCGGTACGCCCACCTCCTGGGAAACGTTCCGACACGCGTCGCCGATAAGGCGTACGCAGCCGCCTTCACCCGACTCTCGGAAGCGCAGCGTCGAGAGATCGTCAGCGAGCTGCGCCCGCACCTGCCGACCGTCCCGCCGGAGGACGCCTCCGAGGATGCCGAGGCGTTCGCCGTGCTGATGCGCGATCTGCACGCGCGCATCGCCATCGTGGGCCTTCGCCAGGCCGGTGCGCTGGCCGGCGAGTTCAACGCGAGCCCTCCGATCATCGCCTACTTCACCACCGGGGCAGGTTCCGTGAGCATCGACCAGCAGCCCCCGTGGGTGCACGAGCTGGCCGGACACGTGACAGCGCCCATCGATGCGGCCAGGCCGGATCATCAGAGGTGAGCGCACCGCCGAGGGGATGCGGCGTGCCGGCGACGGATCGCGCGCGGGCGCGATCAGGCGAACAGTTCGTCGAACGCGTCCATGCGCACACGCGACGCCGCGACCGTCCGGTCTATCGCGGACTCGGGCGCGACGTCGGCGGTGCTGACAGAATCCATGAGACCGCGTTCGGGTTCCGTCAGGAACCTGCTGGGCTTGGCGGCGACGTGCTTGGCCAGGAACGCGGTCGGATGCGTGGGCAGCTGCGAGGGCACGTATACGTCGAGGGTGTCGCGTGCGCGGGTGAGCGCGACGTAGAAGAGGCGCTGCTCCTCGGCGAGCCCGGCGGGCGACGTGAGAGCCATGTCTGAGGGCATCGCCCCGTCGTTGGCGCGCAGCAGGTGCACCACGTCCCACTCCAGGCCCTTCGCGGAGTGGATCGTGGACAGCGTCAGCCAGTCCTCGTCGAGATGCGGCTGCTTCGCCCAGTCCCCGGCGACGTTCACCGGGTCGATCGCCTGCTCGCTCACGAACGCACGGAGGTCGTCATGCTGAGCGGCTGCCTGCGCGATGCCGTCGACCTCCGTCAGCCGACGGTGCCAGTCCGGATAGTGCGCGCGCAGCAGTGGATCGACCGCGGCGCGGCATACCTCCACCAGTTGCGGCACGGCGGTCGTGGTGTCGACGGTGCCGAGCAGTGAGAGCGTCGAAGCGAGGCCGGTGCGCGCTTTCGCCGGTGCCGCCGCGACCGCATCTGCCGCGCGGTCGACACCCCCGTCCGCGAGCATCCCGGCGAGCCCGCGCGCACTCGCTTTTCCGATCGCGCGGTGACGGGTGAGCAGCCGGTACCACGACACCTCGTCAGCCGGATTGAGCACCACCCGGAAGCTCGCCAGCAGGTCACGGACGTGCGACGTCTCCAGGTAGCCGATCCCGCCGAACTTGTGGAACGGGATCGCCCGCACCTTGAGTTCGACCTCGAGCTGCGCACTGTGGGATCCGGTGCGCATCAGCACGGCTTGTGAACGCAAGGGCGTGCCCTCCACGTGCGCGGCGAGGATGCGGTCCGCGATCGTGCGGGCCTCGTCGTCGGCATTGCGGCAGCTGACCAGCGTCGGACGGCGGCCCGGCTGTGCGCGATCGGCGACGAGCCGCAGTCTCAGCTCACCCGGGCGCACTTCATTCGCGAGGTCGAGGATCGGCTGCGTCGAACGGAAGTTGCGTTCGAGGCGCACGAGCGTGGCGTCGGGGTAGGCCTCGACGACATCGAGCAGGTGCCCGGCACTTGCTCCCCGGAACGCATAGATCGCCTGCGCGTCGTCGCCGACCACCGTGAGCCCTCGTCCCTCGGGGCTGAGCCCGTGGACGATGTCGACCTGGAGCTGGTTGACGTCCTGATACTCGTCGACCAGCATCCAGTCCCAACGCGCACGCAGCCGCGCTCCCACATCGGGGTCGGTGACCAGCGCACGCCACGCAATGAGCAGATCATCGAGGTCGAGCAGGCCCCGCTCGCGTTTCCGCGTGCGGTAATGGCGCAACAGGCTGGCGACCGCATCCGCGTGTTCGAGCGCCCAGGGGAACTGCTCTTCGATGACCGCGCGGACAGGGGTGGAGGTGTTGATCGTGCGGGAGGCGATATCGGCGATGGCACGCGTGGTGGGCAGCCGGACCTCGGTGCCATCCAGTCCGTGCTCGGCTCGCAACAGGTCGATCAGATCGATGACGTCGTCGGGATCGATGACCGTCACATCCGCCAGCCCCAGATGCTGTGCGTGCTCGGCGACGATGCGGTGCGCGACAGCATGGAACGTGCCGCCTGCGATGCGCTGCGCCGCCTGCGCGTCGCCGCACATCACGGCAGCGCGAGACAGCATCGCGGATGCCGCGCGTCGAGTGAACGTGAGCAGCAGGATCCGCTCGGGTGCGACCCCTGCCTCGAGCAACCGCGCCACCCGCGCGGTGAGCACCCGCGTCTTGCCGGTACCGGCGCCCGCCGCAACGACGAGCGGCCCATCGCCGTGCTCGACGGCTTCGTGCTGTGCCGGATCCAGCCCGGCGAGGGCATCATTCACTGTCACGGAGGCGACGGTAGGCAGACCCCCCGACATTCAGCCGTCCTGACGAGTCGGACTCTCAGTGGATCGTCTCGCCCCGCTCGAGCATCGCGACGTACTGGGCGACCCGGGCCGCACGGGTCTCCGGCCGCTTCAGGCTGCTCACGCGGAACGCCATCGCGAAGCGGTTCTGCGCCGACTGCGCGGCGAAGGCTGCGGCGGCCGCCGGGTTGGCATCGAGTGCCGCCTGGAGTTCGGGCGGGATTTCCCCGTCGCGCTGGCGGTAGGCGGCATCCCATCGCCCATCCGCCTTCGCGCGGTCGATCTCGCGGCGGCCGGCCGGCCGCATCCGGCCGTGCGCGATCAGACGTTCGGCATGCTCGATGTTGACCTTCGACCACACCCCACGCGGCCGGCGCGGGGTGAAGACCTGCAGGAAGTAGTCGGCATCCAACGCCTGCTTCTGCCCGTCGATCCAGCCGAAGCACAGCGCGACGTCCAGCGCAGCGGCATAGGTGATGCCCGGCTTGGTCGAGGCCGACTTGCGGATGCGCAGCCGCACACCGTCGGGGTCGGGATCGGCTTCCAGCCAGCGCTCCCACTCCTGCACCGATTCGACGAACAGTTCCGGCTTGGCGGAGGCAGCGACCATTCTCGAACGGTAGACCTCTGCGCTGACATCTGGATTCAGCGTGCGCCGTTCGCGGGTCGATCTCTTCGTCGAAGTGTCGGAGACTCGTCATCATCGACGGTCAGGAAGGACTCGCTGCTATGACGATCGCCGCAATCGATGTCGGGCGGGATGAGAATTTCGAGGGGCACCTGCACGGCTCTCAAGTGAGCATCATCCGGGAGTACACGTCGCGCGCCGGATCGGGGCCGCGACTGCACCGGCATCCGTACACCGAGACGTTCCTCATCCACGAGGGCGCCGCGTTGTTCACGGTCGGTGACGAACAGGTGGTCGGACTCGGCGGTCAGGTGCTGGTCGTTCCGCAGTTCGTCGCGCACCGGTTCGAGGTGCTCGATCGCGGCCTCTACATCGCGACGCACATCCACGCGAGCGATCGCTTCGTGACCGAATGGCTGGAGTGACCCGGGGTGTCTCGCTTGTTCCGTTCATCGCTCCTGCTCCTGACCGGCGTCACTCTGCTGCTCGCGTCGTGCGCTGCCGACCCCGGCGGGATCGAGGACATCGGGTCGTCGACTGATGTCGCACAGGCGGATTCCTCGAGCGAGGAGTCCCTGCCGGTGCCGGGCGCGACTCCGCAGGCGTTTCTCGATCGCGCGCAGTTGGCTTCCTGCGGCGAGTTCGTCCTGCGGCAGGGCGAGTCGGCTCCTACGACCGCGATGACGTGTCTCGAGAACGCGAGGGGCACGACTGGGGCCGAGCTGATGGTGACCGCTCCCACCGTCGAGGGTGACCCGGTCGTCACGTGGGTACGTGCGTTGCCGTCGGGAGGATTGGAGACGTGGTCGGATGTCAGCGCGGACCGCTTCGCCGGCGAGGGCGTGTCGTGGCACTACTCCTTCTGCCCGGACGCGACGTCGCTCGCCAGTCCGGGCGAGTGCTCGACGGAGTCCTTCGAGTAGTTCACCGCGACTCGACGCCGGCTTGCGTCCGAGTGCTTATGACGGTCGGGGCGGAGAGGAGCATCCACGCGAGGAACGGCGCGATCAGAGCGCCGCCACCGATGACCAGGCCGAGCTTCTTGTGCATCTCAGAGGGCGGAGCCGTAACGGAGGAGGTTGCCGTCCGGGTCGACGTGCGCGCCCTCTCGAAGCCCGTAATCCGTGTCCACCGGCTCCACGTCGCGCCCGCCCGAAACGCGTGACCACTGTCGCCACGTCTCGTCGGCATCGTCGACGTAGAGGTAGGCGCAGCCTGCGGTCTTCAGTGGGTCGTGATCCGGGTTGCGGGACACGTGAAGGTGGATGGGGCCCATCGCAGCGAAGCCGTAGTCGTCGTCGTGCGCTTCGACGGTGAAGCCGAGTTCGCGATAGTGGTCGAGCCACGCATGGACGTTCGAGGTGGAGAACACGGGTGACACGGACGTCACGACGACCGGTCCGTTGCTCGTTGTCATGGCCCCATGATGCCTGACGCTGCTCACGCGGTGGGTGGGACGGCGGCCCTGAGGTAGCGCTCGCCCTGCCGCCGGAGCTCGTCACGCAGCTCGTCGGGAGACTCGACATGGAAATCCATCCCGAGCATGCCGATATAGGCCGCGATCGTGGTGATGCTGTCCGCGCCGGTCACAAGCATCGAGGTGCTTTCCGACAGCTCTTCGACGACTCCGACTCCCGGATGGATGCGGTCGAGCACGGCCGTCGCGGGAGCATCGATCACCAGACGGGCGTGGACGTTCCAACCCGTGAATGACACGCGCCGCATGGCGAACGCGACATAGTCGCCGCCCGGAACGCGACGAGGGACGAACGGGCGCCGTGTCGCGGGTTTCGGCCTGATCCGGTCGACACGGAACACGTCCCAGTCGCCGGTGTCCAGATCGCGGCCGACCAGATACCAGCGGCGCTGCCAGGACAGCAGCCGGTACGGCTCGAGGTGGCGGGGGACGTCGTCGTATTCCAGCCTGAGGGTCTCGCCGGCCCGGATGGCGGTCGCGACCGCCTTCACCGTCGCGGCCGGGACATCGGGATCGGGGGCGTCCGTGTCGATGTTCTCGGGCGCGTGATCGATGGTCGACGAGATGGCCTCCACCATCGGTCGCAGGTGGGCCGGCAGCACCTGCTCGAGCTTGGCCAGAGCGCGCGCTCCCGCCTCCTCGATCTCGGAGACGAAGGTGGTCGCGCGCAGGCCGATCGCGATGGCGACGGCTTCCACGTCGTCCAGGAGGAGCGGGGGCATGCGTCCGCCGGCGCCGAGTCGGTATCCGCCGATGGGGCCCCGTTCAGCGGTGACGGGGTAGCCGAGCTCCCGCAGACGCTGCACATCGTTGCGCACGGTGCGGGTCGTGACCTCCAGCCGCTCCGCGAGCTCTGTTCCCGTCCACGACTCGCGACCCTGCATCATCCCCAGAAGCGCCAGAAGACGCGCTGCGGTATCGGCCATACTTTTCTCCTTGTGCGGAAGAAAACGTTCCTATATGCACCATAGCGTGATTGTCATGAACAACACCGAAAGCACCGGCATCCACCCGTTCGTCATCGACATCGCGCGGGCCGACCTCGAAGACCTGGCCACTCGGCTCGACCGCACGCGCCTGCCACAGCCGGCGCCCGCGGACGACTGGTCCACCGGCACGCCGAACAGCTACCTCACGGACGCCGTCGCGCGCTGGAAGACGCTGGACTGGCGTGAGGTCGAGACGCGCCTGAACGCGGTACCGCGTTTCACCACCGAGATCGACGGACAGCAGTTCCAGTTCATCCACGTGGTCTCGCCGCACGAGAACGCGACCCCCCTGCTGTTGGCGCACACGTACCCGGGATCGTCGGCGGACTACCTGGACATGATCGACGCACTCGTCGACCCGGTGACGCACGGCGGAAAGGCGGAGGATGCCTTCACCGTCGTGATCCCGGACGCCCCCGGCTTCGGGTTCTCGAACCCGGTCCGCGAGAGCGGGTGGACCACCGCGCGCGTGGCCGCGGCGTACGACGCGCTCATGCGACGGCTCGGCTACGACAGCTACGGTGTCCACGGTTCTGACAACGGCGCGATCGTGGCGCGCGAGCTCGGCCTGTTGGCACCCGAAGGCTTCCTCGGTCTGCACGTGCTGCAGCTGTTCTCTTTCCCGTCCGGCGACCCCGCCGAATTCGAGAAGCTCGAGCCGGCGGACTACGCGGCCCTCGAGTTCATGCAGTGGTTCCAGAAGGTCGGCGGCTACAACACGATGAACGCGTCGCGGCCGCAGACCGTCGCCGCGGGCCTCAGTGACTCCCCGGTCGGACTGCTCGCCTACAGCGAGCTGTTCGAGTCGTTCGGAAACGGCACCGCGCTCGTTCCCCTCGATGCGATCCTCACCGCCGTCAGCATCGCCTGGTTCACGAACTCGGCCGCGGGCATGAGCCGGTCGTACTGGGAGAACGCACAGGAGGAGGGCGAGCCGTCGGTCAATCACGCGCCGACCGGCGTCGCGCTGTTCGCATCGGACTTCCAGTCCATCCGCACCTTCGCGGAGCGCGACAACGACAACATCATCGCGTGGACCCGGTTCCCCGAGGGCGGTCACTTCGCGAGCCTCGAGGTCCCCATGACGGTGGTCGGCGACATCCGCGCGTTCTTCGGCCGGCTCCGCCGCTGAGCACGATCAGCCGGGCCCGGGGTCCCGCCAGCGTGCCTGGCGTGCCCCGGGCACTTCTCGCCCACGTCGAAGACGATCCTGGATCGCGCGCGTCTGCTCATGGATCGCACAACTACGCTCGAATCGCGAGGGGGTGGGGATGCCGCGGACGCTACTGGTCGGTGCGTACCTCATCGTCGCGGCCGTGACGCTGACGGCGTGCGCGACAGTTCCTGTCGCGCCGACCGCGGTGGGGGAGGACTATCCCGGGACGTGCATGCCGGCTGAGCTGTCCTGGCCGACGGACTTCCTGGAGTCTCTGCCCGGAGAGTCCGCGGCGGTCGGCGGAAGCATCGTCGGGCTCCGTCTCGAGTACGTCGATTCCCGGTGGGTGTGGCGGCTCCGGAGCGTCGACAGCACGCGGGACGCAAGCGGTGACCCAGCAGATGACCGAAAGGCGGGCCGGGAATCGATCGTCGACGTCCGGACGCTCGAACCGCTGGCGACCCGCCAGGTCGAGCTGACCGAGGCGGAGCAGCAGACCGATGGAACCACTGCGTACGAGGCGGCTCAACTCTCCGGAGAGAAGTGGCCGAGCCCGCTCATCATCGAGATGACTCGCGTCATCGAGGGAGAAGTGCCGGCGTGGCGGATCACGACGTGCGATACGGAGACCGATGACTTCTCTGTCGTCACCCACCCCTGAGGAACGCAGGCGAGCGGAATCGTCACGGGCGGTCCCGACCGTGGGGGAACTCGTCTCCCAGACGTTCGCGTACGACGGTGGCAGGAAAGTCACCGTCTACGTGCCGCCACGACCGCCCGAGGCGATCGTTTTCGCGGGTGACGGGCAGTTGATCTCCCAGTGGGGTTCTCCCCTCGAGCACGCCGACCTGCCCCCACGATGATCGTCGGGGTCCACCGGACCGACGACCCGGATGAGATGGTCCGCATCCGCGAGTACTCCCCGGCGTTCGACGAGGCGCGCTTCTGCGCGCACGAGAGATTCTTCGTCGGCGACGTGCGGCGCTGGGTGCACGCGCGTTTCGGTCTGAACCTTCCCGCCGCTCGCACTGCCGTGTGCGGGGTGTCGGCCAGCGGTGAGCTCGCGCTCGCCATGGGGCTCCGGCATCCGCAGATCTACGGCGCCGTCTTCTGTGCATCCCCGGGCGGGGGCTCTCGGCCGCCCTCGGCGGTGCCCCGGTCCGCACCGCGCACGTATCTCGTCGCGGGGACCGACGAACCGTTCTTCCTGGACAACGCCGCCCGCTGGGCTTCTGCACTGGGCGATGCCGGAGTCGAAGTGGTGATGCAGGAGCGCGGCGGCGCGCACGGTGATCCGTTCTGGAGGGCGGAGTTCCCTCGAATGATCCGGTGGGCCTTCGGCGGGTGAACCCGGCCGGCCTGCGGGTTGACGCGGCGGCGTCTGACGAGGCTCATTACACCCTCGCACCGTCATCGACTCAGAGCCTTGGGCCGCAGCCCGCCGGGCGGTACCGTTCCGCCCATGGATATGCCACAGATCACCGATCAGCGCACCTACCCGCCGGGCGTTCCCAGCTGGATCGACGTCGCGACGCCCGATGCTGCGGCGTCGTGCGATTTCTATGGGGGGCTCTTCGGCTGGACGTTCGAGGACGTGGTGCCCGCCGCACCCGGGTCGTACTTCGTCGGCCGGCTGGACGGTCACGACGTTGCGGCGGTACGGCCGGAAGCCGGCCGCGAGCACCGCGGGTGGATGAGCTACGTCGCGACCGACGATGTCGACGCGCTCGCCCGTCGGGTGACGGATGCCGGTGGGTCGGTGATCGACCCGCCGGAGGACGTGGGTCGGGCGGGCCGCGGTGCGACCTTCGCGGATCCGGAAGGTGCTCGGTTCCGAGGCTGGCACGCCGGAACGCGGCTCGGGGCGCAGCTGGTCAATGTGCCGGGTGCGTGGAATTTCAGCATCCTGCACTCCGCTGATCCCCGTGGCTCGATCGATTTCTACGGGCGCGTCTTCGGATGGAGGGTGGACGCCGACCTCGGCGCCGGGATGATCCGGCTGCCGGGTTATGGCGATCACCTCGCGGCCACGATCGATCCGGGCATCCACGAGCGTCAGGCGTTCGCGCCGGAGGGATTCGCGGATGTCGTCGCCGGCCTCATCCCGTCTGCGGAGACACCCGCGCGGTGGGTGATCGCGTTCACGGTCGCCGACCGCGATCGGGCCGTCGACCGTGCCGTCGGCCTGGGCGCGACAGTCGTCTCGACCGAGGACGGCGAATGGACGGAAGAGGCGGAGCTGCTCGACATCACCGGATCCGCGTTCGTCGTCAGCGCGCTGGTGAAGACCGAGTAGCGCGGATCCCGATCACGCGAAGGCCGAGATGAGCGCCGTCGCGAAGGAGGTCAGAAACGGCGAGAGCACGCCGAGGATCGCGATGGGGCGGCGGACGTATGACCGGTCGACGCCGATGCGCACGACGAGGCGCTCCCGGGCATCCGCGCTCTCTTTGCCGGGAATGCCGGTCGGGTCGTCGGGCACCGCGCGGCGTACCAGCTCGAAGCCCGCGTCGCGCCACCCGACGAGCACGGGAACGAGGATCGCCGCGAGGATGATCATGAAGAAGATGCCGTAGCCGATCACCTGCCAGCCCGAGAACTCTCGTTCGGGCACGCCGGCTTCGATCGCGGCGTTGCGCATCAGCGCCGTGTTGATGACCAGCGTCGACAGCAGCAGTCCGAGCGCGAGGCTGGATCGCTCGAGCGCCTGCCAGATGGCGTCCAGCTCGTTCACCGCCTGCAGGGTGCCGAACCCTTGGTCCGGCGTCGCACGCAGCTGCTCCCGCAGCGCGCGCACCCGTTCATGGGTGATCCACAGCAGCAGCAGCCACGGGGCGCCGGCGACCCAGCCGAGCACGGTGAGCGTGCGCACGATGACGATCACGCCGGGGCTGCCGACGCTCCTGCCCATCTCGACGGTGAGGACGAGCAGGAGCGTCGTCGCGGCGGCGGCGAGCACGACGTAGAGCGCGATCGCGCCGATCAGCCAGCGGGGGCTCGGCGTCCACGTCGACGGCAGTCGCCGCAGCCGGCCGATGCCGTCGACGAACACGAAGGCCCAGGCCATCAGCCCGATGGTCGCCCCGATCGCCCAGACCGCGAAGGCACGACCCATCGGCTCGCCGCCCGAGCCGCCGCGCTCGATCGCGAGGATGCAGAGGAAGATCGCGACCGCGATGACCACCGTCACGGTCGCGCGCAGCACCGGGGCGAGGCTGAGCGAGGGGCGTGTCATCGTTCCTCCGCTCGCCGCAATGCGCGCATACGCGGGGATTCTCGCAGGATCGGATCGCGCGCGGAACCCCGGATGCCGCGGAAACCTCGACCGTGCGCGTGCCGGGTTCGCCGTCCGCGCGCGATCAGTCGGGAACGATCTGCACGCTCGCGATCCGGTCCTCGCGCAGCGTGAAGCGGAACGGGCTCGTGCCGTTGAACCCCTTCCCCGTGACCCGGAGGTGCACGAGGTAGGTGTCGGTTCCGGCCTCTTCTGCGATGTCGATCAGCTCGAAATGCGACTCTTTGCCGATGTTGTCGGTGCGATCCCACTCGCGGAGCCCATCGTGGCCGCGGGCCACCCGTCCCCAGTCGTCGAGGCTCCCGTCCGCCGTGAACGCCGCGACGAAGGCATCCGAGTCGCCCGCGTTAGTGGCATCGATGAATGCGGCGATCGGCCGCGGGAGCGAACGCACGAATCGATCGACCTGCCCGACCCACAACGGGTCGCTCGGTTCCGCCCGAGCGAGGTCGGCCACCTCCTCCTCGGCGCGGGGCGGGACGTTCTCATCGACTTCCAGCTCGGGAATGCTCGACTCGCCAGGCTCGGGAATATGCCCGTGGGGAGTCTGCTCGCTTCCGCCCATGACGTCGTTCCTTCTTGCCGGGGTATGGACAGCGTAGGCCTCTCGCCCTGCGGGCGCCGGGGTCGCGGGGGATCAGCTCTGCGCGTGTCTCAGCGCGCGCTCGGTGAAGTAGGTCACCCCGCCGTGGGTGTCCTCGACTCCGAACACCCATTTCCCCGACGCAGTGGCGCGGACGTCGATGACGGTCCCGCCTGCGTCGGGAGTGAGGACGTCGTCTCCGGGCTTGAATCCAGTGCCGCTCATCATCAGAGCGTACGCAAACAGGGTGGCAGGGCGATCGCAACGCGAGCGAACACGGCAAAGCAGACCCGGATCGGAGTCCTCAGTTGCTGAGGGTCTGTTGGGCCACCACGCGCCAGGTGTAGACGCGATTGTCACGACCGATCTCGATGAGCGAGAGGCGCGCAGATGGGACGGCGACTGGGCTGAGGTCCGCGTCGTCGAGCGTGTCGCTCAAGTCCTCTTCGCTGATCTCGCGGGAGAAGTAGCCGAGACTCACGTGCGGATGGAAGATCTCGTCCGGGTCGTGAACAGGGCCACCGATCGCCGAGATGAGCTCGCTTTGGAGCGTGCGCAGTTCCTGCAACCCCGGCGAGGTCGCTGAGAGACAGACGCCTTCCTGATAGATGAAGAGGCGATCGAAGACCAGCGGTGAGACGGAGATGCCGGACGCGGCGCGGAGAACCGAGTCGATGTGTCCTTCCAGCGTCGACGAGTCGAACTCGTCCGTATGTCCCAGCCCGCTCATCGTGAGGTGCAACCACTCGATGGGAACGACGTCTATGCCGGGGACGGCGCGAAGAGCCGCGCCGGCCCGCTCCGCCGCGTCGTGGAGAGCGGTGGCACCTTCGAACGTGAGATGCCAGGTCAGGTAGCGGGTGCCTGGGCCCCAACCCTTCCGCCACCACCAGTGGTTCTGGGTGCGTTCGAAGGTGCCTCGCAGCCGGGGGAGGGCAGGAGATCGCATCGTCCCATTGTCCGCTGACCTGCTCTCCGGTCTCACGAACACCGTGCTGTCGGTTCCACGGAGCGATCGCCGTTGTGCGCGATCAGCCACGCTTACGCGTCCGGATCAAGCCGTGCCCACCACCCAGCAATCCTCATGTTTGCCACCGGGAAGAGCGTTCCGGAAGCCGGCGGGGGCTCGCTCGGGGTGTCCACGAAGAACGCGCTCACGCTGGTGATGGTCCCGTCAGCGTCAGCGTCAGCGTCCGCGTTCGCCGAGCGACCTCCCAGGTGCGCGGCGTATGCTGGAGGGGATAGGCGAACTTCTCATTCGTCTCGCCCCGGCTGTGTGGTAACGGTCGGGGCTTCTTCTTTGGGCCGATGAGACCGTTCAGTCGTACATCTGGTCGATGAGCGCCTTCGCGATGGTCGCGGCGGGTGGGGCGCCAGCGGCGTCCGTGGAGAGGTTGGTCCAGACGACGACCGTCACCTTATTGACGGGGTCGTATCCGGCGTGCGAGTTGTAGCCATTGATCAGTCCGCCGTGCTCGAAGAAGCCTGACGCTGAGTGGATGAGTCCCCACCCGTAGGTGCTCGGCGCGTCGGGGACCGGCGGGATGCCGCTCTGCAGCCTCTGCTTCTGCAGGTCGGGGTCGAGCAGTCCGCCGCCGACCATCGCCTCGACCAGCGTGGCGAGCTCGCGGATCGTCGAGATTCCTGCTCCTGCTGCGCCCGCCCACGACGGGTTCGCGTCGGTCTGGTCGTTGGGCAGCAGGCTCCCTGCCTCCACTTGCGCGCGCAGGTCGGCCGGCAGCTCGAAGGTCGTGATGGTGCGGACGTTGTCTGTGTACATGTAGCCGCGGGCATACGGTGCGGGGAGGGACGCGTCGTCGGCCGCCGGGTACGAGGTCTCGGTCAAGTCGAGCGGATCGAAGAGGCGCTCGCGAAAGATCTCGCCCAACGGGCGCTGCTCGATCTGCTCGGCGATCAGGCCGAGAAGGAGGTAGTTCGTGTTGGAGTAGTGGAAGCCGTCGTCGGGTGCGAAGTAGGGCGGCAGGGAGATCCCGATATCGACGAGTTCCTCCGGTGTCCACACCCGCTGAGGGTCGAGGTCGTTCTCGTGCAGCACCGTGTAGGTCTCGCTGTAGTTGAACAGACCGCTGCGCATGTTCAGCAGCTCCTCGATGCTGATGTTGTCGCCGTCGGGCACCTCCGGTCGGTACTTCGACACCGGATCGTCGAGCGCGATCAGGCCCTCCTGCACCAGCTGCAGGATCACCGTCGCCATCCACGGCTTCGTGTTCGACCCGACCCGGATGTGGTCATCCAAGGTCACCGGCACCGCACCGCCGAGCTCGGTCGTACCGTACGTCGACATGATCTCCTGGTCGGGCGTGCGAACCAGCATTGCGGCACCGGGCACTTTCATGCTCTCAGCGAGCTCCTCGAAGGTGGCGATCAGCGCAGAATCATCGAGAGGTGCGGTCAGCTCGGCTGCTGACGACGGGGATGGCGTGACGACGGCACCAGGCGTTGCGGTGGAAGGCGATTCCGGAGTCTCCGCCGTGCATGCCGACACCCCAACCGTGACGGACAGCACGGCCGCGATGGCCGCCGGAACCCGCACACTCGCCCACACGTCTCGGCAACCCTTTCGCTCACATGCGCAACGGCGCGATTCGCACCACATCCGATGATCCTCCCTGAGCTGCCGGCACACCATGGACTCAGGTCGAAGCCGTCGATCTCCGTCCTGAGGCGGAGGTCATCCCGCTGCCGCGCAGGTACCGTCGGGTTCGGAGGGAGCGACGATGACTTCATCGCAGGCCGGTAACGAGACACCGCAGATCGCGATCTGGTACTTCGTGGGAGCGACGTTCCTCTTCGCGGCGTCGGTGACCTTCTTCCCGGACGCGCAGCTCTGGGTGCGCATCATCCTGTGGGTCGCGGGATTCATCGCAGTCTTGGGCGGCGGCGTGCAACTCGCGCGAGAGATCGCGCACAGGCGCGCCGCGCCGCCCACCACGGATCCCGACGCCGAACCGAACGAGTAGCCGGTTCGAATCGGGGGCATCCGTCGATCAGAGGTTTCGGCGGTGCCCGCCTGCCGGGGCGCTGAGAGCAATGATGTCGCCGGCTCTCGCCACACTTGTGGCGTGACTACCGATGCGCGACGGCCGACGCCCGCGGACGTCGGCGACGCACCGACGCTCAGGCGGTGGTACTGGCTCCGGTCGGAGCTGATCGAGATCGCACGCCGGATCGGGGTCGGTACGAGCGGCGCCAAGCTCGAACTGGCCGATCGCATCTGCGCGCACTTCGAGCAACGGCCGCAGGCACGCCCCGTGCCGCGCGCGCACACTCGCGACGCACTGCCCGCCCACCTCACCGGTGACGTCATGCTGCACGAAGGCCAGCGGTGCACACAGCAGTTGCGTGCGTGGATGCGCGCGCAGATCGGGTCGTCGTTCTCCTTCGATGCAGCCATGCGCGAGGCGGTTCATGCCGGAGGGATCACTCTGCATCAGCTCGTCGAGCGCTGGCATGCGACCCGGGCAGCCGTCAGCACCGAGATCGGTCCCCAGTTCGAACTGAACCGGTTCTCGCGAGACTGGCACATCGACCACCCCGGCGGCACGCACGCGCAGATGCTCACGGAATGGGCAGTTCACCGCAATCGCCCGCGCGAGCCCGACGCGACTCATCTCACGTGAGCCCCTCGCTCGGCGGACGCGATGCCTTATCGCTCCTACGGAAGGCCGGGCCGGTTCAGCCCGATGGTTGATCGAAGACGTAGAAGACGTTGCCATCGGGATCCTCGATGCCCAGCACCTCTCCGTCCCCGGCTGCGTCTCGTGCGACAGCGATCTCCGCGCCGGGGTGCTCTGCGATCCAGTCATCCAGGCTCGGCACCAGATACATCGGCCCGGCCGGCTTGCCGGACGTGGAGAGCATGATCTGGCATCTGTCGCCCGGCATCCGAAGACCGACCGAGAGCTCGCCGTCGCGCCACGCTTCCTCGAACCCGAGCTGCTCGACATAGAACCGCTTCGCGACCTCGAGGTCGGCCACCGGTTGATACAGGAATCGAAGCACGGCCATCGGGGCAATGGTAGAACTCGCGCTTCGCCGGGTGCTCGACTCGGCTCCGCGCGGATACCTGCGACGACGCACGAGCCCGCGACTCAGTGCGCGTCGAGCACGTACCGATCCCGCCCCACGAGCAGGCCCACGACGAGCTGCCCGACGAGCACGAGCCCTACCAGAATCAGCGGCGCGAGCCACCCGCCGCTCACGCTCAGCAAGGCTCCGAAGGCGATGGGGCCGGCCGCGGCGATGAGGTAGCCGCCGGACTGCGCCATGCCCGACAGGGCGCTCGCGCCCTCATGCGTGCGAGCCCGTAGGCTGAAGAGACTCAGTGAGACGCCGAGTGAGGCTCCGGAGGCCAGACCGCAGAGGACCACCCAGAGCAGGAAGACCGAGGGCACCGCGATCAAGCCGAGCACGCCCACGAGAGCGAGAACCGGGATCGCCGCGGGGCCGTAGCGCTGCATCCGTCCCCGCAGCAGCAGGGGGATCGTGAGCGACCCGGCGATCGCGCACAGCTGGTATACCATCACGTCGACGCCGGCGACGACCTCCGAGCGACCGAGCGAATGCGCCATCGGCGCGAACCACGTGACGAGCATGTAGAAGATGCTCGACTGCAGCCCCATGTAGAGGAGCACCTGCCAGGCGATCGGGTCGGCCCAGATCCCCGATCGCCGGCGGCGCGAAGCGGATGCCGCGACCCGCGGCATCCGGCGGATCGCCAGCACCCACGCGACGATCGCGAACGGCAGCAGAGCGCCGGTCCACAGCAGCGCGCCCTGCCACCCCAGGTCCCCGCCGTTCACCTGCACGTGCGAGATCGGCACGACGACGCCCGACGCGACCGCACCCATGCCGGCCAGCAGAGCGGTGAAGGCGGCGGTGACGGTGGTGATGCGCTCGCCGAAGTCGCGCTTGATCACGGCGGGCATAAGCACGTTGGCGATCGCGATCGCGGCGCCGATCAGGGCGGTGCCCAGCCAGAGGTTGACAGCCGAGCCGGGCACCGAGCGCCAGATCGTTCCCGCCGCCATGAGCACGAGCGACCAGAGCACGACGCGCGGCATCCCGAAGCGCGCGCTCAGTCCGTGCGCGAACGGCGAGACGACCGCGAACGCGATGAGGGGCACGGCCGCGAGCGCACCGAGGGCCGCTTCGCTCGTGCCGAGGTCGTCGGCGATCTGGGCGAGGAGCGGCCCGACACCGGTGATCGTCGCGCGCAGGTTCGCGGCGATCAGCAGAACGGCGACGAGCAGAAGCAGGCGCGACGAGCCCCGAGAGGTCGTCGCGCCTGCGTCGTCGTCGATGGCGCGGCTCAGTGCGCCTGGGCGGCCAGTGCCGCGGAGTCGATGTGCGCGATCGAGCGCGTGTCCTGGAACGCCCGCACGCCTTCGATGCCCTGCTCGCGCCCCATGCCCGACTGCTTCATGCCGCCGAACGGCGCCCGCAGGTCGAGGCGCGTGGCGCCGTGATCGTTGACCCAGACGTACCCGCACACGAGCCGGCCGCCCACGCGGTTGGCGGCATCCACGTCGGCGGTCCACACCGATCCGCACAGGCCCGCCCAGGTGTCGTTCGCGGCGGCGATCGCCTCGTCCTCGGAGTCGAACGGGATGATCGGGATGACCGGACCGAACTGCTCCTGGGTCACCACGCGCAGCGACGGGTCGGGGTCCACCACGATCGCGGGCCGCAGGAAGTTGCCCCCCTCGAGGTCGCCGCTCGGGAGCTCGCCGAACTCACGTACGTCGGCGCCGGCATCCTTCGCCTCCTGGATGATGTCCTCGACGAACGCCTTCTGCGCGCCCTGGTGCAGCGGACCCATCGTCGTGCCCTCGTCGAGGCCGTACCCGATGACCGCCTTGTCGAGCCTGGCCGACAGGCCGTCGACGAGTTCGTCGAGCCGCGACCGGTGCACGTAGAGGCGCTTGGCGTTCATGCAGATCTGGCCGGTCGTGTCGAACACGGCGGCGTAGACGCGATCGAGGTGCGTGTCGTCGAGGATCGCGTCTTCGAGGAACACCGCCGCGTCGTTGCCGCCCAGCTCGAGGGTCACCCGCGTGAGCGTCTTGGATGCCATCTCCATGATCCGCTTGCCGCCGCCGACCGAGCCGGTGAAGCAGACCTTCGCGATGTCGGGGTTCTGGATCAGACCCGACATGTTCTCGTCCTTGCCGGTCACGACGTTCAGCACGCCGGCGGGCAGCTTCTCGGCGATGCGCTGCACGACCCGGGTGAGCGCGAGCGGCGTGGTGGGCGGCGGCTTGACGATCGCGGTGTTGCCGGCGAGCAGCGCGTGGGGCAGAGCCGCCCCGAGGATCGCGATCGGCCAGTTGAAGGGCACGATCAGCGTCACGACACCCAGCGGCTGGTACGAGACCGTCGTCTCGACCGGGATGCCCGGCGCGACGGCGAGCGTCTTGCCGGTGTCGACCTCGTCGGCGAGCATGAGCGCCAGGTTCCAGCGGATCTCGAAGACGAGCGAGTCGATCCAGGCCTCGAAGCGGATCTTGCCGTTCTCCTGCGACAGGATCGCGGCATCGTCGTCGCGGGCTTCGGCGATGCCCTCGAGGGCCGCGCGCATCTGCTCAGCGCGTTCCTGGGCCGACAGCGCCGACCATGCCGGGAACGCGGCCTTCGCCGCAGCGACTGCGTCGGACACGTCCTGCGCGCTCGCGGCGGACGCCCGCCCCACGATCCGGCCGGGCTTGCCCGGGTCTGCCACCTCGAGCGTCTCGCTCGTGCGGCGCTCCTCACCGCCGATGTACAGCCCCGTGCTGACCTCGGCGCTCGTTGCCAATGTGTCCGTCATCGGTCACACCTCTCTGTGCGTGTTCTTTCGGGTTTCAGTGGCCGGAATCGACCACCGGAGTTCCGTGCGTGTGGAAGCTCTCGATCGTCTTCATGCCCCACGCCTGACCCTTCTTGCGCTCTTCCTGGGTCCACTCCACGACGGGCTGGTCGGGGTCCAGCAGCAGTCGAGCGCCGGCATTGGCGAACTCGATGCGGTTGCCTCCAGGCTCCCACACGTACAGGAAGAAGGTCTGGTTGATCGCGTGCTTGTGCGGGCCCGACTCGATGTAGATGCCGTTCTCGAGGAAGATGTCGGCGGCCTTGAGGATGTCCTCACGGGTGTCGGGCGCGAACGCGATGTGGTGCAGCCGGTTGCCGTGCTTGGTCCAGTCGTCGGAGTAGACCACGTCGTACGACTTGTTGTTGAAGTGGAACCACCAGGCCGCGTAGCCCCCGGCATCCAGCGCGATCCGCTCGCTCTCGCGTCCGCCGAGCGCGTGCGCGATGAACTTGCCGTTGGCGACCACGTCTTTCGCGAGGTAGTTGATGTGGTCGAGGCGCCGCGCGTTCACGCCGCGACCGGGGAACGCGGATGCCTGATTCTTCAGCGCCGGCTTGTCATCGG
>JAESFR010000193.1_pt1 | contig 29840 bp, 19 predicted proteins | sample 9266191 | NCBI WGS metagenome assembly JAESFR01 (sample SAMN14503063, study PRJNA617104) | algae metagenome | isolation source: Pleurocapsa minor HA4230-MV1 and co-occurring heterotrophs from cement on... | place: USA: Nuuanu Pali Lookout, Hawaii | collected 2009-07-20
GACGGGTCTCATGCTCGCCGGCGCCCAGTACGTCGCGACCTGGGTCATGCGCTCTGAGGACGCCGTGACGCTGCTGTTCATCGCGCTGATCGCCCCCGCCCTCTTCGCGGCGCCCGCATGGGGGCTTTTATCGCGGCGCTCCGGAAAAGAGCGCACCTTCGCGATCGCGAGCTCCGTGTTCGCGCTGGCGGCGCTCACGATCGTGTGCGCGCTGTGGGCGCCGGGAGACTGGATCTACGCGCCGGTCGCGGTCGCGGGCATCGCATACGCCGGCATGCAGTCCCTCCCGATGGCGATGCTGCCCGATGTGATCTCGCACGACGAGGTCACGAGCGGTCCGGGGCACGCCGGGGCGTTCAGCGGCGTCTGGACCGCGGGGGAGACGATCGGCTTCGCGCTGGGCGCCACAGCACTGACGATCGTCCTGGCCGTCACCGGCTACGTCTCGTCCACGGCGACCCAATTCGTCACCCAGCCGGATGCCGCCGTCGCGGGCATCGTGATCAGCTTCAGTGTCGTGCCGGCCGGGCTGATCGGACTGAGCCTGCTGACGCTGGCGCGCTACCGGCTGCGCCGGTCGGACATCGAGACCGCGTGAGATCCGGACGCATTCTCGTTGAGACTCGGTTTCACGCCGTAAACTGAACCCCCCGCCCGAAGGAGAGCGCAGTGACGTCGATCGCGAAGCCCGCACCGGCTGAGAAGGCCGTTCCCGAGAGTGCGACCGGACTGCCGGATGCCGAGACGGAGCGGCTCGACGCGGCGATCGCCGACCTCGCCGCCGGCGCGCAGTTCTGGGCGCATCTGACGCTCGGCCAGCGGGCGCGGCTGCTCGAGCGCCTGCACGCGACGACCGCGGCGAACGCCGAGGACTGGGCGAGCACCGCCGCCCTGTCGAAGGGACTCGAGCCGGGGCATCCCCTGCGTGGTGAGGAATGGCTCTCGGGGCCGTACGCGACCCTCGTCGCACTCGATGCCTACCGGCGTTCGCTCGAGGCCCTCGAGAAGGGGCGGAGTCCCCTCGACGGGGTGCGCACGGATGCCGCGCCCGGCGGCAGGCTGCGGGCGCACACCTTCCCCCTGCACGCGATGGACGGCATCCTGCTCTCCGGCTACACCGGCGAGGTGTGGTTCGAGCCCGAGGTCTCCGCGGTCCAGGCGCGGGAGTCGGCGGGTCTCGCCCAGCTCGATCCCACCCGCAGCGGCGGCGTCGGGCTGGTGCTCGGCGCGGGGAACGTGACCTCGATCCCGGTGCTGGACGTGCTGTACGAACTGCTCGCCCACAACCGCGTCGTGATCCTCAAGGTCAACCCGACCCAGGACTCGCTCGTGCGCGTGTACGAGAGGGCCCTCGCCCCCCTGATCGAACCCGGGTTCCTGCGGATCGTCCGCGGCGGGGGCGACGTGGGCGCGCATCTGACCGCGCACCCCGGCATCTCCCACGTGCACATCACCGGGGCGGCGCCGACGTTCGATGCGATCGTGTGGGGCACGGGGGCACCCGGCGCCCGGCGGCGGCGCGAGAATCGGCCGCAGCTGAAGAAGCCCATCACCGCCGAACTGGGCGGAGTCTCGCCGATCATCGTCGTGCCCGGCCGCTGGAGCGCGGCAGACCTGCGCTTCCAGGCCGAGCACATCGTGACCATGCGCCTGCAGAACAGCGGTCACAACTGCATCGCGGGGCAGGTGGTGATCGTGAGCTCCGAGTGGGAGCAGCGCGACGCGTTCCGCGTCGCGCTGCGCGAGGCGTACCGCCGGGCGCCGCGCCGCCCGGTCTGGTACCCGCGCAGCTCCGAGAGGCTCGCGGCCGCGGCATCCGCGTATCCCGACGCCGCGCGGTGCGGCGATGACAGCCGACTGCTGGTCGAGATCTCCGCCGGCGACGACGCGTCGGCGCTCGAGACGACCGAGTACTTCGCTCCCGTGCTGGGCGTCGTCGAACTGCCGGGCAACGGGCAGGAGTTCCTCGACGCCGCCGTCGCGCACGCGAACGACGCTCTCGTGGGCACCCTGGGCGCGAACGTGCTGATCGACCCCGACACGGAGGCGGCGCTCGGCGACGGCTTCGAGCGGGCGATCGCCGACCTCCGCTACGGCGACATCGCGATCAACTCGTGGACGGCGTTCGCGTTCCTCACGCCGACGCTCACGTGGGGCGGCTTCCCCGGCGGGACTCTGGAGAACGTCGAGAGCGGCATCGGTGTCGTGCACAACGCCCTCCTACTGGACCGCGTCGAGCGCTCCGTCACGCGCGGACCGTTCCGGCCGTTCCCCCGCTCGCTCCCGCGCAGCCCGCGGGCGATCGGCCGCGGTCGGTTCTCCGTGCTCCCCAAGCCGCCGTGGTTCGTCGACTCGCGCACGGGCGCCACCGTCAGCGAGGGCTTCACGCGCTACCGCATGGACGGCGATCTGGTGCGCCTGGCCGGCACCCTCGTGCAGGCGTACCGCGCATGAGGCGATCCCGCGCGACGGCATCCGACCTCGCCGCCGACTACATCGTCGTGGGCGCCGGCTCGGCAGGAGCGGCCCTCGCGGCGCGCCTCAGCGAAGACCCGGGGGTGTCGGTGCTGCTGCTGGAGGCCGGCGCGCCCGACAGCGCGCTCGAGCTGCACGTGCCTGCGGCGTTCTCCAAGCTCTTCCGCGGCGCGTACGACTGGAACTACGACACCGTGCCGCAGCCTGCGCTCGAGAACCGCACCGTGTACTGGCCGCGCGGGAAGACCCTCGGCGGTTCGTCGTCGCTCAACGCGATGATGTGGATCCGCGGCTTCGCCGCCGACTACGACGACTGGGCCGCCGCCGCCGGGCCGCGCTGGTCGTGGTCGTCGCTCGTGCCGTACTTCCTGCGCGTCGAGCGCACGCAGGACGCCGCCGACCCGACGCAGGGCACGACGGGTGTCCAGTCGATCGAGCATCAGCGCGACCCCCGCGCCCAGACCGCGGCGTTCCTGGCCGCGGCGTCGGAGCTCGGCCATGCGGTGACCGCGCCGAACCTGCCCGAGGGCCAGGGCTTCTCCCAGACCATGGTGTCGCAGCGACGGGGGGCGCGGGCGTCCACGGCGGACGCCTACCTCCGCCCGGCCCGTCGACGGCCGAATCTCCGCGTGGTGACGGGCGCGCTCGTGCGCCGCGTGACGTTCGCTGCGCCCGCAGTCGACGCGGGCGCGGATGCCGTCCCCCGCGCCACCGGCGTGTACGTGCAGATCGACGGCGTCACCCGCCAGGCCGTCGCCCATCGCGAGGTGATCCTGGCGGGGGGAGCCGTCAACACCCCGCAGCTGCTCATGCTCTCGGGCATCGGCCCGGCCGCGCACCTCGGCGATCACGGCATCCGCGTGATCGTCGACAGTCCCGACGTGGGCGCCAATCTGCAGGATCACTTGGTCGCGGGGCTCGCTCCCGGCGCTCACGGAGGCACGCTGTACGGAGCCGAGCGCCCGGCGGAGCTGGCACGGTACCTCGCGACACGACGCGGGATGCTGACCTCCAACGTCGCGGAGGCGTACGGCTTCGTGCGCACCGAGGTCGCCGATCGCACCGGCATGACCGACGCGCTCCCCGACATCGAGATCATCTTCGCCTCCGCCCCGTACGTCGGCGAGGGGCTCGTGCCCCTCCCGGAGGAGGGGCTCACCGTCGGCGCGATCCTGCTGCGGCCGCGCAGCCGGGGGACCGTTCGCCTGCGCTCCGCCGACCCTGCGGACAAGCCGGAGATCGACCCCCGCTACCTGAGCGACCCCGACGGCGTCGACGAAGCGACGCTTCTGGCAGGACTCCAGGAGTGCGAGCGCCTGCTGGCGACCGATGCGCTGCGCGCGGTGACGACCGGCCGCTGGGTGCAGCCCGAGGGCGGCGAGGACATGACGGCAGCCGAGCGCGGCGAGCTGTCGCTGCGCCGCTATTCGCACACGCTGTACCACCCGGTCGGCACGGCGCGGATGGGCTCGGATGCCGCATCCGTGGTCGATCCGCAACTGCGCGTGCGCGGTGTCGAGGGTCTGCGGGTCGCCGATGCGTCGGTCATCCCGTCGCTGATCCGCGGGCACACCAATGCGCCGGCGATCATCGTCGGCGAGGTCGCTGCCGACCTCATCACCGGGCACTGAGCGGGAGGACCGACCCTCAGCCGGCGAAGCGGTCGGTCGCCGCGACGAGCGCCGCGGCGATGCCGGGCTCGCTCGCGGAATGACCGGCGTCGTCGACCACCACGAACTCCGCTTCGGGCCATGCGCGGTGCAGGTCCCACGCCGTCATGATCGGGGTGCACACGTCGTAGCGGCCTTGCACGATCACGCCCGGGATGCCGCGCAACGACGACGCGTCGTCGATGAGCTGCTGCTCGCGGAACCAGCCGTCGTGCAGGAAGAAGTGGTTCTCGATCCGGGCGAACGCCGTCGCCGCCGCCGGCTCGGTCATGCCCGCCACCAGGTCGGTGTCGGGGCGCAGCGTGAGGGTCGATGCCTCCCACCGCGACCACGCCACGCCGGCCGGCACGTGCACCGAGGGGTCGGGGTCGTTCAGCCGCCGGTGGTACGCCTCGATCATGCGGGAGCGCTCGAGCACGGGGATCGGCGCGATGAACTCCTCCCACAGGTCGGGGAAGATCGCGGCCGCGCCGCCTTCGTAGAACCACTCGAGTTCATGCCTGCGCAGCGTGAAGATCCCGCGCAGCACGAGCTCGGTGACGGCATCCGGGTGCGTCTCGGCGTACGCGAGCGCGAGCGCGCTCCCCCACGATCCACCGAACACCTGCCATCGCTCGATGCCGAGATTGCGGCGCAGGAGCTCGATGTCGGCGACGAGATGCCACGTCGTGTTGAACCGCATGTCCGCGCCGGGTTCGCTCGCGTGCGGCGTGCTGCGACCGCAGCCGCGCTGGTCGAACAGCACGATGCGGTACTTCTCCGGATCGAAGAAACGCCGGTGCCAGCTCGAGGTGCCGGCGCCCGGGCCGCCGTGCAGGAACACGACCGGCTTGCCCTCCGGGTTGCCGCTCTGCTCCCAGAAGAGCCGATGGCCGTCGCCGACCAGCAGCATCCCCGTCTCGTACGGCTCGATCGGCGGATAGAGGCACTCGAGATCGTGGGGGTCGCTCATAGGCTGCTTCCGGGCACCGCGAAGGTGTCGCACGCCTGCACGCCCTGCTCGAGACCCGCCGTGAACCAGCGCGCACGCTGCTCGCTCGATCCGTGCGTCCACGTCTCGGGGTTCACGGCGCCGCCGGACTCCTGCTGGATGTGATCGTCGCCGACCGTCTGGGCGGCGTTCAGGGCGTCGTTGATCTGCTGCGGCGTCGGCTGCTGGAGGTAGGGCACCCCGTTCTCGTCCTCGGTCTGCGACGCGGCGGCCACCCACGCCCCGGCGAAGCAGTCGGCCTGCAACTCGGTGCGCACGCCGTTGCTGTCCTCGCCGGTGCCGTTGTTCGGGTTGTCCTGCATGATGCCGGTGATGTTCTGCACGTGGTGCCCGTATTCGTGGGCGAGCACGTAGAGCTGGGCGAGCGGACCGGCGGTCGCGTCGAACTGCTCGCGCAGGAGCGCGAAGAACGTGGGGTCGATGTACACGGCCTCCTCGGGCGGGCAGTAGAACGGCCCGGTCGCGTTGGAGGCGGTGCCGCACTGGGTGCTCGTCGACCCGTCGACGATGATGAGCTGCGGCTCCCGGTACCCGTCGACGTTCTCGGCCCAGAACTGATTGATCGACAGGGATGCTGCCGCCAGACGGCAGTCATCGCTCGCGTTCGCGTCGGCACCGGTCTCGCAGTTCGCGATCTCGCTTCCGGTGTCGGCCGGGTTCGGCACACCGCCCCCGCCGATCAGCCCCGAGATGTCGGTGCCCGTGAACAGCTGGAACAGCAGGACCGCAAGGGCGCCCAACCCCGCGATGCCGCCGCCGGCGACCGCGATGCCGCCTCCGCGACGCCGGGCGGAGTTGCCCCCGACGCTCGCGTTGTCGTTGAAAGTCATGCGATCACGGTACCGGTGCCGCGTGGGCGCGACGAGGACATTCCGTGCCGCCTCGGCGATTGATATTCTCATTGGTTCGAGCCCGCGCCCTCGGCCGGGATCGGTCGCCGAGGCGCGCAGGAATAGGCTCTGGTCATGGCGCCATCCGACCCGCGAGAGACCGCACGAGCGGCATCCGCCCCCCTCGAGGACGCGACGACCGTGACGATCACGGGAGCCGGCGGGCAGATCGGGTATGCGCTGCTCTTCCGGATCGCCGCGGGCGCGATAGTCGGACCGGCACGGCCGGTGCGCCTTCGCCTGCTCGAGATCCCCCAGGGCCTGCGCAGCGCCGAGGGCGCCGCCCTCGAGCTGCAGGACTGCGCGTTCCCGCTCCTGCGGGCCATCGAGGTCACCGACGATCCGCGCGTCGCGTTCGACGGCTGCAGTATCGCGCTGCTCGTCGGCGCACGGCCACGCGGACCGGGCATGGAGCGCGCCGACCTGCTGGCGGCCAACGCGGGCATCTTCGGACCTCAGGGCGCGGCCCTGAACGACGTGGCAGCCGACGACGTGCGGGTCGTCGCCGTCGGCAATCCCGCGAACACGAACGCGCTCATCGCCGCGGCATCCGCTCCCGACATCCCGGCGGAGCGGTTCTCGGCACTCACCCGACTCGACCACAATCGGGCGCTCGGGCAGCTCACGACCGTGCTCGACGCGGGGCCGGACGAGATCGAGGGCGTGACCATCTGGGGCAACCACTCCGCGACCCAGTTCCCGGATGTCTCGCACGCACGCGTGCGCGAACGGCCGGTGCGCGATGCGCTCGCGGCGCGGCTCGGTGGCCTCGAGGCCGCGGATGCCTGGCTCGACGACGTCTTCATCCCGCGGGTCGCCCGGCGCGGCGCCGAGATCATCGACGTGCGCGGCTCGTCGTCGGTGGCATCGGCCGCCAACGCGGTGATCGATCACGTGCGCGACGAGCAGTCGGGCACCGCGTGGACGTCGGCCGGCGTGGTCTCGCACGGCGAGTACGGCGTGCCGGCCGGCCTGGTCAGCTCGTTCCCGGTGACCTCGCACGGCGACGGGTATCGCGTGATCGAGGGCCTGCACGTCGATGAGCGATCGCGTGCGCGCATCGACGCGTCGGTGGCCGAACTCGTCGCCGAGCGCGACGCCGTCCGCGACCTCGGCGCGCTGTAGCGGCGATGGAAGCCCTCGTCGTCGCGGTCGTCGGCCTGATCGTCGTCGCCCTCGCCACCGCCCTCGCGCCCCGCGTGGGGATCGCCGGCCCGCTGGCCCTCGTCGCGATCGGACTCGGAGTCAGCCTGCTGCCGTTCGTCCCCGCGTGGGAGGTCGATCCCGAGATCATCCTCGTCGGCGTCCTGCCGCCGCTGCTGTACTCGTCAGCCGTCTCGCTGCCCGCGATCGAGTTCCGACGCGACTTCCGTTCGGTCGCCGGGCTGTCGATCCTCCTGGTGGTGGTGAGCACCGCCGCACTCGCCGCGTTCTTCGTGCTGGTGATCCCGGGGATCGACCTGTACCTCGCGATCGCGCTCGGTGCGCTGCTGAGCCCGACGGATGCCGTGGCGACGTCGATCGTGAAGCGACTCGGCATCTCACCCCGGGTCGTCACGATGCTCGAGGGCGAGAGTCTGCTCAACGACGCGACGTCGCTCGTGCTGCTGCGCACGGCGGTCGCGGCCATCGCTGTCGGCAGCGTGCCGATCGGCGGAGCGGTCTGGGCCTTCGTCTGGGGCGTGCTGGTCGCCGTCGTCGTCGGCGCTCTCGTCGGCCTGATCGCGCTGCGCGTGCGCGCGTGGGTGGGACATTCGGCCGCGAACACCGCCCTGAGCTTCGTGGTGCCCTTCGTCGCCTACCTGCCGACCGAGGAGCTCGGCGGTTCGGGACTCGTGGCTGCGGTCGTCGCCGGCATCGTGACCGGGCAGGGCGCCGCGCGCTGGTTCACACCCGAGCAGAGGCTGTCCGACGAGCTCAACTGGCGCACCGTCGAGCTCATGCTCGAGGGCGCGGTCTTCCTCGTGATGGGGTTGCAGCTCAAAGAGATCGTGCGCGCCAACATCGAGGACCATCAGGGTCTCTGGCACGCCGCCTGGCTTGCGGCCTGCGCCGTGGGGATCATCCTGATCGTCCGCGCGGCCTACGTGTCCGTGCTCGTGGTGCTGCAGGGCCGCCGCGCGAGACGCATGTCGCGCGAGCGGCTCGAGAGCTTCAACGACCGCATCGACGAGGTCGCCGCCCGGCCGCCGGACGCCCCGGGGCGCACGCGGAGTCCATCTGCTCCGGCCCGGCGCGAGCGGCGCATCGAGCAGATGCGCGCACGCGTCTCGCGTGCCCTGAACGACCTCGACTACTACCAGGCCTCTCCACTCGGCTGGCGCCACGGCACCGTGATCGTCTGGGCCGGCATGCGCGGCGTCGTGACGCTCGCGGCCGCGCAGACCCTGCCCGCCGGGCCGATCCAGGCGCTCCTCGTGTTCGTCGCGTTCCTCGTCGCCGTCGGGAGCCTCATGCTCCAGGGGTTCACCCTGCCATGGCTCGTGCGGATGCTCGGGCTCGAGGGCTCCGGCGGCTCCGGCCCGACCGCCGAGGAGCAGCGGCGCCTCGCCGACGAGATGCGCGCGGCCGCGGCATCCGGTCTCACATCGGGCGATCTGGTCAAGCGCGACGGCTCGGCGTTCGCGCCCGAGCTGGTCGAGGGCGTCGGCACCCGGCTCACCCAGCCCCCCGACGACGACACGTCGGCGTTCGCGCGGGACGTGCTCGAACTGCGGCTCGCACTCATCGGCACGATGCGCGAGCGCCTGAACACCCTCTCGCGCGACGGCACGTTCAGCACGGCCGCCCTGCGCCACGCCCTCGCCGAACTCGACGCCGACCAGCTGAGCCTCGAACTGCGACTCGACGACGACTTGTGACCCGCCCGCGTCGCGGGTGTATCGGCGGCGCGCTCTGTCGGGGGAGAATGGTCGAATGAGCCAGACGTCGGATGCCGCGCGGACGCGCCCCGCGCATCTCGATGAGCCCGAAGCCGGTCAGACGAGCCCGATCCATCTGCCGCACCAGGCGGCCGAGTGCCCGAAGTGCTTCACCGAGCTGCAGAGCGACCGGCACTGGTGGCTCGCGCGTCCCTCCGGCTCACGCCTCGTCGGGCTCGTGATCTCGCGCGATGACATGCCGAGCGTCGTGGAGCAGCGCAACGAGCTGACGCGCTTCGGCGTGCCGATCGAGGGGTTCCGGCATCCGGCGCCCGAGACGCTCGAGACGTGGGAGGAGCGCCTCGTGCGCCTCTTCGGCACGCTCGGCACGGGCGATGTGCTCGTCGTGGCCAACGTGCACGCGCTCGGTCGCGACATCGACGAGGAGACCCGCACCGTCGCCGAGCTGCATCGGCGGGGTGTCGTGGTGAAGGTGCTGAGCCACGGCGGCCCTCACCTATACGACACCGGGCGCTGACCCGCGCTCGCTCTGCGCAGCGTCGCTGACCTGCACTCGCTCCGCGCAGCGTCACTCCGGGCTGAACCCGCGGCGTTTCGTCTCCTCGCCGCGCTCGTCGCTCAACGACCGAGCCTTACTGTCGGTCGTTGAGCGAGCGCAGCGAGACGAAACGCCCCACCCCCGGTCGTTGAGCGAGCGCAGCGAGACGAAACGCGTCAGCCGCCGACGTAGGCCTTCAGATGATGCGCGGTCAGCGAGGCGCCCGAGGTCACGAGATCGGTCGGCGTGCCCTCGAACACGATCGTGCCGCCGTCGTGACCCGCGCCGGGACCGAGGTCGATGATCCAGTCGGCGTGCGCCATCACCGCTTGGTGGTGCTCGATCACAATGACCGAGTTGCCGGCTTCGACCAGGCGGTCCAGCATCCCGAGCATGTTGTCGACGTCGGCCAGGTGCAACCCGGTCGTCGGCTCGTCGAGCACGTAGATCGCGCCCTTCTTCGCCATCGAGATCGCGAGCTTCAGGCGCTGCCGCTCGCCGCCCGACAGTGTGTTCAGCGCCTGACCCAGGGTCAGGTATCCGAGACCGACATCGATCATCCGCAGGAGGGTGGTGTGGGCGGGACCCTTCGCGATGAACTCCGACGCTTCGGATGCCGACATCGCCAGCACTTCGGCGATGTTCTTCCCGTCGAGGGTGTACTCGAGCACCTCGTCGCTGAACCCCGATCCCTGGCACAGTTCGCAGAGGGTCTCGACGGTCTGCGTGAACCCGAGTGTGGTGATGATGACGCCGAGCCCGCGGCACGCGGGGCACGCGCCCTCCGAGTTCGCGCTGAACAGCGCCGGCTTCACCCCGTTCGCCTTCGCGAATGCGGCGCGGATCGCGTCCAGGATGCCGGTGTAGGTCGCCGGGCTCGACCGGCGGTTGCCCTTGATCGGCGCCTGGTCGACGACCACCACGTCATCGAACGCCGGGACGTTGCCGTGGATCAGCGACGACTTGCCCGACCCGGCCACCCCCGTGACGACGGTGAGGATGCCGAGCGGGATGTCGACGTCTACCGATTTCAGGTTGTGCTGCGTGGCGCCCCGGATCTCCAGCGCCCCGGTCGACGTGCGGGTCATGTGCTTCAGCCGCGCGCGGTCGTCGAGGTGACGGCCGGTGATCGTGTCCGACGCGCGCAGCCCCGCGACGTCGCCCTCGTACTGGATCTCGCCGCCGGCCCGACCGGCACCCGGGCCGAGGTCGACGACGTGGTCGGCGATCTCGATCACCTCGGGCTTGTGCTCAACCACCAGCACGGTGTTGCCCTTGTCGCGCAGCAGCTTCAGCAGCGCGTTCATGCGCTGGATGTCGTGCGGATGCAGCCCGGCGGTCGGCTCGTCGAACACGTAGCTGATGTCGGTGAGCGCGGAGCCCAGATGCCGGATCATCTTCGTCCGCTGCGCCTCACCGCCCGACAGAGTCCCCGACGCCCGGTCGAGCGACAGATACCCCAGCCCGATGTCGATGAAGGACGAGATCAGGTGGCGCAGGCTCGCCATCAGCGGACCGACCTCGGGAGCATCGACGGTCTCGAGCCAGGCGGACAGATCCGTGATCTGCATCGCGGCGGCATCCGCGATGTTGATGCCGTTGATCTTCGATGAGCGGGCACCCTCGTTCAGGCGGGTGCCGCCGCATTCCGGGCACGGCATGAACTTGACCGCCCGCTCGACGAACGCCCGGATGTGGGGCTGCAGGGCATCGCGATCCTTCTGCAGCATCGACTTCGTGAGCTTCGGAACGAGCCCCTCGTACGTCATGTTGATGCCGTTGATCTTGACCTTAGTCGGCTCCTTGTAGAGGAAGTCCGCGAGCTCCTGGTCGGTGTATTCCTGGATCGGCTTGTTCGGATCGACGAATCCCGACTCGGTGAACCCCTTCACCATCCAGCCGTCCACGTTGTAGCCCGGCACCGTCAGCGCCCCGTCCGCGAGCGACTTCGTGCGGTCGTACAGTTCGTCGAGGTCGACGTCGCTCACTTCGCCGAGGCCTTCGCACCGCGGGCACATGCCTCCGGTGATCTCGAACGAGCGCCGCTCCTTCTTGCCCTTATCCTTCCCGACGGCGATCGTGACGGCGCCGGCGCCCGACACCGAGGGCACGTTGAACGAGAAGGCCTGCGGCGAGCCGACGTGGGGGGCGCCGATGCGGCTGAACAGCAGCCGGAGCATCGCGTGCGCGTCGGTCGCCGTGCCGACGGTCGACCGCGAGTTCGCGCCCATGCGCTCCTGATCCACGATGATCGCGGGGCTGACGTTCTCGAGACCGTCCACCTCGGGCCGGCTGAGCTGTCCCATGAACTGCTGCACGAAGGTCGGGTAGGTCTCGTTGATCAGGCGCTGCGACTCGTTCGCGATCGTGCCGAACACGAGCGAGGACTTTCCGGAGCCGCTCACTCCGGTGAAGACCGTCAGCCGGCGCTTCGGGATGTCGACGCTGACGTTCTTCAGGTTGTTCTCGCGCGCCCCGATGACGCGGATCACTTCGTGGGAATCGGCGATGTGGGCGGATGCCTCGGCCATGGAGTCCTCTCGATGGGTGCGACCTCCATTGTGGCCGCGAATGCGGACACCCCGCTTCCTCGATCCTGCTCCGGTTCAGTCGATCAGCGCGACGACCTCGGCCCCGGAGGGTACGGCGGTCGTGACGATCCGGCCGTCGAAGGTCGCCAGCAGCGCGTCGTTGGACGCCGCGAGGTGCAGGAGGTAGGTGTCGGTGACCTGCGAGCTCGCGAGCAGCCGCTCCGTGTGCACCGATCCGTCGAGCAGGCTCACCGAGTCCGGCAGGAACACGTGGTCCTCCCGCGCGGCGAGACTCGCAAGGCTCGCCAGCACGATCGGGGCGGGCTGCGTGTTCGGGTAGCTCGGGTGACTCACGACGCGCACCACGCCGTTCTGCACGGTCGGGCTCGTGTGCCACGCATCGGGACCGCGATCGGCGAACCAGCGATGCGCGCGTTCGTGGTTGACGTGCAGCGGGTCGATGAGCGCGATGACCACGTTCACGTCGAGCAGGTGACGCGTCACGACGGGTCGTCCCGCAGACCGTTGACGTCCTCGAGCGACGCGGCGGTCGCCGCGGCGGGCGCCGGGAGGAGCACGATTCCGTTGCGCGTGCCGTGGCGACGTCGCTCCGTCAGCGTTGCGCGCGCGAGCTGCGAGAGCGCCTCGCCGAGCGTCAGGCCGCGGGCGTCGGCGAACTGCTTCGCCGCTGCGAGGACATCGTCGTCGATCGTGAGGGTCGTCCGCATGCATCAAGCATCATGCATCACGCATCACCGGTCAACACCGGACCCTGACCGGAAGCCTCGGCCCGCCAGCATCCGACCACATGATCATCGACCATGCCGCCGGACTGCATCAGCGCGTACATCGTCGTGGGTCCGACGAAGCGGAAGCCGGCCTTGCGGAGGGCCTTGCTCATGGCGACCGACTCCGCCGTCACCGCGGGGACGTCCGCGAACGTCGCGGGCCGCGGGCGCCCCGCAGCCGGCGCGAACGACCAGAGCAGCGCGTCGAGCTCACCCTCCGCCATTTCGCACACGAGGCGCGCGTTCGAGATCGTGGCCTCGATCTTGGCCCGGTTGCGGATGATGCCGGCATCCGCCATGAGCCGTTCGATGTCGCGGTCGCCGAACGCGGCGACCGCGGCGGGCTCGAAGCCGGCGAAGACCTCGCGGAAGTGCGGTCGTTTGCGCAGGACCGTGATCCACGACAGGCCCGCCTGGAAGCCCTCGAGCGCCATCTTCTCGAAAAGCGCCCGGTCGCCGTGGAGCGGCAGGCCCCACTCTTCGTCGTGGTACCGGATGTACTCGGCGTCGTCTCCGACCCACGCGCAGCGCGCGAGGCCGTCGGGTCCGGTGCGCGTGTCCACGGCGCCAGCCTAAGGGCCTCGGCCGACAGCGGCGCGCGGCGTCTGGGATGACCGGTCCCGCATCGGGTCGGTGCCCCCGCCCCTCCGTGCCGAACTCAGGCTGGTGTGCGACCGCCCGAGTCGGGAGGGCGGATTCTTCGGGCATCACGCGACACCGTCGCTCGACCAGCCTGAATTCGGCAAGGGCCGGAAGTCGTAGGCATTCGGGGCATCCCGGACGCATGAAGCCGCCGGCGCGTGGCGGACACGCCGGACCGCGGCGCAGGGCGGACGCCCCGGAACCGCGGAGCGCGTACTACTTCTTGGCCGCGACCTTCTCGGAGATCGGCGCGTCGCCCGACTCGGCGAGCGCGCGGTAGTACTCGCGGGCCTCGTCCTGGCGGCTCTGCTCGGCACCCGAGGCGATCGGCGCGCGCACGTGCTCCGGCGCGTAGCCGAACGCGTCGACGAGATCCTGCGCGTGCGGGCGCAGGCGCAGGCACAGCCGGTCGATGTACGACGAGACCGCCGCGGCCCGCTGCGTCGAGAGGCGCCCGTTGATCAGGTACCAGGCCAGGTGCTTCTCGATGAGGCCGAGGCCGAACAGGTCGCGCAGCCACACCAGCACGTGCTTCGTGCCCGCGTCGGTCACGCCGTTCACGGCATCCGTGAACGCCTCCCACTGCAGCAGCTCGCCGTGGGCGCGCGCGGCCTCGATCAGCTCGGACTGGTTCGCGTTGAAGAGGGCAGCCGCCTCGGCGGGCGACAGCGAGGATGCCGGACGCAGCCGGCCCGCGATGTCGGTGACCATCTGCTGCACGCGACCCGCGAGCAGCTCGTGCTGCTGGTCGGCCCGCAGGCCGCGCTCGACGGCGCGCGCGGTCGACCCGAAGTCGGTCACGGCCTGTCCGAGCTGGCGCAGGCCGGCGCCGTGGAACACCTTGCCGGCGGTCTGGCCTACCGCATAGGCCGCGAGCGCCTTCGCATCCTTGCCCTTGAACTGCCGACCGAAATCGCTGAGGAGCCGCTTGCCGACCAGCTGGAGGAGCACGTTGTTGTCGCCCTCGAACGTCGCGTAGATGTCGAGATCGGCGCGCAGCCCCACCAGGCGGTTCTCGAACAGGAACCCGTTGCCGCCGCACGCCTCGCGCGCTTCCTGCAGCGTGTCCAGGGCGTGCCAGGTCGAGAGCGGCTTCAGTGCGGCAGCGAGCGTCTCCAGATCCTCGCGGTCGGCATCCGTGTCGGCTGCTCCACTGAAGACCGCGTCGAACTTCTGCAGGAACTCGTCGTGCACGAAGATCGAGGCGTACGTCGTCGCGAGCCGGGTGAGCAGGCGGCGCTGGTGCTTGCCGTAGTCCAGGAGCACGACCTCGTCGCTGCCGGCGCCCGAGTCGAACTGGCGGCGCTGATTCGCGTAGGTGATCGCGATGTCCAGTCCGATCGCCGAGGCCCAGGCGGCCGAGCCGTCGAGCGAGACGCGACCCTGCACGAGCGTGCCGAGCATCGTGAAGAAGCGGCGCCCGGGGCTGGAGATGTGGCTCGAGTACGTGCCGTCGGGGGCGACATCGCCGTACTTGTTCAGCAGATTCGTCCGCGGGACCCGCACCTGATCGAAGTGGAGACGCCCGTTGTCGATGCCGTTCAGGCCGCCCTTGAGGCCGTCGTCCTCGCCGCCGATCCCCGGGAGGAACGCGCCGCTCTCGTCGCGCAGGGGCACGTAGAAGCAATGCACGCCGTGATTCACGCCGTTCGTGATCAGCTGGGCGAACACGGTGGCCGCGATGCCGTGCAGCGCCGCGTTGCCGAGGTAGTCCTTCCATGCGCCGCGGAACGGCGTGTGGATGACGAACTCCTCGGTGTCGGGGTCGTACGTCGCCGTCGTCCCGATGGCCGCGACGTCCGAGCCGTGGCCGGTCTCGGTCATCGCGAACGCCCCCGGGATCTCGAGGCTCATGATGCCTGGCAGCCAGGCGTCGTGGTGCTCCTTGGTGCCCAGCTGCAGCACGGCCGAGCCGAACAGGCCCCACTGCACGCCGGCCTTGATCTGCAGGCTCGGGTCGGCCGAGACGAGCTCTTCGAAGCCGGCGATGTTCGCGCCGTTGTCGGCCTGCCCGCCGTACTCCTCCGGGAACGCCCGGTGCACGCCGCCCTGGTCGACGAGCAGGTGCAACTGGCTGAGCACGCGCTCGCGGTGCTCGGGCATGCTCAACCCGTCGACGCGCCAGAACGCGGGGTCCTTGACCATCTCGCGTGCTTCGCGCCGCGTGTCGGCCCACGTGCCCAGCAGCAGATCGGTGACCTGCGCGATGTCGATGCGCGGTTCGGATGCCTCGGCGGCGGTGTGCGGAGCGGTCGGAGCGCCGCCCGCGGGCGTGCGCTTGCTCGTGGCGGGCTTCTTCGGACGGACGGCGGCGTCGGCCATGGCGTCACCTTTCGGTGGAAGGGAGGAGTCCTTTCGACGGTAGGACTTCCACAAGCCCGGGCAAAGTCCGTTGCCGATCCCCACAACGCGCCTCCGCGCGTGCGGCCGCGCCCATTGTGCCCTCCCGACAGCCGGGCGCGTGTCGGTGGTGCGCGGGAGAATGGACGCGGACGAGAGGCCCGCATGGACGTGACGCTGACGCGCTGGGGCGAGGACGACTTCCCGGTGCTCGAGCGCGGCAACACCCCGGAGATGACCCGCTTCCTCGGCGGACCCGAGACCCCGGAGCAGCTGCGCGACCGCCACGCGCGATTCCTGCGACTCTGGGACGAGGGAACGGCGCGGATGTTCCGCATCGACGTCGACGGCGTGGCGGCGGGCGGCATCGGCTGGTGGGATGTCGATCACGGCGGCTCCCCGGCTTATGAGACCGGATGGAACGTGTTCCCCGAGTGGCAGGGCCGGGGCGTCGCGGGCGCGGCGCTGCGCGCACTCATCCGCAGGATCGCCGCCGAGGGCACGCGATCCCTGCTGGTCGCCTATCCCGGCGCCGACAACGCCGCATCCAACGCGCTGTGCGCACGAGCGGGATTCGCGCACACCGGCTCGGGCTCGATGGCGTGGCGGGGCGGGCAGCTCGCCTTCCACACCTGGGTCCTGGACATGTCGCCGCTCGACCTGACCGATCTCGCTCCCGACCGCGAGGACCGCTTCGACGGCGGAGACCTCGACACCGACGCCTGGTGGCCGCACTACACGCCGCACTGGTCGTCGCGCGAGGCGAGCGCCGCGCGCTTCGAACTGCGTCCCGGCGGTGGGCTGACCCTACGCATCGACGAGGACACCCCTCCGTGGTCGCCAGAGTTCGACGGCGACGTGCGGGCGTCGCACCTGCAGACAGGCCAGCACTCCGGTCCGCTCGGCAGCGGCGTCGGACAGCATCGCTTCCGCGACGGCCTCGCGGTGCGGCAGGAGCAGGACGAGAAGAGGCTGTGGCTGCCGCACTTCGGGGTGATCGAGGTGCGGATGCGGGCGGTGCGGCATCCCGATGCGATGGTCGCCTTCTGGCCGATCGGCTTCGAATCCCGCCCCGACGACTGCGGTGAGATCTGCATCGCCGAGATCTTCGGCAGCGAGCTCGACGACCGCGGCGGCTGGGTCGGCGTGGGCGTGAAGCCGCAGCGCGATCCGCGGCTGACGCTCGACTTCGAGAAGGTCCGCGTCGAGGGCGACCTCACCGAATTCCACGACTACGCGGTCGAGTGGGATGCCGATCGCCTGCGCTTCTTCATCGACGGCCGGTGGGTCAAGACCGTGCGTCAGCGCATCGACTACCCGGTGCAGTTCATGCTCGACGTGTACGAGCTGCCGAACGGGTCGGGACGGCGGGATGCCGCATCCCTGCCCTTCCGATTCGACGTCGCGCACGTGCGCACGTTCGCCCCGCGCTGAGCGGGCTCGGAGCGACCTCACAGGCGCCGCGTCTGTACGCGGCGCAGGCGCTCTGGCACACTGTTCCGGGTCCGACCGACCCGAGGGGCGGCCTCGTCGAAGCTGGAGGCCGCCCTCGGATCGGTTCAGATCACGACAGCTCGAGTCCGTGCCCGAAGCGGAAGAGCGGGTCCTCGGTGTCGAAGGGCACGTCCGGTCGCGACGCCTCGACCGCGGCCATGCTTCGCGGCACATCGAAGGGCAGGCGCCCCCGCGCGGGAACCGCGCCGGACAGCACGTCCAGCAGCGCCTCGGCGCTCACGCCCCAGTTCGCCACGACCGCGTGCGCGGAATCCACGACCGGCTCGAGGATCGCCGGGCGATCCAGGAACACGTCGACGACGGTGGGCGCCCGGCCGGAGACGTCGGCGACGTGCGCGAGGACCTCGGCGGGGAAGTCGAGCGAGCCCGCGTGGAAGAAGTTCTCGAACATCGTCGCGCGCTGCTCGTAGGGCGCCTGCAGCCGGAGCACCGCGAGGTCGGCATCCGCGGGATCCTCGACCAGCTCGCCGTAGGCGGCCGCGGTCTCGGCCGCGATCCCCTCCACGTACAGCTTGATCCCGGGCCTGAACGGCAGGGTGCCCGCTCGGTTGCTCAGCACGGCGATCGATGCGCGCTGCGCCGCCTCGCCGGCCTCGCGGAATCGTGCCGAGCCCACCACGTCATCGGCCGCTTCGGCGTCGACGAACGGGTTCTCGAACAGGCCCAGCAGGAACTTCTCCCGCAGCAGCCGCCGCGCGGAGACGTCCAGGCGCGCCTCCTCGACCGTCCCGTCCTCGACGAGCTGGATCAGCAGGTCGGTGCAGTGCTCGCCGCCGAACTGGTCGGCCCCGGCATCCAGGATCTTCGCCATGCGCTCCGCGGGGGTGAGGTGCTCGACCCCCCACGCGCGCGCCGAGAAGTCGTGGCCCATGATCGGCTGGTCGGTCACCAGACCCCAGTCCGTGCAGACGATGCCGTCGAAGCCGTAGCGCTCGCGCAGCAGACCGGTGAGCACCGACTTGTTGAAGCCGAACCCGACCTCTTCGTACTCAGTGCCGACCGGCATCCCGTAGTACGGCATGATCTGCCGGCCACCGGCCTCGAAGACCGCCTCGAAGGGTCGGAGGTGCAGCTCGAACTGTCCTCCGGGGTACACCTGCTCGCGGCCGTAGTCGAAGTGCGGGTCTTCGCCGTCCTTCTGCGGGCCGCCGCCCGGGAAGTGCTTCGTCATGGTCGACACCGAACCGGGGCCGAACGCGTCACCCTGGAAACCGCGCACGTAGGCCGCGCCGAGCGCGCCCGCCAGTTCGAGGTCCTCGCCGAACGTGTGCAGCTGCCGCGACCAGCGCGGCTCGCTCGCGAGATCGACCTGGGGGTGGAGGGCGACGCGGATGCCGACCGCGGTGTACTCCTGACGTGCGATGTCGCCGAAGGCCCGCACGAGCTCGGGGTCGTGGGTCGCCGCAAGCCCCAAGGGCTCGGGCCACTGCGAGAACGGACCCGCGAGGATCGCGGCGCCGGGGTTCTCGGTGAACCCGTGACGGGGGTCGGTCGAGATCGTGACCGGGATGCCCAGGCGTGTCGAGGCCGCGAGCTCCTGCACCTTGTTGTGCCAGCGGGCGATGTCGCCGGCGGTGGGGGCGACCCCGAGCAGGTTGAAGTGCGTCAGGTGCTTGCCGACGACGACGTCCTCGTTCGACGCGATACCGAACACGGGGTCTCCGTCGGAGAGCTCGCCGCCCTCGCCCATCGCGATCATCGTCTGGAAGAAGAGCCCGGCCTTCTCGGCGAGGGTCATCTGGCTCAGCAGGATCTCGACGCGTTCATCGACGGGGAGTGAGGCATCGCGATAACGGGTGTCGAGGGCGTCGGCCGTCGTGGCGGCCGCAGGGGCGTCGTTGCTCATCCCGCCACTATAAACCGAATGACGCTAGGTATTCTACCGTCGGGTCAGAAGAGACCGACGATCCGACCCGTGTCGTCGACGTCGATCGAGGTGGCCGCCGGCACCGCCGGCAATCCCGGCATGGTCATGATGTCGCCGCAGATCATCACCACGAACCGCGCCCCTGCGGCCAGACGCACCTCCCGGATGTCGACCGAGTGCCCCGTGGGCGCTCCGCGCAGCTTGGCGTCCGTCGAGAACGAGTACTGCGTCTTCGCGACGCACACGGGATATCCGCCGTAGCCGTCGTCCTGCAGCCGGCGGATCTGCGCGCGGACGGCCGTGCTCGCGGTGATCTCCTCCGCGCCGTAGATCCGTGTGGCGATCGCCTGCATCTTGTCCCACAGGGTCATCTCGTCGGTGTACGTGAACGACGGCTCCGACGGCTCGGCGCACAGCCGCACGACTTGGCGCGCCAGCTCCTCCGCGCCCGCACCGCCGTCGGCGAAGTGCGTCGCCACGACAGCCACCGCGCCCGCGCGCTCGACCGCCGCGACGAGCGCCCCCACTTCGGCATCCGTGTCTTCCGCGCGATGGTTGATCGCGACGACGGCCGGCAGACCGAACGTGTTCTGCACCGTGTCGAGGTGCCGGCGCAGATTGACCGTCCCGCGCTCGAGGGCGGCGACGTCCTCCGTTGCGAGATCCGCGACCTCCACCCCGCCGTGGTACTTCATCGCGCGCACTGTGGCGACGATCACGGCGGCCGCCGGGCGCAGACCGGTGGTGCGGCACAGGATGTCCATGAACTTCTCCGCGCCCAGGTCGGCACCGAAGCCCGCCTCGGTGACGACATAGTCGGCGAGGTGCAGCGCCGAGCTCGTGGCGAGATACGAGTTGCACCCGTGCGCGATGTTGGCGAACGGGCCGCCGTGCACGAACGCCGGCGTGTTCTCGAGCGTCTGCACGAGGTTCGGTGCGAGCGCGTCCCGCAGCACGGCGGTCATCGCCCCCGCCGCACCCAGCTCGCGGGCCGTCACCCGGGTGCGATCGCGCGTGTAGCCGATGACGATGTCGCCCAGGCGCTCCTTCAGATCGCGCAGGTCGGTCGCCAGGCAGAAGATCGCCATGACCTCGGAGGCCACCACGATGTCGAACCCGGACTCGCGGGGATAGCCGTTGCCGGGACCGCCGAGCCCCAGGACGGTGTCGCGGAGCGCGCGGTCGCTCACATCCAGCACCCGGCGCCAGGTCACGCGGCGGACGTCGATGCCGAGGGCGTTGCCGTGATGGATGTGGTTGTCGATCATCGCGGCGAGCAGGTTCGTCGCGACCGCGATCGCGGCGAAGTCGCCGGTGAAGTGCAGGTTGATGTCCTCCATCGGGACGACCTGCGCGTACCCGCCGCCGGCGGCTCCGCCCTTCATGCCGAAGACCGGGCCGAGGGCGGGTTCGCGCAGGCAGATCATCGCCCGCTCGCCGATGCGGGTCAGCGCGTCTCCGAGACCGACGGTGGTCGTGGTCTTGCCCTCTCCCGCCGGCGTGGGCGACACCGCCGTCACGAGGACGAGCTTTCCCGGCGGTCGCTCACGCACGGCGGCGAGGTAGTCAAGCGCCACCTTCGCCTTGTATCGCCCGTACGGTTCGAGGCTCTCGTCGGGGATTCCGAGGCGGGCCGCCACCTCTTGGATCGGCAGCATCTGCGCTGCGTGGGCGATGTCGATGTTGCTCAGGGTCAACGCCGAACCTCCTGGGGTCGCGGCCATCGGCGGCCGTGGGGTCAGCCTACGGTGCGCCCTTCGCCGCCCCGGCTACCGACCGGAGGAGCTGATCACCTGCAGCACCGCTTCGCCGTACGCCTCGCGCTTCTTGGCCCCGATGCCGGTGATCCCGTCGAGGTCGTCGAGGCTCTGGGGTCGATGCTCGGCGAGCGCGCGCAGCGTGGCGTCGCCGAACACGATGTAGGCCGGCATCCCCTGTTCTTTCGCGACGCCCGCGCGCCACTCGCGCAGCGCCTCGAACAGCGGGCGGTCGGTCGAGGCGAGGGACTCGGATGCCGCAGCGCGGCGCACGCGCGACGACCCACCGCCGCCTCGCCCGAGCACATCGCGGCGCAGGGGAACCGGCGTCTCCCCGCGGAGCACCGCCGCCGCCGGCTCGCCGAGCGCGAGCGTGCCGTACTCGCCGCGCGACACGAGGATGCCCCGCGCGAGCAGCTGACGGATGACGCTGCGCCAGTCCTGGTCGCTGAGGTCGGAGCCGAGCCCGTAGGTCGAGAGCGCGTCGTGCCGCTGCTGCCGGATGCGGTCGGTCGAGGCCCCGCGCAGGATGTCGATCAGGTGGCCCGCGCCGAACGCCTGACCGCGTTCGCGCTGCAGCCGGACGATCGTGGAGAGCAGCTTCTGCGCCGGGATGAGCCCGTCCCAGGTCTCGGGCGCCTCGAGGCACGTGTCGCAGTTGCCGCACGCGGAGGATGCCTCGCCGAAGTACCCCAGTAGGTTCTGGCGGCGGCATCCGACCGTCTCGCACAGCGCGAGCATCGCGTCGAGGTGCTGTCCGAGCCGCGTCTTGTACGACCGTTCGCCGGGCGACTGGTCGATCATCCGCCGCTGCTGCACCACGTCGCCGAGGCCGTAGGCCATCCAGGCGACCGACGGCTCGCCGTCGCGCCCGGCGCGGCCGGTCTCCTGGTAGTAGCCCTCTACGGACTTGGGCAGGTCGATGTGGGCGACGAAGCGCACGTCGGGTTTGTCGATGCCCATGCCGAAGGCGATCGTCGCGACCATCACCACGCCGTCTTCACGGAGGAACCGCGACTGGTGGGCAGCCCGGACGGACGCGTCGAGACCCGCGTGGTACGGCAGCGCGTCGATCCCCTGCGTGCGCAGGTACTCGGCCGTCTGCTCGACCGACTTGCGGCTGAGCGCGTAGACGATTCCGGCCGACCCCGCAGGCTGGGCGCGGATGAACGCGAGCAGCTGCCTGCGCGGATCGACCTTGGGCTCGATGCGGTACTGGATGTTGGGGCGATCGAAGCTCGCGACGAAGTGCGCGCTGTCGGGCAGGTGCAGACGCTCGGTGATCTCCCGGTGCGTCGCATCCGTCGCGGTCGCGGTGAGCGCGACGCGCGGCACACCCGGGAACTGCGAGCCGAGCTCGCCGAGCGTCAGGTAGTCGGGCCGGAAGTCGTGCCCCCACTGCGAGACGCAGTGCGCTTCGTCGATCGCGATGACACTGAGGGTGCCGCGCTGGAGCAGCGAGCGGGTGGCGTAGTTCGAGAGGCGCTCGGGAGCGACGTAGATCAGGTCGAGCTCGCCGCTCAGGTAGGCGCGCTCGACGGCCGCGCGCTGGGGCGCCGCCTGCGTCGAGTTGAGGTAGGCCGCTTTCACGCCGTTCGCGACGAGCGCGTCGACCTGGTCGTGCATGAGGGCGATCAGCGGGCTGATCACGAGTCCGGTGCCGGGCCGGACGAGCGCAGGCACCTGGTAGATCAGGCTCTTGCCGCCGCCGGTGGGCATGAGCACGACGGCGTCGCCGCCGGCGACCACCTGATCGATCGCCGCGGCCTGATCGCCGCGGAACGCGTCGTAGCCGAACACCGTGTGCAGCGCCTCGCCGGGTGTGGGGAAGCGCGACGGCGCCGCTCTCGGGGCGGGCGGGGGACCGGATGCCGGCACCTCCGGCATCCACCCGTCATCGGGTGGCGGCGCCCAGGCGTCCGCCGGCGGCTCCCAGAAGTCGTCGGGGGGCGGCTCGTCCGCAGACGACCACACCGCATCGGCGTACGGGTCGGCAGACGGGATGCTCATCCGAACCAGGGTAGCCCGGGAGCCCGACACGTCAGGTCGGCCGATCGGATCTGTGGGAAGCCGCGTCGGTGCCGTGCACAGCGGCGGGGATCCTGTCGGACACGCCGTGCCGCGGCATCCCTCGCCGGCGTGTCGCGTGACAGGCCCGCAGTCGTGCCCGGACGCAGAACGGGGCGCCGGCTACAGACGAAGCACCTCGGTGATCCGCAGCACGGCCGCCCCCGCCTCTTCGGACGCGGCGAGATCGACCTCGCCCCGGATCCGCCAGTCGTGGTCGCCTGCGGGGTCGTCGATCGTCTGCTCGACCCGCCAGACGCCGGATGCCGCGGCATCCTGCTCGTCGATCGTCACGAGTCGCGGCGACCGCGCCGGCCCGCCGGTGAGCATCTCGTCGTGCTCGTCGAAGTAGCCATCCAGCGCGGCCGACCAGTCGACGTCGGGGTCGAGCTCGGCGAGCTCGTCGTCCTTCTGCAGGGCCGCGAGCCGCACCCGGCGGAACAGCTCGTTGCGCACGAGGACGAGGAACGCCCGCCGGTTCGTGAGCACCGACGGCGGTGCGGGCGGCACGACCTCTTCCTCGGCCTCATGCCGCAGTACCGGGTTCACGAGGCTCTCCCACTCGTCGACGAGGCTCGAGTCGACCTGACGCACGAGTTCACCGAGCCACGCGATGATGTCCAGCAGCTCGGGCGTCTGCGCCTCGGAGGGGACCGTCTGACGGATCGCGCGGTACGCGTCGCTCAAGTACCGCAGCACGAGACCCTCGCTGCGGGCGAGCTGGTAGACCTGGATGAACTCGGCGAACGACAGCGCGCGCTCGAACATGTCGCGCACCACCGACTTCGGTGACAGCTCGAAATCCCGCACCCACGGCTGGCTCGACGCGAAGACCTCGAACGACTGGGCGAGGAGCTCTTCGAGCGGCTTGGGATGGGTGATCTGCTCGAGCAGCTCCATGCGCTCGTCGTACTCGATGCCGTCACGCTTCATCGCCGCCACCGCCTCGCCCCGCGCGAGGAACTGCTGCTGCGACAGCACCGGGCGCGGATCGTCGAGCGTGGCCTCGATGATGCTGACGACATCGAGCGCGTAGTGTCCTGTGCCGGCGGAGCTCCCGCCGGGCGCCGACGTGCGCAGATCCGCGCGGAGTTCGGAGGATTCGGCCCCGATCCTGCGAGATTCGCGCGATTCTGCGAGGCTCGCGCCGCCGTCGGTCGGGTCGAGCAGGCTGATCGCGGCGAGCGCGAAGGGAGAGAGCGGCTGGTTGAGCGCGAAGTTCGGCTGCAGATCGACGGTGAGACGGATGTCCGCTTCGTCGATTCGGTCGTCGAGCGGCGACGTAGGAGCGGATCGAGGCACCGCCACCACCACCTGCGCGGCCACCAGAGTGCGGAAGATCCCGAGCGCACGTCGCGCCAGCTCGTACCGGCGAACGCGCGGCTCGTGGTTGTCGAAGACGAGGGCGCGCACGTTCGCGAACACGTCGCCGCCCCGGGCGATCACGTTGATGAGCATCGCGGCGGTCAGCTGTAGGTGCGGTTCGAGGGGCTCGGGCTGCGCCGCAACCAGGCGCTCGAACGACGCCTCACCCCAGTTGACGAAGCCCTGCGGCGCCTTCTTGCGCACGACCTTCTTGAGCTTCTTCGGGTCATCCCCGGCCTTCGCGAGCGCCGAGGTGTTCTCGATCTCGTGCTCGGGCGCCATGACGACGACGGTTCCCGCGGTGTCGAATCCCGCGCGACCGGCGCGGCCGGCGACCTGATGGAACTCTCGAGCGGTGAGCTGCCGCATCCGCTGCCCGTCGTACTTGGTGAGCGCGGTGATGAGCACCGTGCGGATCGGCACGTTGATGCCGACCCCGAGCGTGTCGGTGCCGCAGATGACGCGCAGCAGCCCGCGCTGGGCGAGCGTCTCGACCAGGCGGCGGTATCGGGGAAGCATGCCGGCGTGATGCACGCCGATCCCGGCGCGGACGTACCGCGACAGCGTGCGCCCGAACGCCGTGGTGAACCGGAAGCCGCCGATGGCCTCTGCGATCGCGTCGCGCTGCTCGCGGCTGACGACCCGTACGCTCGAGAGCGCCTGGGCCCGCTCCATCGCCGCGGCCTGCGAGAAGTGCACGATGTACACCGGCGCCTGTCCTGTCTGCAACAGGTCCTCGACCGTCTCGTGGATGGGGGTGCGGGCGTAGGAGAAGTGCAGCGGCACGGGGCGCTCAACGCCCGTGATCACGGCGGTGGGCCGACCGGTGCGCCGCGAGAGGTCGTCGGCGATGTCGGTCACGTCTCCGAGCGTCGCCGACATGAGCACGAACTGCGCGCGCGGCAGCAGGAGAAGCGGCACCTGCCACGCCCACCCGCGATCGGGGTCGCCGTAGTAGTGGAACTCGTCCATGACGACCTGATCGACCTCGGCATCCGGCCCGCGGCGCAGCGCGAGGTTGGCGAGGATCTCGGCCGTGCAGCACACGATCGGCGCGTCGGGATTGACGGACGAGTCGCCCGTCACCATGCCGACGCTCTCCGCGCCGAAGATGTCGACCAGAGCGAAGAACTTCTCGCTGACGAGCGCCTTGATCGGCGCGGTGTAGTACGTGCGACCGCCGCGGGCGAGGGATGCCGCGTGCGCGGCGACCGCGACGAGCGACTTGCCCGTGCCCGTCGGAGTCGAGAGGATCACGTTCGCGCCCGAGACGATCTCGATCGCCGCTTCGTCCTGCGCCGGATACAGGCGGTAGCCCTGCTCGGTCGCCCACTCGACGAAGCGGTCGTACACGGCATCCGGGTCGGTGCCGATCGGGATGCGGCCCCTCAGCGTCATCGGATCTGCGTCGGCCGGGACCATCCTCCGAGTCTGCCAGGCACGCCCGGTCGCCGCGGGTGGCGGAATCCGGCGGGCGCCGCCTACGTTGAGAGACGAGGACGAGAGGATGCCGGTGACCCCCATCGACGATCAGCCCACCGTGACGCGCAACGACGAGGCGGGTCGCTACGAGATCCGCAAGGGCGATGTGCTCGCCGGATACACCCGCTTCCGCATCGACTCGCGCGGACGACTGCTGTTCCCGCACACCGAGATCGATCACGCCTTCCAGGGTCAGGGTCTCGCGAAGGTGCTCGTGCGCGACGCGATGGCCGATGTCGCCGCCCGCGGCGAGACCGTTGTGCCGCACTGCCCGTTCGTCGCGAGGTACCTCCACGAGAACGACGTGCCGGGGCTGAACGTCGAGTGGCCGCATCCTGCGCAGCCGGAGTGAGGAGATGACCCGGCTCGATGCGGACGACGCGGTGCTCGAAGAAGCCGGCACCGCGTGCGACGGGCCGCGCGCTCTGCTGCTCGAGTCCCGCGAGGTGCCGCTCGGCGGCGTGCGGGCGATGTCGGTGCACCGGGCTCTCCCTCAGCGCGACCTTCCGCTCGTGGGAGCGTGGTGCTTCCTCGATCGCTTCGGGCCGCAGGTCACGCGGATGCGGGTCGAGCCTCATCCCCACATCGGCCTGCAGACGGTGACCTGGCCGTTCGCGGGCGACATCCGTCACCGGGACTCGGTCGGCAGCGACGTCGTGCTCAGCCGCGGTGCGCTGAACCTCATGACCAGCGGGGCCGGAATCGCGCATTCCGAGTACTCCGTCGGTGAGGTTGCCGTCGCCCTCGACGCCCTGCAGCTCTGGGTCGCTCTGCCCGAGTCGCGCCGGCACGGGCCGCCCGCGTTCGAGCGGCACGAGAAGCTGCCCGCCTTCGAGCTCCCGGGCGCTGCCGGCCCTCCCGGGGTCGCGACCGTCGTCCTCGGCGAGCTCGCGGGCGTCGTCTCCCCTGCGACGGTGCACACGCCGATCGTCGGCGCCGAGATCCGCATCCCGGCCGGGGGTCGGGTCGAGATCCCCCTGCGGGCCGAATGGGAGTACGCGATCGTCGGCGTGGAGGCGACGGCGCGCGTGAGGACCGGCATCCCGTCGGCCGACGCCACGGTCGACGTCGACCGCGCGCACCTGCTCTATCTCGGCACCGGCCGCGACACGGTCGCGGTCACGGCGGACCAGGACACCCTCGTGTTCCTCCTCGGCGGCGAGCCGTTCGAAGACGAGATCGTCATGTGGTGGAACTTCGTGGGTCGCACGCACGAGGAGATCGTCGATGCCCGCGACGCGTGGGAGACGGATGCCGCCCGCTTCGGCCACGTGATCGACCACGGCGACGAGCGCGTGCCGGCGCCGCCGCTGCCCGGCGTGCGTCTCACCCGACGGCGTCGCCGGATCTGAGCCCGACGCGGACCGATCAGCCGCCGACGACGAACCTCGTCGTGCTGGTCGCCGCCGAGACGGCGCCGCTGCCGGCGTAGTCGGCGACGACGACATGCTCGCCGACGGCCTGCGTCGGCAGCGCGAACGCCACAGCCCCGTCGACGAGGATGCCGCTGTACACGTCTCCGTCGACGCGCACCGTGACCGCCCCGGCCGCCCGCTCGCCCCGCGCCGTCCGGACGGTCACGCGCACGGTGTGCTGCTGTGCGCTGGCCCCGACGAAGTGGTCGACGCTGACGTCCACGACCGCCGCGACCGGAACGGCGACGCCCTCGCTCACCGCCGACCCCGGATTGCCGCCGTCGTCCGCGGCGGCGGTCACCACGACCGACAGCACGGAGCCGACATCGGAGGACCGCACCGCGTAGCGTGCGTCGGTCTCACCCGCGATGGGCTCGCCGTCGCGCACCCACTGGTAGGTGTGCTCGACCTCCTCCGGAGCCCAGCGCCCGGGATCGGCCGTGAGCACCCGCCCCGCCGCGGGGGTTCCGCTGATCGTCGGCGGGCTCTCCGCGACCGGGGCGGGCGCGCCGCCCGACAGGTACACGAGCGAGTGCGCGGCCGAGTCCCCGTAGCGCACGATGCCGACGTAGCGGGTGTCGGGCTCGAGCCCGGTCCAGCTGAGCGAGACCCGGGGGTCGCCGTCGGGGCCGCCCGAGACGACGGCGGGCGTCGCGTGCAGCAGGACCGAGCCCCCGGGACCGACCACCGCGGCGGTCGCGTCCCACGTCGCGCCCTCCGCGGCCTCCCGGATTCCCGCGACCACGAGGTACGTGCCGGCCTCGGGTGCGACGAGGGTGATCTGTTCCCGCTCGTCCGCCGTCGCCGATATCCACCGGTCCTCGTAGCGGTCCCCGTCCGGTCCGGCGAGCCGGTACACCGCGAGATCGAGATCGGCTCCGTCCTCCGACTCCACCGCGAATTCGGCGAGCGGACTCCCCGCCGGCACGTCGACCCGCCACGCGATGTCGCCGTTCGCATCGCCTGAGGACGCGTCGCCGGAATGCCCCGGCGCAGGATCGTCGGGGTCGACGAGCAGCTCGACCGGAGCGAGGCCGGCGACGTCGATCGCGAGGTCGTCACCGAAGCCGGGCACCACGTCGAGGGCCACGGTGCCGGTCGCGCCCGTTCCGCGGACGACGGATGCCGCATCCGCGGACGCCGGCCGGACGGCCAGCGGCGAGCGCACCGCCGTGCCGTCCTCACCGGTCCAGGTCAGGAAGCCGTGTGCCCACACCCCGGCCGGCACCGAGTCGCCGGCGAAGGTGATCGTGAACGTCTGCTCGTCTCCCGCCGCCGTGAACTCGAGCGTCTCGGGGCTCACCGACACGGCGATGCCCGGAAGGCTGACGCTCGCGCCGTAGGTGCCCGCCCGGGTCGCCGTGACCGTGCGCGTGATCGTCTGCTCGACACCGAGCGCCCCGATCACGACCGAGGGCTGATTGACCGCCGACCCCGCGGTGCCGTCGGACGCGGCGAGCGTGCGACCGGGCGCCGGCCGCAGCGCGTCCTCGTCGTCATCGGCAGGCAGGTAGAGCAGGCCGGGGTCGAGCATCCGTTCGGCATCGACCACGCCGCCGCCCTGCGCGAACGCGTCCACCACCGCGGCGCCGTCGGCTCCCACCGCGTTGCGGGCCGTGGTCACGAGGGCCGAGGACACCTCCGCCGGCGTCGCGAGAGGGTGCACCGACAGATACCGGGCGGCCAGGCCCGCCACGTGCGCCGCCGCCAGGAAGGTGCCCGAGCCGATGGTCCAGGTCGGCTCGCCGTCGGCGGTGTCGCGGCCGGCGGTGACGATCCCCACGCCGGGAGCCGCGACGTCGGGTGTCAGAAGGTCGGCGGCGTCGGGGCCCGGTCCTCGACCGGAGAACGCGGCGATCTGCCCCGGTGCGTCGCCGGATTCCGCACCGGCCGCGTCGGCGCCCGTGAGCGTGGCGGTCGCACCGGTTTCCGCATCCAGCTCCTCGAGCAGAGCCGTGCGGTCCGCCGCATCGATGTGGAGCGTCGGCACCGCGTCGAGTGCGACGTCGAGGGGGTCCGGCGACACGTTGGCGAGGATCATCCCCACCGCACCCGCGCGCGCCGCTTCGGCGGACTTCTCCGACCGCGGGTTGACACCCCGATCGCACACGACGATCGCGCCGTCGACGATCTCGGGGTCGAGTGTGCCCGCGTAGCAGAGGTTGGCATCGGCGGCGCCGTCGAGCGCGGCATCCTGGGCGCGCACGATCGGGGCCGTCACGCTCACGCCCTCGGCGAGCGCGACCGACACCCCGTTCGCGCTCCACCCGCTGGGCAGGGTGAGCGTGCCGCCGAAGGTCGTGGCCGAGGATGCCGCGACCGTCGTGTACCAGGGTGCGCCCGACGGCGCAGACCCCGCGCTCGGACCGCCGCCCCCCGCGCTGGTGGTGATGAAGACCCCCGCGGCCGCGGTCGCGTGCATCGCGAGCGCGACGGGCCGCCAGTCCAGGTCGGCCCGGCCGCTCACCGGAAGGGTCACGACGTCGACCCCGTCGGTCACGGCGCCGTCGAGAGCGGAGAGCAGGTCGCTGCCCGCGCACAGGTCGTCGGCGCTGCTCTCCGGCTCGGAACCCGCATAGCAAGCCTTGTACGACGCGATCTTCGCCGTGGGAGCACCGCCGCCGA